>Ga0102587_1000347_pt1 | contig 51399 bp, 58 predicted proteins | sample AraplaF_Col_mTSA_FD_76853 | JGI IMG/M metagenome (GOLD analysis project Ga0102587, IMG submission 76853) | Arabidopsis root microbial communities from the University of North Carolina, USA - plate scrape MF_Col_mTSA (SPADES assembly) (version 2) | ecosystem: Host-associated > Plants > Roots >... | reverse complement strand
AAATGGGCGCACCTGGGCAAGTCCTGGCCGGTGTCGGGCCTGCTCTGCGACTGCGAATTCGACGTGGTGGCCGGCGCCGACAACGCCTCCAAGCTCACCCTGGTGGGCATCAAGCCTGCGCCACAACAGCAAGCCAGAGCGGCGGCCTAACCATGCGCCTCCTCATCCAGTCCAAAACGACCGGGAAGTTCCTCTGTCCTGCACTGGATGGGGGCCAGCCCGTGTGGGTCGCATCGCTGCGCGAAGCCGGCGGCGGTGTCGTCTCCGACCTCGAAACGGTCAACCAGTTGGTGGAGGACAACTGCGACTTTGAAGACATGCCGCAACTCATCGACTTGGATCGCCTCGGCACGGAACGCGACTACAGCAAGAGCACATGAAATACCCGAATCCATCGTTTCGCATGCGAAACCAAATCCGCACCCACAACCGTTTCAGCGCGGCCTGGGTCTACATCCACCAGGCGTTCATCACCTGCGGCGAGGTCCTGCGCCTTGGCATGCGTGACGCCAGGGCAACTTTGCGCCACCGCGCCAAACCCTAGGAGAACGCCATGGCCTGGTATAGCTGTTCCGCCTGTGGTCATGACGCCCACTTCGTGGATTTCAAGGTTGATCCGGAATCGGACGCCGACGAGCCGGACTTGGAATGCCCGGAGTGCGGCTCCGACAAGGTCTCGGAGGACTGATGCAGTTCCTGATTTGCACCGTAGACGCAACGCCGTGCCCACCCGAGGCGCTGTCCTACCTCTCCATGACGGAAGCCATCAATCCGGCGACCCTGGGCATCACGCCGGAGTCTGTCCTCGCGGTTTATGGCTGGGGATTCGGTGCAGTCGTGTTCTTTTGGTTCTTGGGCTATGTCACGGGGGTAGCAGTAGACGCCATCAAAAAAGCTTGAGCTGGTTTTGACTCCAGCCTGTAGGACCGCATCGTTGTGAAGCGCCCGGTCCTATGGGGTGTAGTTCCGAATTCATCGGACCACCTTTCAAAAGGAAAGCTCAAATGAAACTGTTCAAACAAGCACGCAAGTACGGCGCCAAACTCGTGGTCGGCGGCACCGCCGCTTTTGCCTCGGCCCTGGCCCTGGCGCAAACCGCACCGAGCCAGACCGTGTGGGAGCAAATCTTCGCCGCCATCGGCATTGAAGGCATTGCCGTCGCCGTCGTCACGCTGATGGTGGGCGTCATCGGCATCGCGATGGCCTTCAAGGGCGGCGATCTGGGTAAACGCGCAGTCCGCAAGGTCTAAAGACCATGCTGATCGGTGCCCTCATCACGCTTTTCTATGGCCTCGTCGCCCTGATCGGCGCGTTGAGTGGCATCGGTCTTTGCATCGCCTTAGGCAGAGCCCGATGAAACCCCTACACATCTTCTTCCTGGCTGGGGCCATGCTCCTGACCTCCTATACGACCGCTGCGCCCGTAGCGGCCCCCAGTGCCCTGGGTCCCCTGGTGGAGGAACACACCGCCGCAGGCAGGCAGACCGTCAACATTGGCGGGATCGACTTCGACAACAAAGGGCGCCCCCTGGATTCTCGGGGCGTCCCAACCATTGAAACTGACGGTAGCGCTTCCGCGAAAACCACCGGGACCGGCAACCTCAAGAACCCCTCGGGGAATCCGGTTCCCGTCACGGCGACCGGACGCATACCGCCAGCCGCTGCCGCCGCCGCGATTGGGCGCTTTCTCGGAAAGATCGTTTATCCCGTCACGGTCGCCATGGCGCTGTATCAGCTCGCGAAAGAGTTGGGCTTTGTTATTACCAACAACCCTGACGGCACCGTGAAGATTGAAAAAGTGAATGCCGACGTGTGCAGCGTTGCGCCGTGCTACAGCTACTCGATTTCCGGCATTTGGCATCCCACGGCCTTGAAGGCGTGTGAAGCTCAGGCTGCGCTTGGGAAAGCTGCCAATCCGCAGTTCAATTTTGTGAACCCGCGCACGAATAGCGACATTACAAATCTGGTCTGCTATATCGACATTTATTACACCAACGGCACGCCCTACATCATGGGTGCCGTCAACGGCATTTCCACAAAACCGATTCCTGCCCAGCCCGTGGCCTACCTGCCATCGTCGCAGCAAGAATTCGTGGATGCTGTTGCCTCAAAAAGTGGTTGGCCGCCGACCTCCGCGCTGTCGCAGACCCTGGAAGACGCCGCCAGAACTACCGGCGAGAAGATCAAGCCGCAGAACCTCACGCTGAGCGGACCCGCGACATCCCCAGGCACCAGCAGGGAAACCCAAAAACCGGACGGCAGCACCGAAACCAGCACCACCACCCATAACCACACCTACAACGGCAACAACGTCACCACGACGAACACCACCATCGTCACGAACTACAACCCGACCACCAACATCACCACCACGGAGACCACCACCCAGACGCCGCCCAAGGAGGATGAGGAGCCGGAATACGAGGCCACCGATACCCCGCTGCCGGATCAGCCCAAGCTCTATACCCCAAAGTACCCGGGCGGCCCTGCCAAGGTCTGGGCGGATCGCAAAGGGGACTTCATGTCCTCGCCGCTGCTGCAGCTCACGACCGCGTTGTCGCCCAATATACCCGCCGCCGGCTGTCCTCAGTTCAGCGTCAATCTGAACCTGGTTGTGGTCAATTTCGGCACCTACAACGTAGGGCCGCCTTGCTATGTCTGGGACTTCTGCAAGGTGGTCATTCTTGTGAGCGCGCTGTTCCTGGCCCGTGCACTGATCTTCGGAGGCTGACATGGGTGAACTCTTCACGATGCTGTTCAAGAAGATCGCCGACCTGCTCAAGTGGTTCGCCGATCTCTTCATTGCCTGCTTTGTGGCCATCTGGGACCTGCTCAAGGATCTCTTTTGTTGGATGCTCGATGAAGGCCTGAAAGTGGCCGTCAGCGCAATCAACGGCTTGGACGTGTCCGGCGTTACCAATAACCTGAGCGCGTTTGGTCAGATTCCGGGGACCGTGCTGCAGGTCATGGGGGCCCTGGGCGTGGGCCAGGCCTTGGGCATCATCAGCGTGGCGCTGGGGATTCGCTTCCTGCTGCAGCTGATCCCGTTTGTGAGGCTGGGATCATGATCAACGGCCTGGAAGGCATCCCGGGCTCGGGTAAGAGCTACGAGGCCGCTGTGTACCACGTGCTGCCGGCGCTGCAGGCCGGCCGCCTGGTCATCACGAACCTGCCGCTGGTCGTGGAGATGTTCGCGGCCATCAACCCGGATTACCGCAAGCTGCTGGAATTGCGTCGCAGGACCCAGCCCATACGCGGCACCTGGGACGCGAACCGGGTGGACGACCAGGGCAACGGCAGCGCGTTTGAACTGTTCGAAGATGGCCGGACGGAAAAACCAGATGTGAAGGTTCCTCTGTTCGGCCATGTTTGGGACTATTGGTCCGAGTGGAAGCATCCCAAGACGGGGCAGGGGCCCTTATTCATCATTGACGAGTGCCATGTCGGCATGCCCAAGCTCGGCACCGACAGCCAGGTCATTGAGTGGTACAAGCTGCACCGGCATTTCAATGCCGATGTGCTGCTTGGTACGCAGAACTTCCGGGACATGAATTCATCCGTCGCCGGGCTGCTGGCGATCCTGATCAAGGTCCGCAAGGCGGACATCCTGGGGCGTTCGGGGAGCTACATCCGCAAGGTGCACGCCGGCTACCGGGGCGCTGTGATCGCGACGGAGGAGAGGGAGTACCAATCCCAGTACTTCAGCCTCTACAAGAGCCATACCCAGGGCAATAGCGTTGTTGAGGCCGCCGCCCAGGACGTTGCTCCATTCATCGTGAAATTCAAGCGCTACACGCGCCTGGTGCTGTTCCTGGCACTTGTCGGCCTGGTGTATGTGGGATGGAGGGGTTACCAGGCTTACAAGGCTCCCAAGGTCCAGACGGTCAAGACCGTCTCGGTGGGGCCGCCGCCTGGCTATGTGCCGCCCAAGTCGTTACCGGCTGTTGAAACCGCTCCCGCTACAGCCGCGGCTGGTTTGACCCAGATCGGCAAGCAGGTGAGCGACCAGCCGGTCGGGATCAATGAGTTTCCGGAGCCCTACGGGCTCAAGGGCCTGCATGTAATGGGGCAGATCACGATGAAGGGTAAAACTATTTATGTTTTGGCCGTTAGTCAGAGCGGGGCGCAAATCACGACCGTGACCAGCTCGGAGCTGGAGCAGATTGGCTATAAGTGGAAAGCACTCACGGACTGTGCGGCTTCGCTGCAGTGGAAAGATAAGGTGAGGGCGCTGACATGTGATAGTCCGCAGATCACGATGGCGTTGCAGCGGAATACCGCTACTCCAACGCCAGTAAGTCAGACCCTCACAGTTTCCCCATAAGTCGAAAATGTTTCTTGATCGCTGCTATATTCCGCTTCCATGTCAATGGAAGAACGAGATTGGTACAGGGAGAGTTACGCGGAAAAGAATGGCGGTCGCTACGACCGTAGCAGTGGGCGGTACTGGTGGGGTTCTCGAAAAGCTCCACCGGCTGAGCGTGATTTTTCATCGGAATCGCATATGCCGCGTGCTGTGCGGAGACTGCCCACGCCCTGGCATCCAGTGCTCCTGTGGCTCTTCTTCGCCGCAATTTGCCTCGGCGTATTCATCGCCTTCAAATTTATTGCAAAAATTGCCTGAGTCGGTGCGGTCGGTGTGATTTACGGGTACGCACGGGTATCCACCACGGAGCAGGAAACCACTCTACAGCTTGACGCGCTTTATCGCGCAGGGGTCGAGCAGGTCTTGCAGGAAAAACGCAGCTCCGTGGGCACCAGGCCTATCTTGCAGCTCCTACTATCAATGCTCCGCCCTGGTGATGTGGTCAAGGTCTACAAAATCGACCGCTTCGCACGGTCGCTGATTGATCTGCTCTCAATCCTTGAGCGCATTGAAAAATCCGGTGCGTGTTTTCAAAGCCTGACAGAGCCGGTGGACACCTCTACCGGCGCCGGTCGCATGATGATGCACATGCTCGGCGCGTTCGCGGAGTTTGAGCGTGGAATCATTCGAGAGAGGTCTATAGCAGGTCAGAAGGCAGCAATGCAGCGTGGGGTGCACTGTGGCCGCAAGCGCTCCCTTCCAAGCGACGTTGAGGCCGATATCGTCAAGCTGTACAGCATGCCGGGTAACTGGTACACCTTAAATAGCCTGGCGATAGTGTTTGATGTGCATCCGTCTACCGTTAAGCGGGCGGTATATCGGGCTTTGAAGCCAGGGCATTCCAGCTTACGTTAGATGCTTGCTAGAGGCTAGGCGGTGCGCCAGTTGCAAACTCTCTAGTTGCCACTTCCTTGGGGTCCTGATCGCCCTGCGACTGCTGCGCCACGATGGCCCAGCTCGCAACTTGCAGCATGTCGGCATTACCGCCAGCCAGGTCGATGATGGTGTCAGCGAAAATCCTGCGCCAGTCTTCACGTTCGTTGGATTCCATGCTCATTCCTCAAAAAGTTGAGTTGTGTTGGAAGCAACCGGTTCCGCAACAGCTGTTAGTCGATCAGCGGGGTATTGAACTAGGAACTCTCGTGAGCGGTCCGCCGGCGCATCTAGCCATGCCTGGTAGGAGTCTTCATTGAGGATTACAACCATACGCTTGTCCTGGAGTTCGGGCGGTCTTTTGGGATCAGGCCGGTGGAGCTCTTTGAAAATTGGGTGTGAATCGGCATTGATGGTGAGCATGGTGAACGAATTCAGCCACTCCCCGGAGGGGGACTTCCACGGCTGCCACAAGCCGGCGACTCCCAATGATTCACCGTCAGTTCGGCTAATTCGTGTGGGAACAAATCGACCGCTCCGCCAATCGGGTTCATAAATCGCCTCGGCTGGAATAACGCAGTGCCTGGCCTTTGCCCAGGCACTCTTAAAACTTGCCAGCTCATGGACGGTTTCAGCACGGGCGTTATAGGTCCGTACGCCGTATTTCAACTCTTTGGCAAAGCCAGGCAGCATGCCGAAATGGGCCTCAATGACTTCTGTGTCGGGTACGGCTTCATCCCCTGACTCGCGTTCTGGCGGCCGTCTGATGATCGGGGCGGGTTTGGTTGGGTAGATGTGAGAGCCTCCGGGCGGCGGCGTCCAGCTGGGCGGCACCCTGAACCCCATACGTTCCAGCTTTTTCCGGGAATTTTCGGCTTGATAGTGGCTGCACATACTTGAATAGTACTGCTTAAGTACTGTATGCTTATACAGTGTTTTGTACTATTTATCGCATGCGTCAGAAAGGCGTGAAGCTGTCGCCGGAAGCGATCCGAGCGACTGGGAAAGTTGCACGCTTGAGCTACACGCCGCACCCGCTTGGCGAGCCAACTCATTGGACCAAAATTCACGACGTGGTCACTGGAGAGGAAATTGGCTTTCTTGAGGGGGCAAGTATCAAGCTGATTGACGGCGGCATAAAGATCGCAGGGTGGGATGGAGGAGGGAAAGTTCAGCTGTGGTGGTGTGTTCCCTTGACGCCTGAGCAGAACGCTGAGCTTAAGATAACCCTTGCCAGAATTCGTCCAATCCATCCATAAGGACTTTGACGTCGATGGACAGCGTGACGAGCTTGTGCAGGGCGCAAACTCCTAAGGAGCGCGGCGAAGGTCAAATCTGAAAAGATTCGAAGTATGGAGGGGGCTTATGGTTGCCGGGAAACAGCTGAAATCTGCATTAGCACGGGTCGTTGGTCAAAAAATTCCAGTCGATGAGGATGTTCTTGTATCTGATGGGGCGTTGGCTGAACTCATCAAAATTTCTGAACAGGACGGCATTCTTAAAGAGGTCCCTGGCCTAAACCAGTATGACCTGTTGATCCTCCTGATTCGCGCCGGAGTTGACGCGGGTATGACGGCGTTTGCCGACTCAGAGAAAGTACCTTCCCTGAAAACCAGTGCATACCTTCGAGAGACATTTGTGTCGAAGTTCGAGGAGCGCTATGCAAGAGAGGTTGGCGATCATTACTTGTTTCTTCCGTTGCCCAATTTTCCGGCCGTTGCGGAGGACCTGACATTAGCCAACGAATTAATGTTGGTTCGCGCGCCAAGTTGGTGGTTTTACGACGATGGAAAATCGGAAACCTCAACGGAAGAGGCAGACTTCTTGCCAGCCTTGAAAGTGAAATGCTTCGGACTGATGGGGTGGAGCACCAAGCACTCGGCGGTTATAGATGGGTTTGCTAAGGTTCGCGAGTTTCTATATTTAGGCAAGGCGTACGGGACTCTGACTAGCAACGCACATCCTCTAGACGAAAAAGACAAGAGCGTAATTGGATTGAGAGTGCATGTCGAACGTGCCAATAAACCCAATTCCGGGGTGAAGATTGAAAAATATAAACTGACGTTGCTTGCTTCGCAGCTCTCCCCTAACACAGAGCCCATTGGCTTGATGTCGTTCGTTGAGGATCCAAGCCCTGCACAGAAGTACGCTAATTTCGTTGATCACTTTCGACGGTTGAGACCCGTTTTTGACGCTATTCAGACTCCAGACCTTCGGCTAGTTCGTAGTTCTATCGAGTGGGCTCTTGAGGCACAACTGGCGGATGAGCTCAGCATTTCAATCGTGCAATCATTTATTTCGCTAGAGGCTGTTTTGGGCGACGATGATTCAGATAAATCAATAGGCCGTATATCTGAACGACTTGCCGATCGTTTTTCTTATCTCGTCGGCAGTACGCAAGAGAGCAGAACGCGACTTCGCAAGAATTTTGCTGAGCTCTATAAGCAGCGAAATCAAATCGTTCACGGAGGCGCGGCGCGTTCATCTATTGAACACAATCAGCGGTTAAGAAGTAACGCGGAGTCGATGGCAGAACAGGCGATCATGAGTGAGGTAGACCGTTGGCTTAAGGTCCCTCGTGCTCTCGTCAGCGCATTGGCAGGTGCCAAGCCGAATAAATCACCAAAGTAGCCGCGATTTTCGACGCCAGACGTCTAGCGCTTCCGTAAGAGCTGCGATTTAACCAGTTTCGTAATCACCGCGGCTTTCGTGAGATTCTTGAACTTCATGTATTCCTCAATGCCGGCGACGATCTCGGCCGGCACGTCGACGGAAAGTGTTACTAGCTCGTGCCTGGCGCGGTAGGCTGCAACGCGCTCGGCGTCGCTTGCGTATTTACGTGGTCTTGGCATTACGTTACCCGTTACGCTTCGGCCGCGTAGTTGAATGGGGCGATGGCGCGCCCTCTCCTTACAGCGCCTTCGCAGTTATTGATGTAGAAGCCAGCAGCCCACGAGGGTGCGTCGGCATTCAGACATACAGTGCGATAACACCGGCGCTCCGGCCTTGCGAGTACTTCAAGAATCGTTTCCATCTCCCAGGTGCCATGCTGCTGTTTGAGCCTGGCGGGCGGCTTAGGTGTCTCGAATGGGAAGCTCAGTTGGTCGGATGCTTTCACCGTCATCTCCTTGAAAAAGTCTGCAATGGATTTCTTGATGGCTTTGGCCAGAGCGCGGGCTTTCGCCTTCGCGGCGGTCCACCAGGCGGGCGCTGCCGGCGTCCAATCGAAAATGCATTCCATGAGCCGCATGAGTCGCGGCTGGTTGTGATACCCATTGCTGAACAGCTCGCGCTGAAAGCGCAATGCCTCGGGGTGCCTGGTGTAGTTGCGGGCGATCACGACAGCCACAGTCCGATCAGTGCGCCGGCGACGATTGCACCGACAACAGCCAGGCGTGCCAGGCGTTCGAATCGATCTAGATCGTTCCGTAGATTTGTGTTCCAGTCGTTGTTCATGGTGTCCGCCTTTCAAAAGTTACCGGGTCCCTAGATTTCTCGCCCTCCCCGAATTGGGGTTCTGGTCTTTCCACCAGAGAGCGAACATCTGTCACCGTTTCCCTGAGTTCCTGCGCCCGGAGGATGACGGCACCAGGAATGGCGCGGATGTGCGGGGAAGGTTTGTAAAGCGACTAGCGCGAAGCGCCACCTGAAAGCTTTATGAATACCCCGCGCAGCCGTGACAGGCCTGGGGCAGGCTTCCGGAGGAATGGCGCGGGAACTCAGGGAAATGGTGCGCGCGGCGGGGGAAAGGCCCGGCTGTTGCGTTAGGGATGGTCACCCGAAGGGCTGAGACTTTAGGCTCAGTGGCGAAGCCATACAGCCCGCCCCGAAGGGAACGCCCGAAGTTCGAAAGTCTCTGCAGTTCTCAATTCGCGAATTTCGGTGCAGAAACTGCTCGAAATTGCGCGGCGAAACAAAAAAGCCCGGAAGTTCCGAGCCTTAAAATGTTGTTCGAATGCCACCGCTTCCGCCACTTTCAAGCAAGTGGCATCGGCTTTAACGCCATCTCCATCGCATATGCCGGTTCAGCCTTTCATGGCTGCAATCGCGCTCCCAGCGCGCAGACATTCCCTGATTCGATAACAAGGCTCACGGCCCACACGGCGACTGTCTTTGCCTGGGCCTGGTGGCTTGTGGGGCCATTTCGGGCGCTTTCGCCCTCATTTGCGTGGTTTTTTTGCAGGACTGCGTCCGATGGACGATTTGCAACCAAAAAGCCTCACCAAATCGCGCTTTGGCCGGGCAAAGTACGCCTTAGGTTTCCAATGCAACAAACAGACCCGAAAAAACGGAATTATTTCCTGGAACTATTCCCGCCCAATTCTGAAAACCTTTTTCAGGGCAGTGACGAGAAGCGTGGGCAAGGCCATCATAGAAACATTCCGTTACAGCGTAGAAGGACGCCTTAAATCCTATGACAGTTCCTGCTTTCCACCCCGAAGTCGCCGAGAAGGTGGCTACCGCTTTTGTCAAGGCAACCGGAGCCCGCTGGTCTTTCCCGCGGGTCGATATGCAGGACAAGGGCACTTTCATGTTGATCAGCGTCGATGCGGTATCGCCGGAAGTCCGGGAGGTGGCGCTCCCGGTCAAGGAGTCGATCACGCTGGCGCTCAACGAGGTCATTCCCTCTCATCCGTCGCAAAAATTCGGCAACTGGATGGTGGTGTTTTTCCACGAGGGCAAGATGTACGAAACCGTGCATCCCAGCGAGTTCCACACCTGAATTTGCTGGAGCGACCCTTCAAGCCGCCCGGCAGCACCGCGGCGGCCGCCCCCGCTTCAAGCGGCTTCGGCCTGGTTTTGCGGCAACATTCCCCGGGTTTCAATAAAGCTGATCACCTCGGCCAGGCCGGCCTGGGTTTTGAGGTTTGTCATTACAAATGGTTTCAAACCCTTGGCCGTGGTGCGCATGCGGATGGTGTCTTTTTTCATGACCTCCAAATCGGCACCCACGTAAGGCGCCAGGTCGGTCTTGTTGATCACAAACAAGTCGCTTTTTGTGATACCGGGGCCGCCCTTGCGCGGAATCTTCTCGCCGGCCGCCACGTCGATCACATAAATCGTCAAATCGCTCAATTCGGGGCTGAAGGTGGCGGCCAGGTTGTCGCCGCCGGATTCAACGAACACGACGTCGGCATCGGGGAAATCCACCAGCATGCGGTCTATGGCCTCCAGGTTGATAGAGGCGTCCTCGCGGATCGCGGTATGCGGGCAGCCGCCGGTTTCCACGCCCATGATGCGTTCGGCCGCCAGCGCGCCGCTCACGGTCAGCAGGCGCTGGTCTTCCTTGGTGTAAATATCATTGGTGATCGCCACCAGGTCGTACTTGGCCTTCATGGCCTTGCACAGCATTTCCAGCAGCGTGGTCTTGCCGGAGCCTACCGGGCCGCCTATGCCCACGCGCAGGGGCGGAAGTTTTTTGCTGCGGTTGGCGATGTGGTGCAAGCTCATGGGAATACCTTGAAAAAGAAGATGGGCGGTGTCAATCGGCTCAGGAGCGGAACAGCCGCGAATACTGGGTCTCGTGGCGGGCCGACAAAATCGCCAGCATGGGGGAAAAAGCCTGGCGCTCACCGTCCGGCAGGCGCAGCGCCGCTTCCACGGCGGGCGGTATGTCCCGGCTCAGCCGGGCCAGTATGCGCTGGCCGGCGCTCTGGCCCAGGGGCACGGACTTGATCGCGGCCTGCATCATGTTCTCGGCCCAGCCAAAGGCATAGGCCAGCAGGCAGTCGCGTACGCCGGCGGCGGTCTGTGAGGCCGCCAGCGCAAAGGCCACGGGGTAGGTGGGCTGTAGCGCGGCGCAGGCGTCGATGTGCGTGGCGCTGGCGCCTTCATGGTTGCGCAGCCATTCGAGCAGCGAGCGGCCCATCTGTTCGGTTTGGGCGCGCAGCTCGCTGGTCTCGCGGGTTTGCAGCAGCCAGGCATTCAGTTCGGCAATGCGCTCCAGCCTGCCTTCGCGCCAGGCTGGAATCGCCTGGGCGATCACCGCGAGGTCGCCACGGGCCAGGGCCAAATGGAGCTGGTCGCTGAGCCAGCTTGCGGCTTGGCTTTCTGTGATGACCTCGCCGCATTCGACAGCAGCTTCCAGGCCTTCCGAATACGAGAAGCCGCCCACCGGCAAGGCGGGCGAGGCCAGCCAGATCAGCTGCAGCAGGCTGGACGCCGCAAGCTGTTCGACAGGGGCTGCGGGCGTTGTGGGCGCGTCCACGGCAAGCCTAGTGGCTGTGGGGCTTGTGCTTGTGGACCTGGACGGCCACGGGCTTGGCCCCATGCGCGTGGTCATGGTCGTGGTCATCATGGCCATGGTTGCAGCCTGGCCCATGCACATGCGGTGCCGGCGCGGCGGCCGCGGCAACAGCTTCATGGCTGTGTCCATGTCCGCCGTGGTCATGGCCGTGGTCGTGCCCATGACCATGCCCGCCCGAGCTGTAGGCGCCGCCTTCGGGTTCAAAGGCTTCTTCGGCCTCATTCACGATCAGGTGCATGGCGCGCAGCATGTCGGCCAGCACATGGTCGGGCTCTATCTTGAGGTGGTCGGGCTTGAGCTCTATGGGCACATGGCGGTTGCCCAGGTGGTAGGCCGCGCGCGTCAGGTCAAAAGGCGAGCCGTGCGCGCTGCAGGCCGTGATGCGCAGCACCGCCTGCGGCGCGGCGATCACCCTGACCATGGAGCCGTCTTCGGCCAGTAGCACGTCGCCGCCGCGCACCAGCGTGCCGCGCGGCAGGAACACGCCGAGCCGGCGGCCCTGCGAGTCGGTCGCGTCAAAGCGGCTTTTCTGGCGCACGTCCCAGTCGAGTTCGACGGTGGCGGCGCGTTTGACGAGTACGGGCGCGAGGCCCGCGCCCTGCGGGATGAGCTTGCTGCAGGGAATCAGGGATACGGTGCTCATGTTATTTCCGTTCAATATCGTTCAAGAGGCGTTTTCCTTCTTCGGAAAGGAAAGGGCGCATTTTGCGCCATGGAATGACGTAGTCCTCCCGGCAGGGGCTCATCGAGTAAGGGAAGAAGAAATCGAAGCCAATGCCGTGTTTCTCGATGCTGGATATTTGGGCGGCCTTGTTCAGGGCCTCTTGTGCGCATTCCCGCTGGTCGGCGGGCAGGTCGTCCGGTGATTTTTTCCCCCCTAGCATCTGCGACTTGACCATCTCGTCGAGTTTGGACCCCAGGGGTACTTCTTTTCGGTATGCGCTATCCAGCCAGTTCTCAATCGGGATGGCCTTGCCGGCCGCAGTGTTGTAAGTTTGGTAGGACTGCGCGTGGTACGGATGCGCTCCCCCGCAGTAGCCGCTGTAAAAACTCCGAACGGACAATACATTTCCCGTCCAGAACGCCGCTTCCAGGCTGCGCTCGTCGCCCCAGGGATCCTTGAATCGTCCCTCTGCATAGCCCGCGCTCACGCAGGCCATGTGATTGGTGACAAGCTCGGCTAACTCCTTCTGAAGCAGGTTGTTCACTTGGCGCACGCCCGGCTCTTCACCGCGCAAGCGAAGCGTATTCAGCGCAGGAGCCCCGATCACAGCGATTGTGTCAATCGAGCGCGGCCCCAACGTTTGTGTTTTTTGAACTTTGAGGGGCAACCTGGCCGTTTTACGGGCGTCGTAGGACTGGCTCGAAACGGCGGTGATCGGCAGTGTTTTGCTTTCGTCCACGCTCGTCCAGGTCCCCTCAAGTTTTCCTGGCTTGCAAGTCAAATAAGCACGACCCGTTTGCTTTCCTCCGGAATCAAGCTCCTGCCATTCGGTGGCGAGAGAGTTGGTCGGCACCAGCACGAGATCCGAGAAATTCTCGCGGTAGTAATACCGGCCGTAGGTCTCGGTAATCTCCATCGAAATGGGGATGCCCCCCAAGGTGCCCGACCAGACTCCCTGACATGGGCTTGCCGCCTGCGCCAGCGAGGACAGCAGTCCCCCAGCCACCATGATGGACGCAGGGAGGTAGGGGGTTAAAGGCTTGAAAATTTTCGGGATTGGCATCGGGACAGGAATTCATCATGGACGGGTTGAAGACAGGTATGCAGCACGGCGATCGTATGGCTGCCCGGGAGCTGCTTTGCCGGAAGCCCGAACTCCCTGAACCCGTCAAAAAAACCAGTATGCCAGCGCGACCACCGCGGCGAAAAACAGGATCTGCACCCACCAGGGCAGGCCATCGGGCGCTTCGCGGCGCAGGCCGTGGGTGTAGGTCAGCGCGACCAGTTCGCCCAGGACGGCCGCGATTGAGGTCTTGAATAACAGGCCCAGCACGGCGAACAGCGCTGAGCATGCGGCAATGACCTCGACCCAGTTAAAGACCAGGTAGTCGTTGTTGTTCAGCAGCGGCCGGACCAGCGACAGCGCCATGGCCAGCATCAAACCCAGCAGGGCGCCCCAGATGGCGCCCATCACGGTGCAGACAAAACGTTCTTCGAGGTCCACTGTTGTCGTGAGGGGTGAAGGTTCAGGGGCTTAAAAAAGGAAATACCGCTGCGTCATCGGCAGGCTGGTGGCCGGCTCGCAGCCCAGCAGCTGGCCGTCGGCCCGCACCAGGTAGGTCTGGGCATCGACTTCCATCCTGGGCAGGTAGGCATTGTGGACCATGTGCTGTTTGCGCACGCCGCGCACGTTTTTCACCGCGCTCAGGGTCTTGGCCAGGCCGAAGCGCTCCTTGACACCGGCGTTCAGGCCGGCTTGCGAGACAAAGGTCAGCGAACCCCTGGCGATGGCGCCGCCGAAGCCGCCGAACTGCGGGCGGTAGTGCACCGGCTGCGGCGTGGGGATGGAGGCGTTCGGGTCGCCCATGGCCGCCATGGCGATAAAGCCGCCCTTGAGGATGACCGAGGGCTTGATACCGAAGAAGGCCGGTTTCCAGACCACCAGGTCGGCCCACTTGCCAAGCTCGACCGAGCCGACCTCGTGCGAGATACCGTGGGCGATTGCCGGGTTGATGGTGTATTTGCTGATGTAGCGCTTGGCGCGGAAGTTGTCGTGGCGCTCGCTGTCGCCGGGCAGCTTGCCGCGCTGCAGCTTCATCTTGTGCGCGGTCTGCCAGGTGCGGATGATGACTTCGCCGACGCGGCCCATGGCCTGGCTGTCGGAGCTGAACATGCTGATCGCGCCCAGGTCGTGCAACACGTCCTCGGCGGCGATGGTCTCCTTGCGGATGCGGCTTTCGGCAAAAGCCAGGTCTTCGGCGATGCCGGCGTCCAGGTGGTGGCACACCATCAGCATGTCGACGTGTTCGTCGAGTGTGTTGACGGTGTAGGGCATGGTCGGGTTGGTGGAGGAGGGCAGGAAGTTCTCCTCGCCCACCACGCGCAGGATGTCGGGCGCATGGCCGCCGCCCGCGCCTTCGGTGTGGAAGGCGCAGAGGCTTCGGCCCTTGGTCGCGGCAATCGTGTTCTCGACAAAGCCCGACTCGTTGAGCGTGTCGCTGTGGATGGCGACCTGGGTGTCGGTGGCTTCGGCCACGTCCAGGCAGTTGCTGATGGCCGCCGGCGTGGTGCCCCAGTCCTCGTGCAGCTTCAGGCCTATGACACCGGCGTTGATCTGCTCGTGCAGCGCGGCGGGCAGGCTGGCATTGCCCTTGCCCAGGAAACCCAGGTTCATGGGGAAGGCGTCTGCCGCCTGCAGCATGCGTTCGATGTTCCAGGGGCCGGGCGTGCAGGTGGTGGCGAAGGTGCCGGTGGCCGGGCCCGTGCCGCCGCCCAGCATGGTGGTGATGCCGGAGGTCAGCGCTTCCTCGATCTGCTGCGGGCAGATGAAATGGATGTGCGAATCGATGCCGCCGGCGGTGACGATCATGCCTTCGCAGCTGATGATTTCCGTGCCGGGGCCAATGATCATGTCGACGCCGGGCTGGGTGTCGGGATTGCCGGCCTTGCCGATGGCCGCGATGCGCCCGCCCTTGAGGCCTATGTCGGCCTTGACGATGCCCCAGTGGTCGATGATGAGCGCATTCGTCATCACGCAATCCATGGCGCCTTCGGCCCGCGTCTTTTGCGACTGGGCCATGCCGTCGCGTATCGTCTTGCCACCACCGAACTTGACTTCCTCGCCGTAGCTGCCGGCGCGCAAGGTGTAGTCGGCCTCGACTTCGACCAGCAGCTCGGTGTCGGCCAGGCGCAGGCGGTCACCGACCGTGGGGCCGAACATTTCCGCGTAGGCGCGGCGTCCTATGGTTGCCATTACAGTTTTCCTTGGATCAGGCCGCGAAAGCCATAGACGTTTCGTTCACCCGCGAAGTCCACGAGTTCCACCGTGCGCTGCTGGCCCGGCTCAAAACGCACGGCCGTGCCCGAGGCGATGTTGAGCCGCATGCCGCGCGCCGCGTCGCGGTCAAAACCGAGGGCGCCATTGGTTTCGGCAAAGTGGTAATGCGAGCCCACTTGAATAGGGCGGTCTGCCGTGTTTTGCACAACGACAGTCAGCGTGCGCCGGCCCGCGTTGAGCACGTGGTCAGGGCCGTCGGTGATGAGTTCTCCGGGAATCATGGCGCGCTTTCAGGCCAGCCGGGCCAGCAGGGTCACGCCGAAAATGGCGACGACTGCGCCGGCCGCGCGCGGCAGCCAGGCGTTGGCACTGCGCAGCGCCCAGCCGGCGCCCAGGCCGGCCAGGTGCAGCAGCACGGTGGCGGCCAGCATGCCCGACAGGGTGGCCCAGGCGCTGGGCGCCGCGGCCAGTTCATAGCCGTGGGCCAGGCCGTGGAAGACGGCGAACACACCGACGATGAGCGCGGCCGCAATGCCGGCTACATGCCAGCGCGCCACGACCAGCAGGCCCGTGACCAGCAGCGAAGCCGCGATCATGGGCTCAACGGCGGGAAGCTGCACACCCTGCAGGCCCAGCAACGCGCCCAGCAGCAGCATGCCGGCAAAGCCCATCGGGCCCCACAGCAGCTCAGGGCCGGCGCGGCGCGCGGCCAGCGCGCTCCACAGGCCCACGGCCACCATGGCCGCCAGGTGGTCCATGCCGGTCAGCGGGTGCACAAAGCCGCTGAAAAAATCCAGGTGCGTGTGGCCGTCCACACCGGTGTGCGCGAAGGCTGCCGCGGGCAGCGCGGCCGCCAGGGCTAGCAGGGCGCGCAATGCGCGGGGCGAGGGCAGGGCGAAAAAACTCACGGCAATCTCCTGTGGGATGGATGTTGTTGGCGGCGTTCAGACAATGGGCTGGTGCACGGTGACCAGCTTGGTGCCGTCGGGAAAGGTCGCCTCGACCTGGATGTCGGGGATCAGCTCGGGAATGCCGTCCATCACGTCGGCGCGCGTCAGCACGGTGCGGCCCTCGCTCATGAGCTGGGCGACGGACTTGCCGTCGCGCGCGCCTTCCATGACGGCGGCGCTGATCAGCGCCACGGACTCGGGGTAGTTGAGCTTCAGGCCGCGGGCGCGGCGCCTTTCGGCCAGCAGGGCAGCCGTAAAAATAAGCAGCTTGTCTTTTTCTCGGGGTGTCAATTCCATGGGGCTCTCTCAGGGCAGGCTGCCGGCTTGGGGATGCTGCCGGGGTGCAAGAATGGTGCCATAAGACGCCGCCTACGGTCCAGCCTGGGGCGGGCTGCCCGGGCGCATGGCACAGAACATGCACCTGAAGACGCTCAATCACTACGCGCCCGGCGCATCTGCCCCTCCCATGGACGCCCCGCTCACGCCCCTGCAGCCGCCCCTGCCGCCCGAAGCGGTAGCGGCCGCGCCCATGGCGGCCGAAGCGCCGCCGCTGCAGCGCATCATCAAGGTCAGGCGCGACTACAACAGCTGGGTGGCCAGCGAAACCATGGAAGACTACGCGCTGCGCTTTACGCCGCAGCGTTTTCGCAAGTGGTCGGAATGGCGGGTCGCCAACACCGCCTTTGGCGCGGCCTCTTTTTTGATCCTGGAAGCGGTGGGCGCCACCTTGCTGGTCAAGTACGGCTTCACCAATGCCTTCTGGGCCATCGTCGCCACCGGCCTCATCATCTTCCTGGCCGGCTTGCCCATCAGCATTTACGCGGCTCGCTACGGCGTGGACATGGACTTGCTGACGCGCGGCGCCGGCTTCGGCTACATAGGCTCCACGCTGACCTCGCTGATCTACGCCTCTTTCACCTTCATCTTTTTTGCGCTGGAGGCGGCCGTCATGGCCTATGCGCTGGACCTGGCCCTGGGCATCCCGCCCAGCTGGGGCTATCTGGTCTGCGCGCTGGTGGTGATTCCGCTGGTCACCCACGGCGTGTCCGTGATCTCGCGCCTGCAGGTCTGGACCCAGCCCTTATGGCTGGTCATGCTGGTCGTGCCCTTTGTGTTTGTGCTGCTGCGCGATCCTGGTGCTTTTTCGGGCGTGCTGCACTATGGCGGTGAGAAGGGGGTGGGTGGCGAGTTTGATTTGCACCTGTTTGGTGCTGCCTTGACCGTGGGCATTGCGCTGATCACCCAGATGGGCGAGCAGGCCGACTATTTGCGCTTCATGCCGGTGCAGACGCCGGCCAGGCGCTGGCGCTGGTGGGGCGGCGTGCTGGCCGGCGGGCCGGGCTGGGTCTTCCTGGGCGTGGTGAAGATGCTGGGCGGCGCCTTCCTGGCCTACCTGGCGATCAGCAACATGGTGCCGCTGGACCGTGCGGTGGACCCCAACCAGATGTACCTCGCGGCCTATGAATACGTGTTCCCGCACTACGGCATGGCCGTGGCCGCCACCGCGCTCTTCGTGGTGGTGTCGCAGCTCAAGATCAATGTGACCAACGCCTATGCCGGCTCGCTGGCCTGGTCGAACTTTTTCTCGCGCATCACGCACAGCCACCCGGGCCGCGTGGTCTGGGTGGTGTTCAACACGCTGATCGCCTTCATGCTGATGGAGATGAACGTCTTCCAGGCGCTGGGCGACGTGCTGGGCCTGTACTCCAACATTGCCATCGCCTGGGTCATGGCCGTGGTGGCCGACCTGGTCATCAACAAGCCGCTGGGCCTGAGCCCGCCGGGCATAGAGTTCAAGCGCGCCCACCTCTATGACATCAACCCGGTCGGCGTGGGCGCCATGGCCCTGGCCTCGGCGCTGTCCATCACGGCGCACCTGGGGATGTATGGCGAAATGGCGCAGGCTTTTTCGGCGGTGATCGCCATGGGAACGGCCTTTGTGGCGGCGCCGCTGATCGCCTGGGCCACCAAGGGCCGTTACTACATTGCGCGTGGCCCGGCCGTGGCGCCCGGCGAAGGCGCTTACAAGCCTTATGCCTTGCAGCAATGCGTGATCTGCGAGCGCGCCTACGAAGGCCCGGACATGGCCCACTGCCCGGCCTACCAGGGGCCTATCTGCTCGCTGTGCTGCACGCTGGATGCGCGCTGCGGCGACCTGTGCAAGCCACACGCGAGCCTCTCGGCGCAATGGTCGGGCGCGCTGCGCTGGCTGCTGCCGCGCCGCGCCTGGCCTTACCTGGACACCGGCCTGGGCCACTTCCTGCTGCTGATGCTGATCATCGTGCCGCTGCTGGCCAGCGTGTTCGGCCTGCTGTACCACCAGGAAATCAGCGCGCTGTCGGACTTCACCCCCTCGGAGCCGGCCCTGAAGTCGGGCTTTCTGAAGGCCTATATGGCGCTGCTGGTGATCGCCGGCCTGGTCGCCTGGTGGCTGGTGCTGGCGCACAAGAGCCGGCAGGTGGCGCAGGAGGAATCGAACCGCCAGACGCATTTGCTGATGCGCGAGATCGAGTCGCACCGCCAGACCGACGAGGCGCTGCAGCAGGCCAAGCGCGTGGCCGAAGAGGCACGCCACCATGCCGACCAGGCCAACCAGGCCAAGAGCCGCTACATCAGCGCCATCAGCCACGAGCTGCGCACGCCGCTCAACAGCATCCTGGGTTATGCGCAACTCATGGGCGAGGACAGCGCAATACCGCCGCACCGCAAGCAGGCCGTCAGCGTCATCAAGCGCGGCGGCGAACACCTGCTGTCGCTGATCGAGGGCACGCTGGACATCGCCCGCATCGAGGCGGGCAAGCTCACGCTCAACGTCAAGCCCATGCATTTCGCCGATTGTGTGCACGAGATGGCCGGCATGTTCGAGCTGCAGGCCGCGGCCAAGGGCCTGGCCTTCCATTTCGAGGCCAGCGGCAACCTGCCCGAGCTGGTGCGCGCCGACGAAAAACGCGTGCGCCAGATCCTCATCAACCTGCTGGGCAATGCCATCAAGTTCACGGTGCAGGGGCAGGTGACTTTCCGGCTGCGCCACGCGCGCGAGATGGCCTACATCGACATCGAGGACACCGGCCCCGGCATGCGCGAGGCGGAACTCGCGCGCATCTTCGAGCCCTTCGCGCGCGGCGCCGCGGCCGGCCAGAGCGCCGAAGGCACGCCGGGCGCCGGCCTGGGCCTGACGATTGCCAAGATGCTGACCGACCTGATGGGCGGCGAGATGACGGTGGTCAGTACGCCGGGCCAGGGCTCCATCTTCCGCATACGGCTGTTCCTGCCCGAGGTGCACCTGCCGGCGGGCGCTGCCAAAGAAGCCGCCGCCGCGCCGGTGCGGCGCCGGCCGAGCGGCTACGAGGGTCCGCGCCGCAAGCTGCTGGTGGTCGACAACGAGGAGCCCGACCGCGAACTGCTGGTGCAGCTGCTGCAGCCCATGGGCTTTGAGCTGCGCACCGCCGCCAGCGGCCACGATTGCCTGGACCTGCTGGCCGCCGGCTACCAGCCCGACGTGATCTTCATGGACCTGGCCATGCCGGGCATAGACGGCTGGGAGACGCTGCGCCGTGTGCGCGGCTCCGGCCATGAGGGCATACACCTGGCCGTGGTCTCGGCCAATGCCTTTGACAAGGGCATGGAGAACGACGCCGGCATTCTTCCCGAGGACTTCATCTTGAAGCCCGTGCGCCACACCGAACTGATCGCCTGGCTGGAGCGGCGCCTGTCACTCACCTGGCGTTATGACGATGCGGCGCAGGAAGAGGCCTTGCCCGCGGCCGCGCCCGAGCGGCGCGTGCTGCCCCACGCCCCGCAGCTGGCCGCGCTGCAGGAGGTGGTCAGCCTCGGTTTTTACCGCGGCATCATGAACATGCTGGCGGAGATAGAGCGGCAGCAGCCCGCCACCGCCGCATTCGTTGAAGACATGCGCGTGCTGGCGCGGCAGTTCCAGTTCGAGGCCATGGGCCGCCAGCTCGCCAACCAGGAGGCCAGCCATGAGCAGCGTGCTTGAAGATTCCCCCGCCACACTGAACCCGCCGAGCCGCAGCCTGGACCGCACGCTGGACCGGGCCAACAGCGACGTCGTGCTCATCGTGGACGACGTGCCCGACAACCTCTCGGTGCTGCACGATGCGCTTGATGAATCGGGCTATACCGTGCTGGTGGCCACCAGCGGCGAGGCCGCGCTGCAGCGGGCGCTGCAGGCCAGGCCCGACATCGTGCTGCTGGACGCGATGATGCCGGGCATGGACGGTTTTGAGGTTGCCAAGCGCCTGAAGGCCGCGGCCGAGACCGCCCACATTCCCATCATCTTCATGACGGGGCTGACCGAAACCGAGCACCTGGTGGCCGCGCTGGAGGCCGGCGGCGTGGACTACGTGACCAAGCCCATCAAACCCAAGGAAGTGATGGCGCGCATGGGCGTACACCTGCAGGGCGCGCGCCGCGCCCGCCAGGAGGCGCGCCAGGCCGGCCAGGCGCGCAACGCGCTGGACGCCTTCGGTTATGCCAGCATCACGGTGCGCATGGGCGGCGCGGCCGACGGCCGGCTGATCTGGCAGACGCCGCTGGCGCGCGAGCTTTTAATGCGCTACTACGGCACTTCGGCGCCGCAAACGCCCGAGCCGGTGCTGGCCTGGCTGCGCAGCCACATCGCGGACGCCGAACGCCAGGTTGAGCCGCCGCGCCTGGCGGTGGAAATGGGCCCGCGCCGGCTGACCTTCCGGCTGCACCAGCAGACCGGCGACGGCGGCGAAAGCGGCGATGCCGCCGGCCGGGGCGACTGGCTGATCGTGATGCGCGAGATTTCCGACGATGCGGTGGTCGAGGCCATGAGCTTGAGCTTCAAGCTCACGGCCCGCGAGGCCGAGGTGCTGTACTGGGTGGTCAAGGGCAAGACCAACCGCGACATCGGCGACATCCTGGGTTCCAGCCCGGCCACCGTGAAGAAGCACCTGGAACGGGTTTACGCCAAGCTGGGCGTGGAAACCCGCACCGCCGCCGCAGGCATGGCCACGAACCGGATCCGCCAGCTGCACCCGCAGTTTGAGGGCTAGAAATTGAGCCCCCACGCTTGTCGCTTCGCGTACTGCGCTGCCCCCCAAGGGGGCGCTGCGCCTGCGGCCCGGCAAAGCCGGTTCCGCGGCCCCTGCTTGCAGGAAGACAAGGTCCACGATTGTCTGCGTCGGGGCAAAAGCATGATTTCTGGCGGGCGGTTACAATAAGAGCTTCGGTAAAGCATCAGCTTTTTACATCGAAGCCTTTTCCCAACAGGTTTCCTTCTCAATAGCGGCGCTTCCCAGAGCCCGAATCCACAGTGTTTTCAGTGCCCATACAGCCCTGAACCCTCTCAGCACTGTTCCGTTTTTCCGGCGAGCACTTTTCCCGACAGTGCCCACGCATGGCTCAACCAGCCCAGCCCCTGACAAGGGCCAGGCGGGTGGACACCGAACACCCGCCGGCTTGCTCGCAAGCCGATTCTCCTTATTTATCAAGCCGGGACACATAACCCGGCACGGACTTTTTTATGAACGTAGATCACACCAAAATCGCGGTGGGCAAGTACCTTGTCTCACCACTGGCCAAGCAGCAAGGCGAAGGCTACGCTGCATCGGTCTCCATCCGCTCCGGCCGCGGCAGCGCCACGCACGACCGCGTGCTGCGCTTCAGCGGTCTCTTCGACAGCGCGGCCTCGGCCGTGCAATACGCGACGGAACACGCCCTGCGCTGGATCCACGAGCGCTCAACGCCGGCCTGCGCATAAGCCTTGCCAGCCCAGACAACAGACATCACGGACAACTTTTTCAATTCCCTAGGAGTTACATCATGGCCAAAGAAGAACTGATTGAAATGCATGGGCTGGTCGACGAAGTGTTGCCGGATTCGCGCTTTCGCGTCACGCTCGAGAACGGCCACAAGCTTGTGGCTTACACCTCGGGCAAGATGCGCAAAAACCATATCCGCATCCTTGCCGGCGACCAGGTGTCGCTGGAACTCTCGCCCTATGACCTGAGCAAGGGCCGGATCACCTTCCGGCACATTGCGGGCCGCCCGCCAGGTCCCGCCTCGCGCCAGACGGCCCGATAAGGCGCGGCGTTCACAGCGCCCCCAAATCATGAAGCCCGGCAGGTGGAGATGGCTCTCCGCCTGCCGGGCTTTGTTTTTGGTGCCGGCGACTGATTGGAGGGCAGGTCAGTGCCGGCCGGCCGCCATGTGCTCGGTCTTCTCGTTGATCAGCACTTCCGGCTCCTGGGACTCGATCCAGCTCTCGTTGTCGAGCCCGGCCTTGAGTCGTCCCATGTCCAGCTCATCCGTCCACTTGGCGACCACGATGGTGGCCACGCCGTTGCCGATCAGGTTGGTCAGCGCCCGCGCTTCCGACATAAAGCGATCTATGCCCAGGATCAGCGCCAGCCCCGCCACGGGCACGGTGCCTACGGCCGACAGCGTGGCGGCCAGCACGATGAAGCCGCTTCCGGTAATGCCGGCCGCACCTTTGGAGGTGAGCAACAGCACCGCCAGCAGCGTGAGTTCCTGCGTGAGCGTCATCGGCGTGTTGGTGGCCTGCGCGATGAATACCGCCGCCATGGTCAGGTAGATGGACGTGCCGTCCAGGTTGAAGGAATAACCCGTCGGGATCACCAGGCCCACGGTCGTCTTCTTCGCGCCCAGGTTCTCCATCTTCTCCATCATGCGCGGCAGCACCGATTCAGATGAAGACGTGCCCAGTACGATCAGCAACTCTTCCTTGATGTACTTGATGAACTTCCAGATGCTGAAGCCGTGCACGCGCGCGATGGCGCCCAGCACGACGAAGATGAAGATCAGGCAGGTTGCGTAGAAAGCTGCCATCAGCTTGCCCAGCGACACCAGGCTGTCCACGCCATAAGCGCCTATGGTGAAGGCCATGGCACCGAATGCGCCTATGGGCGCCACCTTCATGATGAAGCCCACGATGGTGAACAGCACGTGCGAGGTTTTCTCAACGAAGTCGAACACCAGCGTGCCGCGCCCGCCGAAGCGGTGCAGCGCGAAGCCGAACATCACCGCGATCAGCAGCACCTGCAAAATCTCGCCCTTGGCGAAGGCGTCCACCACGGTGGACGGGATGATGTTCATGATGAAGTCGGTGGTGCCCACCATCTTGCCGGGGCCGGTGTAGGCCGCGATGGCCTTGGTGTCCAGCGTGGACACATCGACATTCATGCCCGCCCCCGGCTTGAACACATTGACCAGCACCAGCCCGATGATCAGCGCGAAGGTGCTGACGATTTCAAAGTAAAGCAGTGCCAGGCCGCCGGTCTTGCCGACCTTCTTCATGTCCTCCATGCCGGCGATGCCGATCACGACGGTGCAGAAGATGATGGGCGCGATCATCATCTTGATGAGCTTGATGAAGCCGTCGCCCAGCGGCTTCATGAGCTTGCCGGCCTCGGGGTAAAAATGCCCCAGCAGCACACCGGCGACCACCGCGCAGATCACCTGGAAGTACAGCGATTTGTAAAGAGGCTGCTTGCGGCTTGTTGTCTTCGTTGTGCTTGTTGTCATGGCCGTAGCGCACCGGCTTGTGCGCGGTTGTGATCGGGCTATCAAATATAGCCCTGCCACATGATTTGTCCATGTGGGAAACCACAGATCACAATCTTTACTTAGCGCCCTGCATAGGGCCCAAACGCTCAGCCGGCCGGGGTGCTGCTGCTACCGCCGCCACTGGCAGCCGGCGGGCGTGCCATCCACGCAATCAGCGAAGAGCGCATGGCTTCCTCCACCGACATATCGATGGGCTGCACCCAGTCGGCCGGCACGAACACCGTGTAGCCACCGATCATGTAGCCCATGGGCAGGTAGACCGCCACGCGCTCGCCGGGCAGGAAACCGGCGGGCAGGTCGGCAAAGCTGCGGCGCGTGATGAGGCCCACGATTTCCATCGCGTGGCCGGGCATGCGCAGTATCACCACGCTTTGCTCGCCCTGCTTGCCCGAAGGGGAAAAGTAGTCGGCAAAGCTTTTAAGCGAGGAATAAATGCTTTTGACCACCGGAAGGTTGGTGAAGGGCATTTCAGCGAAAGTCAGCAACCGGCGCACGCTTTGCTTGGACACCAGATAGCCGATCACCAGGATGATCAGCACGCCGACCACCAAGCCCATGCCCGGAATATAGAAGCTGCCGATCAGCGGGCGCAAGACCCACAGCGCCGCGGTTTCCGTCCAGGCCAGGAAGATATACAGCAGGTACAGCGTCAAGGCCACCGGCAGGATGGTGATGAGGCCGCGAAAGAAATATTTGTAAAGGCTTTTCATGGGGATCTTCATATGTGCCGGCACGCACGATGCGGGCCTGGCCATGCCCGCAATATAACCATTCCTGTTGACGCTTCCGCCTTCGGTCCCCTGTCGGCTTTCTCCTACATTTTTCGGGTACTAATCACTGCTGCTTGTCATATTTTCATGCTTAAACTGGCGTCATTGCGAACACTCGACATGGAACCCCAAGCAGCCGCAGAGACGATACCGGACACGGGCCGGCGCACCTTTGCCGTTCCGGCTTTTTCGTGGTTGCCATCCTTGCCGTTTCAACGATCTTCAGCCCCTGCGCTGAAAGTTACGTTTGCACCCCTTGATATTTTTTTGCCGCGCTCCAAGCTGCGCTGCAAGGCCACGTCCGGCCTGCCCGGATATTTTTGAGGATTCCTGTTTCATGAGCCATTCCACATTGGTCAACGCACAACTCAAAGTTCCCTTGCGCTCTTTGGCCCTCACCGTCGAGGAGCCGACCCCCGGCGAATTCTGCTGGCGCATTCTTGAAAGCCGCCAGGACCCCTGCGTGTTTGAATCGATTGCCTGCTCCGACATCACCTTCGCCGCTTATGACACCGCCCTTGCCACCGGCTACGGTGAACTGCAACGCCTCGTTGGCCCGGATCTTCAATACGGTCCGCGCATCGAGGAAGACATGCAGGCCGAACTCTTCGTCGCGGCGTCGCCTGCACCGAAGCCCGCCGTTACGGGGCCCGACAAGCGGGCCGCCATCAACGGCTTCAAACCCGGCACGGTGCCTGCATGAAGCGCGACCTGGAGGCTGACTACGCGCGTATGCGCGCGCAACTGCAGGCCTTGCAGGCGGCCCCGGTCAAAGATTACGCAAAGATAGACCAGCTCGTGGACGAGCTTGAAAAACTTCAGCTCGCGATCAAGGCGCAGCACGGCGTCCAGGGCAACAACCCGCTCGAATAAGCGGCTCCCAGTCTCCGGCGCCACGTATCCGCGTGCGCCATCCTGCATGTGCCTGTGAGGCAGGTAGCATTTTGTGACCTCGCTTGTCCTACACCGCGCGCTGTACCAGACCGACGAAATCGGCCCCGCTCCTTCCCGTAAATTGAATCCAGTCGGCAATACGGCCGGCGATTTACCAACCTGATTGCCTGTGATGGGCATGACCAAAGGAGTACACCATGAGAGCATCGAAACCCCTGGCATCCGTCGTGGCCGCAGCAGCTGTTGTGGGCGCCATCGGCCTGGCTTATGCCCAGGACACCAGCACTACCACGCCCGCCACGCCGGCAGACCAGACCATGCAGAACCAGGGCACTTCCAGCACGTCGCCTTCGACTACCACGACCGACACCGCTGTCACGCCTACCGAGCGTCCCGCACAGGCTGACCGCAATTAAGCCAGGCCGTTCATGCCTCTGCGCATGAAAGCGCTCCGGATCGCTTTTGGCGGCCCGGAGCGTTTCGTGTGAGGCGCGTCATTCCTTTCCATCCAGTCCATGCCCTCCCTGCCTGATTTGCAGCAGCGGCCCGCCGTTGAAGGGCCGGGTGCGGTGCCTGCGGCCACGCGGCATTTAGACATTCTTGACGGCATCAAGCAGGGCGTCCTCTGGGGCGCCGCGATCGCGGTGCTGCTACTTCCGCTTTTCAGGGCGCATCAAGTATCCCCCCCTTCGGCCGCAGCCCTTCAAGCCACGGCGCCGCAATCGTTGGTACCGCGCGTGGCGGATTTCGGCGATGAGCCGGCTTCCAACGAAGCCCGCGAAGTCGCCAACTGGGTCGTCGCCTCCGGCGACAACCGAAAACTCTTTTTTGTCATCCTCGACAAGATCAACACCAAGGTCTTTGTTTTCGAACCTTCCGGCAAGCTGCGCGCCGCTACGCCGGTGTTGATAGGGGCCGCACGAGGTGACGATTCCGTCGACGGCATAGGCGGCCGTCCCATTGCCCAGGTGCAGCCCCAGGAGCGCACCACACCCGCGGGCCGCTTCATGGGCGAGCCCGGGCGCAACGTCACGGGCGAGGACGTGGTCTGGGTCGATTACGACGCCGCTGTGTCCATGCACCGCGTGCGCACGCTGGAACCCAAGGAGCGCAGGCTCGAACGCCTCGCCTCGCCCACCACCGAAGACAACCGCATTTCCTACGGCTGCATCAACATGCCCGTGGCGTTTTTTGAAAACGTGCTCAAGCCCGCCTTCAATGCCAGCTACGGTGTGGTCTACGTGCTGCCCGAAGTCAAGCCGCTGGCTGAGGTGTTCCCGGCCGCGCATGCGTTGGCGCTCAAGCAGGGCGGTGCCGGTTAGCCCGGCTCCCGAACCCATGGCTTTCAGGACGAAAAAAAGCGGCGCACTGCTTTTGCAATGCGCCGCCTGGCTGCTGCTGGAGTCAATTGAGCCTCGATCCTTTTGGAAGCCGTGCTGACAGCCACTCATGCACGTCGGCGCGCACGTTGCGGCCCCGCAGCAGGAAGTCCTCGTACCGGCTCGGCACATAGGGCAGGTACACCAGGGGCATCCCGGCCTGCTCGGGTGTACGGTCTTTTTTCCTGCCATTGCAGTGGCGGCAGGCGCTGACCAGGTTGGTCCACGAGTAAGGCCCGCCCTTGCTCGCCGGAACGATGTGCTCGGCTTCGAGATCCTTCTCCAGGAAGACCTGTGCGCAGTAGGCGCAGGTGCACCGGTCGCGGCGCAGCAGCTTGGGCTTGGTGACGGCCGGCACCACCTCGTGGAGGTTGCGGCGCGGCGCACCGCGCAGCGCGATGATGGGATGGATCACCAGCAAGGATTGCCGGCCGGGCGCGACGTTCCAGCCGCCGCGCAGGGTGACAAGCGGGCTTTCGCCCTGTTCCCATGCGACGCTGCCGGTGGCGTAGTGCAGGGCAGCCTCTTCAGCCGTGATCCAGGCCTGGGGCGTTCCCTGGATGTCGAGCTGAAGAACATGGTGCATCGTGGCCTCCTGAGTTGAACAAGCTATGCCGGTGAAAAATGGGGTGCACGACCGGACTCGAACCGGTGACCCGCGGGGTCACATCCCGCTGCGCTGCCAACTGCGCCACATGCACCAAAAAAAGAAATCTGGCTCCACGGCCTGGGGTCGAACCAGGGACGACGCGATTAACAGTCGCGCGCTCTACCTGCTGAGCTAACGTGGAATGAACAAGGGACGGCTCACCATTCACCGCATTCGCGAACGCGCTGGTCCAGCGCGCGGTCGTCGCGCACTTGCCTGCGTTTGGACTGGACGGGGTTGAGCCGGACGCTGCCGGCGGCGATGCTGCCGCCCAGCAGCGTGCGGAGGATGCGCTTGTGGAGTTTCTCCGGCCTTTTGGAGGCCGCTGTGTTTTTGACTGTCATGCAAACCTCCTTGGGCTGGGTGGATGAATAGCCTTGCGGCTGGAATGGCGGCCTGTACGGGGATCGAACCCGTGACAACATCCTGGACAGGGAAGTGCTCTACCAACTGAGCTAACAGACCCAAAACAAAAAATGGCCTCACGTGAAAGATTTGAACTTCCGACCCTCTGCTTCGTAGGCAGATGCTCTGAATCCGGACTGAGCTAACGCGAGAAAAATGTGCTTGGGGCGTGGAGGCAGACTCGGCTGCCTAAAACAACTGGAGGAAGATAAGGGATTCGAACCCATGAGCCCGCTTTCGCGGGCTCTCGCTTAGCAAGCGAGTGCCTTGAACCACTCGGCCAATCTTCCAAAAAATCTCCGGTTACGAGTTCCGATGCCCCCCAATCTTTGAGGCCGGTTTCCGCGCTACGCCCTTTCGGGCGCTGCGCTTCCTTATCAACACTGGCTTGGCGTCACGTAGGGGATTCGAACCCCTGTCTACAAGAATGAAAATCTTGTGTCCTGAGCCAGGAGTCTGGGCGGCGGCAAACGGGGCCTGCGCCGGCGCGCTGCCAGGTTCAGGCAAGGCGCCAGTGAGGCCGTGTGGCGAGCCACACAACGATCTGGCAACGCCGCATGGGCCTGGCAGCGCACCGGCCCGAAGGGTTGGGCCTGAAAGGGCGCATGCGGCGTTGCAAATGCTCGCCGGGTATCGACCCGGCTCCGCTTTGCGCCTTGCCTGCGCCCTTTCAGGCCCAACGCAGGCCCCGTTTGCCGCCGCCCAGACTCCTAACGAACGTGACGAATACAAAAAATCCATTTCGGCTGTACCTGAATGCGGGCGGCCGGCAAAAGCCGGACCGGGATCTCCCACTGCACTGCTTTTCCGGGGCCATGAACCCCGGCTGACCAGCACACACGCCGCCAGACCGTTTCCTCGGTCTCGCGCAGACGGCGTGAAACAGGCACACCCGAAATGGAGCGGACAGACGGCTTCGAACCGACGACATTGAGCTTGGAAGGCTCACGCTCTGCCTACTGAGCTATGTCCGCAATTTTTTGCGGGATCGCACCATCCAGTGTGGCTGCGGTCCCGCCGCTGAATTTTTAAAGAGCCCCCGCGCTTGCAGCGCATTGACGGCACGATCACCGTCAGGGGAAAACAAAAAGGCCCGGTTCCTTGCGGATACCGGGCCTCTGGTGTCAGAGATACAGAAGGTACGCTCAGGCGTCTCCTCCTCCCGGTGGTGTGCAATCCTCATGGTTCTGTTTGGGCATGGCCGTCAGCACAACGGACGGCGCAAATGAACTCAACCCATCACCTCGGCACAGATAAACATCAAGGCGGCGCACGCCGGCACAGCCCTGGGCGGGCGTGCTGTTGATGGCGGTGGCGGCTGTCGGTTTCATGATGGATCGGTGAAAAGGGTTGGTATCAAAAGTAGCGATGGGATGTAATGTAAAATCTTTTTACATCATCGTCAACGCATCGCTGAAAAATAAATTCGGTTGTTGCAATCACGTCACATGGAATCCCCGGACATCAATCGAACCAGGCGCAACAACCTGCTGATCATCATTCGCGAATACAGCGAAAGAGAATTGGCCGCCGGTGAGTCACCGGTGGGCATGCTCGGCAGGCTGGCGAAAGAACTCGGCTTGAGCGCAGGGGGGCTGAGCCAGTTCAAGGGAGACGCCCAGGGTTCGGGCCGGAACATCGGTGATGCCGCCGCCGCCCAGATCGAAAGCCGGCTGGGAAAGCCAAAAGGGTGGATGGATGAAGACCATGGCGGTGACGCCTTCAACCCCGCTGAAAACGCATTCATCGAACTGGCCCGCACGGCATGGCGCGCCACGGACGCCAAGGGCCGGCGGCATTTGATGCAACTGGCGAAGCGCGGCTTTGATGCGGCTGGGGGTGTGGCAACCACCAAGGCCAAGTCCGGCGACAGGTGATGCAATTTCCCTGCCGTAGTTTGTAACTTGTAACGGCGCCGGCATGTGCGTGGCGATAGGTGTTGCGCGCTCGCGTCTGATGTGCGGAAAAAATCCGGCTCCGGCGACTGTTACACGCGTCCATGAGAACTCGCATTACCTATCAAATTCTCTGTATAGCATTACCTGCATTAGGTTAACTGCTATCTAAGCCATAGCAAGTGCCCGAGACGATTCAGGGTTTCTCCGTTGAGCACATTTGCTTGCATCGCTAACATGGTGCAACCGCGCCGAGGTGCCCCTTCAAGGACAGCCCCGACATTTCTTGATGTGCGTTCGCGCACTTTTCCAGCGCCACGCACAGGACCCGGATGTTGTTCACAGGCAAAAAGTACGCACAGAGAATCGCCCACGCGGCGGCTTTTGCCGTCCTTGCCGCAGCTCCTTTGTTTTCCCTGGCCGCGCCGCCGGCGCTTTATGGTGATGCCGCCGCCGCGGCAGCCGTCGTTCCCGATGCCGGCATGTCCCTGGTCTCCGCATCCGCCGATGCGCGCCAGGCCTTGCGCTGGGTGATGGAATTGCATGACAACGAGGGCCTGCCCTTTGCCATCGTGGACAAGAAAGGCGGGCGCATCTTTGTGTTCGAGGCCGGCGGGCAGCTGCGCGGCGCATCGCCCGCGTTGACGGGCCTGGCACCCGGCGACCAGGGCGTACCCGGCATGGCGCAGCGCAGCGTGGCCAGCCTGCGCGAGTACGAGCGCACCACGCCCGCGGGCCGCTTTGTGTCCGAGCCCGGCCACAACTTGCAGGGTGAGCCCATCGTCTGGGTCGATTACGCGGCCAAGCTCGCCATCCACCGCCTGCGTCCCGCACCGCCGGCCGAACGCCGCGCGGAGCGGCTGGCTTCAGACACACCCGACGACAACCGCATCTCCATGGGCTGCGTGGTGGTGCCCGTCAGCTTCTACGAAACCGTGGTCGGTCCCGTGCTCGGGAAAAGCCGCGGCATTGTCTACGTGCTGCCCGAAACCCAGCCCCTGGGCCGCATGCTGGGCGCGCTGCAGCTCAGCCAGCGCTAAGCCCTTACGCACCGGCCTTCGCGGCCTCACGCGCGGCCCCGGCCTTCAAGCGGCCGCTTCCACAACTACAGGCGCGTCAGCCATCCCTTACTTGCAGCAGGCCTTCAGGCTGGCAAGGGGCGCGCCGTGTGCCGCCTACATTGAATTCGTGTCTTCAACCCCTGACCATTTTTAGGAGAAACAAATGCCTATCATTGCCTGGCTACTGGGTGTTCCCCTCAGCGTGATTCTCATCTTGATGCTGCTGGGCGTGTTTTAAGGCCCCGCAAGGTGAGCGGCCTTCCGGCCGCCGAAGCAAAAAGCCCGCATTTGCGGGCTTTTTGTTGCTCCCTGCGACCTCTCACACGGTGGCGGCCGGCTCCCTGGCCTGCCTGGCGCGCAGCCGCGCGATCTTCCACCAGCCCGGCAGCAGGCCCTGGATTTCGGGCCGCGTGAAGCGGTCGTCAATCAGGTAGACCACGCCGCGGTCGGAGGTCGTGCGTATCACCCGTCCGGCCGCCTGCACCACCTTCTGCAGGCCGGGGTAGAGGTAGGTGTAGTCATAGCTCTGGGCCGCGCCGAAGTTGGCGCCCATGCGCTCGCGAATCTGTTCGTTCACCGCGTTCACTTGCGGCAGGCCCAGGGTGGCGATGAATGCGCCTATGAGCCGCTCGCCCGGCAGGTCTATGCCCTCGGCGAACGAGCCGCCCAGCACGGCAAAGCCTATGCCCTGCGAGGCCGGCGTGAAGCGCGCGAGGAAGGCATCGCGCGCGGCCTCCTCCATGCCCCGCGTCTGCTCCCACACCGGGACTTGCGGATAGCGCTGGCGGAACAGCGCAACCAGTTGCTGCAGGTAGTCGTAGCTGCTCAAAAACGCCAGGTAATTGCCGGGCCGGCTTTCATACTGCCGCGCCATCAGGTCCACGATGGGCGAGAGCGAATCGCCCCGGTGCTGGAAGCGGGTGGAGACGTCGCTGACCACCGAGACCTGCAACTGCTCGGCCAGGAAGGGTGATTCCACCTCGGTCCACACCGTGCCCGCCGGCAGGCCCAGGGTGTCGGCGTAATAGTTCTGCGGGCTCAGCGTGGCTGAAAACAGCACCGCCGACTGTGCAGCCGCAAAGCGCGGCGCCAGAAAGGGCGCCGGCACCACGTTGCGGATATTGAGCACCGCGAGCGGCTCACCCATGCCCTGGCCGAAAGCGCCGGGGCCGGCATCGCCCCGCAGCGTCACGTCGAACAGCGAGTGTTCGCCAAAGGCCTCGGCCATGCGCGAGAAATGCAGGGCCTCGAAATAAAAATCCTGCAACTCGCCGTCCATTCGCGTCGGGTTGGCCAGCAGGAAGTCGGTGATCTGCGACAGCGCCTGGCCCAGGGTCTTGAGGAAGGGCGCGGGCAGCTCGGCATGGACCTGGTAGGGCTCCTCCTGCGCGCCCTGCAGTTCCTGCAGGCTGCGGTTCAGGCGTTCCAGCGCGCCGCGCACGGCACGCGGCGCTGAGCCATGCACCTGCTGCAACTGCGCCTGGCTCAGCGTGGCCGAATACATCTTTCTCGCGCGTTCCACCAGGTTGTGGGCCTCGTCCACCAGCACGGCCACACGCCACTGGTTGGCCTGGGCCTGGCCGTGCAGCAGGGCACTGGTGTCGAAGTAGTAGTTGTAGTCACCGACCACCACATCCGACCAGGTCACCACTTCCTGGCTCAGGTAATAGGGACAGACCTGGTGGGCCAGCGCCAGTTCGCGCAGCGCGGCCTTGTCCAGCGGGCCGTGCGCGGCGGCGTGGTTCACGGCCGCGCTGCGCGCCTGTGGCAGCCGGTCATAAAAGCCCTTGGCCAGGGGGCAGGCGTCGCCGTGGCAGGCCTTGCCGGGGTGTTCGCAGGCCTTGTCGCGCGCCACCAGTTCCAGCACACGCAGCGGCAGCGGTTGCGCACTGCCTTTGATGCGGTTGAGCGCGTCCAGCGCCAGCCTGCGGCCGGGAGTTTTTGCCGCCAGGAAAAACACCTTGTCGAGTTGCTTTTTGGGCACTGCCTTGAGCAGGGGGAACACCGTGCCTATGGTCTTGCCTATGCCCGTGGGGGCCTGCGCCATCAGGCAGGTTCCGGCCTGCGCTGTCTTGTAAACGGCTTCGGCCAGTTCGCGCTGGCCGGGCCGGAAGGCCGGGTGGGGAAATTCCAGCGCCGTGAGCGCCGCGTCGCGCGCCTGGCGGTGAGCCAGTTCCTGCGTGGCCCAGGCCAGGAAACGCTCGCACTGCGCTTCGAAATATTCCTTGAGCGTGGCGGCCGTGAAATGTTCGGTGAGCGGCGTTTCCTGCGCGCTGGCCACGTCGAAGTACACCAGGCTCAGGTTGATGTCCTGCAGGTCCCTGTCCTGGCACAGCAGCCAGCCGTAAATTTTCAGCTGCGCCCAGTGCAGGTGGCGGCGGTTCTCCGCCATGGCGTGCAGGTCGCCGCGGTAAGTTTTTACTTCCTCGAGCAAGTTCTGCTCTGGGTCATAACCGTCGGCACGGCCGCGCACCCGCAGCGCCTTGTATTCGCCCTCCAGGCCGACTTCAGCCTGGTAGGACGCGCCGCGGCGCGACGCCACCAGCGCGTGGCCGGCCATGCCCTCCTGGGCGGAAGGCGAAGGCGTGAAGCGCAGGTCGAGGTCGCCGTGCTTGGCCGTGAACTCGCACAGGGCGCGGACGGCTACGAGGTATTTCAATCGGTGTTCGCTCTCTGGGAGGGAATGGAAATGAGATGCCGGGAAGGGCGGGCTTCATGGTAGCGCAGGTGCCGCAAGCCCCCATCCCAAGCTTCTCCCAGCGAGGGAAGGGGCAAGACCGCGTCAGCGCACCCCCTTCACTTTTTTTCCTGGTCAACTCTTTCCATAAAAGAGATACGGGGCCAGTCAAAAAATGTGCACCCGCAGCAAGCGGCATAGCCGCCGGGCAGGGCGCGAAAGGGTAAAAGTACCTTTGCACTTCGGGGAACGCCGGCGCTAAGCTCTTGGACCGAGGCCCCTTGCCGGTCTTTGAAAAAAAGAGGTCTTAAGTTCGCAAATTTTGCCCGTGACAGCGGGCTGCGCATCCAAAAGAAGACAGGGTGTTGTCCTATGGCGGAATTTCCTGCGGCACAGCACACTCGGTGCGCAAACGCCGTGCAAAATGCATCAAGGCGCCTCGCCTTTGCAAGAAAGTAAACAGCAGCGCATGAAGCCCTTTTCGCCAGGCGAATCGACCGCAACCCACTGCCAGCAAGGCTCGCCGGGACGGGCCGGTGCCGTGCTGACAATCCCATGCCCCGGGGTGCCGCGGTGAAGCGCGACGAAACCCTGGCCCAGGCCAATGAACGCCTGCAGGCTGAAGCCCTGGCGCTGGCCGAAGCCAACAAGGCCCTGATGCAGGAGCTGGCCGACCAGCGCCGTGCCGCCGACGCGTTCAAGGATGACGTGGACAGCCTGCGCAGCCTGGCGTCCATTTCAGCCGACTGGTATTGGGAGCAGGACGCCGACTACCGCTTCACCCATTTCGCCGTCGAGCGCGGCGGCAGCTCCGCGGATACGGATCTCAAGGGCGCCATCGGCAAACAGCGTTGGGAACTGGAAGGCGCCTACCCGCTGAGCATGTCCTGGGACCACCACCGCGCGGTGCTGGACGCCCGCCAGGCATTCCGCGACTTTGAGTACATCCGCGTGCTGGGCGACGGTGTGGCCCACTATTTTTCCGCCAGCGGCGTGCCGGTGTTCAACAAGCAGAAGGAATTCATCGGCTACCGCGGCACGACACGCGACAACACGGCGGCCAAGCGCATCGAGGACAAGGAGCGCAAGGCCGCTCGCTTCCTCGACGACATCGTCGACAACACGCCGGTGGCCGTTCACCTGAAGTCGGTGCAGGACGGCCTGCGCATCGTGGCCTGGAACAAGGCGGCAGAGAAACTCTATGGCGTGCGCCGCGAGGACGCCATGGGGCGCACCGTGCACGACCTCTGGCCGCAGGACCACGCGGAGCGCATCAACGTCTCCGATGTGGAGGTGTCGACCACGGGCGTCATGCAGGACTTCCCCGACCGGACCATCATGACGCGCGACCGCGGGATGATACGCGTGCACATGCGCAAAGTCCCGATCAAGGACGGCGGCGGCAAGGTCACACACCTCCTGATCACCGCCGAGGACATCACCGAGCGCCTGGCTGCCGAGGACCGCCTGCGCCGCAGCCAGGAGCGCTTCAGAAGCCTCACCCAGCTCTCCTCCGACTGGTACTGGGAACAGGACAAAAACTTCCGCAACGTCTTTGTCTCCAACGATCCGCAGCACTTTGCCCTGGGAACCCAGGTCATCGGCGAAGGGCTGTGCCGATGGGACCTGCCCAACTCCGCGCCGGTGGTCGGCACATGGGAGGAGCACAAGGCCGCCCTGCAGGCGCATTTGCCATTCCGTAATTTTGAGTACCGGCTGACCAAGGCCGATGGGGGCGTCATCTACCGAAGCGTCAGCGGAGAGCCGGTGTTTGGCGAGGGCGGAGCCTTCCAGGGCTACCGCGGCGTGGGAAGCGACATCACCGAGCGCAAGCTCACCGAAACCGCGCTGCTCGAGAGCAACACGCGGTTCCAGGCGGTGGTCGGGGCGCTTGCCGAAGGCGTGGTGCTGCGTGACGCCGAAGGCAGGATCATCGACTGCAACGCCAGCGCGGAGCGCATCTTCGGCAAGACCCTGGCGCAGATGAAGGGCCAGACCTCGGCGTCGACGGATTGGGAGCGCCTGCGTGAGGACGGCACCCACATGCCCGAAGTTGAATGGCCCAGCGTGCGCGCCAAAACCACCGGCCAGGCGCAGAACAACGTCGTGCAGCGTTACCGCAGGCCCGACGGCAGCACCTTCTGGGCCCTCATCAACGTGCAGCCGCTGTTTGAAGGCAAAAGCGACAGGCCCACCGGTTTTGTGAGCTCCATCTCCGACATCACCAAGCGCAAGCAGGCCGAGGTGGAGATCGTGCGGCTCAACGTCGACCTGGAAAACCGCGTCCTGCGCAGGACGGCGCAGCTCGAAGCCGCCAACAAGGAGATGGAGGCCTTCTCCTACTCCGTGGCGCATGACCTGCGCACGCCGCTGAGCACCATAGATGGCTTCTGCGCGCTGATGGAAAAGCACTTGCCGCCTTCTGCCGGCGAGCGCGCGATGCATTTCCTGGAGCGTATACGCACCAGCGTGCGGCGCATGGGCGAGCTCACCGACGGGTTGCTGGCCCTCACGCGCCTGTCGCGCACCAGCATGGTCTGGGACACGGTGGACCTCAGCGCCGAGGCGCTGCGCCATGCCAAGCGGCTCAAGGATGCCGAGGCCGATCGCGAGGCGCGCATCACGGTCGAGCCCGGCATGGTGGCGCGCGGCGACCAGGGCATGCTCAGCCAGGTGCTGCAGCAACTGCTCGCCAATGCCTGGAAGTTCAGCGCGAAGAAGGATTACGTTGAGATCACCGTCGGCCGTCAGGGCAGCAAGGAGGGGCAGCCCGTGTTCTTCGTACAGGACAAGGGCGCCGGCTTTGACATGGCTTATGTCGACAAGCTGTTCGGCAATTTCGAACGCCTGCATTCGCCCGATGAGTTCGCCGGCAGCGGCATAGGCCTGGCCACCGCCAAGCGCATCATCGACCGGCACGGCGGCAAGATATGGGCGCAATCGGTGGTGGGCGAAGGCAGCACCTTTTATTTCTCGCTGGGCGGCGACCAGACCGGAGCCGGGCAGGGCCAGGTCGGCTCGGATGCCCAGGCCGCGGAAACGGAACATGAATCGGGCTTCTCGACGCTGGAGATGCCGACCAGCGCGCCTTTCAGCAGCGACAACGATGCCTTCATGCTCAACGACCAGCAGTTCCAAAACGCGTTTGAGCATGCCGCGATCGGCATGACGCTGATCGGCGTCGATTCGCGCCGCCTCAAGGTCAACAACGCGTTTTGCCAGATGCTCGGGTATTCGGAAGCCGAGATGCTGGCGCGCACCATCCACGACCTGACCCACCCCGACGACATCGCCTGGGACCTGGAGCAGCGCAAGCGCGCGCTGGCCGGCGAGATCGAATCCTTCCACACTGAAAAGCGCTATATCCACAAGGACGGCCACATCGTCTGGGGTTATATGAGCTGCTCCCTGGTGCGCGATGAGGACCGCAAGCCGCTGCGCTTCATCGCGCAGATCCAGGACATCACCGAACGCAAGCTGACCGAGCAGGTTTTGCGCGAAAGCGAGGAGCGGTTCCGCGCGCTCACCGCCCTGTCCTCCGACTGGTTCTGGGAGCTGGACGAAAACTTCCGCTTTGTCGAGGTTTCCGGCGAGGCCCCGACGGCTGCGGGCGTTCGGAAGTCGGCTTATGGCAAGACCCCCTGGGAACTCGACCCCAACCAGATGACCGAGGCCGGCTGGGCCAATTACAAAGCCATAGTTGAGCGGCGCGAGGTTTTCCGCGACATGGAAACCACACGGCGCGACTCCAAAGGGCGGATTCGCTATTTCAGCATCAGCGGCGTGCCGAAGTTCGATGCCAACGGCAAGTACACCGGTTACCGGGGGACCGGCCGCGACATGACCGAAATGCGCCGCGTCACCGAGGCGCTGCGCACCAGCGAAGCGCAGCTGCGCGAAATCACCGACACCATCCCGGCCTGGATCACCTACGCCGATGCCGACCAGTACCTGCGCTTTCACAACCGGGCTTACGAGGAGGTCTTCGGCCTGACGAGCGAGCAGCTGCAGGGCCGGACCATCCGGCAAATCGTGGGCGAGGAAATGTACGCGCTGATCCGGCCCCGGATAGAGGAGGTGTTGCAGGGCTACCCGGTCGTCTACGAGCGGGCGCAGAAAACCGCCCGCAGCGGCACGCGCGACTACGTGGTCAACTATTTCCCGCGCTACGGCGACGGCGCCGACGACGGCAAGGTGATCGGCTTTTACACCTTGGCCAATGACGTCACCGAGCTCAAGCGCATAGACCGCATGAAGAGCGAATTCGTCTCCACCGTCAGCCACGAGCTGCGCACGCCGCTCACCTCGATACGCGGCTCGCTGGGCCTGATCTCCGGCGGCGTCGCCGGCCAGCTGCCCGACGCCGTCAAGACCCTGGTGGGCATTGCCAAGAGCAATTGCGAGCGCCTGATCCGGCTCATCAACGACATCCTGGATATCGAGAAAATCGAGTCCGGCAAGATGACCCTGGACCTGCAGGTGCTGGAGCTCAAGCCCCTGCTGGAGCAGGCGCTGGCCGCCAACGAAGGTTATGGCACCTCCAAGAATGTGACGCTGACCCTGGACTTTCCCGATGAGGAGCTCATGGTCAGGGCCGACGGCGACCGCCTCACCCAGGTCGTGACCAACCTGTTGTCCAATGCGATGAAGTTCTCCCCGGAAAACGGTGTGGTCGAAATCCATGTGGCGCGCAACGGGACCTCCGTGCGCGTCGAGGTGCGCGACCATGGGCCCGGCATTCCCGAGGAATTCCGCAAGCGCATCTTCCAGAAATTCTCACAAGCCGATTCCTCCGACACGCGCCAGAAGGGCGGCACCGGGCTGGGCCTGAACATCTCGCGCGCCATCGTCGAGCGCCTGGGCGGCACCATAGGCTTTGAAACCCGTACCGGCGAAGGAACCACCTTTTACTTCGAGCTGCCCGAGTGGGAGGAGCCGCCGCCTACACGCCCGGTGGAAATGCTGGGCGACAGGCCACGCGTGCTCATCTGCGAGGACGACCCCGACATCTCCCGCCTGATCGGCATGATGCTGGACAAGGGCGGCTTCGATTCCGAGCCCGTCTACAGCGCCGAGGACGCCTTGATCCGGATGTCGCAGCAGCACTTTGACGCCATCACCGTCGACCTCAAGCTGCCCGGCCAGGACGGCATCGCGCTGATACGCTCGCTGCGCAGCCGGCTGCTCACGCGCGACATTCCCGTGGTCGTCATCTCGGCCTGGGCCAGCGAAGGCAAGGTGCAGTTCAACGACCAGGCCCTGACCGTCTCCGACTGGCTTGAAAAACCCATCGACGAAAACCAGCTGGTGCTGGGCGTGCGCCGCGCCGTCGAGGGCGCCGCCGAAAACAAGCCCGTCATCCTCCACGTCGAGGACGATCCCGACATCCAGCGCATCGCCGCCACCATCGCACAGGACTTCGCCACCTTTGTCTTCGCGGCGACTCTGCAGGAAGCGCGTGCGCGCCTGGAGTCCCAGCCCTTTGATCTGGTCCTGCTGGACATCAACCTCAAGGAAGGCTCGGGCTGGGACCTGCTGACCGATATCGAGGCCCTCCATGCGCCGCCGCCCGTGGTGGTGTTCTCTGCGATAGAGGCCACTCGCGCACAGGCAGCGCGCGCCAGCGCCGTGCTGGTCAAGGCCAAGACCTCCAACGAGGAACTGCTGGCCACCTTGCGGCGCGTGCTCGGCCTGGCGCGCCCGCCCGAAATCGAGCTTGAATAAGGCTTTGGCGGGCTAGCCGCTAGCCGCCGGGCGATTGCAGCAGCGCGGTGTAGCGGCGCTGCATCTCCTCGGGCGTCAGCGTTTCTATGCTGTGGCCCACACTCCAGCGATGGCCGAAAGGGTCCCGGAAACTGCCCGAGCGCTCACCGTAAAACTGGTCCTGCGCCGCCATCTCCAGCGTCGCGCCCGCCTGCAGCGCGCGGGCGATGACGGCATCGCAGTCGTCCACATGCAGGTGCAGCGTCACACTCACCGGCTTGTCCTGCGCGGGCGCGCCGGTGCCGCATTCCGGAAACTCGTCCGACAGCATCAGCGTGGTGCCGCCGAACTCCAGTTCGGCATGGCCTATGCGGCCGCTGGGTTCGGTCAGGCGAAACTTCTCGGCCACACCGAATACCGAGGTGTAAAACGCCAGGGCTTTTTCGGCGTCCTGGACGTGGATGTAGGCAAACAGTTCATGAATAGCCATGCGGGCTCCTGAAGAAGAAAAAGAAATCCTGAAGTGATGCGGCCAGTCTATCGAGCGGCCGCCCCAGGGTCTTGAACAAAATTGACATCCGGCCATGCACTGCTTGAAGGCCACGCATCGGGCACAAGCGGCACCGCCACATGGTTGACCGACATCGGGCGCGCCAGCCGGTACTGCTCAGGCGTCAGGCCCGCGAATTCGCGGAACTCGCGGTTGAAATGCGGCTGGTCGCTATAGCCCGCCTCAGCGGCCACGGCGGCCAGGCCCAGCGGGCCTCGCAGCAGCGGCAGGCTTTTCTGGAAGCGTTGCAGCCGGCAATACAGCTTGGGCCCCAGGCCCACCGCCTGCGAAAACAGGCGTATGAACTGCCGGTGGCTGTAGCCGCTGCGCGCCACGGCATCCTCCACGCCCATGCCCGCATCGAACTGCCGCAGGGCTTGCAAGACCACGGGGTGCGTGCCTTGCACCGGGCCCGCGCGCAGGCGCATCAGCAGCAGGGCCTCCAGGCGGCGCAGCGTTTCACGCGGCGTGGCCGCGGCCAGCAGTTGCTCATGCGCCAGGCCGGCGCCGCGGCCCCAGATGTCTTCCAGATTCACGTGTTGCCCGGCCAGTTCATCCGCCGGCAGGCCCAGCAGCGCCTGGGCCGCGCCGGGCAGCAACTGCAGGCCCACCGAATGTGTTGGCGCGCCCACGTCCTTGGCATAAAAGCCCGCGCGCGGCCCGCCCACCAGCGCAGGGCCCAGCACCCGGCCCCGGCCATCCGCGGCATTGTCGAAAATGCGCACCCCCGGCCCCGAAAGGCGGAACACCAGGTGCATCAGGCCCGTCGGCAGCACGTGCTCGCGCGCCGGCTGTGCTTCACCGGCCACGGGCTGGCTGATCCACGCTGTCTTGATAAAGCGCGCAAGCAGGGGGTGGGCTCACGTTGCATGGGGTGGGTGCAAGAGGAAACGGGGGCGATGTGCCTTCAAGATTTGCCTTCAGTCTAGGCCTTCCCCACTGCGCTTGTCATGTCTCAGGTATGCGCCGGACATGCGGCGGCGCACCCTGCAGGTTTCCCTGGCTGCGATTTCATTTCCTCCTGATTTGGAAATTTAATTTCAGAATTAATCCGCACTCTCTAGGGTATTCACTTACAGAATCTCACATTTAGCCAAATATCCTTCAATTTCTGAAAATTAATTTCATTTAGGAGTGCTTTATGGCTAAACGCATACCGACGCGCCGGGTGCTGGCGACACTGGTTTTAGGCCTGGCGGCCGCCCTGCAGGGAGCCGCGCCCGCGTTGGCACAGGCGCCGGCCCAGGTGGCCAACGCGGCCAACCTGGCCATGGTCGGCGAGCCACCCTCGCTGGACCCGATGCAGGCCACCACTGACCTGGTCGGCACCATCATGCAGCACGTGTACGAGCCGCTCTACACCTTTGACGCCAAATGGAACGTGGTGCCCATGCTGGCCGAGGGCATGCCGCGCTTCTCGGCCGACGGCAAGGTCGTCACCATCACGCTGCGCAAGGGCGTAAAGCTGCATTCGGGCCGCGCGCTCGACGCCGAAGACGTGGTCGTCAGCCTCAAGCGCTGGATCAAGGAAGCGCCGCGCGGCAAGGCCGTGGGCAAGGAAATCGTCGAGCTCAAAGCGACCGGCCCGCTCACCGTGGAGCTGACGCTGCGCAACCCCTACGCGCCCCTGCTCGCGCAACTGGCCCTGCCCAGCGGCATGGCCGCCATCATGGCCAAGGAGGCGGTGCAAATTCCGTTGCGCGACTTCATAGGCACAGGCCCCTACAAGTTCAAGGAGCGCCGCACCGACCAGTATGTGGTACTCACGCGCTTTGACGGCTACAGCGCGCGCAAGGAGCCGGCCAACGGCTACGGCGGCAAGCGCGAGGCCTTCATCGAGGAACTGCGCTTCATCCCCGTGCCGACGCCCGGCACGCGTGTTGAGGGCGCCATGTCCGGCCAGTTCCACTTTGCCGACCTGCTGCCGATTGACGCTCTGGCCCGCCTCGAGAAATCCGGCGGCCGCGCCGTGCCTGTCATCACGCCAGCCTTCGGCTTTCCCTACCTGGTGTTCAACACCCGCGAGGGCATCAACGCCAACAAGGGCATGCGCCAGGCCATACAGACCGCCCTGGGCCCCGGCGAGATGATGGCCGCCGGCTTTGGCGACACGCGCTTCTTCACGGCCGAGGCCAACCACTTCCCGCAGGGCTCGCCGTATTACTCCACCGCCGGCGGCGAAAGCTACAACCAGCGCGACCCGAACAAGGCCAAGGCCCTGGCCGAGGACGCCGGCTACAAAGGCGAGACGGTGCGCATACTCACCAGCCGCCAGTACGACTTCCACTACAACATGGCGGTGGTCATGGCCGAACAGCTCAAGCGCGCTGGCATCAAGGCCGAACTCACCGTCGTCGACTGGTCCACGCTGGTGCAGCGCCGCAACGACTCCGCCGCCTGGGACATCTACGTCACGCACTCAGGCCTGCTGCCTGAGCCCATGCTTTCCCCGCCGCAACTTGGCGACGGCGCTCCCGGCTGGTGGAACACCCCCGGCAAGCAGGCCGCGCTGACCGAGTTCAACCACACCCCGCTTCCCGCCAAGCGCGCGCCGCTCTGGGGCAAGGTGCAGCAGCTGGTGTATGACGAAGTGCCCTATATCGACATCGGCAAGTTCAACAGCCTGTCGGCCAAGTCCACCCGGCTCGAAAACTACCAGCCCGCGCTCTGGCCGTTCTTCTGGAATGTGAAGCTCAAGAACTGAGTTGAGTGCAGCTCAACCAGGCGCAAAAACAAAGCCGTGCGGCTGGTGGCCGCACGGCTTTTTGCGTTTGCTCAGGCCCTGTTTAAGGCGCCTTGTTCTTGATGCTCTTGTTCATCGCGTTGTCAAACTCCTCGCGCGAGAGGAAGCCATCCTTGTTGGTATCGGCCTCGTCAAAGTGTTTTGACACGCCGCGAAAGTTCGACGCCTCGTCGCGGCTGATCTTGCCGTCGCCGGTCTTGTCCATGAACTTGAAGGCGCGCTCCAGGTCCTTGGGGTCGTAAAAAGTCGTTGTGGACGCAGCGGGAGCCGGTGCGCTCGCTGTGGAAGCCGGCGCGGCGGCCGGCTCCGCGGCCTGGGTTTGCGCGTGCGAGACGAGCGGGGCGGCCGAGGCGGCCAGGGCCAGCCCTGCTGCCGCCAGTGCGCGCAAACGCTTCAGGCCGGGCGGCGTGGTGCCGGGAGGGGAGTTCGCGATGGTGCCTGTCGTGTGTTGCTTCATGGGCTTCCTGCTGGGTGAGTCGTCATGGCTTTCATTGGATGCTACTCCCGGCCTCAAGGCCAGTGTTCTTGCAGGGTGTTGCGCCGCTTTACCGCCTGGCAGGGCACGGACACACTTCTTTGCAGGCCCGTGCCCGCGCGCTCACACAAAAAAACATCTGGCCGCCGAAAGCGGATTGACAAGAGCGCTGGTTTGTTAAATACTAAACCAAATGGTTAAATATAAAGACGATACCGATGAAGCCCTCAATGCCGTGTTTGCCGCGCTGGCCGACCCCACGCGCCGCAAGGTGCTGCAAGACCTGGAGGGCGGCAGGCTGTCCGTCAGCGAGTTGGCCCAGCCGCACGGCATGTCCTTGCCCGGCTTCATGAAGCACCTGCGGGTGCTGGAGGACGCCGGCCTGGTGACCCGCGCCAAGGACGGGCGGGTCGTCAACCTGGCCCTCTCGCCTGAGCCCATGCAGGAGGCTGCCATGTGGCTGTCCCGTTACGAGAAGTTCTGGTCTGCCCGTCTCGACGCGCTGGGCCGCTACCTGTATCACCAAGAGGAGTTGAACCCGCCATGGAAAGAAGCGCAACGCAAGCCAAGCCGTCCGTCAACATCACCCGGCACTACCCCGTCAGCTGCGAAAAAGTCTGGCGCGCGTGGACCGACCCGCAAGCGCTAGCGCAATGGTTCGGTCCTGACCCGGCCGGCGTGGTCACCCTGGCCGAGATGGACGTGCGTGTGGGCGGCCGCTACCACATCCGCTTCGGCGTGCCGGGGCAGGAAACCCACAATGTGAGCGGCACCTACCTTGAGGTGGAGCCGCATCGCAAGCTGGTGTTCGACTGGGGGTGGCAGAGCACACCCGAACGCGTGTCGCGGGTCACGGTCACCCTGCGGCCTTTGGGCGACGGCACCGAACTCGTGTTTGTGCACGAAAAATTCTTCGACCAGGCCGCGCGCGACAGCCACAACGAGGGCTGGGCCGGTGCTTTCCTCAAGCTCGACAAGCTCTTTCCTGCCGAACCGGCAGCGACATCCGCTGCCTGAAACCTATCACCCTGAAAGGACGTCACCATGCTTGCCAATCGAACTGCCATGCCCACCATCGCGGTCAAGGACCTTGCGGCCGCCCGGAGTTTCTACGAGGGCAAGCTCGCCCTGACACCGCTGAAAAGCACCGAAGAAGGTGTGCTCGCTTACCAGAGCGGCAACGCCACCATCGTGGTGTATGTCTCGCAGTTCGCCGGCACCAACCAGGCCACGACCTGTACCTGGGCCGTGGGCGATGAGTTCGATGCCATCCTCAAAGCGCTCAAGGCCAAAGGCGTGGTGTTCGAGCATTACGACCTGCCCGGGCTGAATCAGGAAGGTGACGCCCACGTGGCCGGCGATTTCAAGGGCGCCTGGTTCAAGGACCCGGACGGCAACATCCTGCACATCCTCAACCGCTGATCCCTCATCCAATCCAAGGAGTCCCGCCCATGAATACCCATCCCGCGATGCACGCACTCGTGTCCAAGGACGAATGGCTGGCCGCCCGCCGCCTCTTGCTGGCCCGCGAAAAAGAACTCACCGCCCAGCGCGACCTCGTCAACGCCGAGCGGCGCCGCCTGCCCTGGGTGGCGGTCGACAAAGCCTATGTGTTCGACGGCCCCAACGGCCCTGAAAGCCTGGCGGACCTGTTTGAGGGGCGCAGCCAGCTCATCGTCTACAACTTCATGTTCGGCCCAGGCTGGAAAGAAGGCTGCCCCAGTTGCTCCTTTCTCGCGGACCACATTGACGGCACCCTGCCGCACCTGGCTGCACGCGGCATCACGCTGGCCGTGGTCTCCCGCGCGCCGATGGCCAAACTCGCCGCCTTCCGGCAGCGCATGGGCTGGCGCTTCAAATGGGTGTCATCCTTTGGCAGCGATTTCAATTACGACTACCACGTCTCCTTCACGCCCGAAGAACTCGCCGCCGGGAAGGTCGATTACAACTATCGGATGGAAGACGTCGGGGGCATGGAGGACCTGCATGGCATCAGCGTGTTCGTGCGCGACGGCCAGGGCGATGTTTTCCACACCTATTCGAGCTACGCCCGCGGCGCGGACCCCCTGGTGGGGACCTACCACTACATGGACCTCACGCCCAAGGGGCGCGACGAAGACGGCCTGTCCTTTCCCATGGCCTGGGTGCGCCACCACGACAAATACGGCCCGCCTGAACCCACGGCCCAGGCCGCGCCGGCTTCCTGTTGCCATGCCGGGGCCGGCGCCGCATGACGCTTTCCGCTAAGCAGCGCGGCACGCCTTCAAACGCGTCTTCAAAAACGCACCTTCAGGAATGCCGACGGCCCCTTGAGCTTGACGCGAAAGCGCGCGTCGTTGCTGTCCGGGCGGCGCAGGTCGATGTCGGTCAGGCCGTAGTCGAGCACCACGCCGACGTTTTTCATCGGGAACCATTCCACGCCCACGGCGGCGTTGTAGATCTCGCCCCGCACGCTGCCGCCGGTTTTCTTCACGCCCGACGCATCGGCGAACAGGCGCAGGTCGGGCGAGATCGCGTGCCTCAAGCCCACTTCCAGCAACGGGGCCACGGCATCGTCGTTGTAGTTTTCGCTGATGCTGCCGGTGGCGCCGCCGACAACGGCTGTGGCGTTCAGGTCCAGGTTGGCGCGGTAGTAGGCTGCGCCCGCGCCCAGCCCCAGCACCGTGTTGCCCGAGCCCAACCACCATTTGTAAGCCAGCTTGGCGAAGTCTATCTTCACGTCGAGGTTGGCAGTGCCCGTGGTGGTGACCGTGCCGCTGCCCACAGTGAAGTTGCTGGCCAGCGAGCTCGAATAGCCGCGCTTGAACTGGTAGTAGTCAAACGACAGGCCCTGGCTGTCAAACAACAGCACGTCGGCCTTGATGCGCGGCATGGTCACGTCGCTGCTCTTGGAGTCACCCGAGTCCAGCCGTCCAAAGCGGGTATTGACCGCCGCGTTAAAGGTCGGGTCGGCGTGGAAAGCGCCAATCGAAAGGCTCGCGCGGTCCAGCGCGGGCGAAGGCTGGGCCAGGGCCGCGCCGCTCAGCAGCGCCAGGGCGCTGAGCCCGGCCGTCTTTATCAAGGCCAGGCCGTTGCGGCGGGGTTGTGAACGGGGCGGTGGAGTCATTTGCATGAAATACATCCCATGAAAGATAAAGGTTGGAAGGTGAAACGGTGAGGCTGAACGGTGGGCAGCGCGCCGAGTGTGTTTGCATCAAAATGCAAAATTCCCGGACGCGAACAGCATCCAACTTAGCAGCGTGCTCCCGCCTTGCTATCCGCCAATGGCGGCTGCGCATGTAGGACAGCACGCGGCACGCAGGCGTGGCGTAATATTCGCGGCCACGGAATTTTTCGGGCGCCGGACCAGAACCTGACCTGATTTGCATTGTTGACATCCGGCGGCATTCATAGTCATGAAGCAGAGGAGAAACCGCAAATGAGAGAACACATGGACAGCCGTAAGCGCTGGTGGGCCCTGATGGTCTTGTGCCTCGGGGTGCTGATGATCGTGCTCGACACCACCATCGTCAATGTGGCCCTGCCTTCCATACGCACCGACCTGCATTTCACCGAGACCTCGCTGGTCTGGGTCGTCAATGCCTACATGCTCACCTTCGGTGGCTTCCTTCTGCTGGGCGGCCGGCTGGGCGACCTGTACGGCCATCGCCGTCTCTTCCTCGCGGGGCTCAGCCTGTTCACATTGGCCTCACTGGCCTGCGGCGTCGCCAATTCGCAGGCGCTGCTCATCGTGGCTCGCGCGGTGCAGGGCCTGGGCGGCGCGGTGGTCTCGGCGATTTCGCTCTCGCTCATCATGAATCTTTTCACCGAGCCGGCCGAGCGCGCCAAGGCCATGGGCGTCTACGGCTTTGTCTGCGCCGGCGGCGGCAGCATAGGCGTTCTGCTGGGCGGCGTGCTCACCGATTCGCTGAGCTGGCACTGGATCTTTCTTGTCAACCTGCCCATAGGCGGCGCGGTCTTCGCGCTGTGCCTGTTGCTGCTGCCCGGCGGCAAGGGCCAGGCAACAGGCGCCAAGCTCGATGTCGGCGGCGCCGTCACCGTGACCAGCTCGCTCATGCTGGCCGTCTACGGCATCGTCAACGGCAACGAGGCCGGCTGGCTCTCGGGCCAGACTTTGGGACTGCTGGGCGCGGCCCTCGTGCTCATGGCCGTCTTCCTGGCCATTGAATCGAAGGTGCAGACGCCACTGATGCCGCTGGGCCTGTTCCGTCTGCGCAATGTCGCCACCGCCAATGTGGTGGGCGTGCTCTGGGCGGCCGCCATGTTCGCCTGGTTCTTCATCTCGGCGCTCTACATGCAGCTGGTGTTGGGCTACAGCGCCATGCAGGTCGGCCTCGGTTTCCTGCCGGCCAACCTCATCATGGCCGCCTTTTCGCTGGGCCTGTCGGCCAAGATCGTCATGCGCTTCGGCATACGCGGGCCGCTGGCTGCCGGCTTGCTGCTGGCCGCCGTGGGCCTGGCGCTGTTCGCGCGCGCACCCGTGGCCGGCAACTTCACGCTCGATGTGTTGCCCGGCATGCTGCTGCTGGGCCTGGGCGCCGGCATGGCCTTCAACCCCGTGCTGCTCGCCGCCATGAGCGATGTGGACCCGAGCGAATCCGGCATTGCTTCCGGTGTGGTCAACACCTCCTTCATGATGGGCGGCGCGCTCGGCCTGGCCGTGCTGGCCAGCCTCGCGGCCGCGCGCACCACCGCGCTGGCCGGCACGGGTATGGACGCCACAGCCGCACTCAATGGCGGCTACCAGTTGGCCTTTGTCATCGGCGCCGTCTTTGCGGCCGTCGCCGCAGTGCTGGGCGCGCTGCTGCTCAGGCCCGGCGCTGCCGCGGCAGCAGGCGGCAAGCCCGCCGCCGCCACGCACTAGGGTCCGCAGATGCAGATTTATCCGCAGATTTCGCAGATTGACACAGATTGAAGAGAAGCCTTCGCACCCGGAGCTTCGCTGCGCACGATCTGCATTTAATGGTTTTGGTTTTAATCTGCGTCAATCTGCGAAATCTGCGGATATGAATTTCTCTGCGGATTGAAGGCAAGCAAGCCCAAAGATCAGGAAGCGGTGGTGGGTCACCCCGCTACGGGGCGATGCCTGCTTGCGCAAGGCGCTGCCGTCCTACAGAAGAGCTGAAAACGCCCGGCCTACGATCCGGTTTTTCACCCCGCTCTTTTCCTTTTTTCAGGAGACAACCATGCCCGACGACCCCAGCAAAACCGGCGCAGACCGTAAACTCATTTCCCTTGAGCAGCCCCATGAGCTGCGCGACTGGACCCAATCCCTGGGCTGCACCGAGGAGCAGCTGCGCGAGGCTGTCAGAAATGTCGGCAACTCCGCCGATGCCGTGCGCCGCTACCTTCAAAAGAAATAAGCGATCCTCGCACCGAGCCGCCCATGTTCGAGCTGCAATCCGAATGGTGGGAACTGCCCCTGCGGGCCGTCATCATTTACTGCGCGCTGCTGGTCATGGTCCGCGTCTCGGGCCGGCGCACCGTCGGCCAGTTCACGCCTTTCGACCTGCTGGTCGTCATGCTGCTCAGCGAATCCGTCTCCAGCGGCCTCAACGGCGGTGAAGAGTCCGTCACAGGTGGCCTGCTGGCAGCAGCCACCCTGGTGGCGCTGAATGTGCTCATCGCCTTTGCCACCTCGCGCAGCGCCGGCCTGCAAACCCTGATGGAAGGCCGGCCCGTGCTGGTCGGGCGCGACGGGAAAATATTCACCGATGTCCTCAAGAAACACCGCGTACCTGTAAGCGATGTAGAGCAGGCCCTGCGCGAGGCCGACTGTGAACAGGACGAGATGAAATTCGCCTGCCTGGAGGCCGACGGCCAGATCAGCATCCTCAAAGACGCCTCCAGCCCACCACTGAGCCACGTTCGTGAACACGGATGAGCTTCCGCGCTGCCGCAGCGTGCTGCTGCTGATCGACTTCATCAATCCCATGGATTTCCCGGGGTCTGAAGACCTGGCCCCGGCCGCCGTTGAAGCCGCGCGAGTCACCTCGGCCCTCAAAAGCCATTTGCGCAAGGCCGGGGTGCCGGCCATCTACGCCAACGACAACTACGGCGGCTGGCAATCCGACTTCCAGAGCCTGGTCGAGCGCTGCGCCCGCAGCGCCGGCGCTTCCGGCGAAATGGCCCGCCTGCTGCGCCCCGAACCCGGCGACCTCACCGTGCTCAAGCCCCGGCACTCGGCCTTCCTCGGCTCGCCGCTGGACTTGCTGCTCGCGCGCATGGAGACCAAAGACATCATCATCGCCGGCGTCGCTACCGACATGTGCGTGCAGCTGACCGCCATGGACGGTTTTCTGCGCGGCTACACGCTGCGCGTGCCTTCCGATTGCAGCGCCGCTGAATCGGCTGACCACCACAAGCAGTCGATGGCCTATATGGCGCGCATCCTCAAATGCGACATCTCGCCCTCGGCTTTTATCCTGGGCGCCGCTCTCTTCACAAAACCCTAAACCATCCGCAGATTGCGCAGATTACGCAGATAAGCATCCAGTGAAAATCGCGTGCAGAGACGTCCTGCACAAGATCTTTGGTTTTAAAAAATCTGTGTAAATCTGCGAAATCTGCGGATATATGAAGTCATCTGCGGATGAAACGCAGCCTGAATCAAAACAGCCCAGGGCTCAGAAATGCGGCGGCAGCTCGTCGCGCAGGCTGCGCGCGGTGGTGATGTCGCCGTCGCGCACAGGCGCGGCCTTGAGCTCGGCCACCTCGCGCAGCAGGGCATCGATTTGCTGCTGCTGGCGCACGATGATCTTGTCCAGTTGCTCCAGCAGGTCTTCGGCAAAGCTCGCCTTGATCTCCAGTTCGGTCAGGCGGCGGTCAATAGGGTTCTCGGCTTCCATCCCGCTATTGGACACCAAGGGACACCATGGGCAGGCCCCGCCGGGGAAATAACCGGCTTCCTGCGCGTTTGCCCGGCTTGGGCTACGCTTCGTGATCGTCAATTTCCTGCTGCCGCACACACACCATGACCCAAGCCAAAGCCTTCCCCCAGGATTTCCCCATCGCCCAGAAATGGCCCGCCCAGCACCCCGAGCGCATCCAGCTCTATTCGCTGCCCACGCCCAACGGCGTCAAGGTCTCCATCATGCTCGAGGAAACCGGCCTGGCCTATGAGCCGCATCTCGTCAACTTCGAGACCAACGACCAGATGTCGCCCGCTTTCCTCTCGCTCAACCCCAACAACAAAATCCCCGCCATCATCGACCCGCAAGGCCCCGGCGGCCGGCCGCTGCCCTTGTTCGAATCCGGCGCCATCCTGCTCTACCTCGCCGAAAAAACCGGCAAGTTCATCCCCCAGGACGCCGCCGGCCGCTACGAAACCCTCCAGTGGCTGATGTTCCAGATGGGCGGCATTGGCCCCATGTTCGGCCAGCTCGGCTTCTTCCACAAATTCGCCGGCAAGGCCTATGAAGACAAGCGCCCCCGCGACCGCTATGTCGCCGAATCCAAACGCCTGCTGGGCGTGCTTGAGCAGCGGCTCCAGGGCCGCAGCTGGATCATGGGCGATGAGTACACCATCGCCGACATTGCGATTTTTCCGTGGGTCCGCAACCTGGTCGGTTTTTATGAAGCGGGCGAGCTGGTGGAGTTCGGTGGCTTTCCCAACGTCAAGCGCGTGCTGGAGGCCTTTGTGGCGCGGCCGGCTGTGGCTAAGGGGTTGCTTGTTCCCAAACGGGGGTGAGTGATTGGGCCGGGTCTTGCTCCGGCCTTCGCGCTCGCCCCTCTCTCACCTCTGTTCCTTCCTCTTTCTCTTCTAAGGGTGGCTGGCCGGGGGTTGCCCGGCGGCAACTCACTTTTCTTTTGCTTCGCCAAAAGAAAAGTAAGCAAAAGAAAAGGCGACCCTGGTTGCTGCGTCCCTTCGCTTCGCTACGGGCAACCTGTGGTGCTCGGTTCAGGCGGGGTCTCGCTAAACTCGCTTCGCTGCGCTACGCTCAGACAACGCGATCCCTGATCCGCCTGAACCTCCGCTCCTCGGCGCATCCACAAGGGGTGGAAGAGAACACCAAATACCGAACAGCCGAAGACAGAAATCCGAATACCGAAGAAACAAGGACACGCCATGGCGTGTCCTTGTTTGTTTTGGAGTTCGGTATTGGTATTTGGTATTCCGGACTTCCCCGTCCTGGCTGGGCCGAGCAGCGCAGACGGAGGAGGGATAAGGGCTCGCGTTGTTTGAGCGAAGCGAGTTTAGCGAGACCCCCTCCGCAGTCGAGCAGCGCAGGTTGCCCGTAGCGAAGC
>Ga0102587_1000345_pt1 | contig 51649 bp, 59 predicted proteins | sample AraplaF_Col_mTSA_FD_76853 | JGI IMG/M metagenome (GOLD analysis project Ga0102587, IMG submission 76853) | Arabidopsis root microbial communities from the University of North Carolina, USA - plate scrape MF_Col_mTSA (SPADES assembly) (version 2) | ecosystem: Host-associated > Plants > Roots >... | reverse complement strand
CTTCTACAACGCCAACATCGCCAACCACGGCGGCAAGCTGGATGCGGTCTACAACCACAAGGACATCGGCTCAGGTGAATTCATCCGCGAAGCCGGCGTCCAGGACGTTGAACGCGGCGTCATGGAGGGTATCAATCCCCGTCCCTGGCAAACCGACACATCGATCGGCGACTGGTTCTACAGCGAAGGCTACAAATACAAGAGCACCAGCGAAGTGGTGCATATGCTGGCTGATATCGTCAGCAAGAACGGCAACCTGCTGCTGAACGTGGTGCAGTACCCTGACGGCAGCTTACCTCCCGAGCCGATGCGATTCCTGAAGGAGATGGCCGAGTGGATGGCGGTCAATGGCGACGCGATATATGGAACCCGCCCCTGGAAGGTGTTTGGTGAAGGACCGACCAAGGCGTCGTCCGGCCATTTCAATGAAAACGCAACCTACACGCCGCAGGACATCCGTTTTACCACCAAGGATGGAGCGTTGTATGCCATTACGCTCGGCACGCCCAGCGCTGAGGTGCGCATCCAGTCGCTCGGCCGGACAGCGGGGCTGGAACAGAGGCCGGTGAAGTCCGTCACGCTGCTGGGCAGTTCGACGCCACTGAGCTGGGAGCAGAACGGCGAGTCCTTGACGATCCGCCTGCCGGCCAGCCTGCCGACAACCATGGCCTCCAGCTTCCGGGTCAGCTTCCAATAGCAAGCAGATCTCTTTCGGATTCCGCCACCAGAAAACATCCTAGGTGGCGGGGGGTGGCTGTGCTTTCGTGGCTACCTCAAGCACCAGGGCTTGGCATTTTCGTTCGACTATTTGAACCGATCAAAAAAGGCCTTGGACTCCTGCGCCGAAAAATTGGGGTACCAGTGACCGCCAGTCTCAGTGCCGCACCAGATCACGGGCTTGCCGCTCTCGCAACCTTGGTACTCCACGCAGCCGTTACTCCCCAGGGGCACCGTGGCGGTACTGCAGCTATTACGCTGAAGGAAAAGATCGCGCGCTTCCATCCCCGCTGAGTAAGGGACAACGTTATCGTCTTTGGCGTGAATGAACAGGGCCGCCACTTTGTTCGATGAACTGGCACAGCCGCTCCAGAGCGCACCCGCCATGGGTGCGATTGCGCGCACCACGTCGCCCATCTGGCAGCCGATGGCATTGGACATCATGCCACCAAAGCTGAAGCCGGTAGCGAAAACGCGCTTGGTGTCGGTGCATGCGCTTTTCTGTACCTCACCGATCATGGCCCGCAAGAAGCGAATGTCGCGGTCGCCAGGGTTGGCCCAGCCCTTGTCCAGGCCCTGCGGGGCAACAAAGATCGCCGTGTCGCCGTACAAATTCTTCAGCCCGAAAAAGCCGCTCCAACCGTAGACATCGGCTGCACTGCCATCACGCCAGTGCAGCCCGATGATCACGGGATAGGCCTTGTTGCGGTCATAGCCAGCCGGCATTTCGATCCAGTAGTCGCGCTGGGTCCCGTCGCTGATGAGCGAATGCATGCCAGTGGTCAGCTTGGGACTGCCGCCACAGCCCGCATTTTGTGCCGGCGGGGCGACGGGAGTTGAGGATATTGATCCCAATGTTGGCGTTGGTGTCGCAGTACTGGTTGCGCCTGTTCCCCCTCCGCAAGCAACCAGCGTGCTGAAAAGTAAAGCGGCCCATACATGTCTCATATCTTCTCCTTGTTTGAATCGAGACCTTCGATGGGCGCTAAGTCTAATGGCACGATTGCAGCCGTCTTTCATATTTTTCGCCAACAGCCGACATGTTTTTGAATCTCAGAAATTACCTCCCTGCCGCCAAGTCCATTTCGCGCCTTAACCGACATTGCCGAACACCTCGGCCGTCCAATCGGCGAACGCTCGCATAGCCGGCGAAAGAAAGCGGTGATGGGGATAAACGAGTGATACCGACACAGGTGGCGGCCGCATATCGGGAAGCACCTCGACTAATTTTCCGCTCCGCAAATGGTCCGCCACCAAAATCTCAGCCAACTGCATCAGGCCGACTCCGTCAAGGCCAAGCTTGATATACAACCCAGTTTCATTAACTGCCACCGTGCCGGGAACTGGAATAGCGACGCTGTCCCCGCCCTGCACGAAATGCAGTTCGCCATCCCGACGCGTCGTACAGGAAAAGTAATGAAACGCCCTGTGCCGATGCAAGACCTCCAGATCCTCGGGAACACCCTTCACATCCAGGTAGGACGGCGCCGCGCAAGTAATCCACCGCAGCTCACGCAAGCGGCGCGCGACAAGCGTCGAGTCATGAAGTCTTCCGGTACGGATCACGCAGCCGACTCCGTCCTGAATCAAGTCCACCTGACGATCAGTTATGCCGATCATTAGATAGATATCGGGGTGGCGTTGCTGGAATTGCTCCCACTGCGAACGACAGGATAACGGCATGCGCGATGCCGCCCGGCATATCGACCTTCAGTAGCCCTTGCGGACGCTCCAGCGAGCCATTCAGACTGGCTTCCGTATCGTCAACAGATCAAGTATCTCGCCTCGCTCACCCAGGCCTTCTAGGTGAACGCCCAGAGCGCATGAATCGACCGATTGTAAAATTGCCTTTCGGTGTGATGACAAACAGTGGCCACAAAGCTAGTGCGGTCACCTTTTCTCATGACGCGCAGATTAGATTACCGTACCGCAGAACACGTTTCGATGGCTTTATTGACCAGAAGAGCCTTCGGCATTCACCCTGGGATGCAATATGCCTTGCATGCTGGCCTACCCGCCCGACTGATTGCCGAGGTATTCGATCGAGATTCAGCCCATATTCGCCAAGAAGTTCAAGGCATGGCACTTGTAACGGATCGACGCCAACATACTCGTTCGTCAGACCCTTTTAGACAGAAAGCGGTAACTCATTCGCCAGGGCTTCACCGATCCCACTTTCGACGGTCTCTGCGCACCTTCGGGTTCAGGTGGATGCGCGTACGCGCAACCGGTCGAAGGAAGACGGCTTTAATGAGCGCCAGCCTCAGGCCATACGATACTGCCGTGCGCAATCCTGCCGTTGTGCCGAATGCTACGCGCGTAAGAAGCACGATGGACATTTGCTCAGCTGTGTCATGGTCAATGCGTCGCTTCATTTTGTTTTACCCCTCCGGAATCGGTTCGAAGTCGCCCACTATCGCGACGCGCGCGGCCTCGGCAAAAGCCCACTTTAAGTGGGCTCGTCGCAATAAACTCAGCCGAACTGTAATCTCTGAATGAAAACCAGCGAGGTACATGGACCAATCATTAAAGCTCACTACAGCTTACTCGCTTTCAGCAGGATAGGCGCATGATTGCGCAACATTGCTCTCACACCGAGGTAGGTATCATCAGCTAAATGTCGCGTTCGGCCACCCATTCGACCTTTTATTTCCCGCCATGCCGTGCGCTACGTGCATCGCGAAGTTTCAGCCTTTTTGCCCACCATCCATAGTCAGACAACGTCTCTTTTGCCAAGGCGACGCATTGCTCATAATCAGGCGAAGCCCTGTCGCAAGGCGGGAATGGCGGCTGGATTCCTTGCGCTAAACAATAGTGCACAGCGTCCGTCAGCGCGCCTTCGTTCAATAACTCCTGACATGCAGATGAATGAACCGACGCAAGATTCATCTGCTCACCCGTAACTGGCCAGTTGTCGTGCGAACAGCTGCAACGAACGCGGCCCGCTGCGTTCTGCTTCAATACCAGATTTTGCGTTCCAGCCAGTCGTCCGGCCCGCCTCCTTCGAAGCGTGCCCCCCCGGGGTCGCGTGCCGAAGTCCGGTATAGCTCCGCTCCCCGCCACAAGACTTCATGAATACCCACCTGTAGCGGGCTGTGCGCATCCATTGCTGTTTCGCAGTGGGCATGATGGCACCGATGTACCGCCACCCATTCCTTCGTCACCATTCCCGTGGTAAACCATAGCCAGAAGCGAAAGCCGTTTCGCCTTCATTGCGCTAAAAACCAGGATGTGCAATGGCGTAAGCGACCGCATCGCGCAACTGTTCGTACCGATAGCCGCCATAATGAAAGCGCCCCATCGCAAAGACAATCCCATGCTGATGCATCAACAGGTCTTCTTTGTCCGTCGGCCGATAGGCGCTCTGCCAATCAGGTCGAAAAGTCTCATCGCGTACGAACCCCGCTTTGGCGTTTTCGGCCTTAGCATAGCGCAATGCATCGCTAAAGGCATCGTAACGAAATTGCCGAAACGCGTACCGAAACCCGTCATACGAGATCTCGTACTTTGCTGCCAACAGCCGCTCCTGCGACGATTCCCGCAAGGTGTCGTCAATGCGTTCAGGTCCACCGGATTCACCAACGACAGTGCTGCTATCCATGGCGATAATCTCTCGTCTAGCTCGCGAAGTGGCATCTAGGTCGGCATCTTCTCGCGTATTAAATGCCACCTCTGGGAAAACCACCGAACGCTTGTCCGATTGCCGAAGAATGGCAGTCGACGCAAACCTGCGCACCCCATCCTGGCAGCGAAACTCCGTGCAGCGCAATACGATACGCCATCCTTGAAAAAGGGTCCCTTTACGCCGTCGCATGGCCGACTCCTTCGCTCGCATTGGTGAAGGAATGTGAAAGGAGGTCGCGACGAGCAAGCTCTCGTTTCAGGCGAAAAAAACTCCCGCTGGAGCCAATCCGATGGCCATGCGAGTGGGACCCGTGAATGACCCTGGCCAGGCAACGATCGTCGGTGAAAGTAGCGTCCTGTCCCCACTATATGCGCAGGACGCAAAACCACCTATTCATTTCGACGCTCCTGCGCCCCTTGGTGTTTCATGAATTCTGACTCGCCGGCGGCGGTGCGCTCTTCACGCGCTGCAATGGGATCGCCGCCAAGATCAACCCGGCATGCGGCGCGTTCGGCATCACGGTGCGCCCCTTCGCCACCCGATTCGCGCGGGTCTTCGTCAAACGGGGGATGCAGCATGTCGTTCAACATGGCACGCAGCTCCGCAGCATCCGGGACCAATCCGCGCCTTTGCCTTTGCCGGATATAGTGCTGGATTTCGGCTTCCTGCTCGACACTCAAGGGGAGGCCGCGGAATGAGGTTTCGGGTTCATTGTTGTGCATAATCTCACTCTCCAGGCATCCAGTATTCCAGGTCTACGCCCTATCCCACCGCTGCTGGCAAACGCTTACGCTGCCCAGAAGCGAATGCATTCGCCTTGCTAGCTTGCCGCTCGGCGGTCCCGACGCTTATCCCGATACATTTCGTTGTCTGCTCTCAATAGATAGCCGGACAGCGACTCGGCACTGGAGCTATCGCAGTTGATTACGCCGATGCTAAGCGACAAGGCCCGCTCGCCTGGATGCGCCAGATTGAATTCCGCGATCCGGGCGAGGATTCGTTCAGTGATTGCGCGCGGGGTGGCATTATCGAACGTGAATGCGGCAAACTCGTCCCCTCCAACACGTCCCACTACGTCCGCATGCCGAAAGGCGCTGCGAAAGAGCTGTGCTGCCTCGCGAATCAAGGCGTCTCCTGCTGCGTGGCCGAGTTTATCATTCACGTTTTTCAGTCCATCGACATCGGCAAAAATGACTGCGCACGCCAGGCGCTGGCGCCGGGCGATCAGCAGGCACTGTTCCGATTTCGCGAGAAAGCCGCGGCGATTCTGCAGGCCCGTCAGTTCGTCCAGCGCCGCCAATTCCCGTGCTACCACCGCCTCACTCTCACTGACCCGGAGCTCCTCGACGAGCCGGGACTCCGCCGCTGCGTGAGCCTCATGCTGCTCGTGAACCAGTTCGTCACAGTTCTGTTGGTGCAACAGGCCCGTAAGCCGAACGCCGGCCAGCTCGGCAATAAAGGGAAGCACAGTGCGCGCTCCGCGCTGGATGCTCAGTGGAGGTCGCGCCCTCCAGTGGAGTGCGATGTGCCCGCCATGGACGTCTGAAGAAAAAGGCGCCACCGCGTGGCTGCCGTGGTCGAGTATCAAGGGCCCGGCGGGACGATCCAGCGGCACTGCCTCCAGCATCTTGCGCAGCTTGCGACACTCCTGATGGTTCATTTCCAGGAATTTTTCCCCTCGGGGAGGCTCGAGGTAGTAGCAGCTGTCACCACTTCCCCGGTTACTGATCAACAAAACGCCATCGGGCTTCAGCGACGACAAGTTCTGGTAGATGGAGCGTAATGCAGACTCGACGTTAACGGCACACATCAAGGCCTTTGCAATCCGCAATACCATCATGAGTTCATTCTTCGTCGGTTGGCGCACATCGCCAAGAGGGACACGATTTTCGGTCCGCAGCGGTGTCCGCCCCCAAAACACTCCAGGGTGCGACCTCGACGATGCAGCGGTTTTATCCATGACAAGTGCCCTCACAGACTGGGTTGATCTGGTCGGCACTTTGGGAAAAGTACGCGAATCACGCCAAATGCCGCGAAGTTAAGCGTCCGCACTGGCAATGCCCCACACTATCACGCATCGCATCCCAGGTCGATTGACGTTTATTATCGAACACAGCTTCATGTTAGGGCCGCCATTGGCGCTTCTTAAGCCTTTCGATCCGTGCGACAGGAGTTTTGCACCGCCCCTGGTGTCTGGATGGAACCCGACTCACGTCAAATGACGGATTGCGCAATCAAGCCGCACTGCCCCCGGGCGCTTCGCCCACGGATTTGCACCTCGATCCGACTGCACCCGAACGAAAAAATTCGCTTGTGTGGATCCTCATAACGCGACGCCGTCATGCCTGCCTATCCTTCCGTGCGCAAAGCCGACGAACTGGCTTTGCCACGCGCTGCCCGCCTACCAGCACATGACGAAACGTGAACTACTTGCCGCGCTGGCCGAATTCGACGACGGCAACTTTCTGGTAGAAGGGTGGGAGTATGACTTCGACGAACCGACAATATACGTCACGGCAGCTCGCGCACGCATGGCGTCTGAGTTCTACACGGACTCGACAGCGAGTTCATCAGTGACGCCAGTGGCACGGGACGCATCATCATTTGCACCCCGCGCGGGTGTGTGACATTCCGGGCGACCACGTCGCATACGACATCCAATCTTGCGGAAGGTAAAAGGCTCGACATAACGCGGCGTATCCAGGCTTTCGTGTCGCGTGTCCGCTCACGACCGGTGCGCACGGGACGAATACGTTTGACCCTTACGACTCTTTCCCGCTAACCTCAACCCTACTTCCCCAATCTTTGGTGCGCCCGGAAACCGCATCTTTACCCCATGGCTGCCCACAGCAAGCGTCTCGAAGCACATCGACTTCAACAGTTCATCTCCAGCGTGGAAGATTACGCCATCTATACGATGTCGCCGGAGGCCGAAATCAGCAGCTGGAACCTGGGCGCAGAACGATCGACGTATTACTCCGAAGCTGAGGTACTGGGGGCGCACTTTTCGCTCTTTTACACCGAGGAAGAGCGCCTGGCGAAACGCCCCGAGGCAGTGTTGCGCCAGGCCGGCCAAGGGCGGTTCGAAGGCGAAGGATGGTGCGTACGCAAGGACGGGACCCAGTTCTGGGCCAATTCCGTGGTTGACCCAGTCCATGATGGTACAGGACAACTCGTTGGATTTACGGTCGTCACGCGCGACATCACAGAGCGTGTCCGGGCCGAACAGGCCCTGCATGCAAGCGAGCAACAGTTTCGGCTGTTGGTACAAAGCGTCATCGACTATGCGATCTTCATGTTATCCCCCACCGGCATCGTCACCAGCTGGAACGCCGGCGCCGCTCGCATCAAGGGCTATGAAAGCAAGGAGATTATCGGCCAGCACTTTTCACGCTTCTACACAGAGGAAGATAAAGCGGCCAGGTTGCCGGAAAACGCACTGAGAACCGCTGAACGCGAGGGACGGTTTGAACGCGAGGGCTGGCGCGTTCGTCGCGATGGCAGCCGATTTTGGGCACATGTCGTCATCGATCCCGTGCGCGACCATACTGGCCAACTAGTCGGCTTTGCAAAGGTTACGCGCGACGTCACCGCCAAGCGCGATGCCGACCTTGCACTGTCGCAGGCCAAAGATGCGTTGTTCCAGGCGCAAAAGATGGAATCTATCGGGAAGCTTACCGGTGGAGTTTCCCACGACTTCAACAACCTGTTGAACGTCATCGTCAATGGACTGCAACTGCTCAAGCTTGATGGGCGACGAGAAGCACGGCTGCGGACGATCGACACCATGGAGCGCGCCGCCAAGCGTGGCGCCACCTTGACCCAGCAACTGCTGTCGTTTGCGCGCCAGCAGCCGCTCAAGCCAGAGCAGTTGAACGTCAACGACGTGCTCACGGCCTTCGAGCCAGTACTCCGACGCGCCATTCGCAGCGAAATCGTCCTCGAACTACGCCTGAGTCACGGATTGCCCGGCATCGTTGTCGATGAGGCGCAATTGGAAGCAGCAATGCTCAATCTCGTGGTCAATTCGAGAGATGCTATTGTCGGTAGCGGAAAGATCGTGGTTTCAACCACATGGGATGCTACGCCATATGCCAGGCAGACCAGCGAACAGTCGGCGCATGGCTTTGTCCAGATCAGCGTCGAGGACAGCGGCACTGGCATGAGCGAAGAGGTTTCCCAGCGTGCAGTGGAGCCTTTCTTTACCACCAAGCCAGTCGGGGAAGGCACTGGCTTGGGCCTGAGCCAAGTGTTTGGGCTCGCCGGGCAGTCAGGGGGCGCCCTCACGCTCGCATCTTCCCTTGGCCGCGGCACCATCGTCACGCTCGCCATTCCCGCACTTGCCCCTGTGGACGCCGCCGCAATGTCGCGACCGACGAAAGTGCTGGTCGTGGACGATCAACCTGAGGTGCTGGACATGACAGTGCAGCTTGTGGAAAGCCTTGGCTACCCTACTGTGGCGGCCCCGAATGCCGAGGCCGCCCTGCACCTGCTGGGCAAGGATCCGGAAATCGAGATTCTGTTTAGCGACGTGGTGATGCCCGGCATGAACGGCATCGAACTGGCGTCCAATGCGCTCCAACTAGCCCCCAAACTCAAGGTCATCCTGGCCTCCGGCTATATGAACGCTTCGCTGCGCGAACAGCGCCAGACCTCCGGACTGGATGACTTCCCGCTTCTGCTTAAACCGTTCTCGATTGCCGATGTCGCCAAGGAGCTCAAGGAACTGACGATCCCATAAGGCCAGGCATCGCATCTTCAACCGGCCAGGACAGCATCGAACTGGGGCGCGAGTGTCTGAACCTGGCGATTCACCCGGATAAGTGCTCGGTTACCTTAGCGCTAGAAAGGCGGGCTGGTATCATGCTGCAATTGCGGTGGAGCTAATATGGCTCAGCGGTTACGCCGGAACCCGGGGCGCGCGACAGAACGCTTGGGCGCATCAATATGGCGGAAGGTAATGCGTCCCTTGCTGAGATCATAGGCCGACAACTCCAGCGTTACCCGGTCTCCAGCAAGGATGCGAATGAAGTTCTTCTTCATGCGGCCGGCTGCGTAGGCAACCAGGAGATGCCCGTTTTCCAGCTCCACCCGAAAGCGGCTATCAGGCAGCACTTCCTTCACCACCCCTGGCATTTCGATGAGGTCTTCTTTCGCCATCGGTCACAGCCTCCGCACGATGTGGATATTGGTGGCGCGGCAGCCCCAGGCGGACTCAGTAAGCTCGTAGGACACGAGCTTTTCTTCGAGGCTGCCGGAAGGCTGGTCTCCAACAAAGTCGCCGATGTCGGCCACGACGTCAAATCCGCCCGCGTCGGGCCTGATCTGCCCAATGCCCTTTAGCCTGCTAAACCAATGAATGGTGCCAGTATGTGTGCTCATGTGCTGTTCTTTCCTGTAGACGAACGAACCCAATTCTCAAGTAGAGCCAATGGTCGAGGATCGGACAGGAATGGCCATCAGGCCGAGACAGGAAGGAAACAGGACGGTGACGAAGTACCGAATTGGGATACGCAGTGTACAGGAAGGTGGTCGATTCACCTAATCCTTTCGAGATCCCCTATAGGGTGAGATCATGATCGCCAGAAACGTTTGAGCAGCGGCGTCACGCTGGTTCCATGTACGGCGATCGACGCGATGATGACCGCCAACGTAGCATTGATCAGTTCTACTGCGACTGGCGACGGCAATCCATGATTGATGGCATAGGTGAGGTAATAGATCGAACCAATGCCGCGCACTCCAAACCACGCCGTAATCGTCGTCGCACGCTTGCCAATGCCCGATCCGAGCATGCTTGCCACGACACTCAAGGGACGCGCCAGGACGAGGAGGAAGAATGCCAGCGCCCAAAGTCGCAGTTCAAAGAGCGAACCGGATGCCGCACCGCCAAGCAATAGGATGAGCGTCAACTCGGAAAGCCGCTCAATGTGCTCCTTGAAGACCAGCGCACCGCCGCTCACTGTCGGGGCTGCAGGCACCACTGCCGGCGCGTGCGCCTCGTCGGGCTTTGGCTCCAGCAGGCCTTCCCGATTGATCGGCGCATGGATCAGGCGCAATTCGGTCTGCCGAAGTGCTACTCCTGCTGCGAAAACCGCCAGAAACCCGTAGGTATGTGCCGACAGGGCAAGTCCGTATGACAAGCCTATCAGTCCAAGTCCCAGCAGCTCATCCAGCATTTCGTGCTTCGGGATGTACTTTCGCAAGGCTGCGCTCAGATAGGCCAGCGACGCGCCGCAAGCACAGCCAGTTGCAATGCCGCCAATTGTGGCCCACACCACGTCCACCGCCAGCCAACGACCGCCCAGTTCGCCAAGTTCATGCAGGCCGAGCAAGCCCAGGCCAAGCAATATAAAGGGGAACGCGCTGCCATCGTTCAATCCTGCCTCACACGTCAGCGTGAAGCGCAACGGATCGTTGTCGCCGGCGTGCCGTACCTGAACGTCAGTCGCCAGCACCGGATCGGTTGGGGCAAGAATGCCACCTAGCAGGATAGCGCCACCAACCGGCAAATCCATGACAAACCAGCCGAACGCAGCAATCATTACCACCGAAAGCGTCATCGCCAACCAGGCGAGCCTGATGGCTGGCATCCAGCGTGCCACCGTGAAGGGAACCGGCATTTTGATGGCAGCGGAGAAAAGGGAGACCAGGACCGCAATTTCGGCAATGGGCTCAATGACCTTGGCACCGCCCAGGGGATCGACCGTGAACAAGTTCAATACCAAGGGTCCCAATAGCAATCCGACGACCAAGTAAATGGTGGCTGAAGTGAACGGAAGTTTCGATACCGCCGCGCCCCACAGGCCGCGCGCGATCATCAACAGACCGATCAGCAGGAACCACTGAAAATTCTGCAAATTTCGCTCCAGCCAACAGTAGGGTTGCTGCCATTAATCTCGGCGCTGCCAGCAGGCAGCCGGTGCATGGGCGCGCCACCACGACAGCATCACGCAACCGTGGGGTTTAATGTCGGTTATTCCGCAGCCGAGCTAGCAACCATGTACACCGTCCTGGGCGCGGTGATCGGACCATTGGCCAAATATCACCCGCAAAATTGTGCTCTCATCAATGCGCTGGTTACGCAAATACCGCACGGCGAAACTTGAACCATGGGTACTCTTCAAATCCATCGCGTGATCAATGATTGCAGCATCCACGGCCTGTCTTCGATTGTTGCAAATCGTACTCATGGGACGCCTTCAAAAAAAAATCCGCCACGCATTCACCCTACCATTGAACTGGCGTTCGAGCCTTCACTCCTCACTATTGGAACATACTTCATGAAAGCGTGAATGTATTAGGAGCCGCATTTCGCCACCAAAAACAAAAAAGCCCTTGAAGAATCAGGGGCTTGGCGGCGGTTTTTAACCGGGCGCTGCACTATGCAGCCAGACGGAAAATTATTCCCGCTCGATTATCAACGAGAGTCTGAAGACCTTGATTTCACAGTAAATTTTCGATGTAAAGGAAGGCAAATACCAGCACTGGCACCAACAAAAAAATGTCGTTCACAGCGCTCATCTCCACGTCATTTATAGCCAACATTTCACACCTCGACGAGGATGCAGAGACGGCGAAGCGTCGCCTGCCGGAGGTGCCTGATTCAATGCAGGCGGCTCCGCTTTTGCGCATACATTTGTTCGTCTGCCAGGAGGACGTAGTACGACAGGGTCTGGTCCGCAGATGAATCGACCAACACGACGCCGGCACTGATCGAGACGCAATACGGCCGCCCCTGCATCAAGTTGAATGCGCTCAGGTTGGCCTCGATTCGAGCCAGGATGACCCCTGGCTGCTCGTCGTCCAGGGTATATGCAACAAACTCGTCGCCCCCGAGGCGTGCGACAACATCGGCATGGCGAAACGATTGGCGGAACACAAGCGCGGCGTCCTTGATCATGGCATCTCCGGCCTCATGCCCCAGTTGATCGTTTACACGCTTCAGGCCATCGATATCTGCGAAGATCATGGCACTCTTCGTACGCTTGCGGCGCGCAAGCTTATAGATCTGTTCGGCCTGCAAGAAGAAGCCGCGCCTGTTGTACAAACCCGTCAGTACGTCGGTCAACGACAGCATCCGCATTTCGCTCACCGCTGCGTCCCTTTGCTGCAATTCTTCGGCATGGCTTGCTGACGTGTCAGCGATTTCCTGGCGTTGTTCGCGCAGAAGCCGCTCGAGTGAAGTCTGCGACTCGATTTTGCCCAGCGCTGCCCCAGCCAACTGCAAAATGTATGAGAGCGTGCGTTCGTAGGCATCCTGTGTCGTCGTATCCAAGTCGTGATCCCAGCTGACTGCGAGGACCACCGCAGCCGCGTGGGCCGGTACGGCCAGCACCAGCCTGCGCGGCCCACTGTAATCAAGCTGCTGTTCACCCTTGGATTGGGCGTCCGCGGCGTTTACCGCATCGGCGGTCATGCGCATGGCGGCGCGGTATAGCGGATGATCCGTACCGGCCGAACGCGCAGTGCCGTGGCTGTCGAACTCGACCAGATCCATCCGATCGCTGTGCAGGAGAAGCAAGGCCGAATCGAAGCGGACAGTCTCCGCCAGCGCGCGGCCTATCAGTGCCAACGAACCTTGCGCCTCGTCGGTCTGGAGCAGATCGCGCGCCAGCGTCAACAGTATGCGCAACTGGGTCGGCCCGAGCTGCCGCGTTTCCACCCGATCCTTTCTCATTGGGCATCGCCCTCCATGCTAGTCCTCTGCCTCGTCTGACGCCGGCGGCGCATAAGACGGCGTGATAGCCTCCGAGACCAGTTCGTCGGTACTGGGGGCTCGGCGCAACAACGGCTTGTCGAGCACTCGCGCAATTACGTCCGGGGGAACGCGCCTGTACTCCATGTATTTCTGCGCCAGCGCCCGGTTGCGCACCGACTCGATGTTGACGCCGCGCGCCACCGCCTTCGCGGTACCAATGTCAGAGCGCCTTTGCCTTTCGTTCATCTGGGTTCCGATATGCTAAACATGTTGATGCTTCGTGACTTCCGGTTCCCCAGCCGCAAGGCGTTCTTCGCGCAGGGAAAGAAAATTTCAGTCCAGCATTTGCAAGATGCTTCTCCTGTTTTGCGGCCTGCACTGAGTGTATTCCTATTCCGGCCCATGCGCCGCCTACTTTCCTGGGCCTCAAGTGCTGTTTGCTGAGTGGCACCGCCGTCTCGTGGCCAATCAACTCAACTTCCGGCAGAGCTGACACGTTCCGTGAAAATCGCTAGGTGTTCATCTGAAAGACATGTATATTGGGTTCACCGCGTATTCAGCACCGCTAAAGAATTGCCGGTCTCTCTCCTGTCTCGCCTTTGTTGGCGACTCCCGTCTGATTCCCTCATTTGTTGACCCTGCTCGTTGGCGCGTATCGCCGGAAACGGCCCGACTCTACATCTTTTGAGGTTATTTCATGACTACGCAAACCGGAATCGTTAAATGGTTCAACGAAGCCAAGGGCTTCGGCTTTATCACCCCGGACGCAGGAGGACCCGATCTGTTCGTCCATTTTCAGGACATCCAGGCTACTGGCTTCAAATCGCTCGCCGAGAACGAACGCGTCTCATTCGAGCGCAGCCATAGCCCCAAAGGCGAGAAGGCCACCAACGTCTGTCCTTCCTGACAATCTTCGCATATTTCGACGGGGGTAAGCTACGAGCTTGCGGCATACTCCCAATACAGGTGAGCCACATGTCCATATGGCGAATTCAATACCAAGACGATCATGGAGCGAGTCAGATATGTTTTGGCGAACAAGTCGGCCGGCCGAGCCCTCATGAAGCCATGGAGCTCGTAGTCCAAAGCCTTATTCTGGCCGCACACACTGGCATGAGCGCTGTGCCAGACTTGACGCTGCTATCGGCAGACGCACTTTCTGAATTTCGGATCCGCTTCATTTCGCCAGTTAGCGCGATTACCCAGAGTACCCGAGAAACCAATAGCCCGCCCGAACGTTAGTTAACAACAGCTGAACCTTCAACCTTTTGGTTCATGTTCTTCATCCATAACTCGCCAAACGCCTGGCAAAGCGCTGAAGAGGGCGCGGGCCGGAACGCTCTGCATTCACGCACCAGGCCTGCAGGCCAGCAAGAAGTTCCTCTTGCGTTGCCGGCGAACGCTCCCATACTTTCTCGAGAGCCTGCCGCGCCACGTGGATGGCATCGAGCGACGCACTTCGCACTGTCACTTGTTCCAGATCCACCCTTTGCGCATGCGTAAGGCGCCAGGGTGCATGCCGCAACAGTCGCTTCGCCTGGCCTAACGTTGCATGCGGGACCAGCATCGACAAGGCTGTACGTTCAGCCTGAAATACGTCCAACGTCAGTATTGTCAGCTCGCGCGTCAATACCGCGCGATTATCCAATACCAACTTCAAAGTCGCCAAGGTAGGCACGAACTGTCCTGCGCATCGCATCAAGCGCTGCGGGGGGCGCCGAAGCGATGCCAGCCGCAACCAGCACAACATGCTGATATACATCCAGCCGATATCCAGTTCGAACCAGCGAACCGAAAATTTTGCCGACGTTGGAAAAGTGTGGTGGTTGTTGTGCAGCTCCTCCCCGCCGATCAGCAGGCCAAACGGAACGATATTGGTGGCAGCTTCCTGACAGTCATAATTGCGGTAGCCGGCGTAGTGTCCCAAGCCATTGACAACGCCGGCGGCGAAGAATGGAATCCACATCATCTGGCAGGCCCACAGCGTCAGGCCCGGCGCTCCAAACAATCCCAGTTCGATCAACAGCAGCAAACCCACGCCTTGCCACGTATGCCGCGCATAAATCCGCCGTTCCAGCCAGTCTGCCGGGCCACCGCGACCGTAACGCTCCAGCATGGCAAGGTCGGCCGCCGCATCGCGGTAGAGTTCGGCCCCGCGCCACAATACCTGATTGATGCCGAGCACAATCGGGCTGTGCGGATCCTTCTCCGTTTCGCAGTGGGCGTGATGGCAACGATGCACCGCCACCCATTGCCGCGTCACCATCCCCGTCGTCAACCAAAGCCAGCAGCGGAAGCAATGTGCCACGATAGGGTGCAGCTTGAGGGAACGATGGGTCTGACAACGATGCAAATAGATCGTCACCGTGGCGATCGTCATGTGCGTGGTCACCAGTCCGATCAGCGAAAGCTGCCACCAGTTTAAGGCAAGAAGACCTTCAGCCACCCACTGCAGATACCTCTCCATACTGGCGCTCCTTCACGATCATGGGTCTACAAGTTCGGGTGGGCGGCAGCAAATACGATCGCGTCGCACAGTTGGCCATACCGATAGCCTCCATACACAAAGTAGCCTTTGATATAGGCGATACCAAGCAGTTTCATCCTGTTTTCGTCTTCGTCGCTTGGGCAATATGCAGCCACCCAGCTTGGGCGGAACGCATCATCGCGCAAGAAGCCAATTTTGGCATGTTCTGCGACCGCATAACGCAAGGCATCCCGAAATACATCGTAATGGTGCTGCCGGAAGGTATACCGGCGCCCATCGAACGATATCTCGTATTGTGCAGCCAGGCTTTCATCCGACTCCTGGTGCGCATTTGTGTCGCGTGCGCTTTCCATGATCTTCTTCCCTAAAACGATCGCCCCCTTATTCATGACGAGGCCCTGATGCCGAACTTTGGACATTGCATGGGTATTGGCGTCCTCTCAGGACCCAAAAGCGTCTTCCGGGAAAACGATCGATCGCCTCATCATGGCCGGCCATTGAAGGTTCGTGCAATTCGATGGTGGCGGCGACTGCGGCGGCAACCAGCAAGCCCGCCTTCCTGGCGCTGCGCGACAACTGCTTGCCAGACGCAAGTGCGATACCCTTTCACAACGATGATGAGCTTTGACGCAATTGCGCCGTCACGTGGCACCGCTGAGGAGACCGGCACAAACTCTGATGTTGGCTAGGTACCTGGTAACCACTATATTCCCACAAGCGAAATTAACCTAATCAATTCGCCGTTGCCTGCACGCCCAATCTTCACGGCACGACACATGGCGAGTGAGCTTCTCACGACGCTGAATGCTTCATGGCTTCCACCTCACTGGCGGCTGTGCGCTCTTCGCTCGCGGAGGTTGAATCGCCACCGTTATCCACCAGCCCGGCAGCGCGCTCTGCATCGCCGCGCGCGCTCTCGGCTTCAGCCCACCCGCCAGGATCTTCGGTAGCGGGCGGCTCCAACATGTCCTGCACCAGGGCGCGCAATTCTTCGACATCGGGCGGCAAACCGCGCCGTCTCCTTAGGTGGATATAGTGTTTGATTTCAGATTCCTGTTCGGCACTCAGAGGCAGGCCGCGGAAGGAGAATTCCGGTCCATTTTCTTTCATGACGGTTCTCCTGATTGTTGACTCATAACCAGTGTACGCTTAAACCTGCGAACGCACCGGTCTGTTGCAACAGGCTTCGGCACATAGCCCAATCACCTTCGGCTGGTCGAGCCGTATTGCGCAGCAATTGGCGGGCGAAGTCTTAAACTTGGCAGACGTGCGCCACCCCGGCACCCCTTTCAGCTGATCGGATGCCAACAGAGCCGCAAGTGCCGTTGTGGGGATCTCCTGTGCCATTACCGCCGGCGTCTATTTACCGGCGTGGTGGCGCTGCGTTTTTCAATGTAGCGAAATACGATGCGGACCTTGTTGAGATCATATGGGGACAACTCAAGTGTCACTTTGTCGCCAGCGATGATGCGGATAAAGTTCTTCTTCATGCGCCCGGCGGTATACGCGATCAGGTTGTGACCATTTTCGAGCTCAATGCGAAAAGTCTCCGTCGAAGAATTTGAACGCATGCGACGTGAGCTGGCTAAGGTGAAGACGGTGCGAGACATATTGAAAAAAGCGCTCGGGTACTTCGCTGCCCAGCCCAAATGAAGTATGCCTTTATCGCCCGCCATCGGGCAGTCTCGCCAACCCCAACCATGTGTTACCTGCTCGGCGTTTCAGCTAGTGGATTCTATGACTGGCTTGAACGGGCGCCGAGTAAACGTGAAGTAGAAAACCAACGACTACTGCGCTCAATTCGTATCAGCTACGAAGCAAGCGACAGCACTTACGGATCGCCACGCGTTGTCAGGGATCTTTGGGATCAAGGCGAAACGTGCAGCGAGAACCGAGTTGCCAGGCTTATGCAGAAGGCAGGGATCAGAGGCCGCCAGCGACGGCACCGAAACCCAGGTCAAATTGTTGGCGAAGCTCACACCATTGCACCGAACCTGTTGGACCGCCAATTTGAGGCTACAGCGCCGGACCAGAAATGGGCCGCAGACTTCACGTACGTGTGGACTGGTGAAGGCTGGCTCTTTGTAGCAGTCGTCCTGGATTTGTATTCGCGTCGAGCTGTCGGCTCGTCGCCCGAGGGAAGCGCTGCACCACAGCGACCAGGGATCACAGTATACGAGCAAAGACTTTCAGAACCTGCTCGAAGCCCACGGCATCGTATGCAGCATTAGCCGGCGGGGAAATTGTTGGGACAATGCCGCAATGGAGAGCTTTTTCTCGACACTGAAAACAGAACGGCTAAACAGGAAGCACTACCGAACTCGCGACGCTTTGCGTGCTGACGGGTGAATGGTGTTTTTCTGGCATTCCATGTAGCGACGAAAAATTTAGATGACAAACACCATGAAAGCCGCTATATTACGAGCATCATATCCGTGGACTTAAATCATGAGACTGAGCAAGGAGGAATCGGCCCGCCGGCGAGCTCAGATTGTCGAAGTCGCCGCAGCGCTTTTTCGACAGCATGGCTACAACGGCATCGGCGTGGCAGACCTGATGAAAGGCGCCGGTCTCACACACGGTGGCTTTTATGGCTACTTCGAATCGAAGGAACATCTTCTTGCTGAGGCCTGCGAATACGCCATCGGAACTTCGGTCCAGCAGTGGCAAAACTGGATTGGTCGCAATCCATCAGATCCGGTAAGGGAACTGGCGCGATCGTATTTGAATGAGGCGCATCGCGACACGCTTGCGGCAGGATGCGTGATCTCATCTCTTGGTGCCGACGCCGCACGCGAAGGACAACATGTGCGGTGCGCCCTGACGGGAGGTATCACGGAACAGTTAAGACTATTGGCCAAAGCACTTCCAGGCCCGGTCGGGCGTGCTCGCGAACGCGCTATTGCAACTTATGCCGCCATTATCGGTGGGCTCATGCTGGCACGCGCAGTCGACGACCGCACGCTATCCAACGAAATCCTGGCAGCCACCGCTGCACAGCTGAATAACGCATAGAGCACGCTCGCTATTACTTCGACCCAACATTGCACCAATTTCGCCTCGAAATATGATGGTAATCATATTCACTTGAGACTTATCACTCGACAGACACCAAAGGAACAACTTATGAGTAAAGACATCGTCATCTGCTCGCCGGTTCGTACTGCGATCGGCAGCTTCAACGGAACCCTCAAAGACACTGCAGCCAGCAAGTTGGGCGGCCACGTAATCGAGGCTGCGATTCGCCGTTCAGGACTGGGGCCAGAACTCGTCGATTCTGTCGTGCTGGGCAACGTCGTCCAGGCAGGCAACGGCATGAATCCCGCTCGGCAAGCAGCCATTGGCGGTGGCTTACCAGTTGCAGTTCCAGCCTTGACCGTCAACCGTGTATGCGGATCTGGCGCACAAGCAGTGGCAACCGCGTATGCCGAAGTTGCCGCCGGCATTTCCCGGGTCGTGGTCGCAGGCGGTGCCGAGAACATGGATCGCGCGCCTTATCTGCTGCCCGGCATGCGTTTTGGCGCCCGCATGGGGAACGCGGAGGTGGTCGATTCCCTGCTACGGGACGGGCTTCACGATGCGTTCTCTTCACAACACGCCGGCTGGCATACCGAAGACCTGGTGCGGAAATTCGGCATAACGCGCGAAGCGCAAGATGCATTCGCGGTCGAGAGCCAGCAGCGCTTTGCCCGCGCCCAGGGTGCAGGCTGGTTTACCAAAGAGATCGAGCCCCTGTTCATTGAAGGCAGGAAGGGCCAGATCACATTCGCCGTCGACGAAATCAATCGTCCCGACACCACGCTGGAGAGCCTGGCGCGGCTGAAGCCAGCGTTCCGTGCTGACGGCACCATCACCGCTGGCAGCGCGCCTGGCGTCAACGCCGGCGCGTCGGCGATGATCGTCTGCGATCGCGCCACGGCAATCGAGTACGGACTCCAGCCCTCGCTGATCATTCGCGGCATTGGCGTGGCCGGTGTGGATCCGGACTATTTCGGCCTCGGTCCGCTGCCCGCTATCCGGCAAGCCCTCGGCAGGGCTGACTGGACGATCGATGAGATCGACCGCTTCGAAGTGAACGAGGCTTTTGCCGCGATCGCCCTGGTCGTGCGCGACGAGCTGAAGATCTCCCCTGCCCGCTTCAACATCGACGGCGGAGCAATTGCGCATGGCCACCCGATTGGCGCAACCGGCGCCATCCTCATTACCAAAGTAGCCCATGCATTGCAGCGCACGGGCGAACGCAAAGCGGTCGTTTCACTTTGCATCGGCGGCGGCCAAGGTATCGCCTTGTGCTTGGAACGGGCTTGAACCTCCAACCACACCTTTAAAGGGGCTTACATGGCCGACTACTCTCAAACCAATATGTTGAACCAGGCTTTGCGCCTGCCGAATGGGCAATCCATCCGGAATCGCCTGGCAAAGGCAGCAACCAGCGAAACGCTGGCCACCTATGACAACCATCCGAGGTCAGCCCTTGTCCAGCTGTACCGGCGCTGGACGTCATCGGGGATTGGTCTGATCATCACAGGCAATGTGATGATCGATCGCCGCGCCCTGGGCGAACCAGGCAATGTGGTGATCGAAGACGAAGCTGATTTGCCTATGCTTGAACAATGGGCCAGCGCAGCCACCAGTCAGGGCGCATCCATCTGGGTCCAGCTCAATCATCCGGGTAAGCAATCGACCAAGGGCCTCAATGCCAGCAATATTGCGCCGTCGGCAGTGCCATTCAGCCCGGAAATGGCGGCCATGTTTGAGACGCCGCGCGAAGCAACTGTTACCGAGATCCATGAAATCATCCATCGCTTCGGACGTAGCGCGGCAATCTGCAAGAAAGCCGGATTCAGCGGTGTGCAAATCCATGCGGCACATGGCTACTTGATCAACCAGTTCCTGTCGCCACACCATAATCAGCGAACTGACGAATGGGGCGGCACGCTTGAAAAGCGGCGCCGTTTCTTGCTTGCGGTCTACGCCGAGATCCGGCAGCAAGTCGGTCCTGATTTTCCCGTTGGGATCAAACTCAATTCAGCAGATTTCCAGCACGGCGGCTTCACCGAAGACGAGTCGCTGCAAACAATCCAGGCGCTGGCCGATGCTGGGATCGACATGGTGGAAATTTCGGGCGGTACTTACGAAACAGGCGTCGCGCAACCCAAGAAGGCTTCAACCCTCGCGCGCGAAGCATATTTCATCGATTTTGCGGAAAAGGTCCGTGCTGCAGTTCAGGTACCGCTCATGGTCACTGGAGGGTTCCGGAGTGCGGCGGGCATGGAGGCAGCATTGCGCTCGGGAGCCGTGGATGTCGTTGGCATCGCGCGGCTGATGGCGATTGATCCCGATGCGCCAGCCTCCTTGCTCAAGGGAGTGGACAGCAAACAGCAGGTCCGTCCAATCAAGACCGGCATCAACCTGATCGACCGCCTCGGCCTGATGGAAGTGCTCTGGTACACATTGCAGGTGAGGCGCATCGCCGCGGGCGGCCAGCCGCGCCCTCACGAAAGCGGCCTGTGGGCTTTGGTCAAGTCAATTACGCTGAACGGCTGGGGCGCGTTCAGGACACGGCGCCTTCGTGCCCGCTGAAAGTTCTTAACAATCACACTTGAAAGTAAATCATGTCCAAACTTCATACACTTAATCGTCATTTCCTCCAGGCGGGCATTCTCGCTTGTGCGCTGAGCGCGCCATTCCTCCCAACGGCAGCGGCCGACATCCCGACCCAAACGGCACAAGCATCATCAGTCAGCTGGGCCAACGTGCCGACGCAAACCATTTCCGCTGGCGGAGTGGATTTCGCATACAGGGAGCTGGGTAAGCAGAACGGCGGCACCCCTGTGGTCCTGCTTAATCACTTGGCCGCCGTTCTGGATAACTGGGATCCGCGCGTCGTCGATGGGATCGCGACAAAGCACCACGTCATCGTCTTCGACAATCGCGGGGTCGGCGCATCCAGCGGTGCAACGCCGAAGTCGATCGAGCAGATGGCGGACGACGCCACCACTTTCATCAAAGCCTTGGGTTTCCAGCAAGTTGACCTGTTCGGCTTCTCGATGGGTGGCATGATTGCGCAGGAAATCGTGCTCAAAAATCCGCAGTTGGTCCGCAAGTTGATCCTGGCTGGAACGGGGCCTGCGGGTGGCGAAGGAATCAGTACCGTCGCGGGCGTGGCAAATTGGGACCTCGTGCGCGGGCTGTTCACTTTCCAGGATCCGAAGCAGTTCCTGTTTTTCACGCGAACACGAAAAGGCATAGAGGCCGGCAAGGCATTCCTGGCACGGTTAAAGGAACGCTCAGCCAATCGAGACAAGGAGATCACCATGTCTGCATACTTCGCGCAACTTGACGCGCTGAAGGCTTGGGGTAGCAAGCAGCCCGCAGACCTGTCGGTGATCAAGCAGCCCGTGCTCGTCGCAAATGGTGATCAGGACCGCATGGTCCCAACGGCAAACTCGCAAGACCTTGTCCGCCGGCTGCCAAACAGCACGCTGATCATCTATCCGGACGCCGGCCACGGCGGTGTATTCCAGTACCACGCCGAATTCGTGCCCGCCGCACTCGAATTCCTGGCGCGATAAAGGACGTCGATATGAGCCAAACACACAACACCGCCCCGACCTGCTTCGTCGAAGCGGACGGAGAGAAATTTGCCTACCGCCGCTGGGGCAACAGCAATTCGGGACAGCCGCCCCTGTTCCTGCTCCAGCATTTTCGCGGTGGCATGGATAACTGGGATCCGTTCATGACCGATGGTTTGGCCGCCGGCCGCGAGGTAATCCTGTATAACGGCCGGGGCATTGCGTCCTCCAGCGGCGTGCCGCGCACGCGCATTGAGCTGATGGCGGACGATGCCGCTATGGTGATCCGGGCGCTAGGCCTGAGCCAGGTCGATGTGCTGGGCTTCTCGCTGGGCGGCTTTCAAGCCCAGGACCTGACCCGGCGCCATCCGTCACTCGTTCGCAAGCTGATGCTGCTCGGCACCGGTCCGCGTGGTGGGAATCCTGATATGGAACCTGGAGTACTGGAGACTGCCGCGCACGCGGTACCGACGGTGGATGATTTCCTATTCCTGTTCTTCGGCCGTTCCGAAGCGGCCCAAAAAGCCGGGCGCGATTTCTGGAACCGTCGCCACCAGCGTATCGACCAGGATCGACCAAGCTCGCCCGCTGTCGCGCAAGCCCAGATCGAGGCGAATATGTTCTACCTGCCCAAACTCGATCCCGCCGACCCGTTCGCCCATCTGCGCGAGATCAAGCAGCCGACCTTTATCCTGAACGGCGTAAAGGACATCATGGTTCCGACCATCAATTCATGGCATATGGCGCAGAACATCCCTAATGCACAGCTGTTCATCTATCCCGATGCCGGCCACGCTGCGCAGTTCCAGTACCCGGAGCGCTTCCTGAAGCACGCCATCCGGTTCCTTGACGAGTAATTTACAACACCGACACCATGCTCAAGTTTAAATTATTACTTTGGCTGCTCAGCAGGCTTCTGCAACGGGCCATCAACAGTCAGGCCGCTTGCGCCAAATATGTGGACGGCAAGCACCTCGTATTCCAGATCCGCACCCGCGATGGAGCTGGCCGCCATTTCACGATCGAGAACCGGAAAGTGCGCTCGGCCGCTGGGCTCAACCCCTCGGCAAAATTCACTTTAAGCTTTAGCAATGCAGCCAAGGGGTTCTCTGTACTTTCCGCAAAAAATGGTAAAGATGCCTTCCTGAGCGCCTTACATGATCAAGATCTTGATATCAGCGGCGACTTTATCGAAGTCATGTGGTTCCAGGGATTGGCCGAGTTCCTGCAGCCCGCCAAGCCGTGAGTCAAGCGCTCGCCTCACGCCGGGGCAACTGGGCCATGGCGTATTCGGCGAGCGCGGTAATGGTTAGTGCCGGATTGACACCGGGATTTGCAGGCATCGCCGCCCCATCGCACACGAGCATGTTCTGGTAGCCAAACACGCGCAGGTTCTGGTCAATCACGCCGGCGGCTGCATCGCCCCCAATCACGGCTCCGCCAAGTATGTGGGCACTGGTAGGAATATCCGCCAGCGCCTCGAGAATGTTGCTCTGCGCGATGCCACCTGTACGATTGGCCAGCCATCGCGCGGCCTGGTTCGCCACTTCAATATAACTTGGGTTCGGCCGGTCCTTGTCCTGTCCGGTGTACAAGCTGTAACCACGACGCAACCAGCGCTTCCTTGGGCGCAGCACGATGGCATTGTCCAGCGTTTGCATGACGAGCAGTGTCACCATATGGCGGCTCCAACCCACCGGCCAGACCGTCTTGAGCCATTGGATTGGGTTCCTTGCGATAGCGGTCAGCCACAACATCGGCCGCGTCCAGCGGTTACCAGCGCCCACCAGGACGGTGTACATCAAACTCATGGCGTCTGCCTTTGGGCCATACGTGAGGAATTCGATATGCGTGTCCTGGTCCACATGCACGCTACTGCTGGCCGTCACGTCATTCCAGGTCTTGATGTCGGCAGGCAGGCGCACGTTCAACACCGACTCGCTATTTGTCCGGACCAGTTCACCGAGCCGGTCGCTCACGCGCGGCAGCGAACCGCCAAGCTTGCAGTTGGCCAGCAATTCATTGGTGCCAAGCGTTCCGGCAGCGAACACCACGCCGCGCGCGACGTACGTGCGGCGAGTACGGCCGAACCAAGGCCCGGGGCGCTGGGTCGTCACCAAGTACCCATCATCCCCGTCGACGGCACCGAGCGGCCGCACGTCGACCACCTCATGTTCCGGCATCACCTCCACGCCACGCTTCTCCGCAAACCACAGGTAGTTCTTCGTCAACGAATTGACCGCGCCGACGCGGCAACCTACCATGCACGCGCCGCAACGCGTACATCCGGTACGGTCCGGCCCCTCGCCTCCAAAGTACGGATCCTTGACTGTCTGGCCTGGTGCTCCGAAGAATACGCCCGTCGGCGAACGGGCAAATCCATCCGGCTTGCCGAAGTGGCGCGCCATTTCGCGCGCCAGCTGTTGGTTCGTGGAGTCAAACGGCACTGGGGTGACACCCAGCATGCGTTCGGCGGTAGCATAATGGGGACCCAGGCGGGCTTGCCAGTCGCCCAGGGCCTGCCATTGAGGATTGGTGAAGAATTCCTGGCGGGCCCGGTATAGCACCCCGCCGTAAACGGTGCTCCCGCCGCCGACACCCGACTGGCTTGGAACGAACACATGGCGAAATACCTTCATTCGCATGGCGCCCCTCAAACCCAACGCCGGAGCCCACAGGAATTTCCGCAACTGCCAGGCTGATTCTGCCTTGTCCTGGTCCGCGAATCGCCGGCCGCGCTCAAATACCCCGACCCGGTAACCTTTCTCAGCCAGACGCAAGGCCGAGACGCTGCCACCGAAACCCGAGCCGATCACCAGCCAGTCGAAGTCATAATCAGTCGTGTCCATCGGTCAGAATCTGTAGCCAATGGTGACGCCCAAGATGCGCGGCGAGTCCTTGAGCGTCACGTTCCGTATGATGTTGCCGAAGCCCGGTGTTTCGGTCACGACGGAAGCTGAAGTCTTGAGCCGGAAAGTGGAGTACTCGACGTTGAGGCACCACTGGCGGTCCAGCGCATATTCAAACCCTGCCCTTGCATAGGCCCCCCATGCGGGCTTGATGTCAATGGTGCTGCTGCTCCCCTGCAGCGCGGCAGTGTAGGCTGGGGAAGATTCCTGATCGGTAAAGAAGGTGTAGGTCACGCCACCAGCCACGTATGGGCGAAAGCCCGAGAACCCGCCAGGCGAATAACGCAACATCGCAGTAGGAAACCAGATGCGTGCCCTAGCCACGGTGCCGACCGGCGCCGCGAGCCCCGCCCCCACGGCGGTAAGCGTTGGCGGGATACCTCCCTGGAATTGTGCTGCCCAGTTTTCGGACAGGCGCCGTTCGTAGCTGATGGCGTAGACGTGCAGATCGTTGGAAGCCAGCTTGAGCCCAGGTGGTGTCGTGCCGGGCGGCCCGGTCAGGTCGCCGGACTGCAGGTCGAAGCGAACCTTGGCGTAGCCGATTCGAAGCGCATTCTTTTCGACATCCTCCGCCTGCGCAAGGGCGCAACTTGCCAACGTCGCGATGGCGACGGCCATTTTTTTTGCTTGCATTTTTGTCTCCGTGGGATTGTGTTTTTTAGTGTGCTAGTTTTCGTACTACCAGCCGCGTGAGAGCAGCCGGCGCAATGCGTGTCGCGAATGAGAGCAGTCCAGCCTGCAGCCCCACCGTCCAGTGGGTCTTGTGGAGTGTGCGGCGGCTCGTGGCGCAGCGCCACACCGTGGCAGCAACATCGGCGGGCGCCAACCGGATGCCGAGCGATTTCGCACTGGAGATGCGTTCGAAGCTCGCCGCCATCGCGCTGCTGACAAAGCTTGGCCAGATGTCACTGACACGGATGCCATGGCGGCTCCACTCCAGGTCCAGCCCTTCGGTGAACCCACGCACTGCAAACTTGGTCGCCGAATAGGTAACAAGATCCGGTTGCCCATAGATTGCGGTGGCCGACGCCATGTTGATGACGCGGGCGCCGGGTGTCCGCTTCAGATATTCCAGGGAACGGTGGCAACCGATCATGATGCTCGCCACGTTCACATCCAGCATGGCGAAGTGGCGCGCCAGCGGAACACTCTCAAACGGTCCTGCGGAGAGAATGCCGGCATTATTCAACAGCACGTCAAGACGCTGCCCGCTGAGATCCCAGAAGTGCGCCAGCGCCCTTTCCCACGCCTCGGGGTCGCTGACATCGAGCACGCCGCATGCCGTGTAGTTCTCGCCCAGTGCCGCGGCGACCTCCATCAGACCCGCCGGGTTGACATCGTACAGGCCGACAAACCAGCCCTGCTTGCCAAACAACTCGGCGCATGCGCGGCCAATGCCGGAAGCGGCGCCAGTGATAAAGATCGCCGGCCGATGCAAATTGCCCTGCCCCATTCGCTTATCCATGCTGTGCTTTCAACCAGGTGCGGAGCTTGGGCTTATCGATCTTTCCCATCGCATTCTTGGGCAAGCTGTCGACGACATGGATCGCCGCCGGGCGCTTGTAGCGCGTCAGCCGCTCTGCGCAATGTACGTCCAGCCCTTCGGGATCCACATGTTCTCCATTGCGGAAGGCTACGTAGGCAATGACGACTTCTCCAAGCGTTTCATGCGGCGCACCGATGACGGCCGATTCCAGTACCGCCGGATTCGCGTTCAAGGCATCCTCGATCTCTTTTGGGTAAATATTCTCCCCACCGCGAATGATCATTTCCTTCAAACGGCCGACGATGGACAAGTAGCCATCGGCATCGAAACTTCCCAGGTCACCTGTATGCAACCAGCCGTCCACAACAGTCTTCGCTGTTTCTTCCGGCTTGCCCAGATAGCCGCGCATGACATTAGGTCCCTGTACCAGCACCTCGCCGGTTTCACCCACTGGCAAATGCCGGCCATTTGCATCGGCAATGGCAACACGCTGCCCCGGGAAAGGGAGCCCGACGGTACCGGCCTTGCGAACGCCATTGAACGGGTTGATGGTGGAGGCGCAGGTTCCTTCCGAAAGTCCATAGCCCTCTACTACCGGGAAACCATAGCGTGCCTCGAAGTTTGCCAACAGGCCAGCGGACGCCGGCGCCGCGCCGCAAATGCCAAAGCGCAGGCTCGACGTATCCGGCCTGACCTGTGGTGGCAACGCATGCAGCAGGGCATAAATGGTCGGCACGGCGGAAAAATAGGTGGGCCTCAGCCGTTCAACATCGGTGAAGAATGTTTCGATGTCGAAGCGTGCGCGGATGGTAACCTGGCTGCCTGCGGCGAGCGGCAACAGGATGCTGACGACAATGCCATTGACGTGAAAAAGTGGCAGCACCAGCAAACAATGATCGGCCGCAGTGATTTGCGTGGCATAGCGCGACATTGCCGTCATCGCCTCGATATTCGCGTGATCCAGCATCACGCCCTTCGGCAGTCCCGTGGTGCCACTGGTATAGATCAGCAACGCCAGTGCGGACGTGTCTTCGACCGTCGGGCCGACGTAATGCGCACCAAAGTGCACTTCGCCGCGCAGCCCGGACACAGGCAGCGCCTGCACCTGTTCTGCGATGGTCTCGCCAGTGACATTGACCAGCAGCTTCGCTTTCGAGTCGCTGAGCTGGTGAACCGCCTCCTGGGCTGTGAGGTTGGGATTGAGCGGCGTGACAGCCGCCCCCAGGCGCCATGCGGCAAACATCGCCACGACAAACTCGACCTGGTTAGGCAACATGATGGCGACCACGTCACCACGGCCGATGCCGATCTCGGCAAACAGGCCGGCCGCAGCCAGCACCCTATCGTAGAACTGCCGGTTCGACAGGCTGGTGTTGGCATCGGCTACGCAAGGTGCATCTGGCGCTTGGGCAGCGCGCCGGTCGGGCAAACTCGAAAATCGCATTTATTTGTCTCCAATCATTATCGTTGTGGTCCCGGCTCAGGGCGCTAGCGGCGCCAGCAGGTGGCGCGTCAGGAATTCGGTCTGGTCGGATACCGCCTGCTCGAAGTGAGCCCCCAGGTAAAAGTCAAAATGGCCGCAGTCGTACAGCCTGGTCTCGCCGCGCGGGGCGCGCGAAGCCATCGCGACAGTGCGCTCAGGCGGCGTTACCGTATCTGTACGGCTTACACAGAACAGGATCGGGAATTTGACTTTCGCTGCGCGGCGCCCGGGACGGTAGCTGACAATTTCGGGGATCACCCTGGCGGCGACATGGTTGATAAACCGCATGCCTTTCGGCATCAGCGCCAAATAGCCGGGTAGCGCATCGTGCGCGTTCATCAACGCAGGCTGGCCCGGCAAGGCCGCTATCGGGACCATGACTGGCGCGCGTCCGAACAGACGGGCGGCGAAATCGCGCATCACAACAGGGGTGATCTGCAGAGTGGCACGCAAACCCAGGGCCGTGGCCGATTCCAGGCCATCAGTGAAGGGACACTGGCTGATGGCGGCTTTGAGCTCGGGATGGCGGCTGGCCACCTGGATCGCATGGCCTCCGCCAAAGGAACTGCCCCAGATGGCCACGCGGCTGCCATCGACCTCGGGACTACCTTTGATGAACTCCAAGGCAGCATCCCAGTCGGCCAACTGGCGCCGCACCGACATCAATTGGCGCGGAGTACCGCCACTGTCGCCAAAGTAGCGATAGGTGAACGCAAGGGTCGCGATCCCTGCGGCGGCGAAGCGCTCGGAATAGGCATCCAGGCGCATTTCCCGTACGGCGCCCAGGCCATGCCCAAGCACCACCACAGGCGGCTGCTCAACGCCAATCGGTAGGTAAAGCCAGGCCGCGCAATATGTCTCGCCTGAAACGAACTGCACGCTGCGGCGGGTGAACTTGTAGGGAGGGTTTGACATGGCGTTCATTTGGCGGTCAGATGGCTATTGACGGGAAAGCGTCCGCCCTGCAGGGCTTCGTCGAAGATGGCCGGCTCGTACAGAGGCAAGTCGCCTTCCTTCGCAGTCCGGTCCATATACTCAAGCATCAATGACTGCGAAGTATCCCCGGAAAGTGCCGACATGAACTCGGTCCTTTCCACATGCAGCCCGTCTTCCAACGACATGGAGCCACCGATGTAAACCGCACGCTTGATGGCGCGGATGGCCTCGCGCGGACGCGCGCCAAGATAATTGGCCAAGGCAAGCGCCCGTTCGATCAATTGATCTGGCGCGACCACCTCGTCCACCAGGCCGATTTCGAGGGCTCTTGCAGGCGACGCTGGCCTCCCTTCCAGCATCATCATCAGTGCCCGATGGGCGCCCACCAGGCGCGTCAGCCGCTGGGTGCCGCCACCGCCCGGCGGTATGCCCAGCAGGACTTCAGGCTGGCCGATGAAAAAATCACCGTCTGCCATCAAGCGCACGTCGCACGCCTGCGTCAATTCACTGCCCAGGCCCAGCGCCGAACCGTTCAGCGCGGCGATGAAGAGGACACCACAACGGTTCATGCGCATGAACGTCGCATGGAGTTCGTCCAGCTGCATGGCGCCGCCAAGCGGCGTGAACGTCGCGATAGGTGCGACGATCGGCATGCGGCGCACCGTGGCAGCCGCATGGGCCACCGCCGACGTCATGCCTCGCGCAATCGAGGGAATCGTGGTCCCACCCTCCTGCAACCAACGCACGTCGGCGTGTCCGATGAAGCGGCCGGGATGGGTGCCGGTCAGCACAACTGCCTTGACCGCCGGATCAGCCTCCACTTCCTCAACTAGGCCGGCCAATGCCTGCGCCATCGCCAGGCCCATGACGCCTTGCGGGCCGCCATCCAGGCGCACAACCAGCACTGGGCCGTGACGCTCCACTTCCAGCCCGCCCGGACGAACTTCTTTCCTTTCCATTTCCTTGTCTCCTTTTATTCGCGGTTTCAATAACAGTGTTATGCCCTAAACATAACACTGTTATTTTAGGATTTCAAGGACGAACTGACAGGATTCGCTACTGCACCGTCATTTGTTGCGCAGCGGTCGGGATTTGCTGTTTTGCGCAGCAGCCCAAGTAGCGAGGGCCGCCGACACAGACGACTCGGCCTTTTCCCGCTTGGCGCCCAAGCCAACCACGAGGTTCACGCACATTGGCACCAATACCTCAGTAGCAGAGTCGGTCAAGCCGGCAAAATGCCCCCCGAGGTCAAGCATAATGAAACCGTGGAGCGCGCTCCAGAATTGGAGCGCCAGGAGATTCGGCTCAGCCTTGCGCACACACTTGCTTTCCACCAGGCGCACGGAGCCTTGCAGCAGGAATGCATAAGCGGCACGAAATGAAGCGGACTGCCCGCTCAGGACAGGCTCCGCATCGCCACGCGATGGACTGTACCGGCCATGAATGGACAGGCCGAACATCAAGTCGTAAAGATGAGGATTGCGCCGCGCAAAATCGTGGCATGCGATTGCGATCGCACAAAGGTCCGCCATCGGATCGTCCGAAGGCGGCAGGCGCCCGAACAGCGACGCCTGCCGGTTAAAACCTTCATCGGCAACCGCCTGCAGTAGTTCGGGAACACCGCCAAAGTACGTGTACACGCCCATGGTCGAGAGCTGCGCTTCGGTTGCCACCGAACGCGCCTTGACTTCAGACGGACCGCTCTTCGCGAGCAGGCGGATGGTGGCTTCGACCAGGCGCGTACGCGGGTCGGTAAGAGAGTCGTCGGCGGGCATATGATTGTGCGTTGCTATAACAACGTTATTATAACATCGTACTCAGACGCCCTAAGCAACCCTCCGCTATTCCTGCCGCACCCAGGTCTGCGAGCGTCCCAGCATCGGAACGCCGATATAGCCGCGTACGCTGAGCTTTTGGCCACCTTCAATCAAATGGACTTTGCTGCGGTAGACCTTGCCGTTGTCGGGATCCAGGATCTGGCCCCCTGCATACTCATCACCGTCCTTCTTCAAGCCGCTCAATATCACGAGGCCGACAACCGGCGCATCCTTGTTCGCGCCCTCGCATTTACCACAGGTCGGATTCTGGCTTTCGCCTGGGCCGGGGAAGACCCTCTCAATCCTCCCCTGCAGCGCCCCGCCCGATTCCGTGATGCGGATCAGCGCCCGCGGCTTACCGGTGGCGTCATCGATGTTTTTCCATAGCCCGGTGGGCGATGTATCGTCGGCCCATGCCACCGATGACACTAGCGCAGCAGCCCACACCAGCGCCGCAGCTTGTCGTAAAGTCTGCATATACTTTGTCTCCCTATTTGAAAATCTCACAAGATCTGGACAACCACTTTGCCTTTGGCGCGGCCTTGTTCAAGGTAGGCAAGTCCCTCTTTCGCGTTCATGAATGGAAAGACCTTGTCGATCACCGGCCGAATGCGCGACGACTCCAACATTTCCCCGATCTTGCCAAGCTGCCGTCCGTCCGGACGAACGAACATGAACGAATATCGGGAGTTGCGCTTTTGCGCCAGACGAATGATCTTGCGGCTCAAAAGACCGAATACGAACTTCATCAGGAAATTCATGCCGCGTGCGCGTGCAAACGCGGCATCTGGCGGCCCCACGAGCGAGACGACGCTGCTGCCCGGCTTCACAATCTGCAAAGTTTTTTCAAGCCCATCGCCTCGCACCGTGCCTAACACGGCGTCATAGCCACGCAGCGTCTTTTCAAATTCCTGCTTCTTGTAGTCGATGATTTCATCCGCGCCGAGACTGCGCACCAACTCCACGTTTGCCGTACTGGTCGTGGTGCCTACCTTCGCACCAAGCTGTTTGGCCAACTGGATCGCAAAGGTGCCGATGCCGCCCGAACCGGCAGGGACAAACACTTTCTGCCCTGGCTTCAGTTGGGCGCGCTCGTTGAACGCCTGCCACGACGTGAGCCCGACCATCGGAATCGATGCCGCCTGCACAAAATCCAGGTTCGCCGGCTTATGGGCCGCGGCACGCTCAGGCACAGCAGCGTATTCGGCCAGGGAACCGGAACCCAGATCGAACAGGCTTGCGAAGACCGCATCGCCAACCTTGAAGCGGTTGACACGGCTGCCGACTTCCACTACCACGCCGGCTAGGTCACTCCCCATTGTCGCGGGCAAATCGAACTTCAGGATGGGCTTGAACGATCCTTTGGGAATCATGTAGTCGATCGGGTTAAGTCCGGCGGCGTGGACGTGAACCAGGATTTCATCGGGCTTGATGGTTGGCCGCGGGACATCGGCAAATGCGAGCGAGTCGATTCCGCCATAACGTTTCAGGACAAGTGCTTTCATTTGGACCTTCTTTTCTTTATAGGAGTAATGCTGCCAGCCCGGGGGGCCGATTTGCCGGCATCGTCATTCACCAGCACACATGCCGACGCAAACGCAATCTCAATAGCAACCGCAACCAGGATCTTGTTGGTGACGTGCCCGCCCCAAAGCTCATACAGCCCCAGCGCAGCAAGCATGAGACAGGCGACAAGCAATCCTCTTACCAAGGCCGAACGGGCTGTCGACGGCCCCGCGCTTCTGGACAACAGGAACATGACACCGAAGCCGGCATAAAGCGCTGCCGCACGGCGGCCCATCAGCCCGATCCCTTCACTGAATTCTACGCCCCAGCCAGACAGCAGAAGCGTCGGCGCAGCCAACCACACCACAGCCAGGGAGAGGAACAGCAACCCCGCCAATGTGGCGAGCGTCTTGAACTCGATCTTCATCGTCTCAGCCCGCAAGCACGGGATAATCCGTATAACCCTGCGCGCCTGGCGTATAGAACGTGCTCGGGTCAGGCGGGTTGAGCGGCAGATCGTTGCGCATGCGCGCGACCAGGTCTGGATTGGCGAGGAAGGCCCGACCCAGCGCAATCAAGTCCGCCTTCCCTTCAGCCAGTGCCGACTGGGCGCTCGATTTGTCAAAGCCGCCAGCGAGAATGAAGGTGCCATTGAAGGCGCTGCGCAGGGCCGTCTTCAATTCAGCTGGAACCGGAGGCGCACCCATCGCAGAATGATCCAGCACGTGAACATACATCAAGCCGATCCCGGAGAGCTCCTTGACCAGCGCCAGATATTGCTCCTGCATGCCCTCATAGCCGCCGGTGGCGTTGAACACGCCATTTGGCGACAAGCGAATCCCAACCCGTTCCGCGCCAATTTCCTTTGCTGTGGCGCGCGCCACTTCGAGCACGAAGCGATTGCGGCCGTCAGGTGTCGCGCCATAAGCATCGGTACGCTGGTTGACGTTAGCGTTCAGGAATTGCTCAAGCAGATAGCCATTGGCGGCATGAAGCTCAATACCATCGAACCCTGCTTTGATCGCCAGGCGCGCTGCGTTTGCATACTCCGCCACCGCCGCTGCAACGTCGGCTTCGCTCATGGCACGCGGCGCCGTGTGCGGTTGACTGCCGCTACCGTCGGTCCAGATTTCGCCGGGACAGGCAGCAGAAGAAGGGCCAAGGACTTCCGCACCATCAGGAAGGTTGGCCTGATGACTGACACGCCCGGTATGCATCAATTGCACCACGATCTTGCCACCTCGTGCGTGCACAGCATCGGTGACCAGTTTCCAGCCCACGACGTGTTCGTCATTGAACAACCCTGGAATGCGGGCGTAACCCAAACCATTCGGCGACGGCGACGTTCCCTCGGAAATGATCAGTCCCGCCGTCGCGCGCTGTCCGTAATACGTGGCCATTAACACGTTCGGCGTATTCTTGAACGATGCCCTGCTGCGCGTCAGCGGCGACATGACTGCCCTGTTCCCGAGCCGGATGGCACCCAGCGCATACTTTTCAAATAGCATTTCTATTTCCTCTCCAAAATCAAAGTCCTTGTCCAGCTTTTCAGCGCGGACATCGAATATGATGCGCATCATATTTTTACTCAAAAAGAATCTAAAAACCCTCATTGTGCAGCAGTCGCAAACTGCTTCATCGTCGCTTCACACAGCGCCTTGGATAAGCGAGGATCATCAACGGCACGCGCCATTACCGTAGTCCCGATCAGGGCACACACCAGTGCCATCGCCTGTTCATGCGCTTTGGGTTGCCCCCAGTCCGGCATCTGGCGCGCGAACACGTCAATCATTTCCTTGATATGAATTGTCGCAGCACGCCGCACTTCCGGCGACTGCCGGGGCATCTCCGAACCCAGTGCCGAGACTGGACATCCTGTTTCGATGGAAGCGATGTGCTCGGGCGACAAATACGCCGCCATCATTGCCTGCAAGGCCTGCCCAGGAGGCGCGGCCGCAGCCACCCGCGCAGCCAGGGCAACTGATTCCGTGCCAGCGCGGTCGGCTGCTTCCGCCAGCAGGGCATCGCGCGACTCGAAGTGCGCGTAGAACCCGCCATGCGTCAGCCCGGCCTCTTTCATAATGTCGGCCACACCGGTACCGTCATATCCGCTGCGCCGAATGGCACGCGACGCCACCTCCACGATACGCTCATGGGTGAGTTCCTTGCGGCTGACGGGTTTGCGGTTGCGGGTCTTTTTCTGCATGATTACCATCATATACTATTTTTTCCTGGCGTGCACTCAGCGGGTGCAGACGGTCATCGAACTGCGACATGGAGACAAATTGCATTCCTTGCAGGGTTTCAATGCCGCGCAGGCGCAATCGGTATTGTTCGAGCAAGGCTGTGCGTTCATCATGGCCGATGTAAGGCACGTGATGCGCCACAAACGGAGGCAGTACCGTCATGCCGGTGTAAGCCAATGTGCCGCGCAGGATATGGCGCAGCATGTCGTTAAGCTCGCCGTGCACTCCCCCTTCGACCAGCATGTGCGGCTGGCCGCCAATTGTCATGGACAGCATCGCCTTTTTGCCTGCCAGGCCGCCGCGGTCGTAAAAGCGCATGCCGCCATAGCAAACGCCGGAAATCAGCACGCGGTCGATCCAGCCCTTCATGATGGCAGGCATTGAGAACCAGTAGATCGGGAAATTGAAGATCACCAGGTCCGCGCGCAACAGCTTGTCCAATTCGGCCCGGATGTCGGGCGCCAGAGTTCCGTGTTTGAAATTGTCGCGCTGCTCCAGCGCATAGACCAGGTAGTCAGGATTTGCGCGCGAGCCAAAGTCCGCCGCACTCGCAACCGGATTCCAGTTCATGGCATAGAGATCCGAGACGTCCACGGCGTGGCCCAGGAAACGCAATTCAGCTTGCGCTGCATCCTTCATTGCTGTGCTGAAGGATCGAGGCTCGTTGTGGGCGTGAATGATGAGAATGTTCATGGCGCGGTCTTCGTGAAGTGATATGGCATGAACTCTAACGGACTCCGCAACGCTCAGGCATGGGCGAAATTGACATATACTGTGCGATATCCGCCAAGCCACCACATCTCCGAGAATAGCCCGCCATGCCCATTGCCGCCATCCTCGGTTTTGATGATGTCTACGCGTCGGTCCTCGGCGGCTATGCAGATATGCTGCAAGTCGCCAATGCACACCTGCGCAAGCAGGGTGGGCGCGATGCCAGCCAGTTTGAATGTCACTTCCTCTCGGCGGATGGCCTGGCAGTACGGGCGAGCAATGGCCTGGAGTTGGCGATGCAGCCGTTGCCGCCACGCCGTCGTTACGACATCGTATTCATCCCCAGCCTGCATTACCGCGACTGGAAGCATTTTCAGGCTTTTCTAATCCGGCAGTCTGTATTGCGCGACTGGCTGATCCAGCAATGGTCACAAGGTGCTTGGCTGAGCGCAAATTGCACCGGTACTTTTCTGTTGGCCGAAACGGGCTTGCTCGACCAGCGCGCCGCAACCACAACCTGGTGGCTGGAACAACACTTCCGTAAGCGCTACCCCAGCGTCGACCTGCAAATGCGTCCGGCAGTCACTGAGGCGGAGCGACTCGTTTGTGGGGGCGCGCATGCCACCTTCCTGCTGCAAGCGGTCCATATGCTCAAGCACTTTACTGGCCCGGCGATCGCGCAGCAGTGTGCGCGCAGCATGCTGATTGACTTGACACAAACCACGCAGATCCCGCTACAGCCCCTGATCGGCGAGCAAAGCCACAACGACGCCTTGGTGCACAGGGCCCAAAGGTGGCTACAAGATCATATGGCGGATTGTGTTCGAATTTCAGATTTGGCGCGGCAGCTAGCGGTAAGTGAACGTACACTGATGCGCCGTTTTAATGCGGCTCAAGGCCATTCGCCGCTTACCCATCTGCAGCATTTGCGTATCGATACCGCCCGTGCCTTGTTGGAAGCCGGAGACTTGAGCGTTGAACGGATAGCACTGTATGTCGGCTATACCGATATCAGTTCGTTCACCCGCTTGTTCCATGCACGCATGGGGCTAACTCCAGGTGCCTACCGCGCACGCTTCAAGCTGGGCAATCCTTAACCCAAGGTGCAAAAAAAGCAAAACCCCGTGTCGGGGCTTTGCTTGGTTTGTTAGAGCATTGCTAGTTGCTCACTGACAACCCTACTCCCACTCGATTATTAAAGAGTGCAAGAGATCCTTGATTCGGTTGGAGATTTCTGAAAACTCCCAATGGCGATACCATCACCGGTACCATCAAAAAGTTTCGTTTAGAGCATGTACTTCGAAGACAATGTTCACATTTTGTGAACGAGCGGTGCGTCCCTGCTTCGATCCTCAACTGCGCCCAAGGATACCATCCACAACGGGAACACGAACCGGGCTGAACCATCGCCCCTCGCCTGCTACAAGTTGCGCGAACCGATTCGATCATTATACGCCGTCGTCAAACGTCCTCTCGTAGTTCCCACTAGTTGGCCACTCGACCGCCAGTCGACAGGCGTGCATTTCGACACGCGGAGTGCTCAATCGTGAATCATTCTGTTGCGTTGCATCTGATTTCGACCCAGCCTCACGCGTCGGTTTGCACATCCAGACGACCCATGCCACAAAAAGCGATAAGCATTCGCCCCCATTGCGCGACGGATCCTGCCAAGGTAGTTCAAGACGGGTCCAGCGAAGCGGGTCAAATCAGAATGCAAATGAACAGTTTTTGCCGAGTCAATGGAAGTTTAAAGTGGACCCATCAGTCAAGACACTTTGCCGGGTAATTTAAGCTGCGTCCATTTCCAACTCAACAGCTGCTCGGCGCTGCCCCGTAGTACCTTCGTTTTTCATCTCATCGCCGCTGTCGCCGAATTTGTCGACGATGATAGCGCCGCCACCGATGCCCGACTTGTAGACGCAATCCGGCGTTTCATAACCCAGGGCCTGATGCGGGCGCTCCGCGTTGTAGAACGCGAAATACTGCGCCAGGCCGACCATCAGCTCCGCCAAGTTGGCGTACCCTTTCAGGTACACGTCTTCATACTTCACGTTGCGCCACAGGCGCTCCACGAAGATGTTGTCCAGGGCCCGCCCGCGACCGTCCATGCTAATCGCCACGCCTTCTCGTTTCAGCACGTCGGTGAAGGCAGTGCTGGTGAACTGCGAGCCTTGGTCGCTGTTGAACACCTCCGGCTTGCCATGGTTGCGCAGCGCGTCCTCCAGGCAGTCCACGCAGAATGACGCGTCCATGCTGTTGCTGATGCGCCAGGACAGCACTTTGCGGCTATACCAGTCGATCACGGCCACCAGGTAGGCGAAGCCCCGCGCCAGCCGAACATACGTTATGTCGGTACTCCACACTTGGTTCGGCCGCGTGACCGCTACGCCGCGCAGCAAATACGGGTAGACCTTGTGCCCTGGGTGCGGCTTGCTCGTCGCCGGCCCCGGCGCCATGCCCGCCAAACCCATCTCGCGCATCAGGTGCTGCACGCGCTTGCGATTGATGCTGTGGCCACGCCTACGCAGGAAGACCACCATGCGCCGGCTGCCATAGAACGGCCGGTTGGTATACTCCTCGTCGATCAGGGCGCGCAGCTGGATATCCTCCTCATCCAGGCATTGTTGGCGTGCTGCCGCTTCCATCCGCCGATAGACCGAAGAGCGCGGAATGCTTGCCAACTCGCACGGCATCGTCAGCGGCATCTCGTCGTCACGCTCGATCCATTGCGCTCGCTCCGCCGGATTCATTCCCCGAGCTTTTTTTTGAGCCAATCTACCTGCATCTTCAGCTTGCCGATCTCACTGTACAGCTTGTCCTCGGGGCTGCTTTCATCAACTGGCTTGGGGCCGCGCTTGACGTCGAACAGCGCGCCGGCGTTCTCCAGAATCTCCTTCTTCCACTGACCGACCAGCACTGGGTGCACGCCGTATTCCTGCGCGATCTCGGTCACCGTTTTGACTCCGCGCACTGCCTCCAGGCCGACCTTGGCCTTGAATTCCGCCGTATGCACCCTGCGTTTTTTGCCTTCACTCATTTGCTATCATCCTTTCGCGGACGACAGCTTAAACCACCGTCTCAAATTCGGGGCCCCTATAATCGTCATAAGTGTGTTTGACAGTGCGGGATTTGACGAAGATTCGAGAGTGCCGGATAGCCGGGGCCCCTGCAGTGCGTCTGCAGGGACGTGGTGCTGAGTGCTCGCCCAACTCAAACTGACGCTGACCCGCGATCAATGCGTCGACCAATTGAATCCGCACCCCATTGCGGACCTTTTCCCGGAACTAGAAAATTCAGCTGATCAACGAAACCTGATCGACGGTGCTTCTTGCCATCGTGATGTGCGCCTTAAGTGAAATTGGCTTAGTGGTCCGCGTCCGACGACGAATAGAGCAAATCTGCCACCCAACCGGCCTTGTGTCCGTTTGCTGGCCGAATTGATGATCGAATTAGCCCGCCCTCCAGGTCTTGGTGAACGCCGCGCCCCTAGCCTTAAGACCCCTCGCCCAACCAATTCCTTTCGGTCCTCGTGGATCAGTTTCAGCGTGTGTCGCGTCGCGCATAACTGTCACGCGATGGCACTTGCGCGGGCCTGCCCAGATTTACACAAGTGCCGCAGGGGCTGCATGCCAATGTAAACATCAGGAATGCTTGATTTTGCATTGACGCCTTGTTCGCGCCAGCCGCGCCACTGACGCGCCTGGCTGCAAGGTCGACTCTAAACTTACGTGCCAGATTACGACAAGTCGAATTCGGACACCAAAGTGCATGTCTTGATCTTCATGGCGGAAAGTCCTCGCCCAGTGATTACGACCGCGTCGGACCGCCGTGCAATAGAGGCACATCGAAATCGATGATGGCACCCGCCTTGAACCGATACGGCGCCGCGTCCTGCGGCGTCTTGATCATCCGTCCGTCCATATCGAATATCACCATCGCATTCATGTCCGTCACGCTGATGCGGTAGCAGCGTGATGCGTCCAGCGCGTGGCCACCGCTGCGCGGAAAGCGGCCGGAACTCGCGAACAACAGCCCTCGCAGGCGCGCCCGCTTCTCCTTCGCGATGATCCCAACTAGATTCGGTAGGCCGGTGCACTCGGATTCGACAATCTCCACCCGATATTGCCTCCCTACAGTGCGCCCACTGACGGTCACTGATATGTAGGCCAGATTACGCGTGGTCAGTGTCCGTTGTTCTTCCTCGACCTTTGGCATTTGCGATCGGAAGCCCAACGCCACGAACAACCGGTTCACGCCCGCGCTGCCGCCGCCGATGATCATCGCGGTTAGGATCGACGTGGTCCAACTTTGGCGCACCGGTTCCCGGCCGGTCCCTTGGTAGGCGTCGAAGAGCGATGCTAACAAGTCCAAATTGAACTGCCGGACCACCAGCAAACTGACGGCAAACATGATGATCGTACGCCACGCCCTACCAACAAAGAACTCCTGGAACACACGCCAGTTGAACAGCATTGCGAATGCACTTTCCATCAGCAGCGACAGTACGAACGCCGCCATCAGGATATTAAATGCCTTGCCAAGCGCGGCGTCCGGCACGGCGGGACTATCGCTGGTCGTCACCAACAAGCGCACCGCGACACCGCTCGGACAGTTCCCATCTGCTAATGATGGCGCCGCACCAGTCATGGCGTCGATGGCCACGATTTTCGGACCCGTCGATGTCGGCGTATACGCGATTAACTGAGCGCCATCAACCGACTTCTGGCTGACATTCAGTGCGCCAACATTACCAGTCAGGCGCACGCAAGGCGCGCTCAGCAGAACCTTTTCCCTCCCTTCGGTCGCCGTAATGTGAACCAGCATAGGTACGGCCTCGGCTGAAGACGGGGCTGCCGCCGCCGCAACAGCGAGATTTGAAAGCAACAACATGCCACCCAACCAAATCTTAAGCATAGGGGCTCCACGTATTCACAAACGCAACCGAAATATTCAACTTGACTCCGACAGTCTAGTTGCGGAATTTGGGCAATTACGCAACTGCCTTGCCCGTCTCAGCACAATCCTCCGCCCATGCATTAGACTGGAGAGTCAGTTGATTCATACAACTCCCCATCACCGCACGCACTTTCCGTCAAGCCGCCCACATGTTCCACGTGAGCTTGTGCTCTGGTTATCAGCGTCGGGCTCTGCGATCGAGAGTCAATGGGAGTCTAAGCAGTCGCGCATGGAGTCGCCACGTACGGGACTCCTGCCGCAGTGCTCCCATTCGACCTGCACGACGCACCGGATTAAAACGGAATATGAATCTCCTGGTACAGCGTCTGCGAAGGCAGCATATGGGTGCTATGAAAATGGGTATGCGTTTGCAATTCGCGTATAAGCGTCGCGCGAGGCACTTCCGTCCGCGCAGCCTCGTTGCCATGCTTTCCTTCCATAGTCGATAGCACGGACGTCATCCTGTTCTCAGCCTTCGCCTTGCCCTTCTTTTGAAAGCCGTCCCACATGCTACGCGGCGTCGCGTTCAAGCTTCCGTGATGCCCGACTTTGTAGACGTCGACATCGGCCAATAGCTTCTGGATTTTTGGCTTCGACAGCGCGTATTGCCAGTTTTCGATCTGCGCGTCGCCCGGAAACAGGAGCTTTTTGGTCCTAGTTTCGAACAGCAGAATGACACTGGTATTGTTCATCTGCTTATCCAATGCCCGCACCAGCGACAGCAGTTGCTCGCCCCTCGCCTGCTTGATTCTATTCGCAATCCAGCGCGCCGTCATCGGCAGCTTGCTGCCCCTCGCAACGACGTCGTTGGCAAAGGCCGGCTCGCTGCTGCCGGTAGTAGAAGGCGTGGCTGTGACATTCTTCAAGTGGAAGTGCCAATATTCCTGCGCATCGCGCGACTTTTGTCGGCTGATCGCTTCACTTTGCTCCAGCGTGGGTGGCCCCAGGACATGGGTCTTCACCCCGGGAAGGATCTTTTCCAGACCAGACTTGCTACCATGATAGACATAGTGGCGCGCCTTCCCCATCGACGCAAGATTGTTCACCGCGGAGGCATTAGACAAATTGTCTTCGCCAATGAAGCGCAACTGCGCGGCCGTTTTGGCCGGCAGGAGCTTTGGCTTGGAGTTAAGCAGCCTCACGACATGTGCCGAAATCTCATGCATATTATGCAGCGCAGCGTGAAACGCCTGTTTGCCATTTTGCGCTGGAGCGCGAGCAGCGATCGCCAAGTCCAAGTCTTCGGTCCAAGGCTGAACTACGGCATCGGGCAGGAGCTCCCGGATCACATCACCCGAACCGCTACCGTCTTTTTTGGTCGCAAAACCACTGATATGGTCCGCATGGCGATGGGTGGCAACCACGGCATCCAACTTCCCGCCGCATTTCTCCCTGATGTCTTTGGCGATGGTTAGCAAGTGGGTGCTGGCCACCTCCTTTGGTAATCCGGTGGTACCGAAATCAATCAGCACGTGGCGGCGGCGCTTCGGATAGTCAAAGCGCAGCAGAAAGCAATCACCGAAACCAACTTGGTAGGCGAAGATCGTAGCCGAGATTGGGGCATTAGCCATCGCGCGCTCCTAAGAAGTTATCCGATTGCGGTGAAGTTCAGAGAAATTGCTGGTCGAGTCAGATAACTGGTCGTGCAGCCCATTGCGCCATAGGTATTCCAAGCGCGCCGATTGGCGCGCACCGTCGTCCAAGCGATGTTCGATGTGGTACTTGATCCGCCCGTACTCATCGAACACCAACGTGCCACCGCCATAAGCCGTATAGGCCTGCCGGGTGGACATGCCCTCCGGTCTTTCAATTCCCAGTTGCGACATCGTTTCGGCGCCGAACATCTGCGCAACCTGGCGATACTCGCAGATGGTTTCCCGCACGAAGAAGCCGTCCGGTCCCTGTCGAACGCTGGGCCGGACCGAACAGACGCGCAGGTAGCCACGGTCGTCGATCCGCAGGGTACGGCGGTTCTCCCACAGGAAGCGGAACACTTCCTCCTTGTCATGCAACATGGAATCCGAATGATTACGGTGGTAGACAATGTCGGACGTGTGATCGAACGGCTGCCAACAGCCCGATTCCGGATCCGTTCCTTGCGGCGCAGGCAGGATACCAAAAGACGCGAACGTTTCCCTCAGCAGCGACCGGTACATATACTGCGTGTCGTCCGGCGCAACCTCGGTATCTGCTGTGAGCAGCGCCGACAGATACGCACCGAACGTCAGGTCCACTGGGGGGCAGTAATCGAGTGCACGGATCACCATGGTCAGCAAATGGCCCGCAGCACGCGCGCCCTCCTCCACCACCATGTCCAGATTGCAGTGCTTGCCATCGAACGTGCCCAGGCCGTCGATACGCCGGCTCCACATCGCGACGAAAGTCCGCAACACTGCTGCGGCAAACAATTCGCCGCGCGCGTGCGCCTCCTCGTAGCCGGGGGAATCGAGCAGATGCGCACTTGGCTCGATGCGCACCGAGCGCCGTAAGCAATCGGCCCGCGCGCCTTCCTCATCCAGACTGCTGCCGAACTCTTTGCCGATGCCAAGCAGGAAGGACGCGAGGATGGCTTCCCTGCTGACGCGCTCCTTCAAGACCTTGCGTAGCCCTCCGGGTAGCAAATCGACTTTACCGCCGTCTGTCAAGGCCAGCTCCACCGTCTCGCGCAAAGAGAATACCGATAGCAGTGCCACCACGTCGGCGAAGCCTTCGTGGAAGGCCGCCTGGTCCGGCGTAGAGGGCGAAGTGAAGCCGTCACGGATGCCGTCCAGCACGGCATGCGTGGTCTCGTGCGCAACGATGTCGTGCGAAAGGCAGGTAAACACCCGTCCCTTGGCTCGCCGCGAATCGAAATATCCGAACAAAAGCGCCTTATCGTCTTCGGAATAGTAGGCGTTCGCTTCGAGAAATGCGTGCGGCGCGACATGCAGTTGGTGTCCTTGGAACCCCCATTCAACGCGCCTGCCCAATGCCAGTTCAAAACAGGTCAAAATGCGCATGACGATGGCATACACGTTCTGTGAATGGAACGTGGGATCGGCGAGCAAGCGCTTCTCCCAAGCCCGCCGCTGTGGCGCCGACAGTCCATCCGGCACTGCGAATCCGTCGACGGGCATCCCGTCCACCTCGCCGCCAACTTTGAAAGGGCGATACAGCACATTTGCGCTGCCGTCGAAATCCACAACCTTGACCCGGTAGCCCGTCGGCCCATCGCCCAGATCTTCATAAGGGATCTCGACCTGGGCAAAGACCAGATTCCCATTGATGCGAACCGCCGGATCCTGCGCAAGAATAGTGAGCTTCCTTGTATTGAAGCGAACTGACATGGCGTAGACCTTTCTCGCCGCGGACGCGGAGGGTGGATGGGCCCAACTATGTCGGTGTGTGGACGAATGCCAAGCCGTGTGCAGTGACGTTCGTTCATCCCGTCGGCTCCACTTAGTGCCCAGCGCGAATGTAGAGCGCTCCGCAAATGACCCGCTATTTCGCAAACTCACCGATTCGCTACACGATAGAGCAAATCCTTGCTGGAAATGTCACCAATTATCACAACATTAAGCGGGTCGCGCAGTCCGTTGCCCGAACGCTACATTGCGGCATAGCGTGGTTTTTGGTCCCGCCGGAAGTTTCTACCTAAAGCCAGTACTATTTTGGGGGAGGGACTGTACGATTACTGGTGAATTGTTAGCGAGTCCCCGTCTCGATCAATTCGCGACATATGACAGAAGAGGTCAAAACATGACTGAGGCCGACTGGATCAAGGGAACATTGGCTGCGATAACTACGGCACTTGGCGTACTTCTCGGCTTGCTTGGCAACAGTTACGTTCAGAGGCGACGTGAGGTGCGCGCGCATCAATCGCTGTTGCGCGCAATCGCGAACGAGGCGAGGAGCAATCGAGATGTGCTATCGGGTTTTTGGAAGCACTATAGTGGAGGTATAGTCCTGCAAGAATTTAATACTGAGGCGGTCAAACGCTGCCTTGGAGACCAGCAATTCATAAAGTACGCGGATTCCGAGTATTTGAACAATGCCTATGAGTACTTGAGAAATCTCTGTCTCGCGAATTCATACCGAAGGAAGAATGAAGAGCTGCGGTTCAACCAAAAAGATGCCGAGCAGTGGCTGGAGTCTCTCATTGATGCCTGGCGAGACAACTTGTCGCGTTGTGACAAGAGCATCGAAGCGTTTGCCCCACCTAACTCGCGGTCCGATCGAACGTCACAAAAGAGCCACTCCCCGAAAGTGGCAAATGCCCCAAAATTCGAACCATCGAATCCAGATGAACGCACCCTAACGGAGGCTCACCTGGATCTTGCTTTAGGCAATAACTACCGGATGGAGTACATCAAGCACCTCATGTCGATCGCGGCCGGAGCGTTCGTATTCTCGGTTACTTTTACCAAGGATATGCTTGGCGAGGCACAGCCTTCCTCCCTGATGAATACGATCTTGCTAGCAAGCTGGGCAGCACTAGCTCTTTCGACACTTGCTGGCATCTTTCATATGCGTTTTTGGGCACAGTACTACATCAACTGGGGACTTCATTATGAAAATCCGAGCGCCAAACGATGGCGCTATAAATTGAACCGCTGGCGAAAGATTGCGGATACCTTGCAAGTAAGCTGCTTTGCCGTTGGACTGGCCGCAATGCTGATATTCGCCGCCACAACTCTCATCATGAAACCTGATAGGCTAAGTTTTCAAAAGGTCACCGACTCAGATAAGACCAAGCAGGAGGTTGGGAAGTAGTCCAATCTGCGAATGAATTCGAGGCGCGCTGAGGCGAACGCCCATCAATCGCTCGCGTTCCTCCCGGCAATTTGGGTAGGGTTCTGCCTTGGTCTTCGCCGAGGCAAAGATCTTCCTATTGACGCTGATCGAATTTCCCCTGCTGAAGCCAGGGGCCACTATCTCCGTCATTCTCTGCGCCCCTCCCGCCAGCCCGCGCACCGCTAACATGGCCATCGCGTGCATCGCAAAACGCTAGTGAATCGATATCCCACAGCGCATCGTCAAAGGACAATTAAGTCTTGGCACGGGCCATTCTCCCGCTGTAGACTCGGTAAGCATTCTTGTTATTCAGTTCATGAAATGTCCTACACAGGAGCAGTGGGAGACGTCATGAAGTTGAAGTCATTTGCAGCCTTGACCATGATCGCTAGCGCGGCGTGCGCGCAGGAAGCTGACAATGCCGGCGCCCGCGTGCCGGTCGAAAATTACATCAAAGCCCATGCCACCGGCGACGCGGCCTACGTCCGCAAGGCATTCCACCCGGACGCGAAGATATACTCCTACCGCGATGGAAAGCTGCAGGCATTGACAGTGGAGGAGTTCGCCAAGCTCTTCCCCAGTCAACCGGCGGCCAACGAAGCCCAACGCGTGCGCCGGATCGAGAGTGTTGATGTGACTGGGGTTGCGGGGTCGCCCAAGGTATACCTCGACTACCCGACCGTGGCCTTTACGGACTACATGTCGCTGCTGAAAGTGGATGGCGAATGGAAGATCATCAACAAGACCTTTAACGGTGTGCCCAAGCCAAAGAATTGAGTTGGCTGCGTGCGCGGGTGCCGCCGAGGTCGCCGTCTGCGTAGACTAGGCGACGGCGGGGATCGCAGGCCGCAGATCGCCCGCATCATGACAGTCAGGCTCGCATCAGTGCAGACTCCTTCAAGGCATTTGCAGCGGCCTCTCGAACAGTCGTACAAAGGTCCTTGAGCGATCCGCTAATCCGGCAGTGAGCCACAGGTAAGATTGGCGATGGCGCACGTCATCGCGCCTGCACCATCCGATGCTGCAAAAGCTGCGAAGGCGCTGATCTGGGCCAGCGTGGGCAAGCGACCGAGCAATGTGGCGCCATCGGCACGCGCCTGCAAGAATTCTTCTACGCTGATGTTCAACTTGCGTGCCATGCCGTCGAACGCCGCCCGGGCATGCGAAACGGGCACGGCTTCAGGAATCGCGTCGGAACGGATGCATATTACCCTTATGCCTTCGCTCCCTAACTCACCTGCCAGGATGCGCGACATCGCTTCTACTGCCGCGCTGCTCGTGCCATTGCCAAGAAAACCGGCGCCAGAGAGCCGCGCGCCTGGCGTAGACAAGGTCAGGATGACACCCGACTTCTGCGGCGCCATATAGCGCGCCACCGCCTGCGCAGTAAGGAAGATGGTGCGCGTATAGGCTTGTACCGGCAACTGGAATTCATCGTAAGACAATTCCGCAAATGGCACGCCCTGCACATGGGTGAAACCGACCGCATTGAGCATTACGTCGATGCCACCCGCTTGCTCGACAACCACATGCGCGTGCTTCCGGACGGCTTGCTCGTCCAGCGCATCGACCTGGGCGGCGTGGGCGCTGCCACCTTCGGCGCTTATGCACTGGGCCAGTGCATCGAGTTTTCCTTGAGTGCGACCCGCTAGAAACAATTGGGCACCTTCTCGCGCAAATGCGCGCGCGACGGCACTACCAATGGCGCCTGCGGCGCCATGAATGATGCAGCGTTTCCCTTGTAAGATCATGGTGGGCTCCTGGGTAAAAGCGTGCTTCAACGGAGGAAAAGATCGGCATGCTCCTGATCTGATCATCCCCTAGTGACTTACAAATGGCTGAACATACCGATCCGCCAGAAATCATACGCCGCCCCACAAAACTCGGGTACGCATCTCGTCCGCGACACTCATTCGATGGGAGTGCGGTGCGCATTGACATTCGTTGACAACTACCCACAAGGAAGTCTGGCCATCAATTTCGGGCAACCTGTTTGCCGATTCGCTCCTGCCCGGTTGATGGCTGGGCTTACGAAGAGTCTCGACAGCCATCGACAGTATGGCAGTGTCATTCCGGCACCCTGGACAGTGGCCACTCTGTACCGACATCTCAGCCACCTCAGACACCGACTGCTGGTTCTCGCAGTCGGTCGCTGTTCGCAGAATCGACCCACTCCAACCGCCCTACCTTTCGCTGCCTAGCAATACTTTGCAATGAGGTCATGTGCCCCTCGCAGCCCAATTGCGTCGATTCGGGTGCAACGGCCTAAGATGGCACCGCTGTCAAGTGCATCGCACACCATTGTCCCCCGATTATCAAACGCGAACATCCGCCCACGAGCGACTGAGGAACATTGGCCCTTCCGTTTGAAATACCAACGGCAATGCCATCGTTCCCCCGCTGGTACGCTGTGCACATGGTCAGCCTCGATGGAATATCATTACCCTTTCACCCTCAACACGCCGGCTTGATGGCAATGCATTGTGCGCCGCGCTCGTTGCATACGCCCTGCTACACCGACCGCTTCCGCCAAGCCACGCGTCACACGACGGGAGGTATCGATGAGCCAGAACCCCGCAGCAGCGCCAGCAGCGGCACTGAAACTGCACCGCGCCGCCATATACGTCAGGATGTCGACCAGCCCGCAAGATTATTCCATTCAACATCAGATCGACTGCCTAACGAAATACGCGGGCGAACACGAGCTCGACGTAGTCGTTATGTATGCCGATGCCGGCAAGAGCGGGCTACGTATCAACGGACGCGATGGGATGCAGGGCTTGATCATGGACGTCCAGTCCGGCAACGCAGAGTTCGACACCGTCCTGGTGTACGACGTCAGCCGGTGGGGACGCTTCCAGGATACCGACGAGAGCGCCTATTACGAATTCATTTGTCGCCAGGCCGGTGTCCGTGTCATCTATTGTGCCGAGCATTTCGTTGACGACGGTTCCCCCATGTATTCGCTCATGAAAGGCATGAAGCGCATCATGGCGGCGGAGTATAGCCGCGAGCTTGGCGCAAAAGTGCTCCATGCGCAGTGCCGTTTCTCTCAAATGGGATACAAGCAAGGAGGCCGCGCGGGCTATGGCCTGCGGCGCGTCCCTATCGCCCAAAACGGGGTCGCTAAAGAAGCCTTGAAAAGCGGCGAGCGCAAATCCGTTGCAACGGATCGCGTGGCCCTGCGTCATGGGCCAGCGGAAGAAGTGGCGATCGTTCAGCGTATTTACCGCCTGTATGTCGAAGAAGGCTGCACGGATACACAGATCGCGAAACGGCTGTGCTGCGAAGGAATGGTCACCGACTTCGACAGGCCGTGGGATGCCACCAGCGTTCGCCGCGTCCTGATCAATCCGCGTTACTGTGGCGAAGTGATCTTCAATCAAACCACGCGCCGCCTGCGCAGCAAGGTCATGGCGAACCCTACGCACGACTGGGTCCACTGCTTAGATGCTTTGGAGCCGATGGTCACCCGCCAGACGTTCGAGTCAGCACAGCGCATCCGGCGTCGCCGCGCAGAAGGTCCAGCACCGGACGAGATGCTAGCGGCCATCCGCCAGGTCTTTCGCGACCATGGCAAGATCAACCAGGCGCTCTGCAAGAACGAGCCGCTCTTGAGTAAATTCTATATCTACAGGCGATTCGGCAGTTACATCCGCGCCTTCGGCGCCGCGGGCCTTCCGCCACAGCACACGGCGCGCGGTGCGCTGGAGATTCGCTCGATGCGCATTCGCATTGAATCGTTGATGTCGGAGGTACGATCCCTGGCTGTGCAAGCCGGCGCTACGGCAGAACGGACCACAGTCTGGAATACTCTTCGCATCAATGACGCGGTAACGCTCAAAGTATCGCTGTCCTCATTTCGCACCTTTGAGCGTGGCCCCCGCTGCTGGCGCATTCCGCTGTCCTGTGGCGCCACATCCGATTTCGTCCTCTGCGGCCTTTTGGCTCCCAATAACGACGTCGTTTCGACCTATCTCCTGCTTTCGCCTACGGCCATCGGCAAGGGAAGCCTGCTATTGAGTGCAAAGCGGTTGAAAAAATACGCTGGACAAAGCTACTTTAATTTGGCCGCCGTGTTTGGCCTCGCGTAGCCGCCATTGTTTCACTCGGGGTGGAACAGTGGGCAAGCAGCCGATTCGGTAACAACGATTACCAAACATCGTTCGAGCCTTTTGAACATCGTGGATGGGCGACCTTAGAAAGTTACGTTCTTGCCCCTCTTTCCATACTAATGTCGTACCGCAGATCGACTCGACGAAAGGCGAGTAGGCAAGCATCTGCTTACATGGACAAAAGCAAATCAGGCATGGCACCGAAATCGAGTCTCCCTGCAGTGCCAGTGCAGGTACGACAACGGGAACAGTAGAACTACCTCAAGCGAGGTCCTCAAGTCCCGACCGGCCGTTCCCGCCTTAGCTGACCGTCGAGTAAAGGGCCTAAAGTGCACTGACTGCATAGTGTGCATCAATATCCGCGGCGAGCGATTCCGCATACGAAAAGACTACCTGTGAGGGATCATATGGAATATCGATCGAGAGAGAGAAGTTGGTCTGCTGCAGGCAAGTCATAACATTTCTTCGCTCGTCCTTAGGGAAAATACCCCAATGTGAATTGAGGCCAAGTCCCGACTTGATAGGAAGGCTCTTCTTTGCCGCCTCGTTGAGCTCCTTCTGGGAGGGAGCGTTATGAGATCGCCAGTCCAGTATTGAAAACACGGGATCGACGCTTTTTCCGAGATCGAGAAACCCCACTAAAGCTAAGAAGGCTTTATACCTGCTTGGCAAGTCCAACGTAAAAACGGAACCAATCGGTGCGGTACACCGGATCTTCTTCGGTTTGGGCTTTGCCACCTTGATTTTCCGGGGCTCTGGCTGGTCAGCTAGCAGTCTGGTCTCCAAGGAATGCAGTGCCTTCCGTCGTGCCGGGACCTCACCTGGCGCATCGCGCTCCCAAACAAATACATCCCCACCCTGACCAATCAGTTCAAGTGCGCGAGTCTTGATGTGCTCATGGAGGCGTCCATGCTTCCATGCTGTATCCGCCAGCGCGAAATACACCAGGCACATAACCTGCCGGTCGCCAGCTAGATCGGCATAACTACGCAGTATTTGTTCATAGGCTTCAGTATCGGACCGTCCCGATTTCAGATTTTCGATATATGCATCGCGCACCTCGCATGTCGTGTCATCTGAATACAGTGAAGGTCCCCAGGCACCCATTGGAACTCCTTGATAGCTAATCTGAGCGGGAAATAGAGCAAGACAAGTAATTCGAAGCGAAAGTACATTTAATCGGATAACGCGCGGATCCGTCCGCAGCCGAACTCAGTCGGTGTCGTTCATTTCGAACTTCTCTGGCCACGCCAATACATTGTAAAGATTACTGCGGCCGGTCAGCTTTAGGGCAATAGATTCATGCGAAAAACGAACATTTCCCGGTGCCGAGAAGCCTGAAAAGCCCGTTCCTTGGGCGATTCCATGCATGATCGATTGTAGGTCGAATTTGAGCGAATCTTGTCAATTTGCAGCGAAAACTGATAATCATCTAGCCGTCCTCCCTTCGGCCAGGCCGAGGAATAAAGTCACGGTACGAATCCGAACTTTATCGAGGAGAACGTCATGTTATTTTGCGGCATTGATCTTCATTCCAACAACTGCCTTGTCGTCGTCACCGACGACGCCGACAAAGTCGTGTATTCCAAGCGGCTACCGAACGATCTCGCCGCGATATGTGCCGCACCGAGTCCTTAGCTGCCATCACGTACGTACGAATCATCGCTTGGCGAAAGGTTGGCAACTATCGGTGCAGGGCTAAACTCCAACAGGATGGCGCCGCCCCCCAAAGGAATAGCTATAGTGGCCAGGCACAGTGGCGTCAATCACCTGTGGCATCGCGCTGCCGACCGGATTGCCATCGGTGGTATTGTCCCAAGTTTGTCCTGCATAGCTCAAGCCAATTTGGGCATTGAAAGCCGGCGCGGTGAGGGCGTAGGCGGTCGGTGCGCCGTAACATAGAGCCACCAATCTTACGCTACTTGCGATCCCAGCAACCCCTGCTCGCGGATGAAGCGGACCACGTCCTGTACACCCTGTCCGCTGCGTAGATTGGTGAACACGAAGGGACGCTCGCCACGCTGCCGGGCGGCGTCGCGCGCCATGACATCGAGGTCGGCCCCCACATGCGGCGCGAGGTCTGTCTTGTTGATGATCAAGAGGTCCGAGCGTGTGATGCCTGGACCGCCCTTACGCGGAATTTTTTCGCCGCCGGCGACATCGATCACATACAGCGTCAGGTCCGACAGCTCCGGACTAAACGTCGCCGCAAGATTGTCGCCGCCGGATTCGACCAGGATCAGGTCAAGCGCCGGGAAATCCGCCTGCAAGCGTGCGATCGCCTCCAGGTTGATCGAAGCATCCTCGCGGATCGCGGTGTGCGGGCAGCCGCCCGTTTCCACGCCCATCAGGCGCTCCGGCGGCAGCGCCTGGGCGCGCAGCAGGATCTCCATGTCTTCGCGGGTGTAGATGTCATTGGTGATCACGGCCATGTCGTAGTCGTCGCGCATGGCCTTGCACAGCATTTCGCAAAGGGCAGTTTTGCCGGAGCCGACCGGGCCGCCGATGCCGACGCGCAGGGGATTGGATGCCATGGTAATTCCTTTATGAACGGTAAAGCCTGCCGTGCTGCACCTCGTGCCGCATCGACAGCAGGGAAAGCCCG
>Ga0102587_1000343_pt1 | contig 51969 bp, 50 predicted proteins | sample AraplaF_Col_mTSA_FD_76853 | JGI IMG/M metagenome (GOLD analysis project Ga0102587, IMG submission 76853) | Arabidopsis root microbial communities from the University of North Carolina, USA - plate scrape MF_Col_mTSA (SPADES assembly) (version 2) | ecosystem: Host-associated > Plants > Roots >... | reverse complement strand
TCTGCCAGGTCGTTGCTGTGGGGCTGACCTGCGTGCCCTACATCCTGGCCGTGCTCTCGCGCGCTGATGCGCAGCACGGCGTGCTGGCGCTGCCGGGTGGCGCGCGCATACGCGCCGATGCGGGCGCCTTGGCCTTTGTCGCCAGCGACATCGGCCTGGAAGGCTCGCGCAGCGTCTCCATGAAGGCGCCGCAGCTTGACATGACGGCGGCGCAAGGGGAATTGAAGTTCAACCGACTGGCGTCGACGGTCGGCGAGTTCAGCGCCAGCCTGGGCAGCGTGCGCACGGTCGCGCAGGCCGTCACTTCCACCGTGGGCCGCCTGGTGCAGAAGGCGACCAACAGTTTCCGCTGGACGGAAAACCTCGACGAGTCCCGCGCCGGCCGCATGCGCCTGCAGGTGGCCGAGCGCTTTCACCTGAAGTCGCGCCATGCCAGCGTGGTCGCCGAAGGCCAGGTCAAGATAGACGCCGAAAAAATCGACCTCGGTTGAGCCCCCAGAAAAGGACAACAAGCATGTTCGCAGTCACCAAACAGAACGGCCAGTGCATGGCCATGCCCGACGTCTGCAAGACGCCCGCGCCGCCCGCGCCGCCGGTTCCCATTCCCTACCCGAACATCGCCATGCCCATGATGGGCAATCCCTGCACCATGAAGGTCTTGATAGGCGGCATGCCGGCGCTGACGAAGGCGTCAAAGATCCCCATGAGCAACGGCGACCAGGCGGGCGTGGCCGGCGGTGTGGTGTCGGGAAAGATGATGGGGCCGGCCGAGTTCATCATGGGCAGCCTGAAGGTCAAGCTGGAGGGCAACCCAGCGGTGAAGCTGGGCGACCCGACGAAACACAACGACGGCAACGGGGTCGGCTCGGTGCTGGCACCCAGCCAGGCGATTGTCATGATCATGGGCTGAGCGTCCCCATGCAAAGGAAAAAGCAATGAAAACCGTCTGGATCACCGCCCTCAAGGAAGACCAGCCCCGCGTGGCCGCCGTGACCGCGGTGCTCAAACGCTACGGCCTGCAGTGCAAGGGCCATTTCTGGGTCGACCAGCCCGACAAGATGGCCTGGCGCGTCGCGCTGGAGGCCTTGCTCGAGGCCAAGGCCGACGTCTGGCTGGTGCTGGTCGACGCGGACGAGATCAAAAAATCTTCGGTGCGCTACGGCCTGTCGCTGATGGCCTCGGCGCTGCGCAGCGCGCGCGGCGGCTTTCCCATGCTCACGCTCTGGAATTCGCCCCCGCCGGAGCAGGCCGCGCTGCCGACGCTGATGGCGCAGGCCGAACTGCTGCTCGAGTCGGGCGCAAGCTGGCCCGCCAAGATCGTGGCCAAGGCCAACGTGCCGCCCAAGGCGACGCCGGCCGAATTCCGGCTCGACGTGCTGGGCAACGAGCGCCTGGGCCAGTGGTTCGAGATCGGCCCGGTGGCCGGTGCCTGGTCCGGCGTGGTGTTTGGCGTGACGGGCGGCGGCGCCGAGATCCAATTCCAGGCCGTGGGCCCCAAAGCCATGCTGCCGGAAAAAACCACGCTGGAGTTCGCGCAAGAGGGCATGAAGCTGGAAGTTGCCGGGAATGAATACACCGCATGGGCGGTGCGTAACCAGGTCGATGGCAACACCTCCTACTTCGTCAAGGTCAAGGGTTGCCCTGACTCGATTCTTTTTATGCCCTATGCCGAGGAAACGGATGCGGAAGCCACCCTCCTGAGGCTGGTGTGACCCAGTGTGCTTCGGGCGTAAAGCCGCGTTCAGTCGAGCCGTTTTCGCGCCGGGCCTGTGATCTCGCCGCCCGCGCTGACCAGCAGGGCTTCGCCCGGGTCGTAGGGCAGTTCGGCGACGCGTTCCTCATCGTTGAAGCGGTAGCCCACGCGGTAGACCGACTGGCTGTGCGCGGTCTGCAGCCGCGTGCCGCACTGCTTGTCGCGCAGAAAGACCTCCACCGGGATGTCGTCGTCGGGCCCGCTGGGAGGTTCGGGCGGCACGGCCGGCGGAAACACCATGTCCCACAGCGCCTTGCCGGCCAGCGCGCCGCCGATCATGCCGGCGGCGGTGATGGCGGGTTTGTGCTTGCCGAGCTTGTCGCCGATGGCGCCGCCCACGACAGCGCCGGTCACGCCGCCCGGGCCCAGCACAAAGCCGGCGCCGGCGCTGCCGACGATGACCGGCACGGACCAGCGTTTGTAGACGGCGGCCGTGGCGTGGCGCTTGAGCAGGAAACCGCCCGTGAAGCCGCCCATGGCCGCGCCTATCAGGGGCACGGCATTGCGCAGCAGCCAGGGCTTGGCGTTTTCCTGGCGTACCAGGTACTGGCGTTCGGGAATCAGCACCTGCCAGCAGCTTTGCTCGACGCTGCTGGTGCTTGCGAGCGTGGCATAGGCGTACAGCACGGGCGCCAGCACGGGCGGGGGCGGAGGCTCGGGATCGGCCACGGGAGCGGGTGCGGTCTCCTGGCCCAGGGCGGGCAAGGCCGGCAGCGCCAGCGCGATGCAGATAAGCCCCGGGTAAATTGCCGCTCCAATTTGCATGGCTTATTATCTTCATTCCCGAATGAATTCACCAAAATTACCTTTAATTACGAGCAGGCAAAACTTGGTTGAACAAAGGTTTCATGGGGTGTGGGCATGGCGGGTGGCCGGCGCCTGCCTGGCGGCGGCCGCGCTGGTGGCACTGGGCGGCTGCGCCGCGGCCAATTCCATGATGGGGGGCAACACGCGCAAGGACGCCGTGGCCGAAATCGCCTGGAGTTTCGCGCGCAACGCCATCCTGGTGGAAGTCGAGGCCGACAACCGGCTCAATGAATACAGTGGCGAGGCGCATACGCTGGTACTCGGTGTTTACCAGATGGAAGACTCCGCGGCCTTCTATAAATTGATCGCGGACGCGGCGCTGGTGGGAAAATCGCTGGAAACCGGCAAGGGCGGCGAGGGGTTTGTGCATTTCGCGCGCTACGTCGTGGTGCCGGGCCAGCGCAGCATCCTGCAACTGGACCGGGCGCAGAAGGCCAAGTTCGTGGGCATCGCGGCCGGTTATTACCAGATGGATGCGGCCCGCAGCGCGCGCCTGTTCGAGGTGCCGCTGACGGTCGAGAGCGAGGGGATGGTCAGCAAAACCTATAAGGCCGCGCCGGCGACCCTGGCGCTGCGCCTGAACTTCGGGCCGGACGAGCTGCTCAATGCCGAGCGCCTGAACCGGGACCCGGCAGGGACCAAAGCCAGTGAAGCGGTTCCGCTCGACGGCGGGGGCCGGGAGATCAAGCTGACGCCGGACACGCTCAAGGATGCGATGAACGTCAACAGCGCGGTGAAGAAACTGGACAAATAAGGACAGCAGGCAGCACATGGAAGAAAAACAAGGCATTTACTGGCACCAGGGCATGTTCCTGCAGTCCCAGCATTTCCAGATGGCTGACCTGCACAACCAGTTCCAGCACAAGCCTATGCAGGAGTCGGGCCTGCCGCATTTCTGGGGTGTGGGCGAACTCGAGCTGGTCGCCGCGGCGGCCGGCAACCGCACGGTGGAAGTGCAGGCCGCGCGCCTGCTGTTCCAGGACCGCACTTATATAGAGTACCCGGGCAATGCGGTCATCAAGGCCAGGCCTTTCGACGTGGACTGGGTCGAGGGCGACAAGCCCTTCACGGTCTACCTGGGCCTGAAAAAACTCAGCGCCACCGAAAACAACGTGACCATCGCGGCCGACTTGGCGCAGGCCGGCGGGGTCGCCACGCGTTACGCCACGCTGGCCAACCCGCCCGAGGTCGCCGACCTGTATTCCGACGGACCGGCGGCCCAGGTGCGCACGCTGCTGCATGTGGTCAAGGTGTTTTTCGAGGGCGAGATCGACAAGCTGCAGGACTACAGCCTGATCCCCATCGCGCGCCTGGTGCGCGATGGCGACGCGATCAAGCTGTCCGAAAGTTTTATCCCGCCTTGCTACGCGATCTCCGGCTCCAACGTGCTGCTGCGCCTGGTCAAGGACATCCGCGACGAGCTGACCGGGCGCGCCCGCCAGCTGCAGGAATATAAAAGCCCGCGCGAGATGCAAAAGGCCGAGTTCGACGCGAGCTACATGGTGTTCCTGCTGGCCCTGCGCTCGCTGAACCGGGCCAGCCCCTACCTGTTCCACCTGACCGAGACGCGCCAGGTCCATCCCTGGCTGGCTTACGGCGCCATGCGCCAGCTGATCGGCGAGCTGAGCTCGTTCTCGGAGCGCTTCAACATGCTGGGCGAGGCCGAGGACGGCACGCCGGGCCTGCCGCCCTACGACCACGCCGACCTCGGCAAGTGTTTCGACCGGGTGCGCACCATGGTCAGCCACCTGCTCAACGAAATCACCGTGGGGCCGGAGTTCCTGGCCATCCTGCAGCCCCAGGGCGACTACCACGTCGGCCAGCTGCCGCGCAATTTCTTCGGCCAGCGCAACCGCTTCTACCTGGTGATACGCACCGAAAAAGACATGGAGTGGGTGGTGGACGCGGTGCAGCGCGACGCGCGCCTGGCTGCCACCGACGAGATGCCGGGCCTGATCGCGCACGCGCTGCCGGGGCTGGAGCTGATCCACATGGCGGCCGCCCCGCAGGGCCTGCCGCGCCGCTCATACTCTTACTACTTCCGCATCGAGCAGATGAGCCAGCAGTGGGAGATGGTGGAGCGCGAGGGCTCCGTCGCGCTGTACTGGATGGATGCGCCGGCCGACCTCAAGGCCGAAATTGTTGTGTTGCGGAGATAACGCGTGCGCCTTGTTGACTGTTTCATTCCCTTCATGGCCTATGTGCGCCACTTCCAGGGCCAGCCCTCGGCAAGCGCGGCGTCGGTCAAGGAGCAGCTCGACAGCCTGCTGGCCGACGCTCGCCGCAAGGCCCAGGAAGCCGGCATCGCCGAAGCCGATACGATGAGCGGCATGTTCGCCGTGGCCGCCTGGGCCGACGAGCTCCTGCTGGCGACCGCCTGGCCGGGCGCCGAGGAATGGAAGCGCCTGCTGCTGCAAAAACGCTATTTCAACGTGTCCAGCGCCGGGGTCGAGTTTTTCACCCGCCTCGAAGCCCTGGGCCCGCAGCAGCTGGCGGTGCGCGAGGTCTATTTCTTTTGCCTGGCCATGGGCTTTGCCGGGCGCTACGGCCATGACCGCAATCCCAAGACCCTGGAAGACATCAAGCAAGCCAGCCTGGCGCAGCTGGTGCAAGGCGACGGCCTGTACGGCGATTCGGGCAAGGTGCTGTTTCCGCAGGCCTATGCCAGCGCCGGGCGCAAAGGCGGCAGGCAGCCGGGCGAAGGCCGCTGGCGCTGGCGCGTCTCCTCGCTCACGCTCAGCGTGCTGCTGGCGCCGCTGGCCGTGCTGGCCGTGCTCTACGGCATCTACCACCTGATCATCTGGCAGACGGCCAGCTCCATCATGGCGCAGATCAAATGAAGGCGCTGCGCACCATCGTCCTCTGGTTGCTGGCACTCGCGGTGCTGGCGCTGCTGAGCTGGGGCCTGGCCCTCTATATGGAATGGCCGCTGTGGGCGGCCGTGGCGGTGTTCTTCGGGGTGCTGGGGCTGTACCTGCTGGTGCGTTTCATTATCCGCCTGGTGCAGGTGTACCGCTCGCGCAGCCGCATGGCCCAGCTGTCCTCGGCCGGCCAGGACAAGGTAGCCAAGCAGGCGTCGCCGCGCGCGGTGCTGATCCGCAAATGGAAGACCGCCGCCGCCACGCTGCGCGCCTCCAGCCTCAAGCGCTTCGGCAACCCGCTCTACGTGCTGCCCTGGTACATGGTGGTGGGCCGCTCCGGCACCGGCAAGACCACGGCGCTGACGCGCACGCGCCTGTCCTCGTCGATCCAGAAGGTCAGCCAGAGTGCCCGCATCGAGCAGACCTCGAACTACGACTGGTGGTATTTCGACCGCGCCGTGGTCATCGACTGCGCCGGGCGCTACGTGGAGGCGGCCGACCTCGAGCAGGACCGCAGCGAATGGGAACTGGGCCTGGACCTGCTGGCCAAGTACCGCGGCAAGGAAGGGCTCAACGGCCTGGTGCTGGCCATCAGCACCGAGCGCCTGTCCCATCCCGACAAGGACGCGCTGCTGGAAGAAGGCCGCGTGGTGCGCGAGCGCATTGAGCAACTGATACGCCTGTTCGGCAAGCGTTTCCCGGTCTACGTGATGGTCACGCAGTGCGACCGCATTTACGGCATGGAAGAGTGGGCCCGCCAGCTCAGCGAAAAATCGCTGGAGCAGGCCATGGGCTACCTGGCCGAGCCGGACGCCGGCGAGCCCGGCGAGAACTCCTTCCTCGACAAGGCTTTCGGCAACATCCATGAGCGACTGCAGGTGCTGCGCACCGTGCTGGTGGCGCGCGGCACCCCGGTCGCGCCCGAGCTGTTGATGTTTCCCAACGAGCTGGCCCAGCTCAAGCCCGGCCTGGAAGTCTTCTTGCGCGCCTGCTTCGGCGACAGCGCGTATCTTGAGACACCTTTCCTGCGCGGCCTGTTCTTCAGCAGCGGCCTGCAGCAGGGCGGCGCCGTCTCCAGCCTGCTGGGCCAGGTGCTGCCGCCGGTGCCGGCCCACCCCAGCGCCAACGCCGGGCTGTTTCTGCATGATTTTTTCGGGCGGGTGCTGCCGCAGGACCGCAGCATTTCGCTGCCGGCCTCGCTGCGCAACCCCTGGCGCACCGCCACGCAGAACCTCGGCATGCTGGCCTGGGTGCTGCTCAGCGTCGCGGCGGCCATCTTCATCACCATCGGTTTCCTGGACAACATGCAGACGCTGTCGCTGCTGCAGGAAAAAGACCGCCTGAGCATACGTTTCACCGGCAACCTCGACGAGGACGCGACCACGCTGGAACGCCTGAGCGACACCATTTCCCTGGTCGAGCGGCGCAACGACAGCTGGAAAAGCCAGTGGATGGTGGAAACCACCAACATGGACGACCTCGAGGAGCGCCTCAAAAGCAGCTACACCGGCAATTTCCGCCGCTACATCCTGCCGACGACCGACGCCAACTACCAGGAAGACTCGGAACGCATCCTGAAGGACGACCCGAACCACGAGTTCGCGCGCATGATGCGCAACCTGGTGCGCTATATCAACCTGCTGCAGGCGCACGAACGCGGCGCCGACCGCCAGGCGCTGCTCGCCATGCCGCAGCGCCAGCACATCTCGCGCTACACCCCCGAGCTTTACACGCGCCTGAACGACCTCTACATCTCCAACATCGCCTGGTCGGCGCCCACCGATCCCTATGTGCCGGTGCGCCTGCGTTTTGAGCAGCAACTGCTCAACCGCCTGGCCTTTCACGACCCCAACCTCAGCTGGCTGGCCGACTTGCCCGACACCAACCCGCTGCACAAGCCCGTCACGGTGCAGGATTTCTGGGTCGGCACCAGCCAGGCCCGCGCGCCCGCGGCCGGGCAGGCGCTGCCCGTGGTGTCCGCGGCCTTCACCAACCCGGGCAAGAAGGAAATCGACAGCTTCCTCGCGGAGATGGAAAAAAGCATAGATGACGGCCCCAAGTTCCTCGCGCAGCGCGGCGCCTTCGAGGCCTGGTACAAGGAAAACCGCATCCAGGCTTGGCAGAAATTCGCCACCGGTTTTTCGGGCACCGAGCGCACCCTGTCGGGTGAGGCCGAGTGGCGCGCCGCCATGGGCCTGATCACCAGCGCGCGCAGCCCTTACTTCCGCGTGATGGACAGGCTCAATGAAGAGTTCGGCGACCAGCCCGCCGCCCAACTGCCGAGTTGGCTGCGGCTGTCGCGCGAGCTGGCCGAGCTGCGCCGGCAGGCCGCGCGCTCCGGCGCCGCGGGCGAGGCCCTCAACGTGGTGGGAGCCATCAACAACGTGGGCGGCAAGGCCATGAAGGAAGTCCTGGGCGGCGCGCCCAAGCTGGGCCAGGACACCATCAAGAACAACCTGGACGCGGCCGCCACGCTGCAGAAGTTCTTCAAGGACCTCAACGCCGTGGCCACCGACGTGGTGGTGGGGCCGGCCAAGGCCTACCAGGCGGCGGTGGATTTTCACGGCTTTTCCACCGACCCGGCCGTCAAGGCCTCGGCCCTGCAGTCCACGGCCGATAGCCTGGTCCAATTGCGCAGGCAGGTGGGCTACAACAGCCCCAGCGACGAAATCGTCTGGCAGCTCATGGGCGGGCCGCTGCGTTTCGTGCTGGCCTACACCGAAGAGCAGGCCTCCTGCAGCCTGCAGAGCGAGTGGGCCTCCAAGGTCGACTGGCCGCTGCAGACCGCGCCCAACATGACGGCCATGGTGGACCAGCTCTACGGCGCCAAGGGCACCGTCTGGGCCTTCGCCGACGGGCCGGCCAAGCCCTTCCTGCAGCGCGATGCCAACCGCTTCGCTATCGTGCAGACCCTGGGCTACAGCGTGCCCTTCACGCGCCAGTTCCTGCCCATGCTTAACGACGCGGCGGGCAAGCGCGTGGAGCAGCTGGTGACGCAGCAGCGCGCCGAACAGCAGGAGCAGACCGACAAGCTCGCGGGGCAAAAAGAACAGCTGCAGGCCCAGCAGGCCCTGGCCCAGATAGACCGCGCACTGGCCGACATCAAGCAGAAGGTCGACGCCATCAAGGCCCAGGCCCAGCAGCTCACCATCACCGCGCAGCCCACCAGCGTCAACCCCGGCGCCAAGGCCAAGCCCTTTGTGACGGTGCTGGCCATCCAGTGCGCTTCCGGCGCGCGCGTGCTCAACAACTACAACTTCCCGGTCAGCGACAGCTTCCCGCTGGGCGACCGCCAGTGCGGCGACGTCACGCTGCAGATCAAGATCGAGGACGTGGTGCTCACCAAGAAGTACCCCGGCAGCAGCGGCGTCGTGCGCTTCCTGCAGGACTTCCGCGACGGCGCGCGCCAGTTCAACGTCGACGAGTTCCCGGCGGCGCGCGCGCGGCTGGACGCGCTGGGCGTGCGCCAGGTCGGCCTGCGCTACAACTTCGAGGGCCAGGACGCCATCCTCAAGGCAGCGCAGCAGCTCGAGCAGCTCGAGCGTCAGGAAAAAGACAAGACGGCCGAGAAGCAGCGCCTGCAGGACGCGCAGTTCGCGCGCGAGGAGCGCGGCATCCAGGCCAAACTCTCCAACGCCACCGCCGTGCCGGCCATCGAGGTCTCGCTGCCCAAGCAGATCGGCGTGTGCTGGGATACGCGCATGACGCCGCACAAGCCGCAGGACACGCAGGCGATGTTCAAGGAACTGGTCGCGGCGCAGTTGCAGGGCACAACGGTGACCACACCGCCGGCGGCCACGCCAGCCCGCTAAAAGAAAGAGCCGTTCAGGTCACCAGCTTGACCGCGGTAGCGGCATCCAAGGCAACGATGCGCGCCAGCAGCGCATCGGCCGCGTCGCGGTCTTCCTCGTTGCGCGTCATCACGCCGTAGGCGACCTGCAGGCCGTCCAGTGCCATGGCCGGGTCCCAGGCGCCTAGCTGGTGGCGGTCTATGGTTTCCACCACGGCTTGGGCGAAGGCCTTGAGGGCCGCGCCCGGGCGGTGTTGCAGCAGCAGCTCGCACAAACGGATTTGCAGCAGCAGTTGGTCGCGCGCCGGGGGCTGCAGCGCGAGCTGCTCCTGCAGGCAGGCCGCTGCGCTCGCGAGGTCGTCGTTGGCCGCCAATGCGCGCGCATTGCCGATGGCGGCCGTGACCGCGTCGCTTGCGCGGCCGCCGGCCGCGGGTCCGCCGCCGGCCGCCACGCCGGGCAGCAGCGTGGCCAGCCAGTCCAGCGTGTCGCTCGCGGCAAAAGGCATGCCGCTGGAAAACGAGAGTTTCTCCAGGCCCGGCAGCCGCGCGAGCAGGCGTGCCGTCTCGTTGCAGACTTCCTGGCGCGCGGCCGCGTAGCCGCTGCCCATGCGCCCCAGCGCCGCGGCGCAAACGCCGTTGAGGTCCAGCCAGAAGGGGAAGGCCGCCAGCTGCGCTTCGGCAAAGGCCACGAGTTCGGCGTCCGACTGGCTGTCTTTGAGCCGGGCCAGCGCGTCGCTGACCTGCGAAATCGGCGGCGCGATGCGGGTCTGGCCGCCGTCGGCCGGCGGCAGGGCCTCCAGCGTGGACCAGGCCGCCGTGCGGTTCAGCCGGTAAGACAAGGGGTTGCTGCTGTCCTTGGCGAGAAACCATTCGGCCAGGCTGCCCAGGCGCGAACAGGCCTCCTCGAGCGCGCGCTCGACGTTGTCGGCCGAGTCCAGCAGCAGCGTGGCCGGTGGTGGGCCGGCGGCCGCGGCGGGCGTAGGCGAGGGCGCGGCGGCGGCCTCCACGGGGGCCGGTTCTTCGGGAGGTTTTTCCTCGATCACGGTCAGGCTGCCGACCAGGGTCAGCAGCGCGCGCATGGAGGGTGCCTCGCTGTCCTTGTCGGCCAGCAGCGCGTCCATGGCCTGCAGGCTGGCCGTCAGGCGCGCCACGAGTGAGGCCTCCTGCGGCGGCAGCGCGCCCCAGTCGGTTTCGGTGGCGCGCTGCTGCACGCGGTCTATCAGCCACTGCAGCGCGTTGCGCCGGCCGCGCATGCGCTTGAGCCCCGGGTGCAGCGTGTCCCAATAGCTTTGCAGCATGTCGGCCAGCACCTTGAGGCCGTCGGCCAGGCCGTAGAGGCCGCGCGTCTCCAGCAGGCCGCCGGCCAGGTAGCAGGCCACCAGCAGGTCCTTGCCTTTGGTCGACAACAGCTCGACGGACCACTGGTTGACCTTGTTCCAGTCCATGGTCACGCTATGCACCGGGCTGGCCAGCTTGGCGATTTCGGCCTCCAGCAGCTCGAAGGTGGGTTCTTCGCGCACTTCGTTGCCGGCGGGCTGCGGCCCGGCGATGGGCTGTGTGCCGAGTTCGGTGATCAGGTCAGTGCTCATAAAAGTTCACAAGAGGTCGCAAAAGATGCCATGGAGGGGAAAAGGAGAAAGAATCGGCAGGCTCACTCCCACAGCGCTTCCACCTCGGCATTGAGGAAGTAGCCCACGCCGCGCTCGGTGCACAGCAGCTTGGGGTTTTTCGCGTCGGCCTCGAGCTTGCGGCGCAGCCGCAGTATCTGCACGTCGATGGCGCGGTCGTAGATGTCGTCGAAGGCGCGCGTGCGCTCCAGCAGCTGCTCGCGCGAGATGATGCGCCCGGGTGTGCCGAGGAAGACCGCCAGCAGGTTGAATTCGGCATTGGTCAGCGACACCGGCTTGCCCTCGGGCGAGGTCAGGCGCCGCGTGTTGAGGTTCAGGCCCCAGGCCGCGAAGCGGTAGGCGCGCGGGTGCTTGCCGCGGGTGACGGGCACCTGCACGCCGCTGTGGCTGGGTCGCTCGCCGGCCGGCTCGCCCGCCGCGGCCGCGCCGCCGGCGCGCCGCGTCACCGCGCGTATGCGGGCCAGCACTTCGCGCAGCGAAAACGGCTTGGTGATGTAGTCGTCGGCGCCCAGCTCCAGGCCCATGACGCGGTCGGCCTCTTCAAGCCTGCCCGTCAGGCAGATGATGGCGATGTTGGCCTCGGCGCGCCATCTGCGCGCCAGGTCTATGCCGTCGCCGTCGGGCAGGTTCAGGTCCAGCAGCACCAGGCTGTAGTCCTGCCGGGCGACGGCCTGCACGGCTTCCGTCGCCGTGCCCACGCCGGTCACCGAAAGGCCGTGGCCGGTCAGGTAATCAATCAGGAGCTTGCGCAGGGCGTCGTCATCGTCGACGACCAGGATGGCCAGGGGTTGTTTGGGCTGCGTCATGGCTGGAACTTGCCTTCTTTGCCTTCTTTGCCTTCTTCTTCGTCAACATCGCCGCCACGCCGGGCGGGCGGGGCATCGGAGCGTCCGGTCGCCATTTTGACGGCCTGGCGCAGGGCCGCGCCGTCAAAGGACCCGCTTATGGTAACCACGCCGGCTTCCTGCGTGATGAGGGCTTCACCGCCCGTGTCCTGCGTGCTGCCGCAGCGCAGCAGCGGCAGGCCGCTGGACTGGCGCAGCGCGGCCAGCAGGCTGTCACTTGGGGCTGGCGAATCCAGCCATACCAGCAGCTCGGCATGTTCATCCAGGCCTTGCAGGCCGTGGAGCCCGCCGGCGAGGGCGGCCGGGTCGTAGCCGGCCGGCTCAAAGCCCAGCGCGGCCAGCGCGTCTTCGGTGCGCTCGCGCGCCTGGGCATCCTGCGCGACCACCAGCACCGTCTCGCCCTGGCCCAGCGGCGGTGGCGGGGCGACCAGGGGCAGCTGCAAGACTTCCTGTCCGGCCAGCAGCGGCAGCATCAGGCAAAAGCGCGTGCGTTCGCCGCGGCCGGTCCAGACCGCCACGCCGCCGGCGTGGTCGGCGGCCACGCCCGCGACGATGGCCAGGCCCAGCCCGGTGCCGTGGCCTTTGCCATGGCCCTTGCCGCCCTGTGAGGAGCGTGACGAAAAAAACGGGTCAAACAGCTGGTGCACATGCGCCGGCGCGACGCCGCTGCCGTCGTCCAGCACGTCCAGCCAGGCGCAGTCCCGCTCCAGCGTGTCGCCGACGCCGGTGTCGGCCTCGCGCGCATAGCCGGCCGGCAGCTGGCCTGCCGATGCCGTCAGGCGCAGCTCGACCCGGCTCGCCGCGGCCTGCGAGGCGTTGCGCAGCAGGTTCAGGATGGCGCGGGTCAGCTGGCCGCGGTGCACCCGTACCGGCACGGGCGCCAGCGGCACGCGGACCGTCAGCCGCACGCCGGGCGGCAGCAAGGGCGTGGCCAGCGCCACCGCTTCGGAGACCAGGTCGCGCAGGTCGCTGGCCTGGCGCGTGCGCGCGCCGCGCCGCCCGGCCAGCAGGATCTGCTCCGTCAAGTCCTTGCCGCGCGCCACGGCCGCCGCCACCTCGCCCAGCGGGACGCGCACCGGCAGGCCGGCTTGTTCGCGCTCCACCGCGAGCTCGGCATAACCGCCGACCGCGCCCAGGATGTTGTTGAAATCGTGCGCGATGCCGCCCGTCAGAAAGCCCATGGTTTCAAAGCGCCGGGCGCGCTCCAGGCGCAGGTTGAGTTTTTGCCGCTCGTTGACCGCGATGCCGACGAAGAAGGACAGCACCGCCATGCCGGCCAGGTCCACCTGCAGCTCCCAGGTGCCTTCCTCGCCGCCGTGGGCCGGGCTGTAGGGACCATAGCCCGCCACGGCCAGGCCTATGCCCACGGTGGCCGCCGCCAGCACGCCCAGCGAGGCCGAGCGCAGGCCGCCGGCGATGGCCGCCCAGACCAGCACCAGCGACAGCAGGGCGCGCAGCACTTCCTGCGGAAAGCCCGGCAGCAGGGCCGCGGTGGCCATCAGGGCGGCGGCCAGCACGGCGGCCGCGACGGCCACCGGCTTGTCGCGGGGCGAAGCGTCGGCGCTGGCCTGGCGCGAGCACCAGGCCAGCAGGGCCGGCAGCAGCACCAGCACGGCCAGGCCGTTGCCGACCAGCAGGACGCGCCATTCCTCCAGCCACTCGGTGTGTTTGGTCACCGCGCCTATGGTGGCGCCCAGGGCTGCCACCACGCTGGTGGCCAGCAGCGGCAGCAGGAACATGAAGCGCGCGAGCTTGCGCGTGCTGTCGATGTCGCCTTTTTGGCAAACCAGGCGCCGCCCGAGGAAGGCAAACAGCGCCACCTCGAACACATTGAGCAGCGCGAAGGCCGCGTCGGCGCCCACGGACAGCGGGTCGGCGTCGCCGACCAGCATCATGGACAGGAATACCGCGAGCAGTAACACCGGCCAGCGCCGGTAGGGCAGGTTCCACAGCAGGGCCGCGGCCAGCGCCGGCGCGGGCCAGATGATGGCCGCCAGCGTGTCGGGGCGCGAGGTGTAGGCGGCCGGCGTGGACAGGATGGCGTAGACAAAGGCCAGCAGCACGGCCAGCAGCGCCAGCCGCAAGGGATTGGCCGGGTCGTCCAGCGCCGGCATGGCGGGCCTGCCGCCCGGGCCTGCCGAGCCTTTCGTCGGGCTCACGGGGGCGAGCTCGGCGTGCGCGTTGCGTTGCATCTGCGGGTCCTGCATTTTTTGGTGCCTGTGCATGGATGCCGCCGCGGGTGTCCGGCGTCCAGGCACGGGTGTCGCCCTCCGGGGAAGCGTCCAGTGTACGCAATTGGCGCTAGGGCCTGTTAACGCTATTGATGCAAGATGCGTTGCGAGTCAAAAAGGCCATGAGCAAGGCGCAAAACGCAGGCGGGGTGACCCCCGTCAAGGCTTTGCAACGCCGCGCAAGGCCTTTTTGATCGCAACCCGGAGGGAATGGGGTGAAAACGGCGCCACTCGGCGTTGCACTCCTAGCCCAGGCACCCGGTCTGGGCGTCGTCGCGCGCCTTGATGGGCACCGTTTTCACCCCATTCGCATTTGCCTCAATAGCGTTAACAGGCCCTAACCGGGCACCCGATTCCGTCAGCCCCGCGCAACATTCGCGCCATACCCCCGGGGCCCGCACCGGCAGCGGCCACCGGGGCGTGTTAACTGGCCCTAAACTCGGCTGCATGGACTCCCTCCCAACGACACGGCCGGCCCAGAGCGTCGCCGACCTCTCGCGCGAGGAGTGGGTGGAGATGCGGCTGATCCACACCTTTATGCGTTATGCCCGGCCGGCATTGCATTCCGCGCTGGTGCTGATCGTGGTCATGCTGGCCATTCTTTACCACCGCGTCGACACGCTGGCCCTGGGCCTGTGGGCGGCGGCCGCGGCGGCCGTGACCGTGGTGCGCTACGGCGTCATCAGCATCTACCAGCGCAGCCTGACGGGCGTCAGCGGCCCGTCCCTGCGTGCCTTCATGGCCAAATACGGCTGGACCTGGTCGGCCAGCGCCCTGGTCTGGGGGGCGTCCATGTTCGTCTACTTCCTGCGCGCGCCGGTATACGACCAGTTCCTCTGCATGGTCGTGCTGGTGGGCATGGCCGGTTTCGCGGTGGGCACGTTTTCGTCCTGGCTGCCCTGCTTCAAGAATTATGTGAACGGCCTGGGGGTTTCGGTCATGGCCGCGCTGCTTTACCAGTTGGTCATGGAACGCGGGCTGCCCTCCAGTTTCAACACCTACGGCATGCTGGCGCTGGTGCTCATTTACTGGGCCGTGATCCGCATCTCGGGCCAGCGTTTTCACGAGGTGCAGCGCATCAACCTCGAGTTGCAGTACGACAACTCCATGCTGATCAAGTCCCTGACCGAGCAGAGCCGGGCGGCGCTGGAGGCGGTGGAAATCAAGAACCGCTTCATCGCCAGTGCCGCCCACGACCTGCGCCAGCCGGTGCATGCCCTGGACCTGTACGCCGGCTGGCTGGCCGCCGAGCCCGAGTTCGTCGAACAGATCACGCCCAAGATCGTGCGCTCCACCAAGGCCGTCAACGATTTGTTCAACTCCCTGTTCGACCTGGCCGGGCTGGAAACCGACCCGCTCAGGGTCAACCTGCAGGACGTGGAACTGGCTGGGCTGCTGCAGGACCTGGAGGCGCAGTACGCGCCCTTTGCCCGCGAACGCGGCCTGCGGCTCAGGGTACGCGCGGCGCCCGGCAAGGTCAGGTCCGACCCGGTGTTGCTGCAGCGCCTGGTCGGCAACCTGCTGTCCAACGCGCTGCGCAACACTCACAGCGGCGGCGTGCTGATGGCCGTGCGCCACAGGGGCGGCGTGCCCCGCATCGAGATCTGGGACACCGGCGTGGGCATCGCCAGGGAACACCAGCAGGCGATCTTCCAGGAGTTCTACCGGATCCCGCTGCAGGGCACCGAGGAGGGCTTCGGCCTGGGGCTGGCCATCGTGTCTCGCCTCAGCGCGGCGCTGGGGCATCCGGTGGGGTTGGCTTCCCGGGCGGGCCGGGGGAGTGTTTTTTGGGTTGAGCTTAGGGGGTAGGGCCGTCGGGGGTAGGCCGGGTCTTGCGCCGGCGGCGCGCTGCCGTTCCGCCGTTCGGGCTGAGCTTGTCGAAGCCCTTGCTTGTTCCTGTTGTTCGCTCGCTGCTGAGGGCGGCTGGCCGGGGTCGCCCGGCATGCGACTCACTTTTTTTGCTTCGCCAAAAAAAGTAAGCAAAAAAAGGCGACCCTGGTTCCTGCGTCCCTTCGCTTCGCTACGGGCAACCTGCGGTGCTCGGTCCAGACGGGGTCAAAAACAACTCGCTTCGCTCAAACAAGTTTTTGCCCTGATCCGTCTGGCCCTGCGCTCCTCGGCGCATCCACAAGGGGTGGGGAAGCAATACCAAACAACCGGATACCAATATCCAATACCGGCTGCATGAAGAAAAAAGGACACGCTTGCGTGTCCTTTTTGTTTAGAGCAGGCCCTGGGTTCTGGCCAGGTGGCTCGCCTGGGAGCGGCTCTTGACGTTGAGGCGGCGGAACAGGCGCCACAGGTGCACTTTCACCGTGTGCTCGCTGATCTGCAGCTCTTCGGCGATGTCGCGGTTGCTCATGCCCTTGTCCAGCATCACCAGCAGCTGCTTTTGCCGCTTGGAGAGTTTTTCGGTCGGCGTGCTGGGTTCCGGGTCCAGGTCTTCGCTGAGGAAGACGCGCAGCACGTTGGATATCTCGGTGGCGCCGGCGGATTTCTGGATGTAGGCATCCGCGCCCGCCTCGATGGAGAGGTCCTCGTAGTCCTGGGCCGGGGCGGCCGACAGCACCACCAGGGGCACGCTGGGGAATTGCTGCTTGAGTTCGCGCACGCCGGAGACACCATTGGTGTCGGGCAGGCGCAAGTCCAGGCAGATGAGTTCGGGAACGCCCTGCTCCTGCACGGCGGGCATGACGGCGGCGAGCCGGTCCAGCTCGGTCACGGTAGCCTTGCTGCTCAGGCGGCGGATCAACATGACAACCGCTTCCCGCATGAGCGGATGGTCATCTATTACAAAAATACTCATTAAGTCAAATGTGAAGAATTGTTCCTATTAGCCAGTGAGCATAACTGCTGTATGTCAACTTTGGGGCATAAATAAACAGGCAGTTGCGGTATTTTTTCAGAACGCTGATCCAAAAAAACAACAAGCTTAGTTATCGAAAAACCTTAAAACCGCCGTCAACTCGTCCTCCGTGACACCCGGCAAGGCCTGGGCCTGCCCCGGCAGCGCCTCCAGGCCGTCTTTTTGCAGTGCGGCAATGGCCAGCGCGGCCTCGCGGGGCGACTCGAAACCCCGGCTTTGCAGCAGCAGCCGGGCGTCGGCATCCTGCAGCTTGAAATAAAAGAGGCCGTCCTTTTCGCGGTACTGCTTGAAAGCCGGCGCGGCGCTTTTGGCCGCCTTGGCTTTGCCGGCGGCCGCCGGGAGGCTGTCCAGCTTACGCAGGCCCACGGCACGCCGCAGCTCGGCCATGAAGGGCGTGGCCTCGGCGCGGGCCTTGCGCGCGCCGGCCTGCAGGATGGCCTCTATCCGGCCCGGGTCGGCGATCAGCGCGTGGTAGCGCTCGCGCATGGGGGCGATTTCGCGGTCTATGCGCTCGAACAGCATCTGCTTGGCGTCGCCCCAGGCGATACCCCCGGCGTAAGCTTTGCGTAACGCTTCGGTTTCCTCGGCGCTGGCAAAAGCCTGGTAGATCTGGAACAGGGCCGAGCCCTCGACCTCCTTGGGCTCGCCCGGCGCGCGCGAGTCGGTGACGATGCCGGCGATCAGCTTGCGCATCTGCTCACGCGGCGTGAACAGCGGGATGGTGTTGTCGTAGCTCTTGCTCATCTTGCGCCCGTCCAGGCCGGGCAGCAGGGCGACCGAGTCCTCGATCACCGCCTCGGGCAGCACCAGGTGCTCGCCGTAGAGGTGGTTGTAGCGCTGGGCCATGTCGCGCGCCATTTCCAGGTGCTGGGCCTGGTCGCGCCCCACCGGCACCTTGTGGGTCTTGAACAGCAGGATGTCCGCGCCCATGAGCACCGGGTACATGAAGAGCCCCGCGGTCACGTCGGCGTCCGGGTCGTTGCCGGCCGCCTCGTTCTTGTCGACCGCGGCCTTGTAGGCATGGGCGCGGTTGAGCACGCCCTTGCCGGTGACGCAGGTCAGCAGCCAGGTCAGCTCGGGGATCTCCGGGATGTCGGACTGGCGGTAAAAGGTCACGCGCTCCGGGTCCAGCCCGGCGGCCAGCCAGCTCGCCGCGATCTCCAGCGTGGACTGCTGGATGCGGGCCGGCTCGTCGCACTTGATCAGCGCATGGTAGTCGGCCAGGAAATAAAAGCTGCGCACGTCGTCGCGAAAGCTGGCCTGCACCGAGGGCCGGATGGAACCGACAAAATTGCCCAGGTGGGGCGTGCCGGTGGTGGTGATACCGGTCAGGAAGCGTGTGGGGGACGGGGAGGTCATAGCAGTCTTGGAGGCAGGGAAATGGAGAGATTGAACAGATCAAGCATGCCGTATCCCAGTACCACCAATGGTCTGAGCCAATAGGCACCGACGATGCCGGCGAAGAAGAGGCCCATGACGATGAAAAAGCCCCAGGGCTCAAGGCGTGCGACAAATTGCGCCTGTTTCCAGGGCAATAAGCCCATCAAAACCCGTCCACCATCAAGCGGAGGAAACGGAAACAGGTTGAAGGCGAATACGACCAGGTTGATCAGCACGCCCGCCTGGCACATCACGAGGAAGAAGGGCTCCTGGATACCGGCCCCACCGAGCAGTGCGTAGACGACCGCCCACGCAATCGCCTGAATGAAATTGACAGCAGGCCCTGCCAGCGCCACCCAGATCATGTCGCGTTTGGGGTTACGCAGGTTGCTGAAATTCACGGGGACCGGTTTGGCGTAACCGAAGAAAAACGTCCCTGAGGTGACGAAATACAGCGCCAGCGGCATCAGGATAGTGCCTATCAGGTCGATATGCTTGACGGGGTTCAGCGTCACGCGGCCCATCATGTAAGCCGTGTTGTCGCCAAGGTGACGCGCGACATAACCATGCGCGGCCTCATGCACCGTGATGGCGAACAGCACCGGCAGCGCGTAGATGGCGACGGTTTGAATTAAATTGGCGATATCCATGCCGGAATTGTCTCAGACGTGTCAAGAGGCCCGGCAAGGGGGCGCGGTCAAAGCCCTAGCGCCGCCAGCCCGCCGCGGCCCTGGCGCACGACCACCGGCTCGCCGCCTTCGCCCATGGGCGTGAGGTCTATCACCGTGGTGGCTTCCTGGTGGCAGGCGCCGGCGTCTATCACGGCGGCCAGCTCATGCTCGAGCAGGCCGCGTATCTCGTGCGCGTCGTTAAGCGGCTCGCCGCCGCCGCGCGGGATCAGGGTGGTGGCCAGCAGCGGCGTGCCGTGCAGCTCCAGCAGCGCCTGCAGCACCTTGTGCTCGGGCACGCGCAGGCCTATGGTCTTGCGCGAAGGGTGGCTCACGCGGCGCGGCACTTCCTTGCTGGCTTCGAGGATGAAGGTGTAAGGCCCCGGCGTTGCGGCTTTCAGCAGGCGGAACTGCTTGTTGTCCACCCGCGCGTAGTTGGCCAGCTCGCTGAGGTCGCGGCACAGCAGGGTCAGGTGGTGCTTGTCGTCCACCCCGCGTATGCGGCGCAGGCTGTCGGCCGCGGCCTTGTCGTCGAGGTGGCAGACCAGCGCATAACTCGAATCGGTGGGCACGGCCGCGATGCCGCCGCGCTCCAGCAGGGCCACCGCCTGCTTGAGCAGCCGGGTATGCGGGTTCTCGGGGTGGACTTCAAAAAACTGGGCCATGGTATGCTGCTTTCGCCTTTCGGGTTCAGGATTCGACGGGCTCTATCAGCACGCGGCTCTGGCGCACCGCCAGCCAGGCGCCCGTCGCGCCGCAGACGGCGATCATCACCATGCCCAGCATGGACCAGCGGTCCGGCACATGCGAGAACGCGATCCAGCCGCCCAGCATCGCAAAGCCGATCTGCGCATACAGAAAAGGCGTGAGCGTGGACACCGGCGCGCGGCCGTAAGCCAGAATCATCATGAAATGGCCGACCGTGCCCATCAGGCCCATCAGGGCCAGGCCGGCCCATAGCGTCCAGGAGTCCAGCGCGGCCCAGACAAAGGGCAGGGCCAGCGAGGCGGCCAGCGTGCCCACCCAGCCGGTGTAGAAATGCATGGTGAAAGGGTCTTCGGTGCGCGCCAGCCGGCTGGTCAAAATCTGGAACCAGGCATTGCAGATCACCAGGCCCAGCGGCAGCAGCATGGCCCAGTTGAAGTCGTCGCCGTCGGGCCGGATGATGATCAGCGTGCCGGCAAAGCCGCCCACCACCAGCGCCCAGCGCAGCCAGGACACGCGCTCGCCCAGGGTCAGCGAGGCCAGCAGGGTGATGACCAGCGGCGTGATCATCACGATGGCGGTGAACTCGCCCACCGGCATGTGCCTCAGGCTGTAGAACGCAAAAAGGCTGGTGAGCAGCAGCAGCAAGCCGCGCAGCAGCTGGAATTTCGGGTGCGCGGTGCGCAGCACCGACAGCCCGCGCGAGGGCAGCACCGCCAGCGTGGTGGCCACGGCCTGGAAGGCATAACGGAACCACAGCGCCATCAGCAGCGGCACGCTGCTGGAAATAATCTTGGTGGTGGTGTCCAGCACCGCGAAGCAGGCGACGGCGCCTACCAGGAGTGCGATGCCGGCCGGGGCGTGGGTGGTTCTTGCGGGGCCGGACATCACTGGATGCGGTCCGCCAGCAGTTCCCACACCGGCGTCAGCTCGCCCGGCAGGAAGGGCAGGGTACCCAGGTCGGTGTGGCTTTCGTCAGGGCTGTGGAAGTCGCTGCCGCGCGAGGCGGCCAGGCCGAACTCTTTCGCCGTTTCGGCGTACTTGATGTATTCCTGGGGCGTGTGGCTGCCGGTGACGACCTCCACGCCACGCCCGCCGTGGGACTTGAACTCGGTGAACAAGGCGTATTCCTCGTTGGGGGTGAACTTGTAGCGGCCCGGGTGGGCGATCACCGCGATGCCCTGGGCCTGGGTGATCCAGGTCACGGCGTCGCGCAGCGTGGCCCAGCGGTGCGGCACGTAGCCGGGCTTGCCTTCGGTCAGGTATTTGCGAAAGACTTCATTGGTTTCGCGGCACACGCCGCTTTCGACCAGGAAGCGCGCGAAGTGCGTGCGCGAGATCAGCTCGGGGTTGCCGACGAACTTCAGCGCGCCCTCGTAAGCGCCCTTGATGCCGACCTTGGCCAGCGAGTCCGACATTTCCATGGCGCGTTGCTCGCGCCCGCCGCGCGTGTTGCGCAGGCCTTGCATGATCTCGGGGTTGCCGGCGTCAAAACCCAGGCCCACGATGTGCACCGTTTGCCCGGCGAAGGTGACGGAGACCTCGGTGCCCGTCAGGTAGTGCATGCCCTGGGCCTTGGCGGCCGCCGCGGCGCGCTGCTGGCCGCCGATTTCGTCGTGGTCGGTCAGGGCCCAGAGCTCCACCCCGTTGGCCTTGGCCCGTTCCGCCAGCGCCTCCGGCGTCAGCGTGCCGTCCGACACCACAGAGTGGCAATGCAGGTCGGCATTCAGGATGTTTTGGGGGGTCACAAGGCCATTTTAGGCCTTCTGCCTCTGGAGTGCAGTGCGCGCTCACATATCCCTGGTGGCGCCTCTGTCCGCCGGGCTACAAGCCCAGGGCCGTCAGCTCCGGCGAAAGGTTTTCCCAGGGCACCTCAAAGCCCGGCTTGCCGCGCTGCGGCGGCGGCGCGTGGCTGCGCAAGGCCCAGTGCGCGCCGGCCAGCACGCTGTCGATGAGGGGCACGCCCAGCCCGGGCTGCAGCGCCGCGGCCATGCCGGCCAGGCCCGCGCCGCCCAGGATCACCGCCTGCGCGCCCAGCTGGCGTACCGCGTCGCGGCAGGCCTGGGCCAGCAGGGTGCGTGCGGCGGCCGGGTCGGCGGCCAGCTGCGCGCCGGTCGGCGCGACGGTGTGGATGCCGGCCAGCGAAGGCGCGTGGCCCAGCGCCTGGGCCAGGCGCTGCAGCATGGGCCCCCAGCGCTCGCCTCCGGTGACGATGGCAAAGCGGCCGTGGCGCGCCGCCTCGATAAAGGCCGCCTCGGCCAGGCCGGTGACCGGCACCGGGCTGCTCTCGCGCAGCGCCAGCAGGCCGGGGTCGCCAAAGCAGCCTATCAGCACCGCGTCGGGCGCTGCGCCGGGCAGCGCGAGCGCGGCCGCCCAGGCGTCCAGCGCGGCATGCGCGGCCACCGCGTAGCTGGCCTCGTCCGAAATATAGGGCGCGCCGAAACGCGCGGTGACGGTGCTGACCTGCACATGCAGCCCTGCGGCCGCCTGCACATGGGTTTGCAGCAGCGCGCTGACCGAGGCCGAGGTATTCGGGTTAATGACCAAAAGCCTGCGCATGGCACCCCGTCCCGGCTCAGGAGAACAGCGCCGACAGGTCGGGCGCCTCGCCCGCCGGCGGCGTGAACTGCAGCTGCGACTCCAGGCGCGTCAGGTGCTCGCGCATGTGGCGCGCCGCTTCCCGCGCGTCGCGCAGGCGTATCGCGTCCAGCAGCACGCGGTGTTCGCGGCAGCGGCAGGCGGCGGCGCCGTCGCGGCGGTCCTCGCGCATGTCCACCAGGGCCGTGCCGTAGGTCATCAGGATCAGCGAGGTGCGCGAGGTCAGCTCGCGCAGGATGCGGCCCAGCGTCTGGTGGCCGGCGCGCTCGGCGATCTGCAGGTGGAAGTCGCCCGACAGCCGGATCGCGCGGTGCATGTCGCCGGCCAGCCGCGCGGCTTCCTCGTCGTCGATGCAGCGCTTGAGCTGGCCCATGTCGGCCTCGTCGGCCTTGGCGATGAACAGCTCCACCAGCGTGGGTTCTATCAGCCGGCGCACCTCGAAAACCTCGCGCGCCTCCTGTTCGGTGGGCTGGGCCACGGTGGCGCCGCGATTCGGCACCAGGGTGACCACCTGCTCGTTGGCCAGGCGCAGCAGCACCGGGCGTATGCGCGTGCGCGACACGCCGAAGGCGCCGGCCAGCTTGTCTTCCCCGAGCTTGGTGCCCGGCGGCAGGCGGTGGTCCAGGATGGCCGAGACCACGCGCTCATACATCTCGGTGTCGGTCGGGGGCGCGGCGGGCGCCGCCGTGTTCGTCGCTGTCATCGCTGTCCTTTTTTCTGCCGCTTGCCCAGCCACCAGGCCAGGCCCATGGCCAGGGCCACCACCCCCAGCGACACCACGGTGGTGACGGTGCCCAGCGCGTAGATGGCCGGCGTGGTGACGGTGGTCGTCAGGCCCTGCAGTTCCAGCGGCAGTGTATTCACGTCGCCTATGGCCTGCGAGGTGCGGGCGATTTCGTCCCAGCTCAGGGTGAAGCCGAACATGCCTATGCCCACCACCGAGGGCGCGATCAGCGGCAGCACCACGTGGCGAAAGCCCTGCCACGGCGTGGCGCCCAGGTCGCGCGCGGCTTCCTCGTAGGCCGGGTTGAAGCGGTTGAACACCGCGAACATGATGAGCAGGCCGAAGGGCAGCGTCCAGGTCAGGTGCGCGCCCAGCGCCGAGGTAAAAAGGCCCAGCGCCGTGCCGTAGCCCTCCAGTGCGCTGTCCATGCCCAGCAGCTCCAGCAGCTTCTTGATGCCGCCGTCCAGCAGGCGGAACTCCAGGCCTATGCCCAGCGACACGATGATGGAGGGCATGATCAGGCTGGCCACCACCACAAAGAACAGGGTGTTGCCGCCCGCGAGCTTTTTGCGGAAAGCCAGGCCCGCGAGCACCGAGAACAGCACCGTGAAGGCCGTCACCGCCAGGCCCAGGCCCAGCGAGCGCTTGAGCGCCGCGCCTATGTCCACCACGCCCAGCCCCTCGGCCAGCTTGTGGAACCAGTGCAGCGAGACGCCGCGCAGCGGAAAGGTGAGCCCGCCTTCCGGGCCCTGGAAGCTCAGCAGCACGATGATGAACATCGGCCCGTAGAGAAACAGCACGAACAGCGCGAAGAACGCGGCGAGGAGCCAGAAGCCGGGGCTGTGCCTGTCATTGCGCATTCAGAGCTCCTTGCGGATATCGACCAGCCGCGTCAAGGCCCAGATGATCATCAGCACCACGGCCAGCAGGATCACCGCATTGGCCGCCGCCAGCGGGAACTGCAGGTAGGAGGTCTGCACCTGGATGACCTTGCCGATGGAGGCGATCTGCTGGCCGCCCATCACGCCTATGGTCACGAAGTCGCCCATCACGATGGTGAGCACAAAGATGGAGCCGATGATGATGCCGGTGCGCGACAGCGGCACGATGACGTTCCACAACGTCTGCCAGGCCGAGGCGCCGCTGTCGTTGGCCGCCTCGATCAGGCTGCGGTCTATGCGCATCATGGAGTTGAAGATGGGCACGATCATGAACATGGTGTACAGGTGCACAAAGGCCAGCACCACCGAAAAGTCCGAGAACAGCAGCCACTCGACCGGCTGGCTCACCACGCCCATGCCCAGCAGGCTCTGGTTGACCAGGCCGTTGCGGCCCAGCAGCGGCACCCAGGAGATCATGCGGATCACGTTTGACGTCCAGAACGGGATGGTGCACAGCACAAAAAGCAGCGTCTGCGCGCCCTGCGAACGCACGTGAAAGGCCAAAAAGTAGGACACGGTGAAACCGGTCACCAGCGTGATCAGCCAGACCAGCAGGCTGAACTTGAAGGTCGACAGATAGGTCTTGAAGGTCACGCACAGGTCCGCGCCGCTGCCGCATCCCTCAAAAATGGCGAAGTAATTCTTCAGCGTAAAGCCGGGCAGCAGCTCGTACTCATTGAAGTCCCAGAAGCTCACCGTCAGCACCAGCGCCAGGGGGATCAGGAAGAACAGCACAAACACCGACGCCAGCGGCAGCGCCTGCCACCAGGCGGCAAGGCTGCGCCCCGGCGCCTTGGCCGGAGCGGAATGTGCAGTGATTGCCGGTGTACTCATGACGACCCGAAGTAAAAAAAGAACCACCAGAGCAAGCGAAGCCCCTTCCAGCGACAGCACGGAACTGGCTTCGCCAGGCCGCAGCTGTCGTCCCCTGTAGGGGAGAGGCCGCTACACGAAGTGAGCGGCAACAGGGGGGTGCTTATGCAGCTACAAACTCATTCCATTTTTGAACCATGTAATTGTTTTCGTCCATGACCGCATTCCAGCAGGCAATCCCGCCCATGCGCGCCTCGTAGCTGCCGCCGTCGCGCACCGCGCCGGCCTTGGCCAGCACGTCGCCGGTGGGGCTCTTGATGTCCTGCGAGGCGGGCTTGCCTTCCATCCAGTAGGCCCACTCGTAGGCTTCCATCTTGGCCTTGGCGGTTTCCAGCACGGCGCTGTAATAGCCCTGGCGGTTCAGGTAGGCGCCGGCCCAGCCGTCGAGGAACCAGTTGATGAACTCATAGGCGCCGTCCAGCTTCTTGCCCGAGAGCGTGGCCGGCAGGCCGAAGCCGGCGGCCCAGGCGCGGTAGCCTTCCTTGAGCGGCTGGAAGTTGCAGGCGATGCCCTTGGTGCGCACGGCCGTCACGGCGGGGCTCCACATGGACTGGATCACCACCTCGCCCGAGGCCATCAGGTTGACCGACTCGTTGAAGTCCTTCCACAGCGCGCGGAACTGGCCGGCCTTCTTGGCCTCGATCAGCGTGGCGATCGTCAGGTCGATCTCCTTCTTCGTCATGTTGCCCTTGTCCGGGTATTTGTAGATGCCCTTGGCTTCCACCACCATGGCCGCGTCCATGATGCCGATGGACGGGATGTTCAGGATCGCGGCCTTGCCCTTGAACTCCGGGTTCAGCAGCTCGGCCCAGGAATTGATGGGGCGCTTGATCAGGTCGGGGCGTATGCCCAGCGTGTCGGCGTTGTACACCGTGGGGATCAGCGACATGAACTGCGTCGGGCTCTTGGCGAAGACCTTGCTCTTTTCGCCCTCCAGGTAAATCACCTTTTTGGGCGCGGTGCCCTGGTCGCCCACGGCCTTGCCGGCCACGGTGCCGGTGGTGAACAGCGTGGTGATCTTGTCGGCGTTCTTGATCTTTTTCGTGTCTATGCCCTTCAAATTGCCGGTGGGCACGATCTTCTTGAGCGAGAAGTACTCGGTGTCTATCAGGTCAAAGCTGTTGGGCGCGGTCACCGCGCGTTTGGTCACGTCGTCGGTGGTGACGGCCACGTACTGGATGGTGATGCCGGTGTCGGCCTTGAATTTTTCGGCGATCGCCTTGTCCTGGTTCACCGCGGTGCCCAGGTAGCGCAACACGATTTTTTCCTGGGCGTGCACGGCCGGGAACATGCCCGTGGCCAGGATGCCGGCCGTGCCCTTGAGCAGTGCGCGGCGCGGCAGGCCGCCCGCGGGGGTGCCGCCGGCGATGTCTTGCGGGTTCTTTTGATCAGGAAGGGCGTCGGACATGGTGAAACTCCTGTGCTGGGGTGGAAATCTTCTTGCGAAGGGGCGGTTGGAAACGGAGGTACAAAAACAAGCGGTGTCAGGCCGGGGCCGCGGCGCGCAGCGTGTGCGCCGCCTCGGGCGCCCACGACAGCTGCACCGCGTCGCCGGGCGCATAGGGCCGGGCCGCAAACGCCGCCTCGGGCAGCATCACCGACAGCTCGGCCGTGCTGCTGGCGGTGTGCGACACGCCTGGGTTCTGCAGGCCCAGCAGCACATAAGTGCCCTGGTATTCGACATCGGTGACGACGGCGCGCCGGTTGTGCGGCGCATCGGGCGCGGCCTCGCCGGCCGGCGTGATGCGCATGTGGTCGGTGCGCACGCCTATGCGGCCCGCCGGCGTGTCCAGCACGTTGTGCCCGCCCATGAAGCGCGCCACGAATTCGCTGGCCGGGCGGTTGTAAATCTCATGGGGCGAGCCCTGCTGCTCGATGCGCCCGTGGTTCATCACCACCATGGTGTCGGCCAGTGCCATCGCCTCTTCCTGCGAATGGGTGACGTGGATAAAGGTCAGGCCCAGCTCCTTCTGCCAGCGGCGCAGCTCGGCGCGCATCTGGATGCGCAGGAACGGGTCCAGCGCCGACAGCGGCTCATCGAGCAGCAGCACGCGCGGCTGGGTGATCAGCGCTCGCGCCAGCGCCACGCGCTGCTGCTGCCCGCCCGAGAGCTCGGCCGGCTTGCGTTCGGCCAGGTGGCCCATGGCCACCCGCTCCAGCAGTTCCTGGGCCTGGCGCCGCCGTGCCGCCTTGTCCACCCCTTTCATCTTGAGGCTGAAGGCCACGTTGTCCAGCGCCGACAGGTGCGGGAACAGCGCGAAGCTCTGGAACATCATGGCCGTGCCCCGGCCGGCGGCCGGCAGGTCGGTGATGTTGCGGTTTTCCAGCAGGATGTCGCCGCTGGTGACCGACTCATGGCCCGCCATCATGCGCAGCGTCGTGCTTTTGCCGCAGCCCGAGGGCCCCAGCAGGCAGCAGTAGCTGCCGCCGGCAATGCGCAGGTGTATGCCGTCCACCGCCGGCCTGTCTTGCTGCGCATAACGTTTGGTCAGCGCGACGGCTTCAATGGCGGCGGGCGCGGGGCTGGCAAGGGCGTTCATGCCGCCCTTGTGTGCAAGGCCTGTGCCAGCTTTGTACGCGATTTTTCAGAAGATTGTGTACAAAATGCCTGTTTCTGGTGCCCGGTTGCCCCTGCGGGGTGCAAAAGCGGCCGGCCGCGGTGCGCGCCCTGGCGACTGGGGCGGCTTCAGGGCGGTGCGGCATGGCCTACCATGCGTTCATCTCATCGATGATGTCCAACGGAGCCACCCCTTGATCACCCTGCACCACCTGAACAACTCCCGCTCGCAACGCATACTCTGGCTCATGGAGGAGCTGGGCCTGCCCTATGAGATCCTGCGCTACCAGCGCGACCCCAAGACCATGCTGGCCCCGCCCTCGCTGCGCGCCGTGCACCCGCTGGGCAAGTCGCCGGTGATCACCGACGGTGAACTCACGCTGGCCGAATCGGGCGCCATCATTGACTACCTGGTGGGCCGTTACGGCGCCGGGCGGCTGGCACCCCCGGCCGGCACGCCCGAGCACCTGCGCTACACCTACTGGCTGCACTACGCCGAAGGCTCGGCCATGCCGCCGCTCTTGCTCAAGCTGGTCTTCGACAAGATCGAGAACTCGCCCATGCCGTTTTTTGTGAAGCCGATTGCACGCGGCATCGCCGGCAAGGTCAAAAAGACCTTTATCGAACCGCAGCTCAGGCAGCACCTGGATTTTCTTGAAATGTCGCTGCCCCAAGGCGGCTGGTTTGCCGGCAAGGAGTTCAGCGGTGCCGACATCCAGATGAGCTTCCCGCTGGAAGCCGCCGCCGCGCGCGGCGGGCTCAACGAAAGCAGGCCGAGCCTGATGGACTTCCTCGCGCGCATACACGCCAGGCCCGCCTACCAGCGCGCGATAGAGCGCGGCGGGGAGTTTCAGCTGCAGTGAGGTCCTCCTGCGCCTTTCCCCGGAGGGGGAGGGGCGCTCCACCGGCAACACTCAGATTTCCGCGCCCTCAACCAGAAAGCGCACGCGCTTCACGCCCTGCCATTCATCGGCATCCAGCCGGAAGGCCAGCTTGACCCGCGCCGGCAGCGCTTCGGTATGGCCGAACCAGATGCCGTCCACCGGCTGGCCCTGGTGCTTGAGTTTCAGCGCCAGGTGTTTTTCGCCGACCAGGCGCTGCGAGACCACTTCCACCACCTCGCTAAAGGTGGGCGCGGCAAAACCCTGGCCCCAGACTTCCTTGTGCAGCGTGTCGACCAGGTCGGCGCGCCGGTATTCGGGCGCCAGCGGGCCGTCGGTGTCCATGCGGCGCGTCAGCGTGGCCGCGTCCAGCCATTCATGTGCCACCTGCTGCAGCGCCTGCTCGAAGAGCTCGAAATTTTCCTCGGCGATGGTGCAGCCGGCCGCCATCGCATGGCCGCCAAAACGCAGCAGCACACCCGGGTGGCGCTTGGTCACCAAATCGAGCGCATCGCGCAAATGGAAACCGGGGATGGAGCGGCCCGAGCCCTTGAGCTCATGCTCCTTGCCCGGCGCCTGGCTGGCGGCAAACACAAAGGTCGGCCTGTGCAGCTTGTCCTTCACGCGCGAAGCCACGATGCCGACCACGCCCTCGTGGAACTCCGGGTCGAAGATCGCAATCGCCGGCGGCGGCTCCTCGTCTTCATCGATCATCGCGTCGGCCGCCAGCTGCGCCTGTTCGCGCATGCCGGCCTCGATGTCGCGGCGCTCGCGGTTGATGCCGTCCAGCGTCTTGGCGAGCTCTTCGCCGCGCGCCGCGTCGTCGGTCAGCAGGCATTCAATGCCCAAGGTCATGTCGCTGAGCCGGCCCGCCGCATTGATGCGCGGGCCCAGCGCAAAGGCAAAGTCAAAGGTGGTGGCCGCGCCCGCCTGGCGCCCCGCCGCGCTGAACAAACCGGCCAGCCCGGCCGGCAGATGGCCCGCGCGTATGCGCTTCAAGCCTTGCGCCACCAGGCGGCGGTTATTGGCATCCAGCTTCACCACGTCGGCCACCGTGCCCAGTGCCACCAGCGGCAGCAGCGTATCAAGCTTCGGTTGATTGGCCGCATCAAACACACCACGTTCGCGCAACTCGGCGCGCAGCGCCAGCAGCACATAAAACATCACGCCCACGCCGGCAATCGACTTGCTTTCAAACGTGCAGCCGGGCTGGTTGGGGTTCACGATCACATCGGCCTCGGGCAGCACCACCAGGCCGTCTTTCAGCGCCGGCAAGTGGTGGTCGGTCACCAGCACCTGCATGCCCAGCGCGCGTGCGCGCGCCACGCCCTCCATGCTGGCGATGCCGTTGTCCACCGTCACCAGCAGGTCGGCGCCGCTGGCTTTCACGCGCTCGGCAATCGGCGGCGTCAGCCCGTAGCCGTCGGTCACGCGGTCGGGCACCAAATAGCCCACATCGCGCGCGCCCAGCAGCCTGAGGCCGCGCAGCGCCACGGCGCAGGCGGTGGCGCCGTCGCAGTCGTAATCGGCCACCACACAGATCTTTTGGCCGGCGGCCATCACATCGGCCAGCAACTTCGCGGCCTCCAGCGCGCCGCGCAGCGACGAAGGCGGCAGCAGCCGGCCCAGGCCGTCGTCGAGTTCGTCGGCCGAATGCACGCCCCGCGCCGCATAAAGCTGCGCCAGCAGCGGGTGTATGCCGGCCTGCTGCAGCGCCCAGACGCTGCGCGGCGGGATTTCTCGTACCTGGATTTTCATGAAGGGGTTTTCAAACTCTCTATATATATATGAGTGGGTGCCAGGGCTTACAGCCGCTCCAGCACCGTCAACAAAGGGGTGGGCGCCAGGCTGGCCGCGATTTTGGCAAATAAGCCTTGGTGCGCTGTCTCAAAGGTCGTTGCGCCGCGTTCGCCGCACAGCGTCAGCCGCACGGCCTCGCCCGCGCGCTGGCGCGCCAGCAGGGCGGCAATCTCGTTCGCATCCAATGCAGCCCAGGCCTGGGCATAAGCTGCCCAGTCGTCGGCAAACACCGCCTGCGCCAGGCTGCGCGGCATGGCCGGCATTGAAGGCGCTTCGCCAGCCGTGTAGCCCGCGGCCAGCGCACCCGTGCCGCTGGGCCAGAAAGAATTCACCGGCAGCTGGCGCCGCGCCGCGCGCTCGTCATTGAGCGCATGGGTGTACAGCAGCATCTGCATCTCGTTTTGCAGCAGCTTGACCTTGCGCGCCGTGCCGCCGGCATCGCTTTTGTCCTGCTTGGGCAGCCAGGGGTCCACATTGCGGCCCAGCACCCGGTCCAGCGAAGCGGTGGGCAGGCTGCGAAACAGCTCGCCCTCGGCCAGCCAGCGCGCCGGCCCCAGGGCCGGCACATAGTGCAGCGTGATGCCGTCACCCTCAAAATAAGGCTGCATGGCCGCCAGCAGGGCGCGCGATTCGCCCTCTTGCAGGCCCAGCGCGGCCGGGTCCGTCAGCGTCGCATGCTCGCGGCCCATGGCCCAGTGGCAGGGCGTGATCCAGGCCCAAGCCTTGCCCGCAGAGGCGGTGGAAGCGGGCAGGTGCAGCGCCGCATCGCGCGCCGCCCAGGGAATCAGGCCGTCAGGCGTGCCCGAATCCGCGATGCCCAGCGCCCGGGCCAAAGCCCGTTCATGCGGCGGCGACAGCGTGTGGGCATCAGCCTCATCAGTGTGCGCTGACTTCATGCCCTTGAGCAGCTGGCCCAGCTGGCGTGTGCTGTCGGCCGGCAGCGCCTTCATCGCCGGCAGCCAGGCCTCCGCGCCGCAGGCCGCGAAAGGCAGCAGCAGTTGCGGCCCTGTGAAAGGGGTGGGGGAATTGGCTGACATGGGGCTATTGTCCGGGATGCAACAATACCCGGATGCAAATTCCGTATGAACTGATATTGGGCTGGCGCTACACCCGCGCCGGCCGCGCCACCCGGCGCAACGGTTTTATCTCTTTTATCTCGGGTGTCTCCATGCTGGGCATCGCGCTCGGCGTCGCCGCCCTCATCATCGTGCTCAGTGTGATGAACGGCTTCCAGAAGGAAGTGCGCGACCGCATGCTGGGCGTGATCTCGCACATCGAGGTCTTTGCCCCGGGCGGCGTCGCGCTGCCCGACCCGGCCAAAACCCTCGCCGAAATCAAGGCCAACCCGCAGGTCACGGGCGCTGCCACCTTTGTCGCGGCCCAGGCCTTGCTGGCGCGCGGTGAAGACATGAAAGGCACCCTCGTGCGCGGCATAGACCCGGCGCTCGAAGGCCAGGTCACCGACCTCGCCGCCGCCTCGGCGCCTACGCTGCAGAAACTGGTGCCCGGCAATTTCGGCGTGGTGCTGGGCGGCGAACTGGCCCGCGCCATGGGCGTGCGCGAGGGCGACACCGTCACCCTGATCGCGCCCAGCGGCCAGGTCACCCCGGCCGGCGTGGTGCCCCGCTTGAAGCAGATGACGGTGGTCGGCACCTTTGACTCCGGCCACTATGAATACGACTCGGCCCTGGTCATGATGCACCAGGACGACGCCGCGAAAATCTTCCGCCTCGAAGGCCCGACCGGCATACGCATACGCCTGAAGGACTTGCACCAGGCGCGCGAGGTGGCTTACGAACTCTCCAGAACCCTCAGTGGCGACCTGCTGATACGCGACTGGACGCGCCAGAACAAGACCTGGTTCGCCGCCGTGCAGCTCGAAAAACGCATGATGTTCATCATCCTCACCCTCATCGTCGCGGTGGCCGCCTTCAACCTGGTCAGCACCCTGGTCATGACGGTCACCGACAAGCGCGCCGACATCGCGATTTTGCGCACCCTGGGCTCCAGCCCCAAAAGCGTCATGAAAATCTTCATGGTGCAGGGCGCGCTGGTCGGCGTGATCGGCACGCTCTCGGGCCTGCTGCTGGGCCTGGGCATCGCCTTCAACATCGATGTCATCGTGCCCGCCATCGAGCGTGCGCTCAATGCCAGCTTTTTACCCAAAGACATCTACCTGATCAGCCGCATGCCCAGCGAACCGCAATACGCCGACATCATGCCCATCGTCGTCATCTCCCTGCTGCTGTCCTTTCTGGCCACCATCTACCCGAGCTGGCGCGCCAGCCGGGTCAACCCGGCGGAGGCCCTGCGTTATGAGTGATATGGCCCCCACGCTCCCCACTTCGTTGGGTTCGCTGCCCCCCGAGGGGGCCGCTGCGCCTGCGGCCCGGCAAAGCCGGTTCCGCGGCCCCGGCTTGAATGAAGAGGTCGTCCTCAAAGCCACAGCTCTCACCAAACGCTTCCACGAAGGCCGCATAGACCTCACGGTGCTGCACGGCGTGGACCTGCAAGTCCACGCCGGCGAGACCCTGGCCATCGTCGGCGCTTCGGGCTCCGGCAAAAGCACGCTGCTGCATTTGATGGGCGGCCTGGACGCACCCACCGGCGGCCAGGTGGAACTCAAGGGCCAGGCGCTGTCGGCCTTGTCGCCCCAGCAGCAAGGCGACTTGCGCAACCAGCACCTGGGTTTTGTTTACCAGTTCCACCACCTGCTGCCCGAATTCAGCGCCCTCGACAACGTCGCCATGCCGCTGTGGATACGCCGCCAGGCGCCCGCCGAATCGTCGCGCATCGCCACCGAGATGCTGGCCGCCGTCGGCCTCAAGGACCGAATCCACCACAGGCCCGCGGAACTCTCAGGCGGCGAACGCCAGCGCGTGGCGATTGCGCGCGCGCTGGTGACGCGGCCCGCCTGTGTGCTGGCCGATGAGCCGACGGGCAACCTGGACCGCAGCACGGCCGATGGCGTGTTTGACCTGATGCTGCAACTGGCCCGCGACCATGGGACGGCGTTCGTGATGGTCACGCATGACGCCACGCTCGCGCAGCGCTGCGGCCGCCAGCTCAAGCTTGTCAGTGGTGTATTGCAACCGTAAACAAGAGGGAGAAGGACATGCTCAAACTGAACTGGAAAATCCTGCTGCTCGCGCCGGCGCTGGCGGTCTTGCTGGCCTCATGCGCGGGCTCGCAAGTCACGAGCAAGGCTGTTGCCGCCACCGAATTCAAGGTTACGGCCGCCCAGGTTCGCTGGGACAAGTTTGACGGCATCACCATGCGCTACCCAGGCAGTGCGCAGATCAATCCCTCGCGCGAGAAAGTGACGCCGCTCCTCGACGCCTTCCTCAAGGGCGCGCCGCGCCAGATCGAGGCTGAACTCGCGAAGAACGGCGTGCCCAAAGGCCCTGCATTCACGGTCGAGCTGACGCCCGGGTTGTTGACCGTCGCGGCGGGCGGTGGCAGGTCTTTTGAGGTTTCAGTGATCGTGCGAGACGCGACAGGCGCCTCGCGCGGCTATATCAGCATCCTGTCTTACGGCCCGGCCGGCATGGAGCCCGATGCTTATGTCGAGTCCTTCAGCCGCATGCTGGTCGCCGAGCTGAAAAAAGCTGGCTGGGTATAAGCGGCAGAGCTGGCGCTGGCCTCGCGCTGCGGGCGGTGGTTCAGGTTGGTGTCGGGGCGGGCTTGAGCCCCGGCCAGGCTTAGTCTTTTTTGCCGCCGCGCGGTCCGAGCCGCGACCGTGTGCGGCTGTCCTCGCCGAGTGAATCCCGCCAGTGCTTCAGCTCGTCACTCGCGAGCGGCCGGCCGGGTTCTTCCGTGCCGTGGGGGGCCAGCTTCTCCTGCAAGTCCCTGACCCGCAAAAACTGCCTGAGCGACGCCCGAATCTGGTCGAGCGCAGTACCGCCTTTTTCACGCCTGTCTTTGGGAGCCATGCGCCAGCATATTCGCCGCTATGTCAAAAGACATCCATGGATGTCATCTTTGGATGTAGGACGAGGCTGACACAGCAGGGCCGCGAGGGACCTGTACCACTCAATATCATCTCCGCCACCGCAGGACGGTTTTGCAATAGCCACAAGACTTCGGATTGAAATTTCCAGGCGGAGTGCGGTTGCAGACGGGGCATCGGTACTTTGTTTCACCAATGGCTAAAAGCGTGAAGGCAATACCGAATATCGCAAGCTGCAGCCATGCAGAGGCGGCCATCACAACGGAAACAATTGCCGCAAGCAAGGCAACCATGCCGGGCACAAGGTAGCAGGCAAGCAGCCTGGCACGCAATTTCTGAAAGCGGATGGCCCGCTTTTTGACGTAGTCGTTGCGTGAACGTGCCATAAGGTTTGATGCCGGGGGGTGTGTGAGTTTTCGAAAGGTTCGCTCAATGGAGGGGCTGGTATGAGGGGACTGTTCGTGACTCGAGCCTACAGTCAATCCTCAACATAAAAATACCGGTCCGCGTTCTCGCAAAGATGCCTGACCAATTTCGGAATCCGTTCCCAGTCATCCTGGTAGGGATTGTCCGCCGCCTCATACGCCGCCTCGATGCTGTCATAGTCCAGCGGTGTTTGAACATACTGCGCAAGCATGCGCTCCAGCGCCGCGGTTTCTTCCGGCATGCCCGCTTCGGCATAGGCTTTTGCCGCGGCCTGCACCAGTGCCGGCCCCGAGTTGTCGGTGCCCGTCTTGAATCCCTCGCCGGCGCGGCTGGCTTCCCACAGAAAAATTGAATACACCATCCGGTAGCCGGTCGGAAGCTGGGCCAGCAACTGATCGGCGTTCTCGACGTCCAGCTCAGACGCCAGCTGGTACATGCCTTCCTCCGGCGTGCCCTCGCTGTCGGATTGCCAGAAGGGGGAAATGTCGGAGCCGGCGGAGCTTGAGGCTTCCTCGACCATCTCGAGGACCAGCGGGGGAATGATGCGTGCCATGTGTGGAGTCCCTTCGGGTGCAGCGCAGCTTATGCGCCGAGCATTCTGCTCACCGAGCCATAGCGGTAAAACGCAAAGCCGGCCATCAACAGCAGGAACAGCACAAAGACAATAAAGGTTTTCCGGTTCTCGCGGCGCGCATAGCGCAAGGCGTCGGCATTCGATGCCTGCAACTCGCTGGCCTGGTCCATGGCCAGCAGGGTCCGGCCCGCGTCTTCGGCGTTCATGGCCTTGATGTCCGCGATCAGCGTGTTCTGCTCTTTCAGCAGGTCACGGATCTCCGATAGCAGCGCTGTCTGGTTGTTGTCCATTTTGTTCTTCTCCTCTTTTTCGGTTTTTGTTGGCTAAGTAACGCGGCGGCAAGCGCGGATCCCATTGCGGCTTACCCAAAATACCGCCGCCATATCCCGATCAAAACAAAGCAGAGAACCGCCAGGCCAATGAGTTGAAGGATTCCTTTCGCGCTCACGGACATAGCGCTGGGCCTCTTTGCCGCGGCTTCTTTCTTGAAGTCCGTGAACGAAGCAATGAAATCTTCTTCAAACCTGATCTGGCTGCTGAACTGCTCGTATGCATCCGGCTGGCTTGCGGCATCCACCAAGGCCCGCTCCTGCAAGAGCCGGTCTTTGCGCTTGCGCGCATCCGATAGAGGGTCGGCCAACAACGAACGGAGCTTAGCCATGCACTGTCCTTTTAATTCGAGATGTCCCGCTAGTTGAGGAACGGCGCGGTGATCGAACACTGTAAAGGGTTCTGATGAGCATAAGCCTAGCCCTCGATGGACTTCTGCATAAACACACTGAGCGGATCGTCCGTGTAGTCCCCAAAAGGCCCCCGGCGCTCATAGCCGCAGCTCGCGTAGAGGCGCAGCGCTTCGGGCTGGCTGGGCCCGGTTTCGAGTTTGACCAGTTTGCAGCCGCGCGACTTTGCCGTGGATTCGAGCAAGGCCAGGATTTTCCTGGCGGCGCCGGCGCCCCGGCTTCGCGGGTCTACATACATGCGCTTGAGTTCGCCGTACGCCGGATAGATGACGATGGCGCCGCAGCCAATGGCCTGGCCCTCGGCATTTCGGGCGACGGCGAACACCACATGGGGCTGTTTCAGCGAGGCGAGGTCCAGCGAGTGCCGGCTCTCGGGCGGGTACAGCGTGTCCTGGTAGGCGTCCAGCTCGGCAATCAGGCGGATGACTTCCGGCTGGTCTGGTGATTCGAGGGCGATGTGCATGGATGGCCTTAGCGATACGCCCGGCTCGAAATACTCACTGAATTTTTATCCGGGTCCTTGGCATTGGCGAATGAATATCCATTGGCTTCATGGATGGCGCCGAACTTGAGGCCCCGCTCTGCTGCTTCAGCCACAAAGGCCGCAACGTCCTTTACATGAAACACCAGCTTCACGCCCACCTGCCCGAGCTTCACGGACTTTGCGGCCTGGTGGATCAGTATTCCGGCGCCGTTGTTCAGGGCGCGTAACTCGATAAGCCCTTCGCTCACTTCGCCGGTGGTATTGAAACCAAAATACCGGGCGTAGAACTCCGCGGACTTCTTCATGTCCCTTGTGTAGAGGATGATGTTGCCTAGCGGTGATTCCATATGCCGTGCGACTCCCAAAGCTGAAATACTCGGCTCACCAAACGCCTGCTTGTCATTGCGGTGGTTTGGCAGAATGCGTTACTTCCGCCATCCCATCAAGTTCTCAGATAGCGCGACAGCCTCTTCAAGAGTAGATTTTTCAAGGCACAACATCAACTGCTTTCCAAGGATGCCTTTGACAGTCGCGACGACCAATGCGTCGCCGTTGACGGCAACGGCCAGAACTTTCCCCATATTTTCCGACGACCATTGCTTCAATTGCTCAGCACCAGCGTCGGTGAAAAAGATATGGACCCCAGGCTGTTCAGGCTCCATCGCGGAGAAGTCGCATGAATAGCCTGCTTTTGCCCCGTCGATATCTGCTTCCGTGAGGATGGGCGATTTTGCCAGCCACACCGTGCCGGAAGGGCCCGCAATACCGGGCCGCCTGGCTTGCACCATGTCTGGTCGCTCAACAAAACTCGCTGGTACAACCTGCAGAGAGGCTGTAGGCGGGCCCTTTCGGGTGAGGGGCATATCTGTTCGCGTGGCCTTAAGCGCCGTGCCGACTTCGTCCAGCCGAACCCATGCTTCAAGCGGCATGTCCACCCACCAGCAGTCGCCTTCTTTTCGTGTCGAAAGTATGCGTTGTTGCCGGCCGCGGGCCGCTCCAGCCTTTACTGTGTATCCCACAACAAGCTCGTCACCCCCCAAACTAGGGGAGGCATGGCTCAAGACTTGGACGTCGGATACAGAGCCACGAGAATCACCGGCTGCCATATAGCTTGCGACAAACTCGGAGTCGGTCATGAGACGCATTTTTTCGTTGGAGAAAGAGCTTCCCAATACTTTTTCGCGTCGAGCCTGTGACGCCGGAGCGTAGCGATCCTCCAGCATCCGCTGAGCGCGCAGGCGAAAGCTGTTCAGCGACCTCCGGGTTAAAAGGGATACGGCCTGGCTTGGTTTGGCGGCGGCAAGGATCACGAAGCGCCGGGCGGCCTCTTCCGCGCTTTTCATGCATATGGGAGCGCTCCCTTGGGCGTGAGCCATGCCCGCCATGAAGAGTGAGGCCAGGGCGCAGTTGACCAGGATTGGGAAGCGTCTGAAGTTCATGTGAATATCGTTTTTATGACGGGTGCCTGGCGATGGTTCCACATCCGATGTCGGCTCCCAATGCCTGGAGCTTAGCCATATGTTGCCTTTTTTTCGAGATACCTCAGACGGAGGAATGACACGGTGGCCGGAAGCTGGAAAGGTTTTTTATGGGTGAAAGTTGGACGAGTGTGCAGGCATGGACGCCCTGGATCACATCAGGCGCAGTCATTTTTTTTGCCCCTGATTTTCGTTCAAATCGCGAAATGCCCGTAGCCATCTCGAGGTGATCTCTTGTACCCTAAGCCCGGAATCCGCGCTGGTAGATTGATCCACCACGTTGAGCGTTAACAACTTCCCCGACAGGAAGATGATTGAAGCGGCGTTCACCTCCCAGAGATCTTTTTTCATGCCAGCTTCAACCACAGTGACGTTTCGCGTCGTGACATATGAGAAGCTGAAAGTTTCACCGGCAGGCTGAAAGAACCCTTGAAAGCTTTGATGGTAGTTTTTCCTCTCAATGGCCACGCCTCCGCTCGCAAGCTTGCGGTCCTGTTCAGCGATTTGCCGTTGTATGTCCTGAGTATTGGTCAGAAGGTCGCCAAGCTGTTTGTGCGCAGCAGCGCGTACTTTCTCAAACTCTTGAGTTGTGTAATCTCCCCCGGGCGGTGTCACCTGAACCGCAATCGCGATAAACGGATACATGTCGCTGGGTTTGCCATCCTGGAAGGCGTGCCACTTTTTTGACTCGACAGAACAGGCGACGAAGACCGCAGTTTTGGGTGTCAGGCCTGAGGCGCGTTGTGCGATTTGCTTGTTCTCGTCGCAGGCGGGTGAAAAGTCGGCAAGCTTTGGGAGCTTGACGGTCGTTGTTCCCAGCGATTTCTCGACGTAGGGGGTGTCGTTACCGGCCTGCGAGATCCAGGGCATTGCGAGTAAAACCAATGCGACGGCTAGCCGTTTCGGGAGGACAAGATTGTTCATAAGGTGGGTGCGATGCAGGCCTCGTACGTCACTTTTCATTGTCTTTTTGTTGTTGTTTGTCTCGCGTACCCACCAGATAGAACCCTACGATGAGAAAGAGGGGGCCAACAACACCGAATACAAAGTTAACAGCTGCCGTTGCCAGGCTATTGCCGCGAGCAATCTGCAGTGCGGGCTGTGTTGCAAGTATCAGGAACGCGCCCGCAACAAGGTATTTCGCACCGCGGATGCCTCTTTCGGGCCAAGGTCGCTTCATCTCATCTCCCTGACGAACAGGTAATCGGTTGGGGCCGTGTGCGGGAAGCACTTCGAAACTGCATCCAAACCCCGTTACTTTGATTGTGAGTATGGGGTGACAGCGTTCGATCAAATCCTCCAGTCGATTTTAGGTGTGCCGTGCGGCGGTCGCCTTCTCAGAATAGACTAGCGAAAGCAAAACGACGGATCCGTTGTACTTAAGCGTCGCTACAGCTGACCCTGCCTGGCCTCACCCCTTGTTGCCGTTTCCTGGCTTGCGTGCAGGCTGTACCACCTCTGCCCACGATCGATAGTCAAAGCTGCCTCCTGAAGCCTGGGCCGTTTACCGGTCCCCTACCAGCGCGCAACCACCCCCAAAGACGCACTCACATCACTGCGCACCGCCACGTCCCCCCCGCCGTTGAACAGCCGGCCGACTTCGCCGTACACGCTCCAGGTTTTGTCGATGGCCAGGGTTGCGCCCACGGCTGTTTCGGCCCAGCTGCCGCCGCTGCGGGTGCTGACGTCCGTGGTCGCGGCGCCGCTGCCGAAGCGCGCGGTGTCCAGGCCGCCGGAAGCGCGGTAGAAGTTCAGCCGGCCATAAGGCTTGAGAACGCCCATGTCGGTGCTCATTTCGGTCTTCACGCGCACGCCGATGCGTGTGGTCAGGCTGTCGGGGCTGTCCTGCTGCACACCGGCGTTGGAGAGGGCCAGGTCGTCCAGCTTGATGTGCTGGTGGACCAGCTGCAGCTGCGGCTCCACACTCCAGCCATTGCCCATGGCAAAAGACTGGCCGACTTCTATCGAGGCCAGCAAACTGCTGCTTCGGGCTGACGACCAGGCGCTGCCCGTGGGCCGCAGCGTGTAGTCTTGGTAACCGGCCTGCAGCACCGCGTCGGCGTAAAAGCCGCTGCCGTTTTCCCAGCTTGCGTAGCCGCCCAGGTAGCGGGCGCGCAGCTTGTTGTTGCCCACGGGGCCTTGCACGCCGCGGGCAAAACCGCTGACCTGCACGCTGCCGTCCAGCGCGCCCACATACACACCGGCGCGCCAGCGGGTGTTGGCAACAAGGTCGGTTCCGCTCTGGAAGCCGTTAAGCCGGCCCGCGCTGTTGGGGTTGGCAAAACCCGGCTGCGTCACGTCGATGTCGGTGGACACCAGGCGGCCCCAGGCATTGCGGCCTATGGCCGGTGTGTCGGTGGCGCCCACGGAGGCATCCCCGCCGCGCAGGTTGCGGTTGCCCAGCATCGCGGTATCGGCCAGGCGCACATGGGTGGGCAGGGCCGACACCAGCGGCACTTCGGCGCGGTAGGTGGGCACGGCGCCTTGGGCCGAGCGCAAATACCAGTTCTGGTCGGCAGTGCCCCGGTAAATGTTGTATTCATAAATGCCGGCGTCCACATGGCCGTTGCTCAGCGCAAAAGCGGTGGCCGTGGTGGTCGCGCCGCCCTGCGCCGTCACCACTTCAATGCCATTGCCGCTGGTCTGCGCGCCCAGGCCGCCCAGGTTGATGACCTGGATCAAGGTGTTGCCGCTGGCGCTCGCGCCCGCGCCGTTCAAAACCAGCCGGTCGGTCAGGCTGTTGCTGGCGCCCAGCGCGGTGCCCAGGCGCAGGGTGCCGCCATTGCCCACATAGGCGCCGGTCACGGTCAGGTTGGTGCCGGGTGCGGCGCCGACGGTGGACACGATGCCGCTGTTGTTCAGTGATGGCAGCGTGTGGCCAAAGCCGGCCAGGTCCAGCGTGCCGCCCGCACCCACGATATGGGCCGAAGCCGCGGCCAGGCGGTTCAGGCCGCTGGCGCGCAAGGTGCCGGCGTTGATGGTGGTGCTGCCGGTATAGGTGTTGGCGGCGCCAAACAGCGTGGTGCCCGGGCCGTTCAGCACGACAGCACCGTTGCCGGCGATCACCGGGTTGAAGGTATAGCTCGCGTCGGTGTGGTTGAAGTTCACGATACCGGTGCCCGCGCCGAACTGCACGGTCGCCACGTTCAGCGTGCCCGCCGCCGTGGCGGCCTGGCCGCTGGCGCCGCCAATGTTGAGTGTGCCCCTGCCGGCCGCATTCAGCGCGACATTGAGTATGCCGGCGCCGCCGTTGCTGGTGACCTGGCCGCCGTTGGCAATCGTCAGCGTGCCGGTGCCGGAGCTTCCCAGCCCAATGTTGTTGGTGGAGACCAGTTGGGAGCCCGCGTCCGACACCAGCGTGCTGGAGGCGGATGTGGCCGCCGTCGCGATATTCAGGGTGCTGACGCTGACAACCCCGCCATCCAGAATGGACAAGCTACCGCCGTGCAAGACGAAGAGGCCTATGCTGTCCCAGCGCGAACCCGCACCCGAGACCAGTACCGTGGCTGTGCCACCCTGCGAAACCACCGGGGTACCGCCCAAGGTCGCGCTATCGCTTTGTATCCTTCCGCCGTTGGTGACGTTGATAAAGGCGGCCCCCCTGGCGACGTTGATGGGATTGCTGATGGCCAGCCGTGAATTGGCGCCCGTCACGTTGAGTGTGCCTGTGGTGCCTGCCACCCCCGCCATGACGAAGGTGCCGACGCTGTTGAAAAAACCGCCGTTCTCGACGTTCAGGGTGCTGCCCGCCGTTGAACCAATCGTGGTCTGGCCTGCGACGACGTTCATCCGGGAGCCGGCGCCGGTGATGGTCGCACTGGTGTTGTTGCCGCTCAGGGTCAGCCCGCCGCTGCCGGCGCTGCCAAAGGCGATCTGGCCGCCGCCTTCCACACGCAAGGCCCCCGCCGTGACGTTGATGTTGTTGACGACCGTGCTGCCGGTGCCCGTCAGCACGGTGGTGCCCGCGCCGTCCTTGGTGAATGCTCCGGTGCTGGTCACCCTGCCGCTGATCGTCAGCGGCGCCGAGGCATTGAAGTTGCCGGTGCCGGTGGTCGACAGCGTGAAAGCGCCGGGCGCAATGGTCAGCGCCTTGGTCACGGCCGGGATCAGCGCGGGTGTGGTGATCGCCAGGTTGCCCGTGAGGTTGATGGTGGATGAAGGATCACTATCCGCATTGGCCTGGTTGATGGCCGTGATCAGTTCGGCCTGCGTGGCGGCGGTGTAAGTGGCCGCTCGCGCTTCCTGCAGCGCGCCGCCGGCAAAAACAAACAACAGCGCCGCGGCCAGGGGCGAGAGCTGGGCTGCCAGGAATGAAGAGGATGCTTGCTTGCCGGGACGCTTGACCGAGGTCTTGCCTTTGCCTGTTGCCGTTTCCGGCACCGCCACCCATGATTGATGTGCCAGGCTCCAGACCACCCGGTAAGAATTGTTCATGTTCACCCCCTGTGTTGTTGAAACCCGACGTCAACAACTACGTCAACATATGATTCACGGTTTTCAGCGCGCGGATCATCGCATGGGAGGCGAGGATTTATAAGAACAAAGTTCGGCCAGTCGGCAATTTCCAACACTGCAAAAACCATCAAAAAAGCGGCTTGCCTTCATGCCAAGGTGGCGCTAGGAATGTGGATATGAATGCGTCCGCAGATGACGCCGACGCACGCAGGTGAAAAGCATGGCACCAGTTGTGCGCGAAATCCCCCAGGCGGATCGGACTCGGTCCGCAGCGATACGGCATTTCGTCCTACACCCCTGAAAAGCCCGCGTCCTAGCATGAATAAACCAGCAATGAAAAGTTCATCGCCCTGGCTTGTTTGCAGGCACGAACGATGAATCGTTCATTCAGGTGAAGGCGGATTGATGGCGTAACCAGTCAAGCGGCATTTATCGCTCTTCAAATTTTCATCCACTTCAAGGAGATAAAAAATGATCAGCATCAAACACAGCGCAATTTGCGCGGCTGCGATTTCACTGGCCGCCCTGACGGGCTGCAGCGGCATGTCGACCCAGGACCGCAACACCATGATCGGCGCCGGTGTCGGCGGCGTGGCCGGCTCGGCCCTGACAGGCGGCAGCGCCTTGGGTACCGTGGGCGGCGCCGCCGTCGGCGGTGTGATCGGCCATGAAGTCAGCAAGCCGAAACGTTAAGCCGCGGCCGGCAAACCGGGGCTGGCCGGTCCAGCCCCTCCCCATTTTTTTCACGCTCGGCGTTCAGCCCAACTGCGGTAAATAGCTGGGCCGGGGCGCCGTCAGCCCGCGCTTGACCTGCTGGGTCATCTCATCGCCCAGCACTTCATCGGCGCCGGCCTCCAGGCCGTCCAGCGCGCGTTTGACGATGTCCTCGGGGCTGCTCTTGGGCACGTCGAAGTCACGAATCAAATCGGTATCCACATAACCCATGTGCAGGCCCAGCACCTGGGTCTTTTGCGCGGCGAGTTCATGGCGCAGCGAATTGGTCAGCGACCAGGCCGCGGACTTGCTGGCCGCATAGGCCGCGAGTTCACCGCCGTTCACCCACGAAACAATCGACAGCACATTGAGCAAACCGCCGCCGCCGTTGGCCTTGAGCACGGGCGCAAAAGCCTTGCTCATGCGCAGCACGCCAAAGAAGTTGGTCTCCAGCATGCGGTGCGAGGTTTCCTCGCTGTCAGCCGCGAGGAAACCGCCCGGCTTGCCCACGCCGGCATTGTTGATCACCAACGTGACGTCCGATGCCAGCGCCGCGGCGGCCGCCACCTCTTCAGGTTTGGTCACGTCAAGCTTCAGGGCCTGCACGCCGGGCAGGGTGATGGTGGCCGGGTCGCGCGCCGCCGCATACACCTTGCGCGCGCCGCGCGCCAGCAGCTCGCGCGCAAACGCCAGGCCTATGCCGCGGTTGGCACCGGTGACGAGGACGACGGAATCTTTGATCTTCATAAACTTCTCCAGAAAAATAACAAGTGGGAAACACACAAATCCGGCTGCCGGCTTCCACCCGAACCGGCACGAACAAAAACTCAGCGAAGCTTGATGACCACCTTGCCTTTGGCGCGCCCCTGGGCCAGGTAGACCAGCGCCTCCTTGGCCTGCTCGAAGGAAAACACCTTGTCGACCACGGGCTGTATGCGCTCCTCCTTCAGGAGTTCACCGATTTGGGCGAGCTGGCCGCCATCGGGGTGCGCAAAGAGAAATGAATAAGTGACGTCCTGCTTTTTCGCGAGGCGCTTGATCTTGCGGCTCATCATCCCGAACACAAAGGTCAGGACGAAGTTCAGCCGGCGGGCGCGGGCAAATGCCGCGTCCAGGGGCCCGACCAGGGAGACCATGGTGCCCCGCGGCTTGAGGATGCCGACGGCTTTCTCCAGCGCCTCACCCCTGACGGTGCCCAGCACCGCGTCGTAGCCGCGCAGCACGTTCTCGAATTCTTCCTTCTTGTAGTCGACCACCTCGTCCGCGCCCAGGCTGCGCACCAGGTCGACATTGCCCGTGCTGGTGGTCGTGCCCACCTTGGCGCCCATCTGCTTGGCCAGCTGGATCGCAAACGTGCCTATGCCGCCGGAGCCCGCGGGGATGAAGACTTTCTGACCGGCGCGGAGATTCACGCGTTCCTTCAGCGCCTGCCACGAGGTCAGCCCGACCATCGGGATAGCCGCCGCCTGCACAAAGTCCAGGTTGTCCGGTTTCAGCGCGGCCGCGCTTTCCGGCACCACCGCGAACTCGGCAATCGCGCCTGTGCCCGTGTCGAAGATGCTCGCGAAAACGGCATCACCCGGCTTGAAGCGGGTCACGCGGCTGCCGACCTCCGTCACCACACCGGCCAGGTCGCTGCCCAGCGTGGCGGGCAGCTCAAACTTCACCACAGCTTTGAAGAGCCCGGTCGGGATCATGTTGTCGATCGGGTTGACGCCCGCGGCGTGGACCTGAACCAGCAGTTCGTCGGGTTTCAGCGTCGGGCGGGGAACTTCGGCGAAGCCGATATCGGGCGATTTGCCGTAGCGTTGGAAGGTCAGTGCTTTCATTTTTTTTCCTTGGTGATTACTTTTCAAGCACGGTGGTGCGAGACGGCGGCAGCGCCCGCGCATCCAGCTGCAGGTTTTTGCGTATGCCGGCATCGACCAGCCCGGCGGGCGCCAGGCGGCGCAGCCATTGCAGGCTGCCCGCCCGGGCGCCTGCCGTGTAGCGCAGCTTGGGATGCGCCGCGAGCGCGGCCTTGAGCACGGTGTCGGCCACGATGGCGGGCTTGTCGCCGGCCTCGACGAGCTCCTTCATCTTGTGCGTCACGGCGGCGCGGGCTTCGCGATAGGCCTCGAGCTTCTCGTCGGGCTCCAGCAGGTTGGCGTCGAACTGCGTGTTGGTGTTCGCCGGCTCTATGACCGAGACGCGTATGCCGCGTGTGCGCAGCTCATGGTCCAGCGACTCGGAATAGCCTTCCACCGCATGTTTGGTCGCGGCATACAGCGCCATATAGGGCATGGGCAAAAAGCCAAACACCGAGCTCATGTTGAGGATGCGCCCGCTGCCCTGGCGCCGCATATGCGGCAGCACAGCCCGCGTCATGCGCACCAGCCCGAAAAAATTGGTGTCAAAAATCGCCTGGGCTTGCGCAATGGAGCTTTCTTCCGCGCCGGCCGGCGCGACCCCAAAGCCCGCGTTGTTGACCAGCAGGTCTATGCGGCCTTCGCGCGCGATCAGTGTCCGCACCGCGGCCTCGGCCGATTCATCCTGGGTCACGTCCAGGGCCAGCATCTCAAACGGTTGGGCCTGGCCCGCCTGCGCGCCGCGCCGGCTGGTGCCGTAGACCTTGTAGCCGGCTTTCACCAGCCGCAGCGCGGTCGCTTCGCCTATGCCCGAGGAGGCGCCCGTCACCAGGGCAATCTTGTTGTGCGTGTTCATGGGGTTCCTTGAGGGTCGTGAAGCGTGTTTGACATGATGTTCGTCATATATAAAGGCGAAGAAAAAAAGCGGGCGTACTTCAGGGGCAATCAAACGGGGGCGGGCGTCAGCTGCTTGATCGCAGCCTCGCACAGGCTGCCCGCCAGCGCGGGTTCATCGACCGCGCGCGCCAGCAGCAGGGTGCCGACCATGGTGGCCACCGTCACCAGCGCGCGTTCATGGGCGCCGGGCTGGCCCCAATCGGGCGACTGGCGCGCAACCAGGTCAATCATTTCCTTGATGTGGCGCGTGGTGGCGCGCCGCACCTCGGGCGCCTGGCGCGGCGTCTCGGAGCCCAGCGCGGCCAGCGGGCAGCCCATTTCCACCTGGGCCACATGCTCCGGCGAAAGGTAAGCACTCACCATGGTCGCCAAAGCCTCATCAGGCGGCGTGGCGGCCACCACACCCGCCACCAGGGCGGCAGACTCGGCACAGGCCCGGGTCGCGGCTTCGGCCAGCATGGCCTCGCGCGAGGCGAAATGCGCATAAAACCCGCCATGGGTCAGGCCGGCTTCTTTCATGATGTCGGCCACGCCCGTGCCGCCATAACCGCTGCGGCGTATCGCCCGCGCGGCCACGGAGACGATGCGTTCGTGCGAGGCCTCCTTGGCGGCGGTCCTGGCATTGATTTTGGGGTGTTTTGCGTTTCGCATGATGTGCATCATACATTAATTCGAATTAATCCGCAGATGACGCAGATTTCCGCAGATTGAAGAGAAGCAATTGGTATTTGGGACATCGTCCCGCCTCCATGCCAGACATGTGCGCCATGCCCAAGTCCAGCAGGGTCGGCTAGACTTCCCTCGCGGTAAGCAGCCGTACAGGGGGCCGGCCCAAGAGTCTGCGGCCATGGGCTGCGGTCAAGGCCGTTGCTCTGCAGGAGTCATTTGCATGCGCCACCTCGCTACCGCCGTCGTTTTGACCCTCCATGCGCTTGCCGCGTCCGCCGCGCAGGCGGGTGTACTTCCACCTCTGGACGAAGCAGCCGAGCGCCTGCAACGCCAAACACCGGCGCTGATGGCCAGCGCCGGGGTGCCGGGGCTATCCATGGCACTCGTGACCGACAAAGGATTAGCCTGGCACGCTACCTTCGGCCTGGCGAATGCGCGCACGCGGGAACCGGTGGCGGAGGACACCGTGTTCGAGGCCGCTTCGCTGAGTAAAGCGGTTTTCGCCTATGCGGTGCTGCAACTCGTGGACGCCGGCCTGCTTGAGCTGGACACTCCGCTCGTGCGCTACCTCCCGGGTGGCTATGAAGTGGGAGAAGATCCGCGCCTTGTGCAGATGACAGCGCGCCATGTGCTGAGCCATCGCACGGGCTTTCCGAATTGGAGGCCGGCGGGCGCACCCTTGGCGATTCATTTCACGCCGGGTGAGCGCTTCAGCTATTCAGGAGAAGGTTTTGTCTACCTTGCCCGTGTGGTGGAGCGCATCACCGGGGAAAGCACCGAGCGCACGGTCAAGCGGCTGGTTTTCGAACCCCTGGGCATGCTGCACAGCAGCTTCCTCTGGCAAGACAGCCATGCGCAACGCAAGGTTTTCGGCCATGACACACGCGGCGAGCCGCAAGGCCAGCGGCGCTGGGCATCCGCGAACCCGGCCTCCAGCCTGAGCACCACGGCAGCTGATTTCGGGCGCTTCCTGGTCGCGGTTTTAAACGGTGAACGATTGAAGCCGGACACCGCCGCGCAGATGCTGCGCAGCCAGGTTCGCGTGGGGCCATTTACCAGCAGCATTGGCCGGCCGGCAACACCGCTGTCGGACGAAGTCAGCTGGGGCCTCGGTTGGGGGCTGCAACAACGAAACGGGGACGAAGCGTTTTGGCACTGGGGCGACAACGGAAACACCAAGGCCTTCGCAGTGGTATCGCGCACGCATAGCCGTGGCCTCGTGTTCTTTGCCAACAGCACGAACGGCCTGTCAATCGCAGCAGACCTCGTGGCCTTGGCCATGGGGGAAGGAGGGCAGCCGGGCCTGGAGTGGCTAGCCTACCGGCGCTGGCAGAACCTGCCGCCCGGCAGTCGCCGCGATGCAGGTGTTGCAGGGCCTTGAGTGCCTTGGCAGGGGCGCGCTGCAATCTGCCAGTGATGCGGGATAAGGTGATCGCCCGCACGCTGACTGAACAGATGCGCGAGGAGTCGAAATACTTGCGCAGCCACCAGCGTGCCCGGGCCGCCATCAAGGAAGTCGTTGAGATGCCCGACCACCAGGCCGACCGGCTTTTGCGGTCCATGGAGCAGAACCGGGACCAGCTGAGCAACGTACTCGCCAAAGAAATGCCGGTGCTGGCCCAGGCGGGTGTGTGGGACGCCATTGTGGGCGCCGTGAGACAGGCCCTCAACGCTGATGGGGCCTTGAATAACGATGTGGTTGAGCGGTACCGGCTGAACTAAAGGGCATGATGCCGTTCCGGTCGCGTTGCGCCGAAGGCTTGTTACTTACATGCTGTGCGGCCACGAGACCGCTTCTCCCGTGGCTTCGTACGTCTACGTTACTACGGCGTGTCCGATGTCTTTCAATTCATTCGACATCGGAGATGGCAATCGCTGTAAAAAATCATCAGACTCCACAAGTTCAATCAGTTTATTAATATCTTTTGATTTGTATCCATCTGGCAAATATGCTTCTAGAGCTCCCAACCGGAGAATGAAGATTGATTTCTTACGTTGCTCTGCAATGAAAGCGTCAATCAATTCTCTTCCCTCTTGACTTATAGGAGTTCGCAGTTCCGTGTGTCTCCCCGAAACATATGCCCAAACGCTATCTAGATGGCTGGTGTCTCTAGTTGCAATAGATTTTTGAATTGCTTCGACAAGTGCAGTTCCATCTGTACTAACTCCTACCTCGTCGATGCATCTTTTGATGCGAGCGTCTTTCAAACTAAACAGCTGTGTGATTTCGTGGGAGCCAATCTCCCGAAGGTAGTCTAGATCGGCGATCACCGCATGCGAGATATTGCATGCATTCAATAACGCTTGATACGCCGCAAAATTGTGTTTTCCCCCGACGCGCACAATTTCGATATCTTTGGTATCTAGCAAGTTAAATTTTTTAAGCAATGCTGTAAAGAAGATTTCGTCGGAGGAGCCCTCGACAAGAATTACTTTTTCGGCAAAAAAGATCTTCTCGTTATTGAGTGCATTAATTAGATCAAAGGCTTTTTTCCCATCGGGTATGCCTTTTGGATCTATTTGAGTAATAGAGCTCATGCCCTTCGAGGACGCTACTCGTGCCACATGCTTGATGGACTCCGGAGTGACAAATAGAGGAGAGTGCGTCGCGAATACAAACTGGTTATTTGTAGCTGAACTCAGTTCTTGGAATAAATTTAGGAGCAGTCGCTGTGCGCGGGGATGAAGATGAATCTCTGGTTCGTCAATTGCGACTAAGGTATCTCTGATGTCTAGTAATGTGATGCCTACCGCGTAATAGAGAATCTCGGCCTCACCTGCAGATGCCAAACTGACATTGAATGGGTGTCCGTTCTTTAGGAAACTAATTTCCCAAGTGTTATTTCGGCGATTCGTGCATTTAAATTCCCATGAAAATCCAAATGCAAGAAGCACCTTTGTAAGTAAGGCTGGACCACGCTCCTTTTTAATATCGAGTGTTGGATCGCGATATAGGTGATGCAACTGCAGGGCCCGCTCTCCCAAAATTTGCATAGCTAGTTCGAATAGGCCTGCATTGGTGCTCTTTGAGTGTGACCCTTCGCTCTGGCGTCTGACGGTGTTAATTGTGGATTGGGCGAGTTGAACAGATGTAGAAAATCCTTGCTGACGCAGAACAGGAAAATAAACAATTGGCACACTTAAAGGCGTTAAGTCATAAGCCTGTCTAAGCTGTCGATGCGCGTCAAAAGACTGCAAATAAGCGGCGAATTGATTCGCCTCGGCAGTCATTCCCAACATTTGACCGTTAACTATTTCATAGTGAAATAGCGTTCCTGGTTTTATCTCGTCAAAATTCCAAGCCTTAGGCGACCCTATTGGAATTACTTGCTCCCCAATAGGGGAACGCCTTTCTAGCTCTGGTACATCTCGCTTGATAGTTTTAATGTTTAACAGATCGGGCTCCGTTATCTCTATATCTAATTCGATTTTTTGAGCCGCAGTTCCTCCTAGGAAATGTTTGTTAAAACCCGAGTTCTCTATTTCACGGCTTGTCTCCCAGCTTCCAAAAACGGGCGCATCTGCATCTCCCCCCGATATCTCACCGAATCTCGCAATTAATAAATATTTCCTTAAGGCCCTGATTGCGGTGTCAATCAGTGTGGTCTTTCCACCCCCATTGGGGCCAATGAGGATCGCCATCTCTCCGTCTAGCACTAGTTCCTGTCGCTCTAAAAAGCAACCGACATTTGTCAACGCGATCTTCCGGAGCTTCATGGTTTGTCCTCCCTGTAATCGAAAAAACAACCTCCTCCAACTAGAGGAGGCGACTTATTAAGCATCGCAACATACTCCATGGTATGCGGATGAAGACAAGAAAAGGGGGGGCTTGCAAATGGAGAAAAGCTGCTTTGTGATCGCGCCAATTGGAGAGGCAGAATCAGAAACTCGTAAACGCTCTGATCAAGTGCTAAAGCACGTCATAGCGCCGGCTACATCAGAGTGCGGATACAAAGCCATCCGTGCTGATCAAATCTCCGAGCCAGGAATGATAACCAGCCAGGTTATTCAACACATTGTTGAAGATTCTCTGGTCATCGCCGATTTGACCGATCGAAACCCCAACGTCTTCTATGAGCTCGCCATTCGCCACGCGATTCGAAAGCCGCTTGTACAGCTCATTAAAAAAGGTGAGCAGATCCCCTTCGACGTAGCGGGGACTCGGACCATTCATATTGATCATCGAGATCTAGACAGTGTGGAAGAGGCAAAGAAGGAAATAGTTTCTCAAATCAAATCGCTAGAAAAGGATTCGACCAAACTTGAAACCCCCATCTCTGTGTCGCTAGATCTTCAAATGCTGCGGCAAAGCGACAACCCCGAGGAAAGATCTTTGGCTGATGTCCTCTCTGTTGTGTCCGAATTGAGATCATCTCTATCTGCTATAGAAAAACGTTTGGATGCTCCTGAGGGACTAATTCCGCCAGTGCTGATACGTGAACTAATGGGGCGTAGGGAAGATCGATCAGTGCGTGTTCGAGAAATGCTCATAGAGCTAAAACATCTGCTCCGTGTGGCACAAAATGAACAAGTAGAGAAGGGGAAAACGGTAGCGCCTGGTGAGATTCGGGATGAGCTGGCGAAGCGCATGGATCAGCTCATCACAATGCTTATGCACGATAGGGAAATTTATAGGGCCTGACCCTTCGGCATGAGCGTCGCTACAGTCCTCAAAGAATCCGATTAAACCAAAGCAGCGACAAACTGGCCGACACCAGCGCCAACGCAGCCGCCAGCAAGGCCAGCAGCCCGGAAATCTCCGTCTCTTTTTTCTCAATCGCGAGGCGCGAACTCAGCGTTTCATAGACCTTCTTCAAGTCGGCCGCCGTCCCCGCATAAAAGTACTCGGCCTGCGTAGTGCGGGCAATGCCTTTGAGCGTTTCCTCATCGAGCTTGACGCGCATGGACCAGCCTTCAAAGCCAATGGTTTCCCCATCTACCGTGCCCACACCCACGGTGTAGACACGCACGCCGCGGTCGGCGGCGGCTTTGGCGGCGTCTAAAGAGTCCACGCCTGTGGTGCGCTGGCCGTCGGTGAGCAAAATGATGGCGCCCGAGGTGTAGGAGCCGGGAGCGACGGGGACAAACTCTTTTTTGGCGGCGGCATTTTTGTCGGGGTTGAGGGCCTGGTCTATGGAGGTGCCGCGCGGTTTGTCGCGGCCATATTGCATGGAGGCCAAATCAATGCCGGCATCGGGAAACAGTTCGGCCAGCGAGACGACGATGCCGTTGCCGATGGCGGTGCCGCGCTGTAATTGAAATTTGTCGATGGCGACGACCAGGTCTTCGCGGCTCAGCGTGGGTTGCTGCACGACGGAGGCCGTGCCGGCGAATGCGACTATGCCCACGCGCACATTGCGCGGCAAATCGGCGAGGAAGGCCTTGGCGGCGTTTTGTGCGGCGACCAGGCGATTCGGCAGCACGTCGGCGGCGCGCATGCTGCCCGAGACGTCCATGGCCAGGATGATGGTTTCGCGCTGCGAGGGCAGGCTGATGACGGCAAAGGGCCGCGATGCCGCGACCAGCATGGCGGCGATGGACAGCAGAAACAGCAGCGGCGGCACATGGCGCCTGAAGCCCTGGCCGCGGCCCATGGCTTCGCGCACGATGGAGAGGCTGGCGTAACGCAGCGCCATCTTTTTCTTGCGGCGCAGCAGCCAGATGTAGACCAGCACCAGCAGCGGAATCACGAGCAGCAGCCACAGAAACTCCGGCCACAAAAAGGTCGGCCAAGGCAGTTTGGCGATGAAGGAGGTGAACCCGCTGAAGTTCATGATGGGAGGTCCTTGGGTCGGCTCAGGCAGCGCGCTTGAGGTGGGCCGGCAATG
>Ga0102587_1000340_pt1 | contig 52331 bp, 68 predicted proteins | sample AraplaF_Col_mTSA_FD_76853 | JGI IMG/M metagenome (GOLD analysis project Ga0102587, IMG submission 76853) | Arabidopsis root microbial communities from the University of North Carolina, USA - plate scrape MF_Col_mTSA (SPADES assembly) (version 2) | ecosystem: Host-associated > Plants > Roots >... | reverse complement strand
GCGGCGGCTGCGTGTGGCCTGCGGCCCGCTGGCCGGCGCAGCCCAGTGGCGGCAAGAAACGTTGGCGCCCTTGCAGGACAGCCTGCGCGCCCTAGGCCAGCGCCTGGGCGCCGCGCGCGACTGGGATGTCTTTATGGAAGAAACCTGGCCGACGCTGGCAGACGGCCTGCACGACGCCGCCCTGCGCCAGAAGCTGCAGGAAGCCGCCGCCCTGCAGCAAGCCACGGCGCGCCTGCAGGCCCAGGCCGCCCTGGAAGAACGCGATACCCAGCGGCTGCTGCTGCAGCTGGGCCGCTGCCTCGCACAGCCGGATGGCGACGGCGAGCCCGTGCCCTTTGACGCGCTCACCGCGCGGCTGGCAAAACTCGCCCACAGGCTGCGGCAAGCCCTGCCCAGGCTGGAGCAGCTCAGCCCCACGCGCCTGCACCGCCTGCGCATCACCGCCAAAAAGCTGCGCTACCTCACCGAGTTCATCCCCGGCCGCTATGACCCGCAGGCCACCGAAGCCTGGCTGGACTGGCTCAAAAAAGCGCAAACCGTTTTTGGCCTGCACAACGACCGCGTGACGGCCAGGGCGCACATCGAAACCCTGTGCGCCGGTATGGAGCAGCACGGCAAGCTGCAGCACAGCCTGCAGGCGGCACTGCGCGAGCGGGCGCAGCCTGGGCTCGAGTTGCCGGGGTTGCCTGAGCCCTACTGGCGTTCTTGAAAGCCGAAACCGGGGTGTAAAATTCGCCGCGAGCCCCATCCGGTGGGGCTCAAGCGGAAAGTGGCTCATCGGCAGCCACCCAAACGCGGGTGTAGTTCAATGGTAGAACGCGGCCCTCCTCTGTGGCCGCCCCTTCAGCACCAAAACCTACACCAAAACCTATACCAACCAGAGCAGGTCAGGCGTCATCGCCGCGCAGCGGGAAGCGCGATATCTGAGCCCGCAGATGGGCCGCCACGGCTTCTACGGCCGCCAGGGCGGCCTCCTCGTACGCCTCGACGCCCTCTCCCTTCATGACCACCGCCGGCGCGCCCATGACCGCATAGCTGGACAGCCAGCGCGGATTGTCGACGTCGTCCCCAGGGCCCGGAATCAACCAGGTCTTGATCACCACGGCGTCATAGACGGTTTCATTCGATACTTTTTTGGACATCGGGCTCTTTCGGTTCGACCGTGGCCACCAGGCGCTCGGCGGGGTATTGGACAAGGAACCGCTCGGACGCCGCCGCCGGCGCGTCCAGCCAGGCGCTGTAGGCATCCTCGTTGAGGATCACCACCATGCGCTTGTCCTGCAGCTCGGGCGGCAGCGGCTCCCCGGTTTCCTTGTCGATCACAGGCTTGTGCAGGTGCTTGAAAACCGGATGCGTGTCGGCGTTGATCGTCAGCATGGTGAAGCTGTCCACCCAGACGCCGGCCGGTGACCTCCATGCCTGCCACAGCCCGGCTACGCCGAGCAGCGCCCCATCCGCCCTGGTGATCCTGGTCGGAACGAACTTCTTGGTGCGCCAGTCGGGCTCGTAGATCGCCTCCGCAGGGATGATGCAGTGGCGGGCCCTGGCCCAGGCGTCCTTGAAACTGGGCTTTTCGCGGACAGTCTCGGTCCTGGCGTTATAGGTGTGGCGGCCGTACTCGATATCTTTGGCAAAGCGAGGCAGCAGGCCGAAGTGGGCCGGCACCACCTCGACCTCGGGGACGGCCTCGTCGCCCGCGTCGCGCTCTGCCGGCCGGCGGATGATGGGCGCGACCTGAGTGGGATAGACGTGGAAGCCGCCCGCCGGCGGAACCCAGTCCAGGGGCAGGGTGAAGCCCATGCGCTCAAGCTTTTTACGGGACTTTTCCGCCTGGTAGTGGCTGCACATCCGGCCATGGTACAGCAGCCCGCTGTATGCTGTTCCCATGCCCGCCGTGTACAAGGTTTACCGCCTCCGCAAATGGGGAAAGAAGCTCTCGGAGCCAGAAATCCGCGCTACCGAGGTCCTGGCCAGGGTCGCCTTTGGGCCGCATCCCCATTGGCCCAGCCAGCACCGCGGAACGCTATTTCACCCGGCCACCGGGGCGGTGCTGGGCATCCTGGAGCACGCCCGCAAGGCGGAGGACGCGCGCGGGCTGATGATCACCGGCCTGCAGGAGCGCGACCAGGGCCAGGACCCGTGGGTGCAGACCTGGTGGTGCGTGCCGGCGCCCGCCAGCGACCAGGCATAAAAAACCCCGCTGACGGCAAAGCCAGCGGGGTAAGCCCGGTAGGTCAGGCCGGGCGCAGACAACTGCGAAGTTGACTATGGGGAGATGGGGGCGATGCACGCCCGCAAAGCGGTGACCAGCTTGATTTCGTAGCCTTCGCGGCGCTCAATCTCGGCGGTGGTGGCTTGCACCACGGCGTCCAGTGGCGCGCCTGGCAGCAGGCGGTCGGTCGGCATGACAGGGCGGACGGGCTCCGTTTCCTTGCATTCGACCGGGACCGGGACTTTCACCGTCGTCATGGTGGCTTTGCAGCCAAAGAGCATGGCCAAGGTGGCGGCCAGCAGGATGATAGTGCCGATGTTGCGCATGGTGTTGGTGGTGCGTTCGGCCATCAGATGCCCCCTACAATCTGGCCGTTTGTGATGTGGCCGTGCCAGCAATTGGGATTACTGATGGTGCAGTCGACGGATGGCGAGAGCGTCAGGTCTTCAAGACTGGTGCCGCTCACTGCCCAGCGAGTGGGGTTGCCGCTGCTGTCCCGCGAACCGTGGTGGTCGAGGACTCCCCTGTCTCGAAAGGCTACATGGATACTGTGGCCGTTGGAGCACCTGGGGCAATTGAACTCAAGGCCTTGGGCCTCTTCAACCTTTTCCACACGGTTCAAGTAAGTCACTGGCCTCACCACCTGCACAGTGGGGGACCCGGCATCCCGCCAAGCCTTCACACCGGCGTCGCTGCCTGTGTCGAATCCAGGCGCAACTATCGTCGATGGTTCTGTGCGTTCTTCCCAGCGAATGAATTCAGGCTCTAGGTCTATGAGCTTCATTTCCGGCCTTTCAGCCACGTCGTGGCGCGCTGCTGGGCAGCTTTGCAGTCGTTGGCGTCGCTCGCCGGCGTGTTCAGGATGGAGTCGGCCAGTTCGTCCCTGTCTTTGGCCTTGGCCGCGGCGTCCTGGCGGGCTTGCGCGGCCTCCTTCTTGCGCTTGTCGGCCAGCTCGGCCAGCGCCTCGGTGGCATCGCTGCAGGCGCTGGCAGCGCTCCGGGCCTGGTCGCGCTCGCCCTGGGCGGCCGTGGTTTCGTCGCGCTGGCCGAGGTAGGCGTAGGTCAGCCCGGCGTTGCCAGCCATGCTGATGGCCAGCGCCACACCCAGTATCAGGAGGGGGTTCACGGGTAAAACACCCGGTTGCCTGAGCCCGGGGCCCGGGTAGTCCAGTGGCTCCAGCCGGGCGTCGCGCTGGGGTGCTCGATGTAAAGGCCGTGGAACACCAGGCGGTCCTGGTGGGCCATCAGCCAGGCGTCGATCTCGTCCTTAGGGTCGTAGCGGTCCACCGCCTGGCCCTTCTTGTGGCTGCTGTTCGGAGCGCCCTGGGTGCAGTCCTGCGGCCGGAAGCCGCCGAAGGTCTGGCCGCTCACGCCGCTGCCGGTAGCCGGGTTGTCGGGGAACTCAACACCGTCGTCTGCCATCTCCGCTTCGAGCGCGGCGCTAGCCGCCAGCAGCTTGGTGGCGTTCTGCTCGCAGGTTGGGGTCCAGTCGGGCGACTCGCGATGCGGGCCGACGTATTGATTGAGCGTGATCATGGTGCGTCCTTGGGTGGGTCAAAAATCGCTGAGCGGGGTGGGCGCGCTGGCGCTTTCCGGTGGGCCGTGGTGCCACTGGAAAGAATCGGCCAGCAGCATGAAGAGCACGGCGCCGGCGAACACGACAACCCCCCAGCCGGGGAACTGCCCGAAGATGGGCGCCAGCGCCAGGGCCGCCGCGGCCATGAGCAGCACGACGTACTGGAAACCGACGCGCAGCCGGACGCTCTTGTCGATCTTGTCGAGGCGGCAGATGCACACGAAGATGATGGCCGCGCAAAGGATGAAGGTCAGCCCGGCGGGCAGGTACAAATGGTTCATGGCCTCGGCCCTCCGGCGCGCAGCTGTATGAGGATGTCAATCAATGCGTTGAATTTGGACCACAGCCACGCCAGCGCGGCCGGCCACTTGTCGCCCAGGTAGCCCAGCCCGAAGGCAAAGGGCGCAAAGAGCCAGTGGTCCTGCAGGCCCTTGAAGTACCAGGTGGCGAGCATCGATAGGGGCACCGTGAGCAGCACCGCAATCACGGTGGTGCCGCAGAAAAACAGCACCGCCTTGAACCGCCCGGCACTCTCGCGCTGCATCAGCGCCACCGCGGCCCCGCCCATGGCGCCTATGCCGATGACTACGTAGGGGCCGACGATGGCGGCGACGGATGCGCTGAATATCAGCGAGGCAAGCGCCGTGATGACGGCTACGGGGGTAAGGTCAGTCTGGTTCATGGCGATGTCGGGCTGGGCGCCAGATTTATGTGGATCTTCGGGGCCAGCGCATTGAGCGCGTGGGCCAGCATCAGGCAGAGCCGCCCGACGGTGCCGCCGGCAGCGATCAGGCGCGGCATGCGCTGGGAGAAGGTGAATTCCCGGCGGGCTCGTTGCGGGATGTCGAAGGCGGTGTACACCACCAGCGTCGTGTAATTCAGCAGGATGTCGAGCAGCCACGCGAAGACAGTGACAAAAGCCAGCAGCAGGCACACGCCCCCGGCCTGGTACTGGATGCCCACCACATACAGCAGGAACATGAGCAGCGGCGCCACCACCAGCAGCATCCAGAGCCATACCAGGAGCGTCGTCATTTGACGTAGTCCTTCATGGCGGCGCCGACACTCACAGCCACTGGCGCCGGCACCAGCGGCGCCACTGCCCGGTAGGCGGCCTTGGCGGCTTCGCGGAAGGCGTGTTCGTTCTCTGCCTGCAGGATTGCGGGGTTGGCCGGGATATCCCTGAAGGCCTGCTTGACGACCGTGATGGCCTGGGCCGTCACTTGATCACCCGAGGCGGACACATCGCTCTGGATACTGGTCATCACACCGAGCAGCGCGTCGCGCCTGGCCCGCAGCTCGGTCATGAGCGGTGCGCGCCAGCCGTCTTCCTCGGCCGGCAAAGGCGTATTGCCGAGAGCCAGCCAATCCAGGTAGCCCTGGTAGTCGGCCGTGCCTTCGACGGCAGGAATGCGCGCGCCGTCCTCAAGCCGGATGACCGCATTTTCCGCAAGTCTGTACATGGCATGTCTCCTAGGGCCTGCAGTTGGCGCGCAGGTGGAAGCGGAAGTGCTGGATGCTGGTGGAGTAGTTGGGCGCCACAAAAACCGAGTTGCGTCCAGTGTTGTTGAAATTCACGGTGACAGAGCCATCAACATCACCATAGACGCGCGCGGTCGCCGGTGTGATCGGGTCATATGCAGTTAAGGTTGGAGCTGCATCCATCTGGACCGGAAAGCGAATGCCAATACCGCCGCCGCCGCTCGTATAGCCCTCGATGCAATTGGTGGCGCTGGCGGTACCGAAGGCCACGCCGTCCTCATAGGTGTGCCAATACTGCCGCGCGCAACGATTGCGGTTCACATCGAGAGGCTCGACCACCGCCGGCTGGGCCGAGGCCGTGGGCGTGAGCATGACGCTGTCGCCGATGCGCAGGATATCGGTGGTGGTGGTGCTGGCCTTGTCGTCGCACCAGATCATGACGGCGAGGTTGTTGGTGCCGGAGCCGACGCTCTGGTTTTCAATCAGGAAGTCAGCGAAGGTCGTGCCGACGGACAGGGCGACCGGCGTGGAGGCATAAGCCCAGCCAGCAATCAGCGTCGGGTTGGTGCCCTCGGCATTCCAGGCCGACACAGGATCTGCGGACAAGGAGTCCAGGGTGCCGGTCCAGAGCAGCAGGGCCGCCCGGATCTTGCCCGTGCCGTTGGTGAGGCCGGCGGTGGCCGCCAGGGGAATTCGCAGGCTGGCAACGTTACCGCGGTATGGGGCCGACTCGCGGTCCTTAAGTACCGACCATACGCCGAACTTGTTGTTGTTGGCGGCGCCCACCGTGAGCTTGAGGGCGTAACCCGACCCGCCGGCGCGCACGGTCGTCGTGTCGCGGGCCGCGGTCGCAGCGTTGGCGGATTCGAGCAGCAGGCGCCAGCCGTCGAGAATGTAGGAGTTGTCCGTGGTGCCAGAGGTCACGTCATTGTTGACGGCGAAGCTGGAGTTCAGCAGCCCGTTGGGATGCGTCTGGGCGGCAGCGCTGCGCACCAGGCCGATGACCTCCATGGTGTTGGCGGCCGTGGCACGCCAGGTGAAGGTGTCACCGGCATGGACCAGGATGTCCTGCGCAGCGGTAACGGCCGCCTTCAAGAGGATGGAGCCGGTGGCCTTCACCTGCACAGCGAACCCCACGGCGGCCGTAACGGTGTCGACCTGCGTGGAGCCCGTCAGGTTGATCTGCCGCGTGTTGATGACGGACAGGTCCACGTTGCTGGCGCTGGCGACGTTCTCGGGGGCCAGGTTGTAGCCGACGCCAAGGCGATCAGCGATCAGCGCGCGCATGGCGGCGATGAAGGTTTTCTTGCCGCCTTGCGTGACGCTGGCGCCGGTGTAGTCGGTTGAGGGGCCGAGTGTGGTCATTTCAGTATCCTTGCAAAGTTACGAGTGCGGTGCCGTCAACGGCAATGAGGTTTTCGTCGCGGGCGGTGATGAGGCGCGCGGCGCGGTCCTCTATCTGGATGGTTCGGGCGGTGCCGCCGTCGGCGATCTTGGTGAGGCCTATGCCCTTGATCTCGCGCCATGTCTTGGCGGTCGGGATGATGGTGCCGGCGGCGAGCACATTCACGATGCCCACGGACTCGAACTGGTCGAGCACATCGAGCTGAGCTTGTAGCAAGGAGATCTCGCCCTGCACATCGCGGCTTTGGATCGAGACCATGAACTCATAGCGCCCTTGGCGGGCCGTGATGGTGCCGGGCCATGGGCGGTAGTCTTCGGTATCCCAGGCCGGGTCGGCGTCGTCGGTCCAGCCTGGCTCCGCGTCGCTGGTCCACCCAGGGCTGTCGCCGTCGCGCCTAAACTCGATGAGGCTTGCAGTCCCGACAATGGTGTTCGGCAGCGTGAGCTGGGCGCCGTCGTCCAGCGGGTCGACGATGAACACGTCCGGCACGTAGGTGACGGGCTTGTAGGTCGACAGCGTCCAGCCGGGGTCGCTATCCAGCGTCCAGCCAGCGGTGTCCGGATTCGGGTCCCATGCGAGCGGAGAGCCGTCGGAATCCGCCACCAGGTTGCCGCCGACCACCGACGCATTGGTGATGGTGCCGGGGAAGCCGTGCGCCTTGTAGTCGTAGGACGTGACGACATTGGCCACCAGGGGGTCGCCCAGATTGATCACGGCCGGGGCCGCATTGACCGATTCATTGCCCAGTGGCCGCTCGGCAGTTCGCGACGTGTCGAACATCTTGATAAGAAACGTGGCCACTCCACTGGGGCGCACGCCAATCGAATAGGGGTTGGTGACAATCAGGCCCTCATGCAGCGGCGTCGCATCCCCCCAGCTGGTGTTATTGCCGGGGTGCCAGCGAATCTGAAAGCCAGCCAGGTCCGCCACGCCGGTCGGCATGGGCCACGTTGCAATGCCGTCGGCGCTGATGGCAAAACTGGTGACGTCTGGGGGCGGCTCGGTCTTGCCGACCACGATATGCACGACCAACGGGCACCAGTCGCCCTCGCGCCCGCTGCTCATCACGCAGCGCCCCTGCACCTGGTAGGCCTTGCCATCCTCCACCGGGAAGAGGTAGGCCTGGGTGTCGGTACCCAGCGCGTTTGGCACGGCGGTCCAGGCGGTCGCGGTGATTTCGCGGTAGCGCAACTGGATCTTGCCGCCGCTTTGCACGTAAGTGTTCAGCACCGCGTCCCAGGTGGCGCGCATGCGGCTATTCACGGAGCCATCAGGGTTGCGCAGCAGCTCGGCCGTGCCGCTGGTGATGGCCAGCCCGGCGAGCGGGGGAACCGTCAGGATGTCGGGAAAGCTGGTGTCAGGGATGTTCACCACGGCGTTGGCCTTGGTGTAATCCCACGCCCACAGGTCAGCGCTGGTTTCCTGCAGGGTATAGCTGAGCCGCGGCGCGTCAAGGTCGCGCTTGCGCACGGTCATGATCTTGGCCGCCGGCCCGAGCAGCGTGGGCAGCAACACGTTGACGTTGCGCAGCGGCGCGGTGTCATAGCCCTTGAAGTTGGTGCCCAGCTGGATGGACTGGCCGTTGCGCGCACGGCTCAGGCGCTGCCAGGCAATCATCTGGCAGCGGATCGCATCGTTAACCGTCACGAAGTCCATGGGCTGGGGCAGCAGCTCGTCGCCGTCTTCCTCCTGATAGGTGGCATTGGTGACCTGGTCATAGCTCACCGGCTGATAGCCGAAGGCAGGCGAAATGAATGTGCCTGTGACGGCGTTGAACAGGTCGGCCTTTTGCGCGTTGGGCAGCAGCTCCACTGTCTCCTCGGACAGCGTGTCGACGTCGAACGTGATGTTGGGCGTGCGGTGGTAGCCGGCGATGAGCTGCCACTGGCCGGACACGAACACGGCGTCGCCGTCCATGCTGTCGAGGATGTGCCGCAGGTTGGAGAGCGGGATCTCCTGACAGGTCAGGTTGCCGTTGCAGGTATAGCGCTTTTCCGTGCGGGTTGGGCTGAACTGCACCAGCTCATCGCATACGTTCGCGCTGGCGATGGTGTCCGCCGTGCGCACCTCGGCCGCCAGGGTTTTTGGGCTGTAGGGGCAGTCAACCAGGAACCAGCGGGACAATACCGCGGGGTCGTCGGTCCACTGCGTCAAACCAGTGCGGTCGTCATATGCTTTGACGCCACGAACCACGGCGCTGTATTTGGGAACGCCGATATCGCCCAGGATCGAGAAGTCGGCCGTCATCGCAATGGTGACGTAGGTATTGCCGGTGTTTTTCTTGGACGAGTCCCACGCCGCTGGATTCCCGCTGAGGGCTGCGGCCGCAATCAGCTCAGGGGCAGCCTCTTGACCGGGAGCGCCCAGGTATTGCTGGATGTTGAACAGGGCCGCGACGAATACGTAGCTATAGGATGCCTGGATGTGGTAGTCCGTTGTATCTTCATTGATCGTGAAGGTGTTGCCAACACGGCTGAAATCGGTGATGCGAGCGGTAGGCAAATTGCCGCCATCCGTGTTCGGCCGGATGTCGACCTTGAAGAGGTGCACCTCGGTGCTCGGATTTTGTGCCAGCGTAAACACCACGCCAGGCGCACCGCCGGGCGTAAGCTCAGACATTGGATTGGTGGTGGTTTTTGTGTACTTCGCTGGCGCGATGACGTTGCCGCTGCCATCCAGCGTCAGCACGTCCTCATTGAACATGTGCTGACGGATGGAGTCACACTCGTGCCCAGCCAAGGTGACGGCGAACATGTGGAACTGCCCCACACTGCCGTACGTGAACCAGGGCCACATGGGGCCGCTGGTACGCGGCTCGCCCAGGCAGATGTTGCGCGGCACCAGGGGGTTGTCCACGATCATCGTGACGTCGCGCAGGCTGGCGTTGTAGCTGGCGCGCGCCATGGACTCGGCCTTGCTCTTCTCGCGGTCGGCCATGACGCTGCTGATCGCAAAGCTGGCCAGGGCGCCCGCGATCTGCGCGCCCGTGATCGAGCCAATCACGGCCGCCGTGCCTATGCCGGCGGCGCCAAGACCAGCGGTGACGCCAAAGCCTAAAATTGCTGCCGGCATGGCTACACCTTCCAGGCGCAGAGCGCCGAGGAAATGTCGATAAGGACTACGCCAGCCGTGCCGGCGACAGCCACATCGGAACCCACGCAGATCCCCAGGCCGGGCCCGGCATCACTCACGGGGAGCATGACCACGTCACCGCGCCCCGCGGCGGCACGGTTCTCCATGGGTGGCCCGAGGTAGCGGCACACCAGTGGGCCAAACCCGCCGGCCTGCTTGATCAGTCGCTGGGCGCCTCGCTCGGTGGCGTAGCGCCCGCGCAGCTCGCGCATGGGGTCTACCCCTGTCATGAGCTGCACGGCGTCGCCTGCGAAGCTGCAGCAGTCGTTTTGACCCCAGGCGAAGGGGGTTTTCATGCGCGCCTGGATGAACCCGGCCAGGCGCATGGGCCAGTCGGGGTAACGGGCGATGTTGGCGAGCGCGTTCATATGGTGCGCGCCGCCTTGCTGAAGACGACTTTTTCGATACGCTTGCTGTTTTCGATCCCGTCCCAGAAGGTGTCGGTCGGATCGATCAGCTTCTGGCTGGCGGAGTTGAAGAGCAGCTCGCGCTTGCGCTTCCAGTCGACCATGCAATGCTCGGCGGTGACGCTGATGGTGCTGGTCTCCCTGCCGACGCTGATGCTGCGCACGTCCAGGCGGCCCTGCCAGACGGTCTGATCGACCAGCACCACGCCAGCAGTGAGAAACGCCAACATGACCGTGCATTTGCGGCCCTGGTATTTCTCCTGCTGGGCCTCGATGATCAGGCTGTTGGGAATGCCGGCCAGAGTGAACTTCAAACCTTCGACCGAATCGCCTGTCTCGGTGATGGGCTCGATGCGGCCTAGGCCTCGCGAGGCGGTCCATATCGTTCCGCTGCCGGCGGGATACTCCACGGGGAAATCGGTCCCGGCAATGCGCACATCGCCGGTGTCAAACTCCATTTTGACGAGCGGGAACCACTGGACATGCGGCTGCACCAGCGCCAGGGCCGTGCCGGAGTCGAGGCTGCGGTCGCTGCTCATGCGAAGACCTCCTCAATGTCGACCGAGAAGGGCTCATACATGGCGCGGCTGCGTGGCCCGTGGAAGGCTCCGGAGAGCACGAACAGCGCTGTCGGCTTGATCAGCGTCACGGCCGCGCCGGCGCTCGCCGCGGCGCGCAGCATGTGTGGAACCGCCACGGTCATGATTCCGCCGGCGCTGGCCGTGGCAAGTTCGGCGTTCTCGACCAGTTGACCATTGACCGACCACATGTCGCCGGGCATCAGCGTCGTGGCGTTGCCGCAGCCGGCCAGTTCCAGGCTGGTGGCGAACTGGGCGGCTGTGGCGTTCACAGTCACACCCGTGGTGTTGATACTGCCGGCGGGCGAGCCCTCCACGCCGGCAGCGCTGAATTTGCGCAGGTCCCACAAGGCGATGCGGTGCTGCTTGCCGTTGAGTTTGCGGTAGAACCCGAGCAGCTCCAGGCGGTTGACTGAATAGTCCTCGCCGTAATTGAGCGTGCCCATCCAGTGGGCGCCCGGCACGCCGCTGGTCTGTTGCCCGCCGCCCTGCGCGCTGCGCACGGTCACGTCGGTGTTTTCCAGCCAGAAGTCGGCGCTGACGACGTCAAATGCGCGGCCGGTGCCATAGGCGTAGGTGGTCATATCCGCCTCCCGCGCTGCCCGGCCTGGTAACGGTCCAGGCCGGCCAGTGCACGCGCCTGCACCAGGCCAGCGACAACCTCTGCACGCCGAACTCCATCGCCGATAGACACGTTCTGCACAATGGCTGGGCCGCTGGTGCGCTGACCCTTCGTATGGTCGGTGACGGTCTCGTCTGGGTGCATCATGGCGAGGAAGCCGCCCTTGCCGTCCAGACCGCCGGTGCGCAGGCCCGGGCCGGTGTAGCCGCCGCCGTCAAAGCTGGCGAGGCGGTCCATGCGGGCGAAGTCGCCCGTGGCCAGCGCCGTGCTGTCGCCCCCGCCAAAGCCGCCCAGACCACCGAGGCCGCCCATCATCTGTTTCATGGCCGCGGTAATGAGGTCGTTGCCGGCCTCGACAAACGGCTTGATGATGGGCTGCAGGATGGTCCTGCCGGCTTGGGCCTTCAGCTCCTGCCAAAAAATATCGGACGCGCTCTTGCCGTTGCGGAAGCCGTCCAGGATGCCGTCGGAGATGCTCTCGCTGATGGTCTGGGTACGGCGCTTGGCGTCCTCGACATCGGCGGCAATGATCTCTTTCTGCGCGGCCTCGCCCTTGAGGAGGCGCTCCTGCTTGAGGAGGTTGATCTTGCGCTCAAGCTGTGCGACCTCGGCCTCATTGCCCTCCACGCCCTGGGCGACCAGCAGCAGTTCCTCCTCGCGCGCGATGTTGGCGTCAAGCCGGGCCATGCGCAGCAGGTTGACGGCCTCGGTGCTGAGGCCGATTTCTTCGTTCTGCTCGCGCAAAGCCTGGTTGCTTTTGGCAAGCTGGTCGCTCTCGTTGGCCAGCGCCTCCAGGTGCTTCTGGGTGATTTCGGCGTTCTTGGCGCGGGCCTCGCCAATCTTCTGCTCCAGCTCGACCTGGGCCTTGATGGCGGGCTGCAGGCTCAGCAGCTTGGCCTGCTCGGCGGTCAATGTCTTGAGGTTGATGGTGCCCTTGGCATACATCGTGTTGAGGCGGTTCCAGTCCTCGGTGAAGGTGCCGGTCAGGCCTGCCAGCTCCAGCACCAACTTGGCCTGCTCTTTGAGTTCTTTGTTGGCGGCGGCGGCGCCGGACCCGTCAGAGATCACTGGCGCATCGATCTTGGCAGTGGCAAGCCGGCGGCGGCGCGTGAGCGCGTCGCTGGTATCGCCGTTGCCCTTGAGAGCATCTCCTGACTGGCGAATCCTGGAAACCTCTAGCAGGTCATCGATACCGAACATGTCCCGACGGAGACCCTGAGCCTTCTCGCGACTCCCCTGAGCCAGCATGCGGTCGTAGTTGCTCACGTAACGCTGCTTTTCCACGCGATCGGCGAAGGCCTCGGCTTCGGCAATTTGCTTTTCGATCGTCCCGCGTTGAGACAACAGCTTATTGATGTCTTGGCCAGGATTGGAGGTCAATTGGCCGCTAGGCTTAACGGCGCCGAGTCTCTCCATCACCATCACCAACGTGCTTAGAACGGGCACGTACTTCAGCACGCCCATGATGCCATCCTGAATGACGGTCCAAACCTGACCGGCGGCCTTCAGACGCAGGAACGTTTCGATTAAGTCGTTGAGCACCGGCAGCAAGCCGCCGGCGATGGCCACCTTTCCAGCCTCCGCATTAATCTCAAGTTTCTTGAGATTGTCGTTGAACTCAGCAGCCTGCTTAGCCAGCTCGCCGCCGTAGATGGCGCCCAGGCCCTGGGCCTCCTTACGAAGCCTTGCTATGCCCTCGCTGCCTTGGTTGAGCAGCGGAATCATCTCGGCGCCAGACTTGCCGAATATCTTCTGAGCGAGGGCCGACTTGGCCGCACCATCCGAGTAGGAGGCGAAGCGGTCCGCCAGGTCGGCCAGCACCTCATCCTGGTTGCGCAAGCCACCGCTGCTGTTGGTAACCTCGACCCCCACAGCCTTGAAGGCCGCAGCAGCCTCTTTCCCTCCACCAGCGGCCTCCGCCATGTTCTTGGAAAGCTTGGTGACGCCATCCGCCAGTGACTCAAACGTGGTACCAGTGACCTCCCCGGCATAGCGCAGCGCACTCAAGCTCTCGACCGAAATTCCGCTTTTCTCGCTGAGGTCGTCGAGCTTGTCCAGCATGTCGACGGCGCCCTTGATGGTGGCCGCGCTGAACACGCCGGCGATGGCGACGCCCAGCGTTCCGAACTTTGCGGGCAAGGCCTGGGCCTGGTCGCCCAAACCTTTCAGGTTGCGCTTGGCGGATTCGAAGGCGGCCTTGGTCTGGTCCGCGGCTGAAAGTACGACTTCTGCTTTGGCGGCCATTACTTAGCCCTTTCTCGGAAGATGCGCAGAGCCTCGGCTTCCATGGCCTGCACCATGTCGACCACCACGACCCGCTCCGGCTGCGGCACGCCCTCCAGATCCAGGAAGAATGGCAGCGAGGCGTAGTCCAGGCCGAGCACCCCACCCATGCCGGCGACCCGCCACTGCGTCTTGTGGAGCCGCGTGTACACGTTGAAGGCGCGCACGTTCTCCGGCCATATGCCGAAGGCCTGCGGTACAGGCGGCGCCTCTAGCTTGAGACCGAAGGCTGCCAGCGCTGCGGAGGTAGTTGAGGTGTCTTCCCATCCGTTGATCAGTCTGCTGACAGCCTCTAGGAGTTTTTTCTTTTGGAGTCCGTCAGTTCGTGCAGGTAGGACCTGAAGAACTCATGGCGTGATGGCGTGTATTTCGCCAGCACATCGGACAAAGCGGTGACGCTGTATGGCTGGTCGAAGCCGGACCACTCTTCAATGACCTCATCCAGCAGTTGCACGTCGTCGACCTTGCCCTTCTTGGCCACCCAGGCGGCGAGGGCATCGCGGTCCTTGTAGCGGAAGGTGACGATCACCTCTATGGGCTGCGCCACGCCGGGCCGGCTGAGGGGCACCGGCGCGCCAAAGGTCGGGTCGGGCTCGATCTTGAACATACCGAGCCGCCTTACTTGCAGTAGATGATGATGTCGTCGTTGCCCGAGCTGGGCACGCTGCGCAGGTCGTAGCCGATGAGGCGGCGGCCGTTGACGTCGGTTTTCTTGGGGTTGATGAGCTGGGCCGCCGAGAGAAACACGCCGACGATAAAGCCGCTGGTGGTGCCGTGCTCCAGGCTGATGGACGACAGCGTGTTGGCCTTCACGCTGGCCATGTAGGTGACTTCCTGCGCGGCGGTGAGGTCCATCTCCAGGCTACCGCTGACGGAGCGGCCGGTGATGTCGATGTACTCGGCGCCCAGCAGCGGGGTGTATTGCACGTTATTGCCCACGTCGATCTCCAGGCCACGGCTGGTGAATGCCGTGCCGCCAGTGACGATGCCGGATGCGTAGGTGCCGCCGAACTTGACGTCTGCGGTGTTGGGGTCGGTAATCACCTGCGGCGTCTTCCAGCCGGTCAGCGTGGTGCTGGGATTGGCCGCAGCGGTAAGCCCGCCGTCCTTGCCGGTGAAACTGAACTGCATGGTCGGGCGGCCGGAAATGGACATACCGATCTTCACGGTGCCCTTGGCACCCAGCAGCTTGTGCAGCGCGCCGTCGTCGTAGTAGTAGATGGTGGCGCTCTTCTGGTTGGCCGGGGTGTCCGGGGCGTAGCCCTTCCAGGTCACGCTGCCGGTTTCAGCGAAGCCACAGGCGCGCAGCAGTTCGCCCCAGGGCGCGGCCGTGCCCGCGGTGCCAGAGCCGGCCAACTCCACGGTAAAGCCGACTTCCACGTACGCGGAGCCAACGAGTTGCTCCGACGCACCGAAATAGGAGCGCACCAGGTCACGGTCAACGTTCTGGGCGTTCAACGGGTTGATGTTCTGATCCGATACCAGCAGTGCATTCGCTGCACCGGTAGGAACGGCGTCGGTGCCCTCGGTGGTTTCGATCTTGGCAAGGATGGCCGAGTTGCGGGTATAGCGTCCCATGGTTTACTCCAGAGTGAGGTTTTGTGTGCGGTGCAGCACCTTGAGGGTCAAGGTGACGCAGCTGAGCTGGTCGGCGGCGGCGGCGAAGTCGTAGTCCAGCTCCATCGGCATGAGGTCCATGACCAGGCCGCCGAGCGTGGGGTCGGCCGCCAGGCGGGCATACACCTTGCCCAACAGCGCGTCGACGGCGTCATCGCCGCTGGTGGTGTTGCTGCGGGCGTAGCACTCGATGGCGATGCTGGTGTCCCAGTCGGTGGGACCGTTGAGGATGGCGAAACGCTCGATGTTGTTGGCGCCCTGGATGCGGATCACCACGGCGTCGTCAGCGTCTTCCGGGATGGCGCGCTGCCGCGCCCGGGCGATCAGGGACGATACGGCAGGGCCGGTCTCCAGCGCCGTCTTGATCGCGGCGACGATGGCGCCGAAGGCGGTCATGCGGCCTCCAGAAAGAGGTGGCTGACGCCGGTGCCGTCAGGCTCATGAGCGGCGATGGTGAAATTCAGAGGCGCGGGGAATCCTGACTGATCGCCCAAAACGACCACTGCTTTGCCGACCGGAGCGGCGGGCACAGCGCTGGTAGCTATGGTGGCGACGGGCTGGGTCGAGGCCATGCCCGACCCTCCCACATCACCAAACTGGAAGGGCCGGTCGAAGATCAGCCGCACTGCGACACCGTCGACCGTCGCATTGACTGCGAACTCGTCGGTATCGAAGAAGTCGGACAGGTCTTCGGCGAAGGCCATGATCAGCCAGCCTTGACCACGTCGGCGAGGTAGTCGTCGAACTTGTCGCCGTACTGCTTACGCAGGGCTTCGTCTGCGTCCCAGTCTTTCTGGGCCTTGTCCTTCAACGCAAAAAGAGCAACGGCACGTTGCTCGGCGGACTGCTTTTCAGCCGCTTCGCGCTCAGCAGCCTCGGCCTTGGCCTTGTCGGCCGCCGACATGAAGGCGTCAGCCATGCCTCTGGGGATGTCGCCGTCGTAGTAAAACGACTCGCCAGCCTTGAACTGCACAGGCTGGGTGGTGGTGTACACGCCCCTCTTGCCCGTGGGCTTGAGGGCGTGGCGGCGTGGCGCGGCTTGGGCCGGCGTAAGGCCCAGCACACTGCCTTCCGGCAGCGTGATGGGCTGGGTGCTGACGTATTTCATGCTCTGCGCATCCGCCGATCAGACCAACTGGTTGAGCACGGCGCCTTGCCAGCGGCCGTAACCCACGTTCCGCCAGGCGTCGATGCCAACCTGGATCTGGTCGTTGTCGAAGGCGTACTCGCTGCCTTCGTCCTTCATCTTGATGTCTGGAGCCGTCTCTTCCTGGCGGATGAAGGGCTTGACGCTGCCATCGGTGCGGACGGTGACGAACTTGTCAGTCCAGCCGCCGATGGTCAGGCGCGGATTGACGGCCGCACGGATGGTGAAGTTCTCCATTGAGAACGTCGACGCAGCAGCGGCGCGCACCATGCTCAGGGCGGACATCGTCGCGTTCGACAAGCCCACCGGCACCAGCACCATGAACTGGGAAGCTGTTTCGTTGAGCGGCTCGCCCTGGTCATCCACAAGGCCATACATCTGCGAGATGGATGCCAGGATGGCCTGCTGCATCTCTTCCGGGCTGGGCGCCGTTGCCGAACCGTGCACGGTGGCCGGCAGGCCGGAGATGTCCGTGGTGATGCTGTTCGACTGGCTGCCGCTCTTGCCTTCCGAGTGGTCGGTGTCGAAGAAATATTGGCCGTCATAGCACAGCGCGGCGCCGCCGTTAAGGATCAGCGTGGAGATGAGGCTGGCAAAGTGGGTGCGGCCACGCTCGGCCAGCTCGCCCATGCGCACGCGCAACTGGCCCGTCTTGTCGCGGCGCAGGTCCTTCAGCGCGATTTCAATGGTCGACTCGAAGTGCTTGTTTTCGATCGAGATGCCGTTGGTCGTGAAGCCCTTGGCCTGGCGGCCACCGAGCCACTCGCGCATGGCGGGCGGCATGCCGAGCCATTTGTACTGCTCGGTACCCTGGTCACTGGTGAAATAGTTCGACACTGCGTCGATCCACCCCTGGCCTTGCTGGGCGTCCAGGGCTTCGAAGTACATGCCGATTACGGCACGCGAAGAAAGGTCTTGTGCGGACATGGTTTGATCCTTGTATGGTTGAAAGCGTTATGTTGGTGCGGCTTGACGAGTGGTCGGCCGGGCTTAACTGATGTACTTGATCAGCGCATTGACTTTCGCCGCCAGGGACGCCACTGCGTTCTTCGTGGCGGCGTCGCTGATGGCGGCGAGCGTGTCGCTGGCTGCGCCCGTGGTGTTGTCGGTGAGCGCGGTCAGCGCGCCCAGGCCGGCGTTGCTGGCGTCGAACTCTACGACGCCTATGCCGCCGGAAACAAAGCGGATCACACGGCCAATGTGGCTGTTGCTGGTTGCGGTCAGCGTGAAGGTGGCGTCATCGGATGCATACACAGCCTTGCCCACATCGGTGACGGCCAGGCCGCTGATGGCCAGCTCCACGCGACCCTTCTGGCGCAGCCACACCTTGATGGCGTTAACTAGGCCGGCAGAGTTGTCCGCCTTCTCCACGGCGAAGCCTCGGAACGGATCACCGGCGACCAGAGGACGGGCATACCCGCTGCCGTTGTCGCCTACCGCGGCGCCTTCGTAGATGATGTCCGCTGCAATGACGCCCATATGGTTGCGATCGCCTTGTTCATAGGCGCGCGCCACATCGGTGCTCAGCGTCGTCATGGTAAGCAGCAGGCCATGGCGTGCCATGTGACGCTGCGTTGCCGCGTGGGCTTTCTCGGCCGCGAACACCGTGAGCGAGACCACGAACTTGAGGCCTGCGGAGGACAGCAGTACAGCTGCCATCACGAACAGGACAACAAACAAGGGGAAGAGGAAACTGAGTTTCATGATGGTTCCTAAAAAGTTGGAAGCGGTTGAATGGTTTGGAACTGTGTTGAAGGGTGCGTGGCCGGTTTACTGTTTGGCCGACAGCACGCGCACCTGGCCCTTGTCCTCGGCCTTGGCGTAAGCCAGGTAGGTGGCGAAGTTGCCGGCGAACTCGCCGCGCAGCTTGGCGTCCTTGTCCCAGGTGGCTTTGGCACGCTCTTCAATTGGTGCGTCGGCCGCTGGGGCGGAGGCTTGAAGGTCGCCCGTGGCTGCAGGCTTCTGCGCCAGCGGAGGCGGTGCGTCGCTCGCGCTGGCGGCGGCCTGCTGGGTGCGCAGGTTCTTTTCTGCGGCATTGACTGCAATGGCGGCGTCGCCTGCGGTGGACTTGCCGTCGAATTTCAGGCCCTGGATCAGAGCCTCATGGCCTGGGATGAGTTGGCCTTCGACGGCCTGGATGCGGGCGCGCTCGGCTGCAGCGCCTTCTGCGCGAAAAGCGGTTACCGCCTCGGGATGTGCGGCTGCAAATTGTTCGGGGGTCATGTTGGTTCCTTGAGATGAGGTTGGAGGGTTGTGCGCAGCACCGGCGCTGGTCGAGGCTGGGCCGCTGGCGCGGTCCTGGTTGAGCTGGGCGATCAATGCTTCGAGGGTGGAAACACCGTCCACCAAGCCCGCATCGATCGCCTGCTGCCCATAGAAGACGCGGCCGTCGGCCATGTCCTTCAAAACTGTTTCCACGCTGACGCCGCGGTTGTCCGCCACTGCAGAAACGAAAATGGAATAGAAGTAATCAACCTGCTCCTGCATGGAGGCACGGCCGGCGTCAGTCAGCGGCGCATACTGGCTGGCAATGCGCTTGTATGCGCCGGCATATATTTCGGTGTGCTTGACCCCGTTTTGTGCATCTGCGCCGGACACGTCCACATGGGTGGCAACCACGCCTATGGAACCCACCACCGTGGTGCTTTCCGCGATATACGCCTTCTGGGCGGCCGAGCCGATCCAGTACGCGGCACTGGCCATGACGCCGCTGGCCAGGGTTACCACTGGCTTTTGGGCAGCAGCCTCTTTCACGATATTGGCCAGCGTGGAAGTGCCGTCGACGGCGCCGCCTGGGGAATCAATAGAGAGAATGATGCTGTGGACGGATGTGTCGGCAACGGCATCGCGCAAGTCACGGGCGACCAATTCGGTGGACACGCCACCGGATATCTCCATGAACAGGTTGGCGCGCTTGGCGATTACGCCAACGATGGGCAGCACCGCGACACCGTCGATCACCTCATATCGGCGCTGTTCATTGGCGAGGGGACGGCCCAGCCGCGCCTCCACCGCGGCCACGTCGATCTTTTCGCCGCGCAGGTGCGTGGCGTAGATGGCCTGAATCTCCTGCAGCATGGCAGGCTGGATAGCCCAGGGCGCGTGGAGGATGTCGAGAATTTTCATGCAGTGGGTTTCCGGTGCATTGAATGTAGAAATTTTTTCTGTGCCAAAACAGGGCAACTTGGCACTAGTCCTGATTCCCGTCGCCAGGCTTGGCAGGCGCCGGCGGGTCCTCGCCGTCTTGCGCGGCCGGAGGCTCGGCTGCGGCAGGAGAGCCCGCCGGTGGCACGTATATGCCGTCCCTCTTCTGCGCGTTGACCTCAATGACACGCTGCCGGTGCTTCACAGCCCAGCCCACGCCGTCGTGTAGGGTGCTTTCCTGGTCCAGGGTGCTGATACCCAGATCAACCCGCCCCTTAGCAGCTGCGACTTCCTTCTGCGGATCGATGGAGCCGGGACCGTCTCCGGTCCAGATGCATTGGTTCCAGGCGGCACGCATGAAGTCGTTGGCGAAATAGCCAGGCGCGCTGATGCGACCTTCAGCTATTTCATCGGCCAGCCACAACTCATAGACGGGCTGGCAGAACTTCTTGGCAAGCAGGTCGCGCCGGCCTTTGTAAAACTTCCAGGCCATCAACAGCGCGCCGCGGGCCGCGCTGTAGCTGCTCTGGAAGTGCATAACCAGCACCTCATAAGGAATCTCCAGCGCCATGCCGATCTGGCGCACCAAGGCGGTCCAGAACGGATCGAATTCGGGGTTGGGTCGGTTGGAACTGACGCTGCCGATGTCTTCGCCTGGCAGCAGGTTGATCACCTTGCCCGACTCCAGCTCACCCGTCCAATCAGAGCGGTCCTTGAGAAGTTGCTGCTTCTCACCTTCTTCGTCGAAGATTTGATCGAATGCCTCGGCAGACATCTTGGCGAAGACGCTGAAGATGCTGCTGGTCACAGCCGCATTTAGTTCGTTGTCCGTCCACTTTCCCAGTTGCTTAAGCGGCTCCAGAACTGGCGCAATCCAGGGGATTCCTCGCAACTGGCCGGGGCGCAACTGCTTGAAGAGGTGAAGCACATTGCGCCTGCCGCTGCTATCGCCTCGGGCAGTGACGCGGGTCCACGAGTTGGCGCCTGCATTGAGGTCGCCTGGGTGATTCTTGGAAAAGTGGTAAGCGATGGCCTCGCCAGTGGAAGGATCAAATTCAACACCCTCCACCATGGTGGCCGTGTTGGCGGTCTTGTTTGGGTTGCAGCAGCGGTCCCCTTCCACAAGCTGCAGCGCGAGCCGAGGCGGGCGGCCATTGCGAGCCAAGCGGGGCGTTAGCACGAAGGCGTCCGCGCTTTCAAGCCAAGTGCGCTGCGCAAGTTCCTGCTGGGCATAGAAGTCGTTAACGCGGGCGGCATCGCAATCCTCGGACTCAGCCCAGAACTTGAAACGCCGCGCGGCGTTCTCGTTCCATGCCTTGGCGGCCTCCTCTGTCATGCCAAGCGCCACATGGTCTATGGTCGGCGTACCGGACAGGCCTGTCCCAACAATCCCTGTGACCGCTCCATTCAGCGCGCCTAAAGGGACGGCAGAATTACGCATTTGATCGCGACTACGCTCGCGCAGGATGGCCAAGTCCGCGACGGCATCAGTGGTGGGCGAGCCGCCACCAGGGTTCCAGCGGGCGGTGGTGGTGCGGTCGCTCCGCGCGCCGGTATAGCCACCGACCAACGCCATATGCGTGCGCGCCATCATGCGCTGCGCACCTTTTTTGGGGTCAAAGTAACTGATGGCCTTGTCTATCAGGTTTTGCCTGACCAGCGGTTTGGCGCGATCGTGTGCTTTTTGTTTTGCCATGTCATCGAACCATGATGGTGCGGGCACGGCCACGGCCGGCGGACGCTGGTGTGAGTTGAGTGACCTTCTTGTCCCAGTACTCGATCTTTTCGGTGATGGTCGCGGCGTCGGCTCGGGTCAGCTTACGGCCGGCGATCTCATATGACTGACCGCTGGCGACTTTCGTGTCAGCCTCCAGCCAGGTCGAGAGCTGTGCTTGCGCTTGCGCGAGAGTGATGCCTGACATTTAGCGGCCCATGTGAAATGCCCTTGACGATGTGAAAGGGATGAATTTGAAGAATGAGTGCGGCCAGTCTATTGACGTACCCTGTGCCAAAACAGGGCAACTTGGCACAAGTCAGCCGCGGCGGTAGCCGTCTGGTCCGGTCTTCATGAGCCGATAGAGGGTCCGCCGACTGATGCCGTGTTTATGAACAATCTGTTCCGTTGGTGCGCCCGTCAGACCGTCCCGATATGCCGCCTCACGCTTTTGGCCCTGCAGGTCCTTCGCTCGCTTCGGAATTCGAACGCGCTGGCCGCCATACTCTGCCAACAGTTCGGCGCGAACCTTGGCCATCATCTCTTCGCTGAGTTGCGGCACGAGGACCTTGACTCGCTGCAAGACGAGCTGGACGATGTCCGGCTCAGCGACCACACCATCAGCGGACGTGGCAGGCTTCACTTGCGGCCCTTACGCAGCGAGGACAGCGAGGTCGGACCGACCACGGGCGCTGGCACCCGGCCCGGCCGTGCATCAGAATCAGGGAGTGCACGCGTTTGCACTGCGCTCTGATGAGGTACAGCCGGCTCTTCAGTAGCAAAGAGGTCGCGGTCCGCTGGGATGAGCCTGTCGCGCAGCAACTGCCACCCGTGTTCGGTTTTCTTGTGCAGGCCGAGGAAGTATGCGGCGGCCAGGTTGTAGACGGCTAGGTCCAGCGGCTCGTTGGCCTCGCCCTTCTTCTGCTCCCACCTGCTGGTTTTGCGCCCACGCGTGTAGCTGGTCGTGCGATATTCGGCGGTCAGCCCTTTGTAGTAGCTCTCCGGCAAGTCCCTGCTGAAGTGCATGGCGCCCGGGCCCTCATGCCGCTGCCACCGCGCCTGCAGGTAGTCCTTGGCCGTGTCGGTGCCGATGAACCACAACTGCGCACCCTTCTTCTCTGTCTTGCCGCGCCAGGTCACGTCGACGACGCTGGGCTTGGCGCTGATGATGGGGCGGTTGGGCCGACTGTGGCCCTTGATCGCAAAGACGTTGCGGCGCTTGCGCGAGTAGGTGAAGTTGTACACGTCCTGGGTATTGGAGCCGCCCGAGTCCACGAACGCGGCGCTGATGGTCATCATCGCGCCGGAAGCGTGGCGGTACCGGCCGCGCAGCAGCGCGTCGGCCTTGTCCCAGGTTTCCTGGTCGGCTGGAGAGCCATGGATCACCTGGTAATCGACAACCCAGCATTCCATGCCCTCACCCCAGGCCACCACCTTCATCTCCAGCCGGTGAGTTTGGGTATCAATTGCCGCGGTCAGCACCAGCCCACCCATGGGCACCGTACCCAGGCGGTAGTCGCCCGCCCGGTTCATCAGAGCGTCATAGCGCGTGGTCTCTTTCGTACGGGCCCAGCATTGCGCCAGGCGCGTGTTGTAGAACACGATCATGGCTTCTTCGCTGCCCTCTTCCAGCTTCGCCTTGGCCGCCTCGTATTGCTTCATCAGCGATATCCACGGCAGCCAGCCGTAGGGCAGAAACATGGCGGAGATCTGGAAGCTTTCGGTTTCACCGTCGCCAGGGACACCTTCACTCCACAGCCCGCGCACGAACATCCGCGACTTTTCGCCCTCCTCATGCATCCCGCCGCACTCGCTGCATGGGTACATCGCGCGCTTGCCGTCGTCACTGATCTGCAGCCTGGGGTGGCCATCGTCCTTAAAAAACTCCATCGGCTGGGCCACACCGCAATGGATGCACTCGAAAAGGGCGACGCGTTGTGTGCCGGCCTGGTAGAGCGAGTTGATGGCTGACTCGCCCTCAATCGTGGGCGAGCTGGGGTAGTAAGACTTGCGGTCCTTTTCGTGCGAGGTCTGGCGGGTTTCGGCCAGCTCTTTCGGGTCGCCCTCGCCGCCCACGTTGTCCTTGCTGCGGTCGACCTCGTCGTAAACCACATAGGTGACGGACAGCTCCGACAGGTTGGCAGCTGCGCCGGCGGTGGCGATGTAGAGCGCGCCGCCGGCATAGGCCTTGATGTCGTTGTTATTGGTCGACACGCGTGAGCCTGGCCGGGCGAAGCGTTCACGCAGCACCGGCACGGCCGCCACCGTCTTGTCGATCCGGGCAGCTGCCCGTTTGTGCAGCGTGCCGGTGGGCACCAGCCAGAGAAAGTTTTTGGGGCGCTGGTGCACGGTCTCACCCAGGAAGTTGAGCGCCACCTGCGTCTTGAGCATCTGCGATGCCCCCTGCACCACCACGCGCTTGCACGGGTGCCACGGCGCCAGTGCCTGCATCACCTGCCGCGCGTGCGGCGTGCGCGACGTCTTGTACGGTCCAGGCTCCGACGCGCCGGACTCCTTAGGCACCACCATGAAGGTGTCGGCCCACACGTCGGGCGACAGGTTAGGGTCGGGCTCAAGCCCGCGAGCGACAGCATCCAGCAGAACGTGGTAGCCGTCGCTCAGGTTGCTCATGGTGCAGTCACCGCGGCGGCGCCGATCTTCTCACGGAAGCTTTTGGACAGCAGCTCCTGCAGCGCCCGGTTGTGCCGGCGCAGGATGTCGGCGCAGGCATCCGCGTTGGACACTGACGCGAGCTCGGCGGCCAGGCTGTTGACCGACGACTCCATGGCGTCGCGCAAATCGCGCCCCACTTCAAAGCCAGCCCTGGCCACATCGGCCGTAACGAGGATCTCGCCGCGCAGCTTCTTGAGCTGTATTTCGGCGGTCTCTGCGTCAGCAGCCTCTCGGCGGGCCCTGGCCGCAGTGTAGCCATCGGGCACAAGCGTGGGCGATGCGGCTGCTGCGGCTGCCGGCGGTGCATCCGCCTGCACCGCCGCGCCGGCCAACAGGTCCGCTCCAGGCGCGGCCACATTGCTTGCACCTCCGCCAGACCCAGCGCGGGCCCGTGTGTTCGCAGCCCATTGGATGTCGGCAACGGCCGGATCGATTTTCCCGTTGATCAAACTGATGCGGCCTTCGGACACGGCTTTCCGGACCGCCTTTTCGTCGACGCCACGGTGGCGCGCGTATGCCGATTTGCTGACGAGGTTAACGGCCATTCGGACAAATCTCCGTGCATCCGGACTTGTTTCCGGACTTTTCCAAACGTGGCCAGCTAGCGCTTTTTCGCGCTCGTTTCGCCCCGTGTTGAGGGTGGGCTTGGAAGGACCCATGACGGGGGGTGGGGTGGTGGCTCATGAGCGGTTGAACTTCTCGGTGTAGAAGCGGGCTTCTCGCTCGAAGATCTCGGGGAACTTCTCTTCGATCATGCGCATCACCAGTTCTTTGACGCGCTTGGCATTGAACATCTGCTGCACGTCAATGGTCTGCACCGCCTGTATGGGCAGGCGTGCCTTACCCACCCGCTTGAACACGGTGCGCCCTCCGTTGCCGATGAAGGCTCCCTTGATTTCCTTGCGCGGGCCTTTACGCAGAATCTTGACTGTGACGCCGTGGGCTGACTTGCGGGCCTCGAAGTGGATTACGTTGAGGGCTCGACCGCGCTTGGTGGGAGACTCAAGGCTGCCGGTGATGCGATATACCCCGGCGCGGTAGCTGGCGCGATTGACTCTCAGCAGAGCGTTGACCTGGGAAGCCTTGATGTTGAACTCGGCACGGATGGCGCGGCTCATGCGCGTACGGGCTTGGTCCAGCGTACGGTTGACGGCGCGAGGCGTGGCCTGCTCGGCGATCTCCTTGCGCAGCGAGTCAATGCGGCGCTGGACGTCCGGGAAGTTCGTCTTGATCGAGATCTGCATCAGCCTTTACTCTTTCCTTTTTCTTTTCTTAAAAATTGATAGTTACGCTGTTACGGGCGCGCGTAACACCCAAACCCGCGCCCCGCCTGTGTTGTTACGGTGTTACGGTGTTACGGGGGCATCGCGCACACATGTACGCATGCGCACAGGTGCGCACATGCGCACACCCGCACATGTATGAGGCGGGTCCGTAACGGCGTAACACCGTAACAAGCCGCGCCGGCATTGGGTTTGCGCGTTACACAACCGCGTAACACCGTAACAATCCACAGGCTCATTCCGCGCCTCCATTTCCGCTGCTTTCATCCCCAGGGGAGCGGGGATAACTCACGATTCCGAGGTACTTGAGCAGCGACTTTTCAAAGCTTTCCACACAGTCGGCGGCCCACTTCCCCTGGTCTTGTTCAGGCGGGGGAAGGGTGAGAAACATGCGCACTGACTTGCGGCCTTCCAACGTTGGCGGCGTCATGACCTTCTCCTGTGCATAACTGTCCTGCGCCTCGGCCATCCGCATCACCATGCGCGAGAAGGTGGGGCGCTGCACCGGGAAGCGGTCCCCTACTCTCTGGGCGTACTTGAGATAGGCTCGATAGGCCTGCTGGAGAGAGCAAGGGTGATAGGGAAGGTCCAGCTCCCCGCCATGCCACTCCAGCCAGAAACGCTCTGCGCTCTTGCGGTTGATGTCGATCAGGTCGCGCTTTGCGGCCGTGGCGGGCGCCGGCGCGTAGGGATTGAAGTCCTTCAGGGGGGAGTCCAGCAAGTAGGCGTAGAAGGCCTCTGTGCCCCCGTTATCGCGCCATTTGCCCAATTCCTCGTAATAGGCGAAGGGCTTGGCCCTGGGCGTGTAGACCACCAGATAGCGCCGGTCGCTGTTGTCCAGCGCCAGCGGCGTTATTTCGTTGGAGAGGAAGCCCACGTTCATGTGGTTGGCCTCCTCGCGCCTGGGCAGGTTCTTGGGGTTGATCTGCACCGTGGGCGAGGTGATCAGCGCCTTGAGCCGGTTCTTGTTGTGCACCAGTTCCTGCCGGCTTGAGACCTCATCACCCACCACAAACAGCTTGCTGGACCGCCAGTCGTTGAACTTGTCCTCCAGTTCGTCCTGGCCCACCAGCGCGCCGTACTTGCCGTAGATGCTGGCCACCAGGTCGAACAGCATGTTCTTGCCGGCGCCCTCGTCGCCGTGCATGACAACGCTGGTGCGCAGCTTGGCGCCAAGGTGCTGCAGAGGGTAAGCAAACCAGCACAGCAGCCAGTGCATCACGTCGTCGCATTCCTGCGATTCCTCGCCGGCGCGGCTGCACAAGAAGCGGATCAGGTCAAGGATGGGCTTCACGTCCCCCACCTTCGGCTCCATCTTGATGCCGTCAAACAGGTTGATGGATCGCTCAGGGTCGCAGGTGTTAGTTGGGTCAAACACCACGTCTTTCTGCCGAACAGTGCGCCGTTTCTCAGAGGCCTTCCACATCTTCACTATGTCGGAGCCATGCGCATGCGCCATGTTGGCCAGCTTCATCATCTCGCGCGCTCCACCATCCCACACCGTGTCGGTGCCGTAGATCAGCGTGAAGTTCTCCAACAAGTAGTTGTATTTGCCCCAGTCCGGAGTTTTCTCCTTTTTGGGCGTCTTGGCCGTCTTCGCGCCAGTTGGGCGGGTATCCCCCCCTGCCCCCGGTTCTGGCGCAGCCGCGCCAGATATGGGACGCGGGGCGGCCCCTTTCTTCACCGATGCCAGGGACACGACATTGCCCGCGGGCTCGCCGTCGACGTCCGCCGGCGCCGGTTCCTCGCTGGCCGGCCGCTGCAGCACCTGGCGCTGTCCACTCGATGACATCGCGCTCACCACGCCTGCCGCCTCCAGCGCTTCCATCAGCATCGCGGCCCGGTTGTAGCCAATCTTCAGGCCGCGCTGCACCAGCGAAATCGAGGCCTTCTGGCTTTTCACCACAAGGTCCACGGCTTGGCCGTAAAGCGGGTCCACCTCTGGCGGTTGTTCTGCCATCACCGTCTTGTCCTCATTGCTTGCAGCACTGCGCCGATCTGCCGCTCCACGGCCTCAAGGCCCTGGCGCTGGTGCAGATCGTTGAAGTCCGTGTCTTTTTCGTGGCGTGTGGCCGGGTCGAACACCGGATACACAAAATCGCAGCCGCTGAGCTCTTTCGCAATCCGGCGCGCCATCGTGCGGCCCGGGTTGCTGAGTTCATGCGTGACCTGGTCGCGCGTGAGCCAGTCGTCGTCTGCACAAATCAAAATCCTATGGCTGGGGTAGATATCGCGCAGCAGCCGCACCACATGCTGCAGGTTGCCCGCGTCCAGCGCCACAAACACCGCCAGTTCGTGGTGCGTCGCCATGCGCACCGTCAGGCCCGTGCAAAAGCCCTCGACCACAAGCACCAGTTGCGGGCCACTGGTTGATACCTCGCCCAGCCGCAGCGCGCAGCCAGGCTTCGCAAAACCCTTGGTGTAGAACTTCGCCCCATCGGGCTTGATGCGCTGCACCGCCCGCAGGGCTTCCTCGCGCGGTAGGTCATAGCGCAGCAACGGAATCACCACCGTGCCGTCCGCGAAGTAGCGGCATGCCTCCGGCGTCACACCCTTGCGCTTCAGGTAGGGCGAATGGCCCTCGCGATCTGCGCGGCGCCACAGGTCGGCCGCGCCCAGGGCGGCCAGCCCAGCCTCTTTGACTCGGGCCTGGTCACGCGCGGCGCAGGCCGCAGCGTGCTCGGCCGCCAGACGTGCGCGCTCGGCATCGCCCAGCGGCTTCCAGTCGACCTCGACCTTTTCATGTTTGCCGGTCTTGTAAGAACCAAATGCCCCCACGATGTAAACCCCGCCTGCATTGGGCCGGAAGGTGCGCAGCCAGTACCACCATTTGCCCTTCTTGCCGCAGGTCTTCTTCCTGGGCAGGTCGACGTGCAGCGGCAGATCCTTGTCGCGGAACTCCACGCCGAAGGCCTCCATTTGATGGACCACTGAAGCCATGTTGTCCACTCAGTTGGCCTTTCCCGGCTCGAACGAGGCAGCTGCGTTAAGCCTCTCGTACTCGGCAATCAGCTCAATGGTGGCGGCCGTGAGGCCGACCACCCCAGCGCGCACGGCACCAAACACACGCAGCGCGCGCCAGAAGGCATGCGTAGGGTCGAGGAGCCACCCGACCAGGTAGCCCAAGCCTGGCGCGCACATGGCGACCAGCGTGAACATCAGAATGTTGGTTTGGCTCAAGGCGCGTACCCCGCCGGCTTGCGCGCCTGATTCCTGGCGGTCGCAGCCTTCACCAGCTTGTGAACGGCCGCGATCAACTCGCCACCTTCCCGCGTGATGCGCTCCAGCTCGTTGTCGTTGATATCGCCGTCGTTGCCCAGGGAGTTGCATAGCTCCTGGCACATCTCGCCCGACTCGCGAACCACATCCCCCAGCGCCAGCATGCACTCGTCCGAGCCCTCCTCAAGGCTTTCCGGCAGAGGGATGCAGCGCTGGCCGAACTCTGCCGCGAAGGCGTGCAGGATGCGCAGGTCGCGCGCGCGCCGCGTCATCTTGACCGCAGTCAGCAGGCCCAGCTTGGCCGAACCCACCTCCTGCAGCTCATGCAGGAAGGTAAACGGCTTCTTGTCGATCGCCCGGGCCAGCGCTGACGCCCCGCCCTCGTAGTCCTCAGCCACATTCTGGGCCGCGTGCAGAAGGTTCATAGCAGGAAGCCCGATCTGTTGGCATGACGCCGCGCTGCGCATTCGCGAAACTGCGCCCATGGAAACGAAAAACCCCGCCGCCCTGACGCACCAAAGCCGACGCGCTTGCCTGCGCGCCGACCACCGAAAGGGAGGAGACAAACCAAATGCGCCAGGCGTGATGGCGGCGGGGAAAATGGCGAGCAGCCCCAAGGATGAAGAGCGGCGTGCGAACAGCGCCACCCCAACCGAGGGGTCCACTCATAAACCGGAATTGGTGGCACCGGGCGCAACGCGCGGCCGGCAGCAGAGGGACATACGGGACCGAGCGGCCCCATCGGAACGGCGCCCATCACGCCCCCGCAGGTGCAACAGACTGTGGCGCTGGCTCAGGCCGAGATGGCTCAATGGCTTGCGCGCCGCGCAGATAGGCGAAGTCAAGCGCCTTGTCTGGCCTCAACTCCTCGCAGGTGACGACCCCTTCCGTGAATCGCTCAATAGCGACACACCGATCCAGTGGGACCTGCTTTTCCCCAGTACACCAATCGGAAACAACCGGAGGGGTCACACCCAAGTGGGTTGCGAGTCGGAGCGCGCGACCGCGCTCTGCGGATGCCCATTCGTGAAGTTTCATGGGTCGGATTATTAGCCATTGGTTTATTAAATGTCAATAGCCTTTTGCGAATTCCAGGATTTAGCCATTGGCAATGTAATTGCCTTCATGCAACCAGTAGCAGAAACCCGCAGAAACCGCCTCGAAATGCTGATCGAGCGCTTTGGCAGCGCCGCCGCATTGAATACTGCTCTGGGCTGGGCACGCACCGACCCAAAGCTTGCACAGATCCGGAACGCGAACCCTAGGCCTGGCCGAGACAAGCCCTATCAAATGGGTGACGCCATGGCGCGTCAAATAGAGGCCACGCTTGACCTGCCAAACGGCTGGATGGACACTCCACCTGGCGACGAATACTTGCCCAACGATGAAAGGATCCGTCGCGTCGTCAAAGTTATGGAGGCGATGCCGGGTTGGCAGATCGACCAAGCTCTTAAAATCATTGATACGATTGCTGAACCTACCCACAAAGGGAATGGAACAGAAGGCTGACAGCCAGAGCCAGGATCACCCCGTCCAACTTGCGAGGTATGTCGGTCGGGTGGCAAGCAACCGACCTTGGTACCCCTGCTGCTGCAATAATCGTGGAGATCCAGATGCGTGAATATCGACTGATAATTTTAGCCCTCGCGGTCGCGTTGGCCGGCTGCACTGGGACTATGCGCATCCCAAACACCGAGCAGGGAACAAGGGTTGATGTGGGGGGAAAGACAATTTTAGTCACCCAATACGGCGGCTCGTGGTACGCCGCGCACGCCGACTATTTGCCAAACAATCTAGTGGTGCCAGAGAGCGAGTTCTTGCCACGGAAGATGGCATTCATCGAGGCGATAGAAGCAACGTCGAAATGCAAAGTTATCGACTCAGTCCTCAGTTTTGGCGCAGCTTCGATCCAAGCATCGGTCAAGTGCTGAAATAGCCTCCTCCGGCCGGCGCGAATACCGGCCAACGTCCATCAAGACCCCAAAATCTTTACCTACCAGGCCTTTGGCAGCACTGGTTTAGGCAATTATTTTCAAATTAATTAACCAATGGCTATTGACATAAGATAAGCCAATGGCTAACAATTCGGCTACGTTCCCAAAACGGAGGCCGAATGCAAACCAGTTCCCCCACACCAGCCAGTGCACACGCGTGCACTGCCAGGGCCGCGATCCTCTTGCCGGCAGCGCCCAAGTACACGCGGCACCGCCACTTCAACACCGCCGGCTACAACGTTGTTGAGAGTTCGGACGCCATCGGCAACGAGATTGCGCTCCAGACCCCCTATAAACCGAGTGGGGAATCGGAATGGCCCGGCGTCTGGTACGGCAACGAGGTCAGGGTCGACAACGATGGCCGTATGTGGAGCCATTTCTTTCGCCACAACTACGTGGTCGACAATTTTGGCGATTTGGTTGAGGTGGCACGGTGAGGGCCGCCCCCATGGACCCGGCCGAGCGCCGGCCAGAAGTTGCCGCCGTCGCCGCAGAGCTGCAAAAAACAAACCCACATTGGTCTCGGGAGCGCTGTGCAATCGAGGCGAAATCCATCGTTACCAGCCGGTTTGTGGTGCAACTCGGTAAGGACCGGCGCGCTATGTCGGCGGTGGCCAAATGAAAGCCGCCCTCATCAACACCATGGGCGCGCTTGCCATCGCCGCGGTGCTCGTCCTGCCGGCCGCCCTGGAAGACCTGCTGCGCGGCACGCCCAGCGCCAGCCAGGAATGGGCTGACTCCCAACTCCTCAAAGACCTGCAGGCCACCGAAGAAGGCAGCGCCAAGCGCCAGGCCATTGCCCAACAGGTCTGCAACGAGGCCCGCGGCCCCAACAGCGAGGCCCGCTGGACGGCCGAGGGCCACCTGGTGTGCACAACGCGCCGCGGCGTCAGGCAGGCGGCCCTATGAACCTCCCCGAATGGCTCACCCCCACGGTGCTCCTGCTGGCAGTGTTCGCGGCTGGCATCTGCGGAGTTCTTTTCATCCTCTGGTTGGTCCAGCGCCTGCAAGAGGTCGACGACGTGTTTGAGTACCGCACCTGCGACTTCTCCACCATTGAGAGCGACGTGCGCAAGCTGCAGGCCAAGGTCCCGGATGCGCCTCGCAAGCAGAACATCATTTTCACCAGCGGCCACACCGAGTGCCTCACGGAGCAGCACGGCAACCGTCGCTTCTGGATCGTCGAGCAGCCACGGCGAGCTGGCAAGACCGCCGCCGGCGTCATCGCCGCCGCCCGCAACGCCGCCTACCGCGACAACCGGGCCGGCACCAGCAGCATCAACCCGGAGCCCAAGGGCACGCGCTTCCACGTCCTCTGGCAAACCACCTATGAGTCGGAGCGCATGACGCCAGAGCTGGCGCCAGTTATCCGCGCCCATAACGAGGCCTGATCATGCCCGGTGCCGTGCCCACCCCTGACGACGACGAGTGCTTCAGTGTGCGCGTCTACCTGCGCATGCGGGCCAGCGCCTGCTGCCAGCCAGCGGGCCCGCGCGGCATGGTCGTGCAGGTCAGCGGCACCTGCCGCAACCTCTTTCCCGATGGCCTGGCCGCCCAGTGGCTGGGCGACGAAGCCACGGCCTTCTTTGAAGCCCACCAGGCCGACCTAGTGCCAGGCCGCTGCCTGGACCTGCGCATCTACCACCTGCGCGCCTTCAACGGCGACCTGCGCGCCCGCATCAAGACGTGCGAACTCGCACCGCTGTCACGCAGCTGGATCAAGCACGCCGAGAAAACCGAGTCCCTCACCCCATCAACCCATCAGGAGCAAACCTCGCATGCCTAAACCCTTCACCCTCATTGCCCTGTGCGGCCTGGCCGGCAGCGGCAAGGACACCGCCGCCGACCTGCTGGTCACGCACTGCGGCTTCATCAAGCTGGCCTTCGCCGACTCCCTCTACGACGAGGTCGCCGAGGCCTTCGGGATAGACGCATCCCAACTCCGGCGGCGCGAGACCAAGGAGCACCCCCTCACCGCGCTGGCGCTGCGCAAATGCAAGAGCGACACCTTCGTCAACCGCATGCTGCGCTGGCACTTCGACGGCGGCAGCAAGGGCGAAGCTGTGGACATGGACGCGCCGCGCAGCCCGCGCCAGATCCTGCAATGGTGGGGCACCGAGTACCGACGCAACCAGAGCGAGGCCTACTGGGTATCCAAGGCCAGCGCCCGCGTCAGCCACTACATGCGCGAGCGCCTGGCCACCAAGTTCGTCATCACCGACTGCCGCTTCCACAACGAGGAGCGCATGGTGCGCCAGGGCTTCGGCGGCATGGTCTGGCAGGTCAAGCGCCCGGGCCTGGGCCTCGTCGAGGGCAGCCACGCCTCAGCCACCAACGGCGACGCCTTCAAGCCCGACGTGGTGCTGAACAACGACCACGACATCCGCCACCTGCAGCAGATCGTCCTGGGCGAGTTCTGGGCGCACGACGCGGGCCTGGCCGGCGTCAAGGTGGAGATTGCAGCATGAGCGCCATCTCCGTCATCGTGGGGCACGCACCACCGCCAGTTGGCACGACGCCTGAGACCACGGCAGCGCCGCAAGAGGGGTTGGTCGCCGGCTTGGTCACTGACACGGCGAGACGCGCAATTGAAACCGTCGTCAGCAACATTGGCGCCCGCCTTGACTGCTTCGACCGCCAGGAGGATGTGGACTACGTGACCGGGCAACTAGACAAGCTCTTAGAACTCACTGAGCGCGCCGCCCCTCCACTCCCAGCACAAGTGCAGGAGGCGACAGAAAATAAATACGCGATTTTTTGGGAGCGCCTGCCCGGGTATCTGATCGACCATCACGAAGGCGAAGAACTTACAGAAGAACTACTGCAACGGGCGGCTGCTGATCTATATGCAAAATTTCCAGAGCTTGTGGCCACTGGTTTGCGGCCGTTTGGGCTATTGCTTTTAGAGGAACGTGCCACCACTCGAAGACTGTTGCGGGAATTGCGCGACTTGACGGATGCCCCAACGTTTATGGGCGAGACCCGCACCCCTGCTCCGGGGATGGCTGGGGGTGTGGTGACTGATGTTTCTTCAACACAGAAAGGAGGTTCAAATGCCGAAGGGTCCACCTTACGCACCGATGCTGTAACCGTGGGGCGCGACACGGTGACGAACGCGCAAGACCTACTGCGCTCTATCGCTGGTGATTTGGAAATCATGTTGGCTTCGGCCAAGCAGCACGTTTCCGAGGAGTGCGTGACGGGCTACACGGTCAAAACCGGGGCGCTCCACCGCATCATCGGAACACTGGTCGGCAACGGTTTCAGCGTCAGCATCCCTCTCGCACTCCACCCATCACCTGCACCGCAGGCAGCGGGGGCGGACTGGCTCCCCATGGAAACCGCGCCCAAGGATGGCACGATGGTCTGGCTGTTGGTCGATTACACCGGCGAGGATGCCTGCCACCCGCTGGAAGACGCGCCGCAAGCACAGACCATCGGCGCCAACACCGACGACAACATGGGACCGGAGGAAGGCCAGGGATGGCTGTTCGCGGGCTGGAGCTGGGAGCAGGACTGTTTCACTCAGGGCCAGGGCAAGCCCATCGGCTGGCGCCCCCTCGCGACCAGCGGGGCGGCGGATGCGATACAGGGCCTTATTCAAGAGCATTCCGCACTGATACCCGACCCCAGTGACGACGAAGTGGACTTGCTGCTGGCCCAGATTGACCAGATCGCCAGAGGCCACGATTCCGACAGTTACGGCCTGCCGACACGGGACGAAGATCGTGTGCAATCCATGCGGGCGCAAGTGAATTGGTTTTTTGGGCGCTGGATTGCCGCCGCTCTACCCCCACCAGGGCGGTGGATGGTGCCGATGGAGGAGATACCGCTGAAAGTGAATCAGCTGATCGGCCATGCTCGCCGCCTGCAGGGCTTCGCCAACAGGCTGGAAACCACGAACGCGCTCCTCTCCAAAGAAGTGCGGGCCGTCGCCTATGACGTGGAGAAATCCGCCCAAGGCATCTACGACAGTTTGCCAGATAGCGGCATCAAGGAGGGCTCATGAGCACCGCCATCACCGCCCCGTCAAAACGCGTAATCACGTCGAAGTTTGCCACCTGGCCGAACTTCGAAGAATCTAAGGTGCTCGCCATCATGCGCGAGGCCGGCTTCGATCCATCGGCCAAGTGCTGGTCCGGCGGCGTCGAGGAGATGCGCCATGTCATCGCAGCAGCCATTACAGAATCATTTGCACCACAGGCAGCATGGGCGGCATCTGTAAGCGACGATGAGCTGGCCGCCGCCATCAAGGCCTACAGCGTCTACGACGCCGGCGAACAACCCATGGCAATGCATGCCGCCCTGACCACCTTCATCTGCCACCGACGGGCTATGGCGCAGGCTGAGCCGAACTGGGAGAGCCCGCCGCCAGCGATTGACGCCCGCCTTGGCGTGTGGCTCACCAGCGGATCGGACGATCTGAACCCGCACACCAAGAACCTGGTGGTCCGCTTCGCCCGCGCCATGGCCAAGAAGCTGCTGGCGGCAGAGGTCAAGTACGGCTACACGGACGGCTGGCGCACAGAAGACTGGATGGACGAATGCCGAGCCCAGCTGCGCAAGCACATTGACAAGGGCGACCCCGTCGACGTCGCGAACTATTGCGCCTTCCTGTGGTACCACAAAGAGAGCACTGCCTCACCACCGGTTGAGGAAACATTCCTCAAGATCGAGCGCGACGGTAACTTCCTGATCTGCGAAGCCGAAGACCTTCCGGACATGCTCGGCGACGACGACGGGCCGTACACGCTGACCCTGGTGGCGATGACCCGTCAGGCCTTTGAAGAGCTGCCCGACTTTGAAGGCTTCTGACAATGAAACGCTCTGACTTCCTCGACGCCGCCAGGTCGGCGCACGCCGCCCTCCGCGACATCTTAGCCGACCAGCCCTGGTGGCGCCGCATCCTGCTCGCGCTTTTCCTGGTGCTCGTCTGCGTCGTATACGCCGTCTGGGCCCTGCTGGTGCTGGTATCAGAAAAGCTCCGCAGCCCGCGCAAGCCCTGAGCCGCGCCTGGCGTCAGCACCCTCCACAACTTTCAAGGACTCCCATGACCACCAATCTGCAATCTGACGACGTCTTCATCCCGGACATGGACCGGCGCCTGCTGGTACCCAGCCTTACCAACCGGCCACCCCTGCCCAGAGCCCAACTGGTCGCGATGGCCGAGACCATGGGCAATGGGCGCGGCGTGCGGCAGGCACTGATCGCGCGGCCACTGCCCGCCAGCCGCCTACAGGAGACCAAGCTCAACACCCCGCCAGGCCAGCCGCTGCCCACGCATGAAATCGTCTGCGGCGAGCAGCGCTGGTGGTCTTCCGACATCGCCCATCTCAAGGGCCTGCCCGTCATCATCCGCAAACTGACCGACGCCGAGGCCCTGGAAGAGCAGGTGATTGAGAACGTCCAGCGGCAGGACTACACCGAGATGGAAGAAGGCGAGGCCTACCAGCGCCTCATGCAAAGCAACGGCCTCACGGCCGACCAGGTCGCCGCCAAGGTGGGCCGCAGCCGCCGGCACGTCTTCAACCGCATGAAGCTGCTGGACCTGCGCGCCGAGGCCCGCGCCGCCCTGGTCAGCGGCGAGATCGACGCCACCCGGGCACTGCTGCTGGCCCGCATCCCTGACCATGAGCAGCAGCTCAAGGCCCTGCCGCTGCTCGCTAAGCGCGACTTCGACGGCGAGTTTGAACTCAGCAGCAGCCGCGCCGCCGGCCTCATCCAGCGCGACTTTATGCTCAACCTGAGCGGCGCACCCTTCAAGAGCACCGACGCCGAGCTGCTGCCCGCCGCGGGCAGTTGCAAGACCTGCACCAAGCGCACCGGCCACAACCCCGACCTGTTCGCCGACGTCAAGGGTGCAGACATTTGCACCGACCCGCCCTGCTACCACCGCAAGGAAGAGGCTCACCACAACCGCATCCTGCAGCAGGCCCACGCCAACGGGCAGGAGGTCATCACCGGCCGCGAGGCCAAGGCCCTCATGCCCAACAGCTTCGGCGGCATCGAAGGCTACCTGCGGCTGGACGACGCCAACGACAGCCCGACCGACAAGCCGCTGCGCAAGCTGCTGGGCAACATTCTGGAGCGCGAAGAGGTCAAGACCACCCTGGTGGAGAACCCCCACAAAAAAGGCGAGATGATCGCCGTCCTGCCCGCCACCAAGGTGGCCGAGCTGCTCAAGGCCCGCGGCCACAAGGCCGCCGCCAGCCAGCTGGAGGCCGAGGAAGAAGACACCAGCCGCGCCCAGGCCGAGGCCGCCAAGGAAGCCAAGAAGCTGGCCTTCGAACAGGGCTGGCGCGACGAACTGCTGCGCCGCACCTACGCCAAGCTCTGCGAGGCCACGTCGATCGATTTCCAGCGTATCTCCGACGACGTAATGCGCATCATCGCCCGCCACCTGGTCGACCGCGTCAACGGCGAGCGCACCCGCCAGCTTTGCGGCCTGCTGGAGCTGGGCAAAGTCGCCCCGCGCCAGGCCCTGATCGACCACATCGCGGCCTGCAGCGACCCCGAGCGCCTGGTGCTGCTGCTGGTCATGCACGCCGACGTGGAATTCAAGGACTTCCTCACCGACCCCACCGAGGCCAACCGCGGCCTGCTGCAGGTCGCCAGCGACTATGGAATCGACGTCGCAGCCACCAAGGAAGCCACGAAAAAGGCCATGCGCGCCGCGGAAAAGACCCCTACCCCGGCGGCTTCGCCATCTCAAGGGGAGGGGGGAGCCCAAACCAGCAAAGCCAAGCCCGCCAGAAAGCCCAAGATTTCCGCAGAAGAAGCCAGTCAAGGCATCGCTAAAGCGATGCAAGGCATTGAAGGCGAGTCGGTTCCCGACTCGCAGCACCGCGAAGACCAGGCCACAGACCAGGCCGCCACCCCAGCACAGGCCGAAGACCCCGCCGGCGATCCCAACCCGCTGTTCAAGCAGGCCGTCGCCATCGTCGTGGGCGAGCAGAAGGCCACCGTGCGCCTGCTCAAGACCGAGCTGGGCATAGGCACCACCAAGGCCCTGGAGCTGATGGCCAGACTGGAGCGCGCCGGCAAGGTCAGCTCATGTGACGAGCGCGGCGCCAGGAAGGTCCTGGCGGCCGCATGACATCCGACCTTGAAAACTGGCTGCACACGCGCAACACAGCGCTGCGCACCCTCAACATCGCCCACTTCAAGGCGCAGTTCCCCGGCGTCAGCGACGAGGTGGCGCTCATGGCCCTGCACAAGGCGCGCTATGAATGCCGCGCGATCGAGGCCAGGCTGCGGCTGGAGAGCGCCGCATGGCTGCGCGCCCGCGGCTACGGCCGCCTGAGGGCTGGCGAGATCCTGCCGGCCGGTCAACTTCCCAAATAACCAGAAGCAGAGCACTTGATGCAACACCCTCAGTTCATCTTAAATCTGGCCGCCAAGCTGGTCATTGTGTTTTTTGCGGGCGCCGGCGGGGCCTGCGCTGGCATAGAAGAGGCCATCGGCCGCCACGTTGACTATGCCATCAACCATAACGACAACGCGCTGTCCTGCCACCGGGTCAACAATCCGCAGACGCAGCACCTGGTCGAAGATGTGTGGTCGGTAAAACCTTACATGCTGACCGCCGGCCGCCCGGTTGGCTATATCCATTTCTCACCTGACTGCACCAATTTCAGCCAGGCCAAGGGCGGGCAGCCGCGCAGCGAGGCCATCCGTTCCCTTCCCTGGGTAACGGTGAAGTGGTGCGGCACAGTGCGCCCAGAGGTCTTCACTCTCGAAAACGTGAAAGAAATTAAGAAATGGGGTCCACTGATCGCCAAGCGCGACAAGGCTACCGGCCGTGTCGTGCGCGTTGACGGCACCGTGGCCAGCCCTGGCGAGCGCGTGCGGCGGCAAGATCAATTCCTGATTCCAGATCCCAAGCGACTGGGCAAGACCTGGCGCAAGTACTGCACGATCCTGCGGGGCATGGGCTACGACATTGAGGACCGCGTACTTTGCGCGGCGGACTACGACGTGCCACAGCAGCGCAATCGCCTGTTCCAGATTGGCCGCTGCGATGGCCAGCCAATTCACTGGCCGGCGCCTGTCCGCGCCAAAGACCCATCCAAAGCCCCCAAGGCCGCCAACGGCAAGGCATTGCCGAAATGGATACCTGCCTATGAGTGCATCGACTTCAGCAACAAGGGCACCAGCATATTCAATCGCAAGAAGCCGCTCGCGCCAGCCACGATGACGCGCATAGCCCGCGGCATGGACAAGTTCGTGCTGAATTGCGCCGACCCCTTCATTGTCCCGGTAACGCACCATGGCGACGTGCGCGTGCACGACATTCGCAGCCCGCTGCCCACCATCACTACCGCAAACGGCGGGGAATTCATGGTCGCGGCGCCGGTGCTGGTCCAGGCAAGCCACGGCGAGGGCAAGCCAGGCGGCGTGAAGCGCTGGGGCGCCGGCGTGCGTGATATGCGCCAGACCGTTCCCACCATACCGGCGAGCGGTTCAGGCGGCCAGGCGGTGGCCACAGCCTTCCTGGCGCAGATGAATGGAGGCTTTTACAAAGGTGCCGGGCGCAGCGCCGAAGCGCCTGTCAGCGCCATCACGTCGAGCGGATCGCAGCAGCAGCTTGTGGCTGCGAGCCTGGTGCAATTGCGCAATCACTGCGACGGCCGCGATCTGCGCGACCCGTTGCAGGTGATCAGCGCCGGCGGCGAGCACCATGCCCTGGTCGAATATCACCTGAGCCGCGAACATGAGGAAGGCGCCCTGCGCTGTGCCGCCTTCATCATGGAGTACTACGGATCTGGTGGCCAGTGGAGCGACCTCCGCAAGCCATTGAACACAACGACGACCATGGCCCGCATGGCGCTAGTCACGGTCTGGATCAAGGGCGACCCCTACGTCGTGGTGGACATTTGCATCCGCATGCTGACGCCGCGGGAGCTAGCGAACGCCAGCAGCCTGCCGCCACAGTTCATCCTGAGCCACGGCCATGACGGGCGCGTCTTCTCAAAGGCCCAGCAGATCCGATTCATCGGCAACTGTGTGCCACCCAAGATGCAGTACTACATCACAGCCGCGAACTATAGCGAGCAGCCAGAGCCGGAATTGATGTTGAAGGCCGCATGATGATGCCCCCCCCCCAGACCAGCTCTGCGCTACCACGGCGCCAAGTTCCGCCTGGCGCCCTGGATCTTGCGGTTCTTCCCGGCCCACACGGTCTACACCGAGGCCTTCGGCGGCGCGGCCGGCGTGCTGCTGCACAAGGAGCGCAGCCATGGTGAGGTGTACAACGACCTGGACGGCGACATCGTGAACTTCTTCACCGTCATCCGCAACCCAGCCACGCGCGCCGAGCTGATCGAGGCCTGCCGCCTCACGCCCTATGCCCGCGTGGAGTTCGAGCAGGCCTGGGCGCAGTCGACGGACCCCATCGAGCGCGCCCGCCGCCTGGCGATCCGGGCGCAGATGGGCTTCGGCAGTGCCGGCGCCAGCAAAGGATCGACAGGCCTGCGCACCGACCTCAAGCGCCGCTTCACCACCGCCCAGCAGGATTGGGCGTCATACCCCACGGCCATTGCCCTCGCCGGCGAGCGCTTTTCCGGCGTGCTGATTGAAAACCAGCCCGCCATCAAGCTGCTGCAACAGCACGACGAGCCCACCGCCCTGCATTTCGTTGACCCGCCGTACGTGTTCGGCACCAGGGTCATCCGCGGCAAAGGCAATTACCGCCATGAGTTGACCGACGCCAACCACGCCGAGTTGGTCGAGGTACTCAAAACCCTACAGGGCATGGTGGTGCTGTGTGGATACCCCAACGAGATCTACAGCGCGGCGCTGCCAGGCTGGGCCACCCACAGCACCAAGGCCCGCATCAGCGCCGGCCGCGGCACGGCGCTGCGCACAGAGATGGTCTGGCTTAACCCTGCCTGCCAGGCCGCGCTGGCCAGCGCGCATGGCGGGCTATTCGGCAGCTTCGTCGCCGATTTGAAGGAAGAAAAATGCGCAACATGAGCTTTGCCCTCACCACCAGCCAGATGGCGGATGGCAGCAAGGACGTCACGCGCCGCCTGGGTTGGCTGTTCCTCAAGGAAGGCGACTGGGTCCGGCCGGTGAGGAAGTGCATGGGTCTCAAGCCCGGCGAAGCCATCGAGCAGATCGCCGCGCCAGTGCTGACCCTCCTGCTGCGTCGCGAGCCGCTGCAGCTGTTGATCGATAACCCACTGTACGGACAGCGCGAGTGCGGCCGCGAAGGGTTCCCGGATCTCACGCCGGCGCAGTTCGTGGACTTCTTCTGCAGCACCCACGCCAAATGCACGCCGGCCACAGTGGTGACGCGCATCGAATTCAACCACGGCCCTCTGCCCGGCTGGAAGCCTATGGCCACAGCCCCCAAGGACGGCACCGCAATCCGGCTGCTGCTGCGGCACCTCAACTGGCGCTATGCGGAGGGCGAGGCCAAGGCGATGTGGGAGGAGGACGTCGAGGCCAACTGGCTCGACTTCAACGGCGGCGGCTGGACCTGGAGCGGCATGTGCGGCCAGCCCGTGGCGTGGAGGCCATGATGAAGCGCCACCACCGCCCCAAAACCTCCGGCACCTACGGCCCGCTGGCCGAGCTGCTCGCCAGCCCCATCGCGCCCATGCCCAAGGGCCTGCGCCTGCACCAGCTCACCCGCATGTGGCAGGGCTTGGCCGCGATCGAGAAAGCGCCGGCGCCAACCACCGAAGACTGGCGCGTGTGCAGCGACGCCGTCAACCTCATGGAAACGCTGGTCGAGATGGGCCAGGTCCACGACCCGGGCGGCCTGCTGCTCGACGCCGTGGCAACCCTGGCCATGGCCGGCAAGCGCCACACCGCCGGCGGCGCCATCCGCCTGGACGGCCAGGGCATCCAGGCCACCCGCGCCGTGCTGGAGGACTACGCCCAGGCCCTGGAGGCCTTGCCGCACCGGACCATGGTTGTGTGCCACCGCCTCACAGAAAAACGCCTGCGCGAGATCCTGGCAGGCCGCAGGCGCCCTCACGACGTTGAGGTCGTCGACCTTTGACCGGAACCACCATGGCAAAAGCACCACAAACCATTGTTCAAGTTCCACCCCTGTACGTCGACCGCGAGCAGATCCCGGCCTACACCACCCTGTCGGTCAGCCTGTGGGACAAGCTGGTCGCCAAAGGCGAGGCCCCCAAGGCGCGTAAGCTGAGCGACGGCCGCTCGGCCTGGCTGCGCGAGGATATCGACGAATGGGGCCGCAGCCGCCCGGTATCGGACCTGCTGCCGCCCAGAAACAGCGGCCATGGACGCGCAGGTAAACTCGCCGCTTAAAGGGGTAGGCATATGCAAATCACCATCGTGAACGAGTCAAAGTATTACGTCGTCATCAAGGCTCCAGAGGGGACACAGCGGCGTTTCGCTGACCTGCTGCCGTTGCTGGATACCTTGCGCGATGAGCACGCGCTGCGTTTCCTGTACGTGCACACCAGGCCAGACATGGAGGCATTTTTCATATGCGAGAAGATGAACGGCGCGACGCCATGAGCCTCACCACAACCCTGCGAATGCTGATCGCGGAGACACTTTTGGGCTGGGCAATGTCCGTCGTTCCCAAAGACCATCCAGACGGGGCCCTTCTGATCCGATGTGTCCGCGACTACCTGGCGAAAGCCCAGGCAAACCAATAGCCTTTCGCGCATCAATCGACTTTGCCGCACCGGAGATGTCATGAAGCATAAAGTAACCGAGCTTAAAGGGGCGCTGCTAGATGCGGCGGTGGCGAAGGCTGAAGGGATTGAACACGACACCAGCGGCCTACCGCGCGCGGTATTCATTCATCAAGGATCTGACTCGACAATCTATTCGCCATCCACCAACTGGGCCTTCGGCGGCCCGCTCATTGAGCGCGAGCGGATTACATTGCTGGACCCATCTTTCGGACGCTCCAAATCCAAGCCATGGGAGGCGTTCATTCAACCGACACTGGGCATGGACTACGATATCCACGGAAAGCACAGTGGCGTTGGCCCCACCCCACTGATCGCTGCCATGCGCGCCTTTATATCTTTGAAATTCGGAGCTACAGTCGATTTGCCTTGATGCTCTAACCCTGTCTGGCCAGCCGCTCCAGGTGCGCCGACAACCGCCCCAGCCATAGTCGCCGCTCCTTGTCATAGCTGTAGGCGTTATATATCCCCTCAATCTCGGCCGGCATGTGTCCCAGGATGGCCTCGCCGATCTCCTTGGGGCAGCCCAGCGACGCCAGCAGCGTGCGCCCCGTGCGCCGCAGGTTGTGCGGCGTCCAGCCCGTCACCGGCAGCACCAAGCCCTCGCCCTGCCGGCGGGTGGCTTTTTCTGAATAGGGCTGCAGGTTGTAGATGTAGGTCGAGTAGTCCTTCTGCTCGTACTGCTCGCCCCGCGCGTCCTCGAACAGCCAGCCAGACTCGCCCACGGCGGCCAGCCGGCGCTTCACGATCTTGAGCGCTCGGCCGACCAGCGGCACGCGCAGGTCGACGGCGTCCTCGAAGCGCGCGTTCTTGGTCAGTTCCTTGGGAATGGCCCACCACCAGCCGTCTTTTTCCTCGTGAATGAATTCCGACCGCATGCCGGTGATCTCCACGCCGCGCGTGAGGGTCCAGAGGTACATCACCGTCACGTCGGCGCCCAGTTCGTGCATGTTAGGCAACCAGTTCAGCAGAATCTGGATCTCCTCGGGCCGCAGTGTTCGCTGCTGGCGGCCCTGGTGCTTTCCGCCCATCATCTTGCCCTTGCTCTTGAGCCGCCCCTTCATCACCATGCGCCACCAATTGGGCACATTGCCGTCCAGCTTGCCGGCGTCCAGCGCGTAGTCCCAGGCCGCGCCCAGCATCGAGCGCAGTTTCGCGGCGGCCGTGGGCTTGCCCTTCCTGGCGTCGATCGCCGCGAAGGCCTGGGCGCGCGTGAGCAGCTCGGCCACCTGGTCGGCCAGCTCCGGCTCCTCCTCCAGGAAGCGTTCCAGAGCCTTGCGCGAGTATCGGAGGCCCTTCGCCTTGCGATGATGCTCAAGGTGCCCCGCGATGTAGTCCATCACGGCCCGACGCACCGTGTAGGCTGTTGGCGCCGTCTCGGCAACCTGCAAGGCCTTGCGGGCCGCTTTGCGATGCTGGCCCGGGTCGACGCCGGCGTCACGCTGGTCCTTCAGCAATTGCCACTCGGCCGCAGCCGACTGCACCGGCATCGCCGGCCATTGGCCGATCGCCACCTGCTTGAGGGATTGCCTCGGGTCGCTGACCAGTGGCGCCCGGTAGCGGTAGGTCCAGGTCTTGCGGGTGGCGGTGGCCACTAGGCGCAGCCCGGGACAACCGTCGATCACCAGGTGCTGGCCTGGCTGCAGCAGCTTGGCCGCTCGCGCATCAAAGAACATCGGTCATATACTCCGTGTGTGACCACGCGGGGCGTGGCCGGCCACGGTTTCGGCGGCAGGCATCAAAACCTACACCAAAACCTACACCGGGAGTGTATGTGCAGATATGTGCGGATAGGCTATTCTGGGAAACGCTCCAACCCCGGATAGCTGTAAATTCCCCTTACGGCACCGACACTTAAGCAAAAAACCGTTGCAAATCAACGGAGTTACGAAACGCGGGTGTAGTTCAATGGTAGAACGGCAGCTTCCCAAGCTTCATACGAGGGTTCGATTCCCTTCACCCGCTCCATATCTCTGTCATTGATTGATTTCTTTCAAGAATGGCGACCGCGCTGGCCGCCGTTGCGGGTCCATTCGACGAGCCTGTCAGACATGATCGCTCACTTCATCGATCGATTTGACTTTCAGATCACCGTCAAATCTGCCAGCCATCTACGCAGACAAACAATCTGAGAACTCGTCGAGGCGCGCCAACCCTTTCGGGTCGTGGTCGTTCTCGGCGGTAAGTGTGAGTCGCGAACCGTCCCAGGCGCATGTAACGTTCGCGTGCCATTTGCGATGGTCCGCAAACTCCTTCGCGATGTCGATGGCAGCCTCCGAGCCAGCATCCTTCGGAACACCATCGCATACGAGAACGGCTCGATAGATCATGTTTAACGTTGGAGATGAGAGGCGAGGCCCGGCTCGCCGGGCACGTCCTCTCGATTGAAGGGTTAGGTCACTGGTTGATCTCGGTACGGCGGCCAGTTCCTTCTTGCTCTAGGACCATACGATCGATCTTCCATTGCCCCATGTCTTTCGTGGCTTCTACAAACACTGTTCCCTTCCCGTTTGGACCGCTAACGCTGTAGGAGAGACTTGCGTTTCCTCGCGGACCCGAAACCTGCATGCTCCCCATAGGAAAACCGGTCTCCACCGGGCGGCCGATCTGTTGAACGCCTTCCGGGCTTGCCTGCAGCCTAGACAGAGACAGCTGAAATGCATCACTACTCTTTATCGACGCTGCGATTACAAAGAAGAGAGCGATGAACAAAGCGATGAAAGCGAAAAAGGCTATGGCGCCCCACCTAGCCCACTTTCTTTGGGTTGCCTTGAAGTGTTCGATGCTCTCCCAGCGCTTGTTTCGCCACGCCCAGGAACTGCCTTTGGCGCCAAGTACAAAGAGCATGACGAAGCCTACAAACGGAACGAACACCAGCAACGCGATGAATGTGCTGTTTCCTATACCCCAGATCCAATTCAGCAGGAATGCTCCCCAGTTCCAGCGATCGATCTCTGCGGGAACGTTCGCTAACGCTCCTTGGCCTGATGTGTTTTCCATTGGCGCTTCCTCGCGCATCGAGTGATCTAACGTTAGAGATGAGAGGCTTGCCGGGGCAAACCTCTCGATGGATCCGAACGAGCGCAAGGTTAGGCTCGGACTTTAGAGTCCACGCATTGTATTGTTGCATCTACCGCATGAGCACGAAATAAACCATACACAAGGTGCCGGTGTACCGACTGCCTTTCCGGTAACTGTGATCAACTCACTGCAGTGTGGGCAAAACTGGTCTATGACCTCTCCGCTCTGAAATTGTCCTAAGGCTATCAAGGCGGGCCCGGCCTCTAACGGTAGCTTGCTCAAGTCGAGACCTTGCAAATATTTGTGCGGAGCGTTCATAAGTGCGCCTAATGTAGAAATGACCGGACCACCAACACTTGCGGCGAAGCCGCCTCCTGCTGTTGTGGATCCGTGTCGATTGAAATGTTAAGACTCACACCTTAGTCCTCGGAGCCAAGACGCCTCGAAACACGCGCCCTTACCTTTTCTCTAAGCGCTGAATCGCCGCGAGGGTCCATTCCCTCCGTAACGAACACTCTGTCCGTAAACCCATCGACTTCCTTCGCTAAGGTGATGAAGCTCCCGCTATCTCTCGCAGCCTTACTGAAGCCCAAAACAGAGCTCAACTCGGCTAACAGTGCATTCACGGCGGCGGCGTTCGGGTTGTCTTGCATGTGAGGCCTAACGTCGAAGCTGACCGGAACGCAACGCATGCCGCGCAGCGCCCCCCCCGCAGGTGCGTTTCCGTGTCGAGCGACCAGTTAGAGCTTCTTGCCGTCGGTTTCATCGGTCACCATCTTTCCATCCACTACGAATTCCTTCAGCGATGCGGCTTTTTTTCCCACTAAGAGGTAGTAGGCTCCGACACCGATGAATGCAAGCCCACCCAATAGAGGTTTAACCGGTACAGGTCCGTCACTGAGTAGGACGACAAATACGATAGCAATGCCAATTAAGACTGCGCCTCCACCGGCGATCTGATTTCTCATAATTCCTCCTACAGAAAAGGTTGTGAACTGGCCGTATCACACAAGAAGCCGAGAGTGTCTGCCAAAGGCTCTAACGTTCGACGTAAGGGGCGGATTGCGCGTACGCGCAAGACGCCCCCTTGACGGAGGGGTTAGCCATCTGCCCGTTCACCACAGGTCTTCCTCTTTGCGCTCACCAGTTGCCATGACCTCAACTTGCATGGGGAACACGGCCTGCTCACCGAGGGCCGCTGAGAGCTCTTTGGCAGCCTGCAAAGCCAAAGCATGAAGGGCGCTGTTGAACTGGTAGGACTTTCCGCTATGAAAGACACCGAAGCATGGCCCGGTGATGTAACCCACAAGGCTCTTGCCACCTCGCGTGGTTGCTCGAACACCGAGGTATAGGTAGTTGAATGGAGAAGTCGCGGCCAGCGGAGGAAGTGGGAAAGAGTATTCGTCGTTGTTCCTGATGAGCAAGACGAGCTGTTCGACTTCTTGACGGTTGTATCCGAAGTCGACAAAGGCATCAATGTCATCGGGCTCGTAGTAGGTCGCCCACACCGGAAAGTCGATGAAATCCTGCTCGCAGAATTGGTGATTGAGCTTGGCGAGTGCGGTGTTCATAGATGGCTAACGTTTGACATGAGAGGCGCTTGGAGGCCGAAGGCTGGAAAGCGTCCTCTCGATGGAAGGGTTAGGCGCCTCTTCGCTTGAAGCAAGTGGAATCATCGAGGGCAACCCGAGCCGTCGCAGGATGCATAGGACTGCAAGTCTTGGTTTCTGCGGCTGGTCATTATTGCCAAACATCCTGAATGGACTACGCCATAGCCGGTGCCGCCCGTCCAAGCGATGGCTTCGTACTCGCACGTGGCGTCGCGGAAGCTGAGCCAAGCTCTCTGAGCCTTTATCAACTTTTGCTTTGCAGCGGGAGTTTCCAGGCTGCGCAGCAGCTTCTGATACGTCTCGTTGAGTTTGATGTCTTCGCCAACCGCATTGAGGTATGCGCATTGCCGCATGTACGGAGTTACTCCGCTACTGCAGCCCTCCTCGAGCGATTTCTTGACCTCTTCAACGGTCGTACCTTCCCGTTTAGCGATCTTCGAGATCAGTTCGTGATCGGTAGTCTCGTCTCCAGCTTTTGAACCGCACGAAATGATCATAAAGAGAAGTGGCAACAAATGCCGGTAATGCGTAGTCATGCTCTAGGCGCCTAACGTAATTTAGACCGCAAAACCTGTGGCTTAACTTGGCGGCTGAGGTTTAACTTGGTCATAAAAATCGTCCGAAAGCCTCTTGTTTATTGGGTTTCCGGTAAATATTCTGTATTTTCATACAGGCATAAATACTTCCATGAAACCCGGCAACCCACCGCTGCAATCGACCCGCTTGCTCGACCAGGTCAGGGAGCGGATTCGCTGTCTTCACTATAGCTTCAGCACCGAGAAGCTCTATGTGTACTGGGTGCGTTTTTTTCATCCGCTGGCATGGTTTGAAGCATCCGCGCGACATGGGGGCGAAGGAGGTTGAGGACTTTCTGACTATGTTGACCACGGAACGCAAGGTTTCCGCATCCACACACAACCAGGCCCTGAGCGCCTTGCTGTTCTTGTACCGGGGGTGCTTGGCGTCGATCTGCCCTGGCTCGACAGCATCAACCGACCGACCCGCGCAGTGGCATAGAGCGCCGTCATCATCTGTATGAAGAGCGATTGCAGCGCAGCCTGAAGCAGGCGGTCAAGCTTGCCGGCATCGTCAGGCCGGTATCGGTGCACACGCCACCTGCTTTAAGGGTCTTGAAACCAGGTAAGGGCACCGTCACGCGTACCGGATCGCAAGATCAGCAAGCGGGTCACCGAAAAGTGTTATGGCCAGCGCTGGCCATCTCTCGATGCCGTTGAAGAGATCTGCAGGCGTCTTGTCGCATACCTGGCGCCCAGGAGGGGCGCACTCACGGGGTCAGCGGAATGAGCGCTCTAACGGCTCCGATTTCGACGAAATTCAACCGCCAGGCTTTCTTGCAGGCCGTCCACCACAGCTTGAAGTCTTCCCAGGTATGGCGCCCTGACGAGTGCGATCTGCATCTGTAAATCCAGGCCGCGCACGCTGATGGCGCGTAACCCGGAGCGCTTCAAACTTGTTGCCTTGCGTTTAGGAAGCATTCCGATACCCAGGCCTCTTTCGATAAGCGATGCCTGCAGGGCCATGTCGTGGACCTCCGCCGAGATACGAAATTGCGAGCCATTCTTCTCTACTGCGCCACGCAAAGAGGCGCGCGACCCGCACAGGGTATCCGGTGTGAGAATCCAGCCGAATCTATTTAGCTCGCCAAGGGAGGGCGTTCTTGGCAGAGCCAGGTTGCGCGAGGCAAGAAAGATAAGGTCGTCGCGCGCCAATACTGGGCCGGGCAACATGGCCAAGCTGTCTCTCGCTCCCGCCACCATGACAAGGGCGGCGTCCAGCTCGCCTTTGTCCACTTTTGGAATGAGTTCGTTTGTCCATCCCGCAGTCAATCGCAGGTTCAGGTCCGGAAAATTTTGCTTCAGATATTGAAGGCTGTTTACCACGCCGGATTCCGCCAGGGCATGCGCTATTCCAACTCTGAAATCCCCGGCGGGGCTTGCATCAACAGCGGCAGCGTTCTTCAGCTCCTCAAACGCGGCAAGAACCTTTCTGGCGTGCCCCAACACGGCCAGACCAGCGGAGGTTAGACGCGCCGGTTTTGCGCGACGATCCAGCAGCGTGGTGCCGAGTACTTCTTCCAGGCGCTGCAATTGCCGCGTGACAGCTGGCTGCGTCAATGGAATGCGATTTGCGACCGCTTGAATTGAGCCTGTCTCAGCAAGAAGAACAAGGGCTTTTAACTCGGTAAGCATCATGCACTTTTGGAATAGAAATTATCAAAACAATGAATTTGATTAATGTTAATGGCTGAAGGATAGTGCATCGCCTGGACAAAACCAACAGGAGAAAGCATGAAATCCATAGTGATCGAAAAGAATGGGTTTGACGGACTGAAGTTGATCAGCCGGGAAGCTCCCCTGCCGGGGCCTCGGCAAGTTCTTCTGCGGGTCAGGGCGGTCGGGCTGAATTACCGCGACGTTGAAATAGTGCTCGGTTCCTATCACACACCCTTCAAGTTTCCGCTCGTGCCGATGTCGGACTGCTTGGGGGAAGTGATTGAGGTAGGGAAGAACGTCACACGGGTGAAAAAAGGCGACCGGGCCGTTGTGGCATTTTGGGAAAGGTGGCACGACGGTTCCTTTGATGCGAGTGTCGCGGGAGCGCCGCTGGGCGGCCCTTCAGACGGTGTTTTGAGTGAGCAGTTTCTGACAAGCGAAGACAGGCTTGTGGTGGTGCCGCCAGAAATTAGCGACATCGAGGCGGCGAGCCTTCCTTGCGCCGCATCCACGGCCTGGAATGCTCTTGTCACTTCTGGAGGCGTAAAGCCGGGTGAGGTGGTACTGGTGCAGGGAACCGGCGGGGTGTCCTTGTTTGCAATGCAGTTCGCCGAGATGGCGGGTGCTCAAGTTGTGATTACTTCTGGCAGCGATGAGAAGTTGGAGAAGCTCACCACGCCGGGTGTATTGGGGAAAGTAAATTACAAGAGATATCCCAACTGGTCGGCCGAGATTCTCAAACTGACGAACGGCCGGGGTGTCGATCACGTTCTCGAGGTCGGCGGCCCCCAAAGCTTCGAACATTCACTGAAATCGATTCGCCCAGGAGGCCAAATTAACGTGATCGGCTATCTGGGCGGCGTTGATGGGGGGATCAATCCCCTGGATATTTTCCGCAAGCAGGCGACCGTTCGAGGAATTCCGGTCGGTTCACGCCGAATGCTGCAAGAACTGGTCCAAGCGATGGCATCGACGAAAACAAAACCGATGATTGATTCCGTCACCCATTGGACAAATGCCGCGGAGGCGCTTCAGCGCCTTCATTCGGGACAACACTTTGGCAAAGTCATTTTGTCTTTCTGAGTCATTTCGTTCAGGCAAGCCAATTTGCGACCTTGCCACCAGAATTTATCCCGATTGTTCTAAAAATCGGAGGCAGTGGGTCGGCGACTTAGGGCCTGTTACCGCATCACGATGATGGCGATGCCGAGCAGTGTCAGCCCGCTGCCGGCCAGCGTCACCGCCGTGATCCTGTCCTGGTTCTTGAACAGCAGGTGGCTGAGCGGAAACACCAGGATGGGCGTGCACAGCGTCACCAGCGTGGCGACGGACAGCGGTATGTAGCGCATGGCGCCTATGACGCAGATCTGCGCGGAAATCGTCGAGACGCCTATCAGTGCGAACAGCGCCAGGCCGCCGCGATCGGCCGTGCGCAGGCGCTGCATGATCTCGCGCTTGCCGGTGCTGAACAGCAGGTGCAGCGCCAGGCCGCTGAGCGCCCCGACCAGCGCGCCCAGCACGGGTTCGTTCCAGCCGCGCACGGCCGAGCCCCTGAGCACATTGCCGATGGCATAGGCCATGGAGCTGCCCACGCCCAGCAGAAACACCGACTGCATCACGCGCCCCATCGTCCGCTGCATCACGCTGGACTTGAGGGCCGCAGGCGCGGGGCCGCCGTCGGGCGGCATCACGACCACCGCATTGCGGCGCGAGAAGAAACCGGGCTTGTAGCTCACCAGCATCAGGCCGGCGATGGTCATCAGCATGCCCAGCGCCGCCAGCACGCTAAGGCGCTCGCCCAGCAGCAGCCAGGCCATCAGGGCGGTAAACAGCGGGCTGCTGATCTGGAAGATGCTGGCCTTGGCCGGGCCGAAGCGCACGACGGACTCGTAAAAGAAAAAGCGCCCCAGGTAGGTGGCGAAGGCGCCCGCCGCGGCAAAAAGCCAGAAGGCCTGCGCGTTCCAGAACAGTGCATCGCCGCGCAAGCCCATCTGCACCGCAAAGGCCAGTGCGGAGAAAACGACGTTGGCGGTAGTGGCGACCAGAAAACCCAGACCGAGGTCCAGCCTGTGGGAGGCCAGCTTGGTGAGCAGGATGGACGCGGTGAAAAGCAGCAAGGCAGCGCCGGCCAGAATGTAGCCCAGGTAGATATCAGACATCCAACCTCATTTTGTTGTCTTGTGCGGAAAAGCGCGCGCCTTGCAAGCACACCTAGATCTTGAAGGCCTCCAGCGACTCGGGTGCGAACAGCTCCTCGGGCTTGAGGAGCCGTTTGGACAAACCCTGCTCGAAAGAGTAGCGCAAAAAAGTCTGCAAGGTGGCCTGGTTTTTCTCGAAGCCGTAAGGCCAGAAGTCCTCGCCCATCTCGCGCCTGACCTGCTCGACATGCGAGGTCAGCCAGGGCAGCATGGCCTTGAGGGCCGCGGTTTCGTAGAGGTCTTCATAGGTGCGGCGCTGCGACTCTTCGAGCGCCTTCATCATGGAGCGCGCCACCCAGCGATTCGCCTCGTAGACTTCGCGGCGTATCGCCACCGTGTGCATGATGGGGAAAATGCCTGTCTCTTTGAAGTAGTTGCGCTCGACCTGTTCGTAGTCCTCGAACAGGCGCAGCACCTTGCCGCCGCCCTTGAGGAAGCTCGAAGGCATGCGCGCGGTGTAGAGCGCGTCGATCTCGCCGTCGAGCAGCATCTGCGCGAGGGTCTGGTCCGGGCCTATGCGCTGGACCTTGATGTTGGGCGGCAGGTCGAGCTGGATTTTTTCGGAGCGGCCGGGTTCTTCCTCGCCGCCGGTGAAGTAAGTCACGCTGTCGACCGGCACGCCGTAGTGGTCGGACAGGATGCCGCGTATCCATACCGGCGCCGTCATCTGGTACTCGGGGTTGCCGACACGCTTGCCTATCAGGTCTTTGGCTTCGCGGATGCCGGCGTTGGCATTCACATAAATGCAGGAATGGCGGAAAAAGCGCGAGGGGAACACCGGGATCGCCACAAAAGGCCGCGGCTCCTTGAACAGGGAGACCGTGTACGAGGAGAGCGACATCTCCGCGACATCGAACTCCCGGTGCCGCAGCATGCGAAAGAAGGTTTCCTCCACCGGCATGTTGAGGTAGTTCAGGTCTATGCCATCGGGCTGCACGCTCCCGTCCATCAGGGCGCGGGTGCGGTCGTAGTTCCAGCAGCCGAAGCTCAGTTTCAGTTTTGACATGTGGCGGTGTGTTCCTTGAGAGAGGGATTTCAGTGGGACTTACTCGGGCTTGATTGCCGAGGCAGCGATAGCCTTGGCCAGTCGCTCGTTTTCG
>Ga0102587_1000335_pt1 | contig 53128 bp, 54 predicted proteins | sample AraplaF_Col_mTSA_FD_76853 | JGI IMG/M metagenome (GOLD analysis project Ga0102587, IMG submission 76853) | Arabidopsis root microbial communities from the University of North Carolina, USA - plate scrape MF_Col_mTSA (SPADES assembly) (version 2) | ecosystem: Host-associated > Plants > Roots >... | reverse complement strand
CCGGCACCGTCACATCTCACGCGGGTGCGATGGCGCGAGGGCCGCGTTGCGGTCGAGACGGGGCGGGAAGGGTGGCCGTCTTCGGATGGAGCCCCGATCACCGAAGCGACCGTGCTTCAGGAGGAAACTCAATGACAGGTCAAGCGAAAGCCGGCCGACCGTTTAAACTATTCCGCAATCTGAATTCTAAGATTGCCTCCATTCCCATGATCCTCACCGCCATGGTCATCTTTCTCGGTGGCACGGTCTGGACGGTGGTTTATTCCTTCACCAATTCCAAGCTCCTGCCGCGATTGAACTTCGTCGGCATCGAGCAATATCAGCGTCTCTGGGCCGCCCCGCGCTGGGTCGTGTCCATCGAGAATCTGGCGATCTACGGCATTCTGTCGCTGATCTTCAGCCTGGTCATCGGTTTCATGCTGGCGGCTCTCATGGATCAGAAGATCCGTTTCGAGAACACGTTCCGCACGATCTTCCTCTACCCCTTCGCGCTGTCCTTCATCGTCACCGGTCTCGTGTGGCAGTGGATCCTCAATCCCGAATTCGGTGTCCAGGCGGTCGTGCGGTCGCTGGGATGGACGAGCTTCAGTTTCGATCCGCTCTATACGTCCGAAATCGTCATCTACGGGGTGCTGATCGCCGCCCTCTGGCAGGGCACCGGCCTCGTGATGTGCCTGATGCTCGCCGGGCTTCGCGGCATCGACGAGGATATCTGGAAGGCTGCCCGCGTCGACGGCATTCCGATGTGGCGGACCTATCTCTTTGTCGTCATTCCGATGATGCGACCGGTCTTCATCACCACGCTCGTCATCATCGCCAGCGGCATCGTCAAGGTCTACGACCTCGTCGTCGCCCAGACCAGCGGCGGTCCGGGCATCTCGTCGGAAGTGCCGGCGAAATACGTCTACGACTACATGTTCCAGGCACAGAATCTCGGTCAGGGCTTTGCAGCTTCGACCATGATGCTTCTGACAGTGGCGATCATCGTCATTCCCTGGGCATATCTGGAATTTGGCGGAGGGCGCAAACGTGGCTGACAATATCGCTCTCAAGGCCGTCAATGGCGGCGACACTCCCTTCGAGAAGAAGTCGGTTTCCGGTCCGTCCGGGCCAAAGCCGCGGCCAATGGTTTCGGCCCGCAACATCATCGTCTATGGCTCGCTTTTCGTGGCGGCCGTCTATTACATGATCCCGCTTTACGTGATGGTCGTGACCTCGCTCAAGGGGATGCCGGAAATCCGGCTTGGCAACATCTTCGCGCCGCCGATGGAAATCACCTTCGAACCCTGGGTCAAGGCCTGGGCGACGGCCTGCACCGGCCTCAACTGCGACGGTCTTTCGCGCGGTTTCTGGAACTCGGTACGCATCACCGTTCCCTCGGTCATCTTTTCGATCGCGATCGCCTCGGTCAATGGTTATGCGCTGGCGAACTGGCGCTTCAAGGGATCGGAATTCTTCTTTTCGGTCCTCATCATCGGCGCCTTCATTCCCTATCAGGTGATGATTTATCCGATCGTCATCATCCTGCGCGAAATTGGCATCTACGGCTCGCTCACCGGCCTCGTCATCGTGCATTCGATCTTCGGCATGCCGATCCTGACATTGCTCTTCCGCAATTACTTCGTGTCTCTGCCGGAGGAACTCTTCAAGGCGGCGCGTGTCGACGGGGCGGGCTTCTGGCAGATCTTCCTGCAGATCATGCTGCCGATGTCGCTGCCGATCTTCGTCGTCGCGATGATCCTGCAGGTGACCGGCATCTGGAACGACTTCCTGTTCGGCGTGGTCTTCACCCGGCCGGATACCTATCCGATGACCGTGCAGCTCAACAACATCGTCAATTCCGTCCAGGGCGTGAAGGAATACAACGTCAACATGGCGGCAACGATCCTCACAGGACTTGTTCCGCTCATCGTCTATTTCGTGTCGGGGCGGCTTTTCGTCCGTGGCATCGCCGCTGGCGCAGTGAAGGGTTGATCCCATGAACATGAATGCAAGTGTTTCCATCAAGGACCTGTCGCTGAACTTCGGTGCGGTCAGCGTGCTCAAGGATCTGAACCTCGACATCAACGACGGCGAATTCCTGGTGCTGCTCGGCTCGTCCGGCTGCGGCAAGTCGACGTTGCTGAACTGCATTGCCGGGCTGCTCGACGCCTCGGAAGGGCAGATCTTCATCAAGGGCAAAAACGTCACTTGGGAAGAGCCGAAGGACCGCGGCATCGGCATGGTCTTCCAGTCCTATGCGCTTTATCCGCAGATGACGGTCGAAAAGAACCTCTCCTTCGGCCTTCGCGTCGCCAAGGTGCCGCAGGTCGAGATCGACAAGCGCGTGGCGCGTGCCTCCGAGATCCTGCAGATCCAGCCGTTGTTGAAGCGCAAGCCGGCCGAGCTTTCCGGCGGCCAGCGCCAGCGTGTGGCGATCGGCCGTGCCCTGGTGCGCGATGTCGACGTTTTCCTCTTCGACGAGCCGCTGTCGAACCTCGATGCGAAGCTGCGCTCGGAACTGCGCGTCGAAATTAAGCGTCTGCACCAGTCGCTGAAGAACACGATGATCTACGTCACGCATGACCAGATCGAGGCACTGACGCTGGCTGACCGTATCGCCATCATGAAGAGCGGCATCATCCAGCAACTCGACGATCCGACGACGATCTACAACAAGCCGCGCAATCTCTTCGTCGCCGGCTTCATCGGCTCGCCGTCGATGAACTTCCTGCACGGCGAACTGATCAAATCGGGTGACGGCATCGCCTTTACCGCCAATGGCGTCAATTTCTCGCTCGCCGCCTATGACGGCTACGACAAGCTGCAGCCCGGCCGCAAGGTGGTGCTTGGCGTTCGCCCCGAACACATCAAGGTCAACGAGAATACCGGCGGCGAAGAGCATGACGCCACCGTCGACATCGAGGAACCGATGGGCGCGGACAATCTTCTGTGGCTGAAACATGCCGGTCACACGATGTCGGTACGCATCAACGGTGCGCGCCGCTTCAACGTCGGAGCCAAGGTGAAGCTCAGCTTCGACATGTCGCTCGCCTCGGTTTTCGACGCCGAAAGCGAACTGCGCCTCTAGAAAGTTCTTCGGGCGGCGCTGGAAACAGTGCCGTCCGATCCTCCAATCGGCCGTCAGGCCAGCCAAAATTCGGCCGCAGTCCGGCTTGTCCGGCACTCCCAGGAGCGGCCCGATCAGGATAAGACTATGACATCCTTGCCGAAGAACGGTTTCAACATCGAACTTTCGGGCGCGTGGCAGCTTGCCTCCGCCGATGGCGAGATCCGTAGCGTCATCACACTGCCGGGCGACGTGCACACGGCGCTCCACCGCGCGGGACTGATCCCCGATCCCTATTTCGGCCGAAACGAGGAAAAGGTGCAGTGGGTCGCCGAGCGTGAATGGGCAGTCGAGCGCAGCTTCACGCTTCCAGACGCCGAGGGTGACTGGTATCTCGACATCGACTATCTCGACACGGTCGCCAGCGTCTACGTCAATGGCTTCCTGGCGCTCGAAGCCGATAACAGCTTCCGCCGCTACAGGCCGGATGTTTCGAGCATGCTGAAGAAGGGCGAGAACACGATCCGCATCGTCTTTGCCTCAAGCATTGCCACCGGTGCCGAACGGCAGAAGAAGCAGCCCTTCTACATTCCCTATAGCACCGGCAACTCGCCGATCCCTGACGGCAACATGCTGCGCAAGCCGCAATGCCATTTCGGCTGGGACTGGAATATCGCCATTGCCCCGCTCGGCCTCTACGGCACGATTGCGCTGAAGAAGCTGGAGACCGCGCGCATCGAGCATGTGCTGACGCGCCAGACCCATAATGCCGATGGTTCGGTGGAACTGCAGGTGACGGCGACGCTCTATGCCAAGAATGCCGGCATCGACCAGCTCTATTTCGATCTCGACGGCGAGCGCGTGCGGCTCGATGTCGGCGTCAACCCCGGCGAGGCTGACATCAACCACGTCTTCCAGATCGACAATCCGCGTCTCTGGTGGCCATCCGGCAGCGGCGAGCAGGCGCTTTATACGCTCACCGTCGAGCTTGGCTCCGACAGCGTGACGAAGCAGATCGGGTTGCGCACTATCGAGCTGATCACCACGCCCGATGCCGCCGGCAGCCGTTTCGCCTTCAAGGTCAATGGTCACGAAATCTTCTGCCGCGGCGCCAACTGGATCCCGGCAGATGCGCTGTTCTCGCTCTCGTCGCAGGAGAAGACCGAGGACCTGCTGCAGTCGGCCAAGGCCGCCAACATGAACATGATCCGTGTGTGGGGCGGCGGCTTCTACGAGCATGACTGGTTCTACGATATCTGCGATCGCCTTGGCCTGATGGTCTGGCAGGACTTCATGTTCGCCTGCAACCTCTATCCCTCGACCGAGGACTTCCTGGAGAATGTCGCTGTTGAAGTTGATTACCAGGTCCGCCGGCTGTCCTCGCATGCCTCGATCGCTCTCTGGTGCGGCGATAACGAGCTCGTCGGCGCGCTCACCTGGTTCGAGGAGTCCCGTAAGGATCGTGACCGCTATCTCGTTTCCTACGACCGCCTGAACCGCACCATCGAGCAGTCGGTGAAGAAGGCGATGCCGGGCGCCCTCTGGTGGCCGTCGAGCCCGGCTTCCGGTTATCTCGATTTCGGCGATGCCTGGCATGCCGATGGTTCCGGCGACATGCATTACTGGTCGGTCTGGCACGAGAACAAGTCGTTCGACAATTACCGCTCGGTCAGGCCGCGTTTCTGCTCGGAATTCGGCTTCCAGTCCTATACGTCGCTGCCCGTCATCAAGACCTATGCCGACGCCAAGGACATGAATGTCGCGTCGCCCGTCATGGAACTGCACCAGAAGAATGCCGGCGGCAACGAGCGTATTGCCGGCACCATGTTCCGCTACTTCCGCTTCCCGAAGGATTTTCCGAATTTCGTCTATTTGAGCCAGATCCAGCAGGGTCTGGCGATCAAGACGGCGGTGGAATATTGGCGTTCGCTGAAGCCTCATTGCATGGGCACGATCTACTGGCAGCTCAACGACACCTGGCCGGTAGCCTCCTGGTCGAGCCTCGATTACGGTGGCCGCTGGAAGGCGATGCACTATCTCGTCAAGCGCTTCTTCCAGCCGGTGGCGGTGGCCGCGATACCATCCGACGACGGCAAGTCGATCCGCTTCTCGCTGGTCAATGACACGCTTGCCGATGTCAGCGTCGATCTTGCGATCTCCATCCTGACAATGAAGGGCGAGCGCAAGCATCTGAAGAACGTTCAGGCCATGTGCGCGCCGGATGCGGCGGTCACAGCAGCGACACTCGATCTGTCCGAAATCCCTGAGGGCACGCTGCTTGCCTGGCACTTCACCGCGTCCAACGGCATGGGCGGCGAGGGGCACTATGTCAACGGCACCTACAAGGCGCTGGAACTGGAGCCTGCGGGTCTGACGGTCACCCATGAATTCGTCGAAGCGAACAGCTCCGTCGATATTAACGTCACCGCGAAGGGGCTGGCGCTCTTCGTGATGATCGAGACGGAGACGGACGGCAAATATTCCGACAATGCCTTCGACCTTGCAGCCGGCGAAAGCCGCCGCATCACCTTTACCCCGGCAACACCGCTCGAAAAGGCCAAGCTGCCGGAATTCCGCTTCTACGACCTGCATTCCTGCCAGTCGGCAGATTGACCTTACGTGAGAACGGGCACGAGGCCCGAGGAGGATGACATGACCAAGCTCAGCTATCAGCTCTATAGCGCCCGCAATTTCCCGCCGCTGTCGGCGATCTTCGAAAAGCTCGGCAAGGCCGGCTATGGCGAAGTCGAAGGCTTCGGCGGTATCTATGCCGAACTCGACGAGGCCGGCCTGAAGAGCCTGCGCGCCGATCTCGACAAGAACGGTCTTGTGATGGCGACCGGCCATTTCAGCCCCGATTTCCTCGACGGCAATGTCGAGAAGTCGCTGCAGATCGCTAAGATACTCGGCATGGATTCCATCTATGCACCGCACCTGATGCCCGACCAGCGCCCGACGGATGCGGCCGGCTGGCTCGCCTTCGGCAAGCGCCTGCAGGCGATGAGCAAGCCCTACAAGGATGCGGGCTATGAATTCGGCTGGCACAATCACGACTTCGAATTCGTGAAGCTGGCGGATGGTTCGCTGCCGATCGAGCGCATCTTCGAAGGCGCGCCCGACATTACCTGGGAAGCGGATATCGCCTGGGTCGTTCGCGGCGGTGCGGATCCCTATGCCTGGGTCGAGAAGCTTGGGGACCGCATCAGCGCCGTGCACGTCAAGGACATTGCGCCGGCTGGCGAAGCCACTGATGAAGGCGGCTGGGCCGATGTCGGCCACGGCACGATCGGCTGGGCGAAGCTGCTGCCGGCCATCAAGGCGGGCACCAAGGCCAAGCATTTCGTCGTCGAGCACGACAATCCCAATGATATCGACCGCAACATCACGCGCTCGATCGCTTCCTTCAAGACCTACTGAGGCAAACCATGACCAGGGAACTTGGCGTCGGCATCATCGGATGCGGCAATATCTCCACCACCTATTTCTCGCTGTCACCGCTCTTCAAGGGGCTGAAGGTGCTCGCCTGCGCCGATATCAACGTGCAGGCCGCAAAGCTTCGCGCCGAGGAATATGGCGTGACGGCACAGACGATCGAAGAGCTTCTCGCCAATGACGAGATCGACGTCGTCGTCAACCTGACGATCCCGGATGCGCATTATCCGGTGTCGAAGGCGGCACTCGAAGCTGGCAAGCACGTCTATTCGGAAAAGCCGCTCGTGCTCTCGCTGGAGCAGGGCGAGGAGCTTCGCCGCATCGCCAAGGAGAAGGGGCTTTCGGTCGGCTGCGCGCCCGATACTTTCCTCGGCGGCGCGCATCAGCTCGCCCGCAAGTTCGTCGATGACGGCGGTGTCGGTCGCATCACATCAGGCGCCTGCTACGTCATGGGGCCGGGCATGGAAATGTGGCACCCGAACCCGGACTTCTTCTTCCTGCCGGGCGGCGGCCCGATCCTCGATATGGGTCCGTATTACATCGCCAACCTGATCAACCTGATCGGACCGGTGAAGCGCGTCGCCGGCATGACCTCGATGGCTTCGGAAACCCGCACCATCACCAGCCAGCCGCGTTCGGGCGAGATCATCCCGGTCAAGACGCCGACGACGATCCAGGCGCTTCTGGAATTCGTTTCCGGCGCCACCGTGACGCTGACGGCGAGCTGGGATGTCTGGTCGCATCGCCATGCCAACATGGAGCTCTATGGCACGGATGGATCGCTCTACGTGCCGGACCCGAATTTCTTCGGCGGTGTCGTCGAGGCCAGCGGCCGCGACAAGGACATCAAGGCCCTGGAAGCCTGGGATCACCCCTTCGGCAAGTTCAACCAGGAAAGCCCGAACGGCCCGCGCGCCAATTACCGCACGGCCGGCCTTGCCGACATGGCCATGTCGCTGATCGAGGGCCGCGATGCACGCTGCTCGCTCGACCGCACGCTGCACGGCGTCGACATCATGACCTCGATCCTGAAGTCGGGTGCAGAAGGTCGTTTCGTGGAGCTCACGACGACCTGCACACAGCCGGCGGCGCTGGGCATCGAGGAAGCCCTGGCGCTGTTGAAGTAAAGTGAGGGCGTTTTCCGGGGCTTGGTTAAGCCGGCCCCGGACGGTCGTCGGGGCACCACGTTAGCGCCGTCATCCTCGGGCTTGTCCCGAGGATCTGCCGCGCCATCAGTAGATCCTCGGGACAAGTCCGAGGATGACGGCATTGGACGGCAGAGGGTTGCCTACCGAAAAGGCGCGTGCGCGTGAAGTCATAGAGAACACGCGCCACGCGCTTGCCGTATCGCCGTGCTTAATTCAATAGTGCCGTCTCACCCGGCCCTGACATGCGGGCGACGACGTTTTCAGCTTTCGACCGCCTCTCAGTGCGGATACGAAAGAGAAGCACTTTTACAGGTTGAGGAGACCTCAGATGAGCTGGCAACCGGCCGAAGACCGCTATTCGAAGATGAAGTATAACCGCACGGGCCGTTCCGGCCTGAAGCTGCCGGCCGTTTCCCTCGGCCTCTGGCACAATTTCGGCGGTGACACCCCGCATGACCGCAAGGTCGACATGTGCCGCACGGCCTTCGATCTCGGCATCACCCATTTCGACCTCGCCAACAATTACGGCCCGCCTCCCGGCAGCGCCGAGACCGCATTCGGCGAGATCCTGCGCACCGATTTTGCCGGCCTGCGCGATGAGCTGATCATCTCCTCCAAGGCCGGTTACGACATGTGGCCGGGTCCCTATGGCGAATGGGGCAGCCGCAAGTATCTCGTCGCCTCCTGCGACCAGAGCCTTCAGCGCATGGGCCTCGACTATGTCGATATCTTCTATTCGCACCGTTTCGACCCGGAGACCCCGCTCGAAGAAACCTGCGGCGCGCTCGATTACATCGTGCGTTCGGGCCGTGCGCTCTATGTCGGCATTTCCTCCTATAATTCGCAGCGCACCCGCGAGGCTGCCGCGATCCTTAGGGAACTCGGCACGCCGTGCCTCATCCACCAGCCGAGCTATTCCATGCTCAACCGCTGGGTCGAGGACGATAAGCTGCTCGATACGCTGGATGAGGTCGGCATGGGCTCGATCGTCTTCTCGCCGCTTGCCCAGGGCATGCTGACGACGAAATATCTCGGCGGCATTCCCGCCGACAGCCGCGCGGCGCAGAACCACTTCCTCAAGAAGGATTTCATCCGTCCCGCGATCATCGACAATATCCGAAAGCTCAACGAGATCGCCGAAAAGCGTGGCCAGACGCTGGCGCAGATGGCAATCGCCTGGGTGCTGCGCGGCGGGCGCGTGACGTCGGCGCTCATCGGCGCCAGCCGCTCCTCGCAGATCGTCGATTGCGTTGCCGCACTTGGCAATCTCGAGTTTTCGGCAGACGAGCTGAAGGAAATCGATGTCTATGCCAAGGAGGCCGACATCAATCTCTGGGCCAAGTCCGCAGAGCTGGAATAAAGTAGGCCGGAAGGCAATTTCGACGCGGAGTTTGTGGCAGCACGGTTGCCATAAACTCCCTCATTCCTGTCGCCTCGTGCCGGCACGAGGGATGTCGCAGGAATCCAGCCGCCGCGCGTCTGCGCGGCGAGAAGAGTCCTTTCAGCCCAAGGACTTGGGCTGGCTGGATCTCTGTGACAAGCACAGAGATGAGGGCGGTGATGTTTTTACCGCTATCATCTGACGTACGTACCACAATTGCCCCAACGGAGGAGCCGCCATGATCCGCAATCCCATCCTGCCAGGATTCAATCCCGACCCGTCCATCTGCCGCGTCGGCGACGACTATTACATCGCGACCTCCACCTTCGAATGGTATCCGGGCGTGCAGATCCACCATTCGCGCGACCTGGTGAACTGGACGCTGGTGCGCCGGCCGCTGGAGCGCGCCTCGCAGCTCGACATGCGCGGCAACCCTGACAGCTGCGGCATCTGGGCGCCGTGCCTTTCCTATGCGGACGGGCAGTTCTGGCTCGTCTATACGGACGTGAAGCGCTTCGACGGCAACTTCAAGGATGCGCATAATTACATCGTGACCGCGCCCACCATCGAGGGCGAATGGTCCGAGCCGGTCTATGTGAATTCCTCGGGTTTCGACCCGTCGCTCTTCCATGACGAGGACGGGCGCAAGTGGTTCGTCAACATGCAGTGGAACCATCGCACCGAGAGCTATGGCGGCTCGCCGAAGTCGCCGGCCTTCGATGGCATCCTGCTGCAGGAATGGGACGCTCAGACCAGGACCCTGAAAGGCCCGATCAAGAACATCTTCGCCGGCAGCCCGCTCGGGCTCGTGGAAGGCCCGCATCTCTTCCGGAAGAACGGCTGGTACTATCTGACGACGGCCGAAGGCGGCACCGGCTACGATCATGCGGTGACGATGGCGCGCTCGCGCAATATCGATGGTCCCTACGAGCTGCATCCGAACCGGCACCTGATCACCTCCAAGGACCATCCGGAAGCGGTACTGCAGCGGGCAGGGCACGGGCAATATGTCGAAACGCCCGATGGCCAAGTCTATCACACGCATCTCTGCGGCCGGCCGCTGCCGCCGAAGCGTCGCTGCACGCTGGGACGCGAAACCGCGCTGCAGAAATGCGTCTGGCGCGAGGATGGCTGGCTCTATCTCGAAAACGGCACTGTTGTTCCGGATGTCGAAGTGCCCGGACTTGGCGGTGCCGTGCGGGCCGAAAAGCCTGTTCGCAGCGAGTATCATTTCGATGGGGGCGCGCTACCGGCCGATTTCCAGTGGCTGCGTACGCCGCAGCCGGAACGTATCTTCAATCTCACGGACCGTCCCGGCCATCTGCGGCTGATCGGCCGTGAAAGTGTCGGCTCGTGGTTCGAACAGGCGCTGGTCGCCCGCCGGCAGGAGCATCACAGCTTCCGCGCCGAGACGGTGGTCGAGTTCACGCCCGATACCTATCAGCAGGTCGCGGGTCTGACGCATTACTATAACCGCCACAAGTTCCATGCCGTCGTCGTCACGCTGCATGAGAAGCTCGGCCGCTGCGTCACAATCTTCTCCTGCGATGGCGATTATCCGAACGGCCGCATGAGTTTTCCCGCCGAGGCCGGCGTGGCGCTTCCGGCCGACGGCCGTGTGCAGCTTGCCATGGAGATCCGCGACAACGACCTGCAATTCTTCTGGCAGACGGAAGGCAAGGGCGCCTGGCAGCCGATCGGCCCGGTTCTCGATGCCGGCGTCATTTCCGACGAGGGCGGGCGCGGCGAGCACGGCTCGTTTACCGGTGCCTTCGCGGGTCTCCTCGCCTTCGATACGTCCGGCCGGGCAAAGACGGCTGATTTCGACTGGTTCAACTACGAGGAACTGTGAGGGCGGCGATGGCAGAGGATATCCGTATCGAGCCGATGACCGAGGGGCATATCGAGGGCTTTCATCGGGTTCTCGACAGCGTGGCGCGCGAACGGACATATCTGACCCTGCTCGAAGCCCCGCCTGTTGAGGATGTCAGGAAATTCGCGCTGTCCTCGATCGCGGGCGGCAATGTGCATCTCGTCGCTCTCGATGGCGGCGAGCTGGTGGGCTGGTGCGATATAAGACGGCATTTCTTTCCCTCTCGCGCTCACTGCGGCTCGCTCGGCATGGGCTTGCTTCCCGTCTACCGCGGGCAGGGGCTCGGCGGACGCCTCATCGAGGCGGCGATAGCGCAGGCGGCGCGTGAGGCCGGCATGATCCGTATCGAACTTGGCGTGCATGCCGACAATGCGCGGGCGATCCGGCTTTATGAGAGGGTGGGTTTCGTGCGGGAAGGGGTGAGCCGCGATGCGTTCTGCGTCGATGGCGAGTACACGGATGTCATCAACATGGCGCTGATTTTTCGGTAGGGATTTTGCACCGCCCAAAATGCCGTTTTCATCACGCCGAATTACGCAGTCGTGATCTGCGACGGCATGATCTTGCTGCGAGCCGTCAGTTCGCGATTAAGATATTAGAATGAATTAATAAGCCAATGATTTCATTACGCCCGCCGGTCGTCGTTCAGAAGAAAGTCGTCGTCCACAAAAAGGTCGTCGTCCGCCGGCATCACTGGTCCGGGCGTTGTGCCGCATGGCACCCCCTCTGGCCTGCCGGCCATCTCCCCCACAGGTGGGGAGATCGGCAAGTGGCTTGACCTTCGCACATCGCTGACGTTGCGCAGTTTGAGACGTCTGTTGTTTGGGAAAACCGGCGCACCCAGCCGATCTCCACCCTTGTGGGGGAGATGGCCGGCAGGCCAGAGGGGGGTGCCATGCGGCATGCCGTTCAATGCACTATTCTTGTCGCCGCGACGAGATCACGCGTTCGGCAATCATACCGAGCAATCCCTTCGGCTTACGCGCCTCACTCTCCGCGTCCCCATAGGTCAGCGGATGCAGCCCCTCGATCGGCGGCAAGGGCTCGCATTCGATGCATAAACACCGATAGGGTCTGATCGCCGTCGCCTTCATACCGCCTGTCGGCTCCAGCTCGCGAACGGATCCGGCAGATTGCGCCAGCGCTCCGGCGTGAAGGCATCGCTTTCCACCAGACAAGCGTCGAGCTCCCGCCTGATCCAGGCCTCATCCATCGGGTCGGCGCCGATGAAGACGATTTCCTGGCGGCGGTCGCCCCAGATGGGGTCGAGATAGGGGGCGATGGCGCTGAGGAAGGCGGGTTCCCCAGGCCATTCTTCGCGCGGGACGGCCGCCCACCAGAGGCCCATCTTGCCGGTGCGGACGATGGCACCGGCCTGGCTGATCTCGCCGACATGGTGCGGGCGAGTGGCGAGCCAGAAGAAGCCCTTGGCGCGCACGACACCCGGCCAGGTGCGGTCGAAGAAGGCCTGCAGTTTTGCCGGGTGGAACGGGCGTCTTTCGCGGTAGAGGAAGGAGCGGATGCCGTATTCCTCGGTTTCCGGCACATGGTCCTTGAAACCGTGCAGCTCCTTGTACCAGAGCGGGTGGGTATCGGCCCTGTCGATATCGAAACGGCCGGTGCCGAGCACATCCTTCAGCGCGACCTTGCCGAAATTGGTCTCGATGATACGGGCATCCGGGTTGAGGCCGGTGATGATCTTGCGGGCGGCGTCGCGCTGCTCTTCACTTGCAATGCCGATCTTGTTGAGGACGACGATATCGGCGAATTCGATCTGCTCGACGAGGAGATCGATGATCGTCCTGTTGTCGCCGTCACCGGCGATCTGGACGCGGTCGGCGAGGAAATCGGCCGAGGCGTAATCGGCAAGCAGGTTGGCGGCATCGACGACGGTGACCATCGTATCGAGGCGGGCGACATCGGAGAGGCTGAGCCCATTCTCGTCGCGGAATTCGAACGTGGTGGCGACGGGCAGGGGCTCGGCAATGCCGGTCGATTCGATCAGCAGGTAGTCGAAGCGGTCCTGTTCGGCGAGCTGGCGCACCTCTTTCAGAAGGTCGTCGCGCAAGGTGCAGCAGATACAGCCATTGGTCATTTCCACCAGCTGCTCCTTGGTGCGCGAGAGATTGGCGCCGCCATCGCGCACCAGCGTTGCGTCGATATTCACCTCGCTCATATCGTTGACGATGACGGCGACGCGCATGCCCTCGCGATTTGCGAGCACGTGATTGAGCAGCGTCGTCTTGCCGGCGCCGAGGAAGCCGGAGAGCACGGTAACGGGAAGCCTGTTGTCCATGACGTCGTCCTATTATGTTATAACGTAACGTTGATCGATGACAAAAAAAGGCGGAACGGGGGTGTCGCCGCCTTCTTTCGCCGCAGCGCTCGCGGGGGCGGGCTGCAAGTCCGACGGGATGCGTTGAGACGCTCCCTCACTTGTAGAGCGGCGCATATTCCTATCGAGGATCGTTCGGATTATGCGCTGGCGAGGCAGTCTCTCATGCTGTCGGCAATGCCGCGCATGAGGGTGAAATAGAGATCCGGGCCGGCGGGCAGGGTGGCGGCTTCGGGGTCCAGCACGCCCGACTTCGCCTTTGTGCCTTCGATGACGACATTGACGAGGCGCGGCTCGAATTGCGGCTCTGCGAAGACGCAGGTTGCGCCGAGATCGCCCACCTTCTTGTGGATCTCCGAGACACGCTCGGCGCCCGGAATGGTCTCGGGACTGACGGTAATCGAGCCGGCGACGCGGATATGGTAGCGATGCTCGAAATATTGATAGGCATCGTGGAAGACGATGAAGGGCTTGTCCTTCACCGGTGACACGATCCCGGCAATTTCCTTGTCCAGCGCATCGAGCTTGTCATCCAGCGCCTTGGCATTGGCCTCATAGGTCAGCGCATTGGCCGGATCGGCGGCAACAAGCGTGGTGGTGATCTCGGCGGCCATCGCCTTGGCATTGATAGGGTCGAGCCAGAGATGGGTGTCGAAGGCGCCGTGTTCATGGTCATGGTCGTGGCCCGCTTCGGCATGCTCGTGACCAGCGCCTTCGTTTTCATCGCCATCGTCGTGGGCCTCGAACGCGCCGCCTTCGCGGAAGGGCAGCTTCACCAGACCCGGCGCGTCGTCGAGCTGGGCGACGATCGCGTCGGAACCCAGCGATTGCAGCGGCTTTTCGAGGAAGGCTTCAAGGCCTGGGCCGACCCAGAAGATCACCTTGGCATCCTGCAAAGCGCGGGCATTGGAGGGTTTGAGATTATAGGTATGCGGGGAGGCGGCGCCATCGACAATGAGTTCCGGCTTGCCGACTCCTTCCATGATGGCCGATACCAGCGAATGGACCGGCTTGATCGAGGTGACGACCACAGGGGCATCGGCGGCCTGGAGGGACCCGGCAAAGAGGAAGGCCGGGATTGCGAGGGTAAGGCCCATCGCCATTTTCATCAGCATGCTCCGCTTGAATTGCATTTGTTATGTTATTACATCAATTGCGTTATGCTATAACGTGTGCAATAGCAGGACGCAACAGCACTTTCGGAAAATTTGATGCTCTCTCCCGCAAATAGCCCCGCCGGCAGCAGGGCCGAACCGCTGGTTTCACTCGACAATGTCGGCATTCGCCGCAGCGGCCGCTGGCTGGTGCGCGGTGTGGATTTCTCCGTTTCGCGCGGCGAGATCGTCACCCTGATCGGCCCGAACGGTTCCGGCAAATCGACGAGCGCCAAGGCGGCGATCGGCGTGCTGAAGCCGGACGAGGGCAGGGTGAGCCGCATCGCCGGCCTCAAGGTCGGCTATGTGCCGCAGAAGCTCGCTGTCGACTGGACGCTGCCGCTTTCGGTGCGCCGGCTGATGACGCTGACCGGGCCGCTGCCCGAGTCCGATATCATGGCCGCTCTCGAAGCCGCCGGCATGGTGCATATGCTGGATGCGCAGGTGCAGCATCTCTCCGGCGGCGAATTCCAGCGGGCGCTGATGGCGCGCGCCATTGCCCGCAAGCCGGATCTTCTCGTTCTCGACGAGCCGGTGCAGGGGGTGGATTTCGCCGGCGAGATCGCGCTCTACGAGCTCATCAAATCGATCCGCAATACGACCGGCTGCGGTATCCTGCTGATCTCGCACGACCTGCATGTCGTCATGGCGGAGACGGATACGGTGATCTGCCTCAACGGCCATGTCTGCTGCCGCGGTACGCCGCAGGCGGTGAGCCAGAGCCCGGAATATGTGCGCCTCTTCGGCAGCCGCGCGGCACCGACGCTTGCCGTCTATAGCCACCATCACGACCATACGCATCTGCCTGACGGACGCGTGCTACATGAGGACGGCTCGGTGACGGATCATTGCCATCCCGAGGACGGGCATCATCACGATCATGATCACGTGCATTCGCACGATCACGCGGACGCTCATGCCCATGCGCACGCTGACGGGGATCATGCCCACGGGCATGCGCATGCGGAGGCTCACGCCCACGTACATACCCATTTTCAGAGCGGGGCGCAGAGCACTGCCAAGAACGGGGAGAACCGCGATGCTTGACGATTTTTTCGTGCGCGCAATTCTCGCCGGTGTGGGCCTGGCGCTGACGACCGGGCCGCTCGGCTGCTTCATCATCTGGCGGCGCATGGCTTATTTCGGCGATACGATCGCCCATTCGGCGCTGCTCGGCGTGGCGCTGTCGCTGCTCTTCGATTTCAACCTCACGCTTGCCGTCTTCGTCGTTGCCGCCGTCGTCTCGATCCTGCTGCTCTTCCTGCAGAAACGTCAGGCGCTGTCGGCCGATGCGCTTCTCGGCATTCTCTCGCATGCCACCCTTGCCATCGGCCTCGTCATGGTCGCCTTCATGAGTTGGGTGCGCATCGATCTCATCGCCTTCCTGTTCGGTGATATTCTCGCTGTCTCGACCACCGATATCGCGCTCATCTGGGGCGGCGGCATTCTGGTGCTGGCGGCGATCGCCTGGCTGTGGCGGCCGCTGCTCGCGGCCACCGTCAATCCGGAACTCGCCGAGGCCGAGGGTTTGCAGCCGGAGCGGGCGCGGCTGTTCTTCATGCTCCTAATGGCCGTCGTCATCGCCATCGCCATGAAGATCGTCGGCATCATGCTGATCACCTCGCTCCTGATCATTCCGGCGGCAACCGCCCGGCGCTTCTCCTCGACGCCGGAACTGATGGCCGTGCTTGCCTCGCTGATCGGCGCGGTTGCCGTTGTTGGCGGGCTTTTCGGCTCGCTGACCTATGACACGCCATCAGGCCCGTCGATCGTGGTCGCGGCCCTCATTCTCTTCATCCTCAGCTTAGCTCCCGCCTGGCGCGGGCGCAGGGACCTGCAAGGACAAGGCTCATGAACGCACCTCAGCTCACTCGCAATCAGGCGCTCGTTTTCGACGTGCTCGAAAAGGCCGAGGGACCGCTCAGCGCCTATACGATCCTCGACAAGCTGCGCGACCAAGGTTTTCGCGCGCCGCTACAGGTCTACCGGGCGCTGGAAAAGCTGCTCGAATTCGGCGTGGTGCACCGGCTCGAAAGCATCAATTCCTTCGTCGCCTGCGCCCATCCCGGCGAGGACTGCCACAGCCATGGTATCGTCGCCTTTGCGATCTGCGAAAGCTGCGGACAGGTGATCGAGTTCCACGACCATGAGGTGGATCACCGCCTGATGGGCTGGGTGCGCTCGCAAAAGTTCAAGCCGGCGAAGACGACCATCGAGATTCGCGGCACCTGCGAGGCCTGTGCTGCGTGATCCGTCTTAGAGGTTTGCGGGGGCCAGCGACGCGAGATGCAGCAGGTCCTCATTCTCCTCAGGCACGTTCTCGGCAAGACGGGCGGCGGCGATCACCGGCAGCCAGGCAAAGACCTGGTCCGGAGTCAATTCGGCCGCCTTCGCATAGGTGACGACATAGGCTTCGGCCATTGCCGGAAGCGCGCGGCGCATCAGGAGATAGGTGCGGCAGACGTCGGCGGCCGGATTGCCGCTGCAGGCGTCCAGCCAGTCAACGATCATGGCGTCGCTCCCGGAGCCCAGGATATTCCACGGATGGAAGTCGCCGTGGCAGACCCTGTCGTCATCGGGCAGTGCGGCAAGTGTCAGAAGCAGCCGGTCGCGCAGGTCTGGTGTCAGGGGTTCGGCGCGCTCGATATTGGCCGACAGTCTCGATTTCAGCGAGGGGAGGCCGGTGCCGGGTTCGCAGTGCAGGCGCTGATGGAGCGCTGCCATCTCCTTGATGGCTGATAGCGGCGGCTCCGGCATCATCTCGTCGGCAAGGCTGGTGCCGGTTGCGCGGTCCATCAGCAGCCCCCAGCGACCGTGATAATCGCCGACGACGTGGACCCTGGGCGCGGGCAGAGAAAGCTTTTCAGCGATCGCCAGATTGGCGGCCTCGCGGAAGGCCGGGGCTTTCGGGCGACCGGGCCTGTAGAGCTTCAGCGCCAGCGTGCCATGTTCATAAACTTCCGCTTCCTTGCCGGCGCCGAGCAGACGGCCGATTTCGCTCATGTCGGGTTCCCCGTTTCGTGGGTTTCGTCAGAACGATGTGGTGCTGGTTTTTGGAAGGGGAAGGGTGTGTGCGAGGGAGCGACAAGGTCATCGGAGCCTGATTGTTCCGGTAATGGAGACAGTGTGTCCGTGGCAAACGGCTTTATTCCGGGCGCGAGGCATGGATGATGGCGGCAGAACGAAGCCATGGCTGATGTCCATGGCCGGCAATTGGGGGTGTCATGACCATCAACAATAGACGCTCAGATGCGATCGCCTGCTGCGGCGAGGAAATCCTATCGCGCGAACTGCTGCTGAGCGGCACTTTCGCTGACCTGATTGCCGGGGAGGCGCCGACGCTCCGGCTTTTGAGCGACGAGGAGCGGCGGGCATCGCTCGCATCGATGCTTGCCGAGCGGCCGGAAGGCGATGTCTGGATTTTTGCCTATGGCTCGCTGATCTGGAATCCGATCATTCTCAGCGTCGAAAGCCGGAGAGCCCGTATCGAGGGCTGGCGCCGGTCCTTTTGCCTCGCCACCGCTTCCGGGCGGGGTTCGCCCGACAATCCGGGCCTCGTGCTCGGGCTGGATGCGGGCGGTGCCTGCGACGGCGTGGCCTTGCGTCTGGAAGAAGACGATGTCGTGCACGAACTCGAGCTGTTGTGGCGGCGGGAAATGGTAGCCGAGGCCTATATTCCGCGCTGGGTCGATCTGCTTGATGAAGAGGGCGCCCGCTTTGGAAGCGGCATCGCGTTCACCATGAACCCGCAGGCAAACACCTATGCCGGCGGCCTTTCCAGGGAGGCGACCGTTCAGCGGCTTGCCACGGCCGCAGGCAGCATCGGCAGCTCGGCCGACTATCTGTTTCGCACGCGTGACGGGCTGAGGGCACTCGATATGTGGGACGAGCTTTTGGAAGAGCTCGCCATCGAGGTGGAAGAGATGCAACGCAGGCTGCAGCAATTGCCTGCCGCGGACCTTTAGTCAGCGGCGATCCGATCGCGGCCTCGTTCTCGACCATATTGCCGATGTGCCGAAGGCCCCGCTGGAATAGCGGAGCCTTCGCAGTTTGTCAGGCGGCCGAGCGCTCGGAAAGCGGGCGGCGGCGCAGGCTGGCGGTTTTGATGGCCGGGGTCTGGTAATTGGCTTCGAGCGGACCGGTCTCGGTGCCGGGCGGGACAATGGCGTCGATCGTGTCGAGGATTTCGTCGCTCAGGCGTACTTCGCTGCCGGCCAGGAGATCATCCAGCTGTTCCATGGTGCGAGGACCGAGGATCGCTGAGGTGACGCCCGGATGGGCGGTAACGAAGGCGAGCGCCATGTGGGTGAGCTTGATGCCTGCCGACTCTGCCAGCGGAATAAGCTGCTCGACGGCTTCGAGGCTGTTTTCATTCGACATCTGCTTGGGGAAATAGGCGACGCGGGTGCTGTCGGGCAGGGCCGCACCCCGGCGGTAGCGACCGGTCAGCATGCCCATGGAGAGCGGGCTCCAGACCAGCGCACCCATCCCGTAGCGTTCGAGGGTGGGGAGAACTTCGCGCTCGATGCCGCGATGCAGGATGGAATAGGGCGGCTGCTCGGTGCGGAAGCGGGCCAGCCCCCGCTTTTCGGCCACCCATTGCGCCTCGATGATATCGGAGGCGGGGAAGGTGGAGGAGCCGATGGCGCGGATCTTGCCTGCGCGCATCAGATCCGTGAGGGCCGAGAGCGTTTCCTCGATATCGGTATCGGGGGCGGGGCGGTGCATCTGGAACAGGTCGATATAATCGGTCTGCAGGCGGCGGAGCGAGCCTTCCACGGCGCGATAGATCCAGCGGCGTGAGCTGCCCTGCTGGTTCGGATCCTGGCCCATCGGGATGAAGCATTTGGTGGCGAGCACGACGTTGTCGCGCCGGCCTTTCAGTGCCTTGCCGACGATCTCCTCGGATTCGCCGTGGCTGTACATATCGGCCGTGTCGATGAAGTTGATGCCGGTATCGAGCGCCTTGTGAATGATGCGGATGGAATCGTCATGATCGGCATTGCCGATGGCGCCGAACATCATGGCGCCAAGGCAATAGGGGCTGACCTTGATGCCGGTGCGGCCAAGGGGGCGGTATTGCATCTTCGTTTCCTTTGAATCCTGAGCTGCCCGCAAGGGCAGGTTTTTCAATCTGGTAAGAGCCCTGATGGCGGGCCTTGCATCTGGCAAAACCGCGCCGAACAGAGTATAAGGGCGCATCCGGAACGCTGTTCCGTTTATACGGAACAATGTTCCGTTTTGCAAGAGGTGTTGATGTGACTGACGGGACGGACAGCCCGGGCGAGGCGCGCGAGGCTGATGGCGGCCATGACAGGCTGGTGCGGGCGGATGCGCGACGCAACCTCGATCTGCTGCTCAAGGCCGCCTTGGCGGTGTTTGCGACATCAGGCGTCGATGCGCCGGTGCGCGAGATTGCGGAGAAGGCAGGGGTGGGCGTCGGCACGGTTTATCGCCACTTTCCGCAGCGCTCCGATCTCATCAAGGCGGTCATGCGCAACGAGGTGGATGCCTGCGCAGATGCGGCGGTATCGCTCTCCGCCGAGCACGAGCCGGGCGAGGCATTGTCGCGCTGGATGCAGCGTTTTGCGGATTTCATCATGGCCAAGCGCGGTCTTGCAGCAGCCTTGCATTCCGGAAACCCGGCCTATGAGGCGCTGCCTGTTTATTTCGACCAGCGGATGATCCCGGCGCTGCAGGGGCTGCTGGACAGGGCCGTTGCAGCGGGAGAGGCACGCGGCGACGTGGAGGCGAGCGAACTCATTCGCGCCGGCGCGCAGCTTTCCAATCTCGGGCAGGGGGATGATCCGGCGGCGACGCGGCGGATGATTGCGCTCTTGGTGGACGGCTTGCGCTATGGGGCAGGTGTGAAGGGCTGAGTGCCTTGATCCTCGCCGCGCGCCTTCAGGCTCCCGCAGTCTTTTCCTTCGGTTTCAGCAGGATGATCAGCAGTAACCCGGCGATGATGAGGGCGGCTCCTTCGAGGTGATAGGTCTGCATTTTCTCGCCGAGGATGAAATAAGCGAGCACGGCGATGAAGATCGTCTGGACGTAGAGGAGCACGCCGGCGCGGGCGGCTCCGAGCGCCTCGATGCTGCGATTGAAGAGATAATACATGAGCGCGCCGCCGGGGATCGCGACATAGGCGAGCGCGACGAGGCCGCTGGCATTCAGCGTCGTGCGTTCGTCGGAGGCGAACTCGTAGAGATAGAAGGGCAGTGCGGTCAGCGCGGCGGCGCCGAGCAGCAGGACGAGCAGGGCAAGGCGGTTCAGATCGAATTTCGCCCGGCGCAGCAGCACCGTGTAGAGGCTGAAGCAGAAGGCGCCGGCGACGATCCAGAGTTCGCCGGGATTGAAATCGAGGCGCAGCAGCGCGTCCGGGCTGCCCTTGACGATGATGACGACGATGCCGAGGAAGGCGAGGATCGAACCGGCCACCTGCCAGGTTCCCATCGGCTCTGCCAGCATCAGGCGGGCGAGGATCATGGTGATGATCGGGATCAGCGCGATGATGATGCCGGCGGTAGTGGCGTCGGCATGTTGAAGGCCGACGAAGATCAGGCCCTGGCAGATAGCGAGCCCCATGCCGCCGATGAAAAGCAGTTCCAGGCCGCGCGCCCGCACCAGCGCGAGCATCCCGCCGAAATGGTGGCGCACGATCGGCAGCAGGATCGCGAAGGCGATGAGCACGCGCCAGAAGCAGAGCGCCCAGGGCGGCATTTCCGTGGAGACCCATTTGGCGGCGATATAGACGCCGGCTGACAGGAGCCAGCAGAGCACGCCTACGGAATAGGCCCCTGCAAGCGAACCGCCTGCCGCCTGTTCCGTCCCGACAGTATCACGATGGACTGCCAAGACATGTATCGCCATGGCCTAGTTATGCCACAGTTGTCGGGCGCCGCACAGGTGGGAGTGTGGCTTTGCCGTCTCTGTGCAGGCGGCCGGTTGGCTCAGGCCTTGATCGTTCCTCTGTCTATGACTGCGCGCGGCTCGCTGTCGTTGCCGAAATCGCCGACAAGGTCTGTGCGTCGCGGCCGTAGATGTCGTCGAAATAGTGGATGACGCCGTCGTCCGTCGGCCAGGCGGTGAAATAGGAAACGTAGACGGGAACCTCTTCGGGAACCGGCATGTCCTGCTTGCCGCCGGCAGCGATCTGCTGATCGACGAACTCGACCGAGGTCTTCAGGACAGCGGCTGCCATCGCCTTCGGGTTTTCCAGGCGCACGCATCCATGGCTGAACATGCGGTCCTGCGAAGCGAATTTGCCGCGGGCAGGCGTGTCGTGCATGTAGATATCATGCGAATTGGGGAAGAGGATCTTCAGCTGTCCCAGCGCATTGTCCGCTCCGGGTGGCTGGACGACGCCGATATTTTCGAGCGGCTGCGACCAGTCGACCTTGGCCGAAGGCATCGTCTTGCCCTTGACCGAGACCACGTAGCCTTCCTTGTCCAGATAGGCGGGGTCGCGCTTCAGGTGCGGCAGCATCTCGTTGCGGATGATCGATTGCGGCACGCCCCAGTCGGGATTGAATTCGACCGTCTTGATCGAGGCGTCGAAGAAGTTCGTCTGGTGATCCTGCTGGCCGATCACCGCCTTCATCGACAGCGTCAGCGTGCTGTTTTCATAATAATAGGCCATGTAGGCAGGCTGGTTGATGAAAACGTATCGCTCGGGGAATTCCTGCGGCAGCCAGCGCATTTCCTCCATCGCCACGATCACCTTGGTGATGTTGGCGGCAGCATCGCCGCCCTGGCCCGAGGTACGCAGGTAGTGCAGCTCGGCGGCGAGCTGGGCGAATTTGGGGTTGCTCGGCAGCAGGCGGTCGAAGACCACCATCAGATCAGGTGTGGCCGAGAGCTGGGCGATCGTGCCCTTCAGATCGACCGGCTTGCGCTTGAAATCATAATAGTTCGACAGCTTGTTGGGATCGATGCGGCCCCGGAAATTGTCCTGAAGGAACATCAGCATCTTGGCCGAGAGGGAGACCTCGAACTCGGCCAATGCCTTGGCGCGGTCGCCCGATCCCTGGGGAGGGGCAACAGCATAGTCGCCGGCATTCAATCCCCAGTCGTCGGCCTGTTTCAGGAGGCTGAGCGCCTGTGCGGCCTTGGGGGTCGGCCCCTTGCCATCGACCCAGATGAGCTTTGCCTTCGGCTGGGCGTAATAGGCCTCGATCGCATCGGCGATGTCGTTGTTCATCGAGATCGACAGGCCGCCCATCTCGCGCAGCACCTTCGCCTGATTGCCGCTGGCGGTATCAAAGAGCGCCGACAGCGACGAACCCGTATCCTGCCTGGAAATATGGGCCGGACGGCGCGTGGGGACCGTGTAGCCGATTTTTGGGCTGGCCTGCGTGATCGGCGGCGCCGGCAGCGGCTCGGCGCGCACGGCAATTGCACTCCCCGAGAGCACCAGCAGGCCGGCGAGCGGTGCGATCCAGCGGGAAGATGTTTTCAGCGGCATTCTGATGTCCTTGAAATCCGATAAAATACTGTCACGCGCGGCGTTGGTCCGTGTGGGCGAGCCCGACTAGAACGCCAACATTCGGGCAGAAGATGGGCATTGAGTGTTTCTGGCAAGTCCATGGAAGGCAGAAGTTGTTGGAAGGAAATCACTTTTTCGACAGCAGGTGATGTGCGCTCGGGGAGCCGTTTTTCGGTTCGCCAGTCAAATCGCGATCACAAAAGAGAATGGTTGCCGGCCAACCGAAATTCGCTGCTGTCGCGATCCGGCTATTTGAGGGGTGGAAGAGATTGCGACGTTGATCGCGTCGGGCCTCGGCGTGACGTGACAACTTAGAAGATCGACGATGGCACGCCACATATTTTGTTCGCAAAGCCCGCTCAAACAACTCCCTTCTTCAGAATGAAGTTTCCATAGGGCCGGGACTCGGCCGTCTGAATAACGGCAAAAGCCCGCATGGCGATGGGATAATATGCAAATCTTTCGACAGGCTGGCTTAGAATCGGACGACCCTCCGCCTCACCGCAGGTGGCGATCACCTCCCTGTGCACCTCCAAGAGTTCTCCCGGCGCATCTGCAGCTTCCATATGCATCACGGGGCGCTCGACGAACGCGTCCAAGGGCATCATCTGCAGGATGCCCCGGATAGCAGTTGGCGCATCGATGCCTTCCATCACGATCAATTTGCCGCTGGTGGTTTGGCTAGCGACGCGAAAACCGGAGAAGTTGCGATCGACGACGGCCAACTCGTCACCATGCCCCATGGAAGCCAGGATCCATAATATATCAGCGGTGATGAATGGTGGGACACCTTTCAGCATGTCATTCTCCTCCCGAGAGATGAACAATTGATGGGACGATAACCAGGAAAAAACGATTGCGCAAACGTTTCGATGGCGCTAGCCTTCCTTGTATTAGCAGATCCTGGGAGAGCCTTTCGAGGTTGGGATCCGGCTGGGAGGATACATTGACAGATCTGTTTACTGCGCTGCTGGCGACAGCCGGAGCGCGTCCATGACAACTATTTCCGAAGTTGCGAAGGCGGCCGGGGTTTCGGTGTCAACCGTTTCCCATGTTCTCAACAAGACCCGCTACGTATCGCCTGAAAAAGCAAAGATCGTCATGGAGACGGTGGAGGCGATCGGATATATCCCGAACGCCGTCGCGCGCTCCCTCAAGCTGTCTTCGACCGGCACGATCGGCTTGGCGATCTCAGCGATTTCAAACCCGTATTTCAGCGATATCATCTGCGCAATCGAGGCTGAGTGTTCGAAGCGCGACCTGATCGTTTTCCTGTGCGATACGCAGGACGACCCCGATCGGGAACTGCAGCTCGTGCAGCTTCTGCATAGGCGGCGTGTCGACGGCATCATACTTGCCCCATCGGGCGCGCCTCGCAAGTCGCTCGACTACCTTATCGAATGCGCCCTTCCGTGCGTGCTCGTCGACCGGCTTTCGGATGATCGGTTTGATCAGGTCGGCACCGACAATGCCGCGGCAATTCGCACCCTCGTCGATCATCTCGTCGCGCTCTGCCACCGCCGGGTCGGGATTATCCTGGGTCAGCCGGGCTTTGCAACGACGGTGGAGCGGGCACATGCTTTCCGGGCGGCAATGACCGAAAAGGGGATAGAGGTGCCAGGCGATCTCATCAGCGACGGCAATCGCAGTACTGCCGACGCCACTGCCTCGACGCACCGGCTGCTGGAGCTGAAGCACCCCCCGACGGCCATCCTCGCTTCGAATAATTTGGCCATGATCGGTGCGATGAGAGCCATTCGTGAACGCGGGCTTCGCGTTCCCCAGGACATTTCGGTGCTTGGTATCGATGATTTCGAGTGGGCCGATTATTTCGAACCTCGCCTGACTTTGATGGCCCAGCCTTGCGATGAGATCGGCCGCACGGCCGCAGACCTCTTGATCAGGCGGATAGCCAACCGCCACCTTCCGCATCAAACCGTCCGGCTCCCGCCCGTTTTAATGGTTCGCGAATCGTGTGGAGAAGCAGCATGAGCCAAGTTGTTCTGTCGGCTAACGGTGTCGTGAAGCGTTTCGGGGGCGTTCAAGCCCTGCGCGGCGTGGATTTTGATCTCCGTGTTGGCGAAATCCATGCGCTGCTTGGAGAAAACGGCGCCGGAAAATCGACGTTGATGAACTTGCTTTCCGGTGTGCACTCCGCCGACGAGGGAGCGATCTTCATCGACGGCAAGCCAGTTCGGTTTCACAGCCCTCGTGACGCGCAGGCGGCCGGCATCGCAACGATCTTTCAGGAGCTGGATCTTGTTCCGAGCCTCAGCGTGGCCGCAAACCTCTTTCTCGGACACGAGCTGGTTCGTTCTAACGGTATGCTTGACGGCAACGCGATGCAGCGCGAGTCCCGCAAGAGACTGGAGGCCATCGACCGGACCATCGACCCGGCTCAGCTCGTCAGTGACCTGTCCATCGGGCAGCGTCAGGTGGTCGCAATCGTGAAGGCGCTTTCCTACGCCTCGCGCGCGCTGATCATGGATGAGCCGACTGCGGCTCTAACCGCCGGCGAAGTGGATCGCTTGTTTGAAATCATGCGCGGGCTGGCTTCGTCGGGCGTTGGCATCGTCTATATCTCGCACCGGCTCGAGGAAGTTCCACGCATTGCTCACCGCGTGACCGTGATGCGCGACGGTAAGGTCGCGGGCGTTACCGAACCGAATGCCCCTCAGGCCGAGCTCGTGCAGCTTCTCGTTGGACGTCCGTTGACCGAGCTTTATCCTTGGCGCGCAGACAGTGTTGGCGAGGTCCTCCTGCGAATGCGGCAGGCTTCCTTCCGCCCGCAACGGGTCTCTCCCGGTTGGCAAGCTCCTACCATGGTGGATCTCGATGTGCGTCGGGGAGAAATCGTCGGGTTGGCGGGCGTGATGGGCGCCGGCCGAACCGAGCTGCTGAGCGCGTTGTACGGCACGGGCCTGCCGGGGCGCTGGCAGGGCGAGATCATGATCGGCGGCAAACCGTCGAAGCTCAAATCCATTGCGGCGGCGCGCCGGGCCGGTCTTGCATTCGTCACCGACGACAGGCGCGGCGCGGGTCTCATGCTGCGCATGTCGGTCGGGCTCAATCTGGTCATGTCGGTCATCCGTCGAATTTCTCCAAACGGCTTGCTGTCGGCGCGGCGTCAGGACGACGCGATCAGGAGTTCCTTTGGTCAGTTCGATATCCGCCCAAAAAATCCGGCTATCCCAGTCGGCGCCCTTTCGGGGGGAAATCAGCAGAAGGTCGTTCTGGCAAAGGAAGTCCTCGGCAGTCCGCAGCTTTTGCTCCTCGACGAGCCCACACGTGGCGTCGATGTCGGTGCAAAGGGCGAGATCTATGCCCGTTTGCGCAAGCTCGCGTCGGAGGGTTTGGGTATTCTTGTCGCTTCGAGCGAAATGCCGGAACTCATCGGCTTATGTGATCGCATAGTGGTTTTACGCAACGGTTCCAGCGTTGCCGAATTTTCTGGCGGGGCGGATGAACACCAGATCCTCGCCGCTGCCAACGGGAGGGAGGCCTGATGTCCGAGCAGCAAATTACCTCACATGCCGGGGTTCAATCTGGTAAGCAGATTGATCCGCTCGCAGTGATGGTCCGTTTTCAAAGTCTCATCGGCCTTGTGCTCGTCTTTGCCGGTGGGATCATTTTCTCGCCCCGCCGGCATGGCGTCATCCTGTTTCTCCAGCCCGACAACATCGCCAACATTGTCCGGGCGGTATCCGAGACGGGCATCATCGCGGTCGGCATGACATTCGTCATCATCACCGCAGGGATCGACCTCTCGGTCGGGGCCACGCTCGGTCTTGCGAGTGTTGTCACGGCCACATTGATGGTGTCAGGCGGCTTCGGCCTGATAACGACCCTGATCGTGGTGCTCGTCATGGGCACCTGTTTCGGCTTGGTTCAGGGCGCGATTTCGAGCAAGTTTCGACTGGAAGCGTTTATCGTCACCCTCGCAGGCTTGCAGGCTGCCCGTGGCCTGGCACTGGTCGTCTCCGACAATCAATACATCAATATTTCCTATGGGGATGGGCCTGGCCTCGCTCCCCCGATTTTTGCGATCCTGGGCGGCCGGCTGTTCGGCAATATCGTCCCTGTCGCGACGATCGTTTTTCTCATCTTCGCCTGTATCGCCACGCTCGTGTTGAATACGACCCGGTTCGGTCGCTATGTTTACGCCGTCGGCGGCAACGAGCGCGCCGCCCGCATATCGGGTGTTCCGGTCTCGGCCATCAAAATCGCGGTTTACGCGATCACCGGCTTTGCATCGGCACTCGCCGGCATTGTGCACGCCGGACAATTCAATTTCGGAAGTGCCAATGACGGGACGGGATACGAACTGACCGCGATCGCGGCCGTCGTCATTGGAGGAACGAGCCTGTTCGGTGGTTCTGGATCGATGGTCGGAACGATTGCCGGCACGATCATGCTTGGCGCCTTGGCCAATATTCTTCAGCTCAACAACATCACACCAGCGATGCAGTTGCTTGCGACAGCCGCAATCATTGTTCTGGCAGCAGTGCTTCAATCCCTCGTTCGCCGCCGCGAAGGATTGGGAAGATAGGTGGTGGCACCTCCCGGAGGGTGGATCCGGGATCTTTGTGGAGGAGAAAGTAATGACACGGAATGTGCTTCGATCATCGAATGCCTGGCGCGTCGCACTCCTGGCTGGCTCATGTCTCGGCGCTGCCGGCATAGCCCAGGCTGCCGACCCGCTTGTCAAGGCTTGCGCCAAGGATGGCGAATTCGTCGTCGGCTTTTCGCAGGCAAACAACGCAGAGCCCTATCGCCAGCACGTCAACGATGAACTGAAGGCTGCCGCCAAGGCCGTCCCGCAATTTACGCTGCAAATCGCCGACGGGGCGGGCAACGTCAACACCCAGACTTCGCAGGTCGACAATTTCATCACTCAGAAAGTTGATCTTCTGCTGATTTCGCCATTTGAGGCCGCGCCCCTTACCCCTGCCGTCAAGCGGGCGATGGATGCCGGTATCCCGGTGATCGAACTCGATCGCAAGACCAATGGCGAGGCTGGGAAGGACTACACGGCCTTCATCGGAGGAGACAACTACAAGATCGCGCTGGCAGCCGGCGAGTATACCAGCAAAACGCTGCTGCCGGACGGCGGCGAGGCTGCGGTGCTGGAAGGGCTTCCAAGCTCCACGCCAGCCGTTGAACGACTGAACGGGTTCAAAGACGGCGTGAAAGGCAATCCGAAGATCCAGATCGTCGCAGAGCAGGCGGCCGATTGGCTGCCGGATAAAGCACAGACAGCGTTCGCTGCGATGCTGCAGGCCCATCCCGATATCAAGATGGTCTATGCGAGCAACGATATGATGGCGGCAGGCGCTCTCCTTGCAGCCAAAGGTGCTGGCAAAACCGTCAAAATCATCGGCACAGATGGCCTGCCTGGTCCGGCCGGCGGGATTGAGGCCGTTGCCAAAGGCGACTGGTCCGCGACCTTCACCTACCCGACAGGAGCGAACGAAGCCATCGACATGGCCAAGTCGATCTTGCTGGACTGCGCATCGTCAGTACCTGCAACGGTAACCGTCGACACAACGGCGATCACCGCTGATAACGCCAAGCAGATGCTGGGCAAATAAGGTCAACATCGTCGTCCGGCTGGAGCTGCCATCCAGCCGGACGACGCCGGCGCCCGGAAGCTCGTCCGAGTCCGGGTCGATCCTGAGCCCGGCGAGTGATTCCGAACCGCGCTCAAGAAACGGTTTTCACAAACAGCGCTTCCGGTTGGCGGAAGGTGAGGCTGGGGCTACTGCCAGGTCCGGCGGCGTTCGAGTTCGGCCTCGGACGGTTGATCCGACACGAACGAGCCCGTCCGGACTTCGCCGTTCCGCTCATAGGTCGCGACGACGACGCCGGTGCCCGATACCAGTGATCTCGTGAGCTTGAGGGCGCCCGGCGCCGCGCCGCCCTCGAACAGCCGCTTGCCCTTGCCGAGAAGCAGCGGGAAGGTCAGCACGGTCATTTCGTCGATCAACTCGTTGGCAAGCAGGGTCTGGATGAGATTGCCCGATCCCTGGATGAGCAGGTCCGGCCCGTTCTCCTGTTTGATTTTCCGCAGTGTTGCGAGGATGTCTGGCCCGAGCGATTGCGAATTCTGCCAGGTGAGGGTTTCAGGCCGATGCGTCGCGACATATTTCGTTACGGGATTGAAGGCCCTGGCGATGTCGTCGTCCTTATAGGGCCAGTAGGCGGCGAAGATGTCGTAGGTCCTGCGGCCGAGCAGTAGCGAAAAGGGCTTTGCGAAGAGCTCGCCGATCACAGATCCCATCGTGTCGTCCGCATAGGGAAATACCCAGCCACCGAATTTGAAACCGTTGACGGGGTCCTCGTCAGGGCCTCCGGGTGCCTGCATGATGCCGTCGAGGCTGACGAATGTGGAGGCGATGATCTTTCTCATGTGTGTCTCTCCTCTTGGTGATCCGCGCCGTCAGGGCCGGATCTCGGCCTGAGGACGAAGCAGGCGACAGCATGCCGACACATTACGAAAAAATTCGTGGGAGACTTTCCCGTCCGCACATGCGAGTTTCGTCTCCTGTCTCGGATGCGAAGGCGAGGGTGAACATGCCTGATGTGACACGACATCTCATAGACAGGGGTGACGGGGCAAGCGTGGAGCTTTTTCAGGCTTGGCCGGAAGGCGAAACGCCCCGGGGGGCCATCCTGTTCGTCCACGGCAATCAGGGCGGCCGTCTGATCGGCGCGAAAGAGGCTGTCGATACCGGCACGCTGCTTCGGTTCTGTTCTCGTTTGAATATCACCGCGGCAGCGGTCTCTCAGCCGGGCTTCGGGGCTTCGGATGGACCGGCCGATTTCTGCGGCCCGAACACCCAGCAGGCGATCATGGCCGCGCTCTCCTTCCTGCGGGAGCAGCCTTGTATCGATCCTGATCGTATCGTCCTCTATGGCAACAGCCGGGGAGCCATCGCCTCGGCCATGGTCGCGGCCCAGGTTCCGGATCTCAGAGCCGTCATTCTGCGCAGTGGGGTCTACGACCTCAAGGCTGCCTACGAGGCCAGTTCGAAAGGCTTGCGGTGGGCAATTGAGCAGGAAGCCGGTCTGTCGAACGAAGCCTTCCTGGCCCGCTCGGCCCTGCATCACGTGCCGAAAATCCGGGCGGAAACCTTGTTGCTGCACGGAAGGCTCGATGAGCGTGCTCCCGTCGCCCAGGCCGAACTGTTCTCCGATGCGCTCTCCGACGCCGGAGTACCGGTCATGCTCCATGTCTTCGAATGCGGGCACGACATTCCCCGGGAATATGCGCAGGAGGCGCAGCGCTCCTTTCTTCAAAGGGTGTTCGATCCGGTCGTGACATATCATTGAGCCGGTGAGCGCCCTCAACAGTCAGCCAAGGCTGCGGAGGTAGGCGCAGAACATGTCCGCCATCGCCTCCGCAAAGGCTGAGATCTCGCTTTCGTCATGCGCCTCTTCGGAAAATTCCTTTCCGACCGTACTCATCGTCGTCATGATCAGGTCTCCGGCCATGATCCGGATTGCATCGGATGCATCGGGCAGCGCTTCCCGCATGAACTGCTCGATAATGGCGTCGGCGGCGCCGCGTGCCTCCTGTGCTTCCGGGGCCTCGCGATACAGGGGGGCCGCATCGTTCAGCGCGACGCGGACGGCGGCTTCCTCACATTCGGAGCGAATGAAGGCACGGACGAGGGAGCGCAACCGGTCGAGTGGCGGACGGGTCTCGTCACCAAGGACTTCGCCCAGCAGGTTCGAGGTCTGCCGCCATTCGTCGCTTTGCAGCCGGAACAGGATGGCGGCCTTGTTGGGGAAATATTGATAGAGCGAGCCGACGCTGACGCCGGCTCTTTCGGCCACCCGCGCGGTCGTGAAGCGCTGCGCGCCTTCCTGCGCCAAAACCTGAACAGCACCCTGCAGAATGGCATTTACGAGTTCATTCGAGCGCGCTTGTCTCGGCGATTTTCTTGAGGAAATTCCATGGCTTGGACGATCGGCCATCAGGGCGTTCCGCAAATGCGATTAGCGAATGCGACGGATTATTCGTATTTTCATTTCGAAAGCAAGCCACCCGAAATGAAGGATTTCTCTGATGAATACTCTCGCAAGCGCACCGCTAGCGCCACTTCTTAATCAGCTGTTTGCCGAGGCCGACAAGGCCACCAGCCCGGCCATGGCTGCGCTCTCCCGCGATGAGCGGGAACGGCTCATGCACAGCAAGACCGAATATCTCGATTTCTACGCACGCATGAAAGACCTGTGGCTGCCCGTTTCGCGCCAGACCGGAGAGCTGCTCTACATTTTGGCACGCAGCACCAATGCCAGGACCATCGTCGAATTCGGCACGTCCTTCGGCATTTCGACGCTCTTTCTTGCCGCGGCCCTTCGCGACAATGGCGGCGGGCGGCTGATCAGCAGCGAATTCGAGGTCTCGAAAGTCGCGCGGGCGCGACAGAACCTTGCCGAAGGCGGCCTTGCCGATCTCGTCGAGATCCGTGAAGGCGATGCGCTCCAGACATTGAGCGCCGATCTTCCTGATAGTATCGACCTGCTTCTGCTTGACGGGGCGAAATCGCTCTATCCCGAAGTGCTGGCATTGGTCGAAAGCAGGCTTCGGCCCGGTGCGCTCGTCATTGCCGACGATGCCGATTACTGCCCCCAATATCTCGACCATGTCCGCTCGCCCGCAGGCGGATACATGTCCACGCCCTTTGCAGACGACATCGAGCTGTCGATGCGCCTGGCCTGACTTCGACTAGTTTCCGCACAACACCCTAACATCAACACGGGCTGCCCGACGGGGCGCCCGGCAATGGAGATCGTACAATGCACATATTCGTCACGGGTGCGACCGGCTGGGTCGGCACCGCCATCGTCGAGGAACTGATCCGCGCCGGTCACAAGGTCAGCGGGCTTGTCCGCTCGATCGAAAAAGCAAAGGCCATTGCGGTCATCGGCGCAAGGCTCGTCCCGGGATCGCTCGATGACCTCGAGCTTCTCGGCGAGGCCGCCTCCAAAGCCGATGCGGTGATCCACACCGCCTTCAACCATGACTTCTCGAAATTTCTCGACAATGCCGCGCAGGACGAGCGCGCGATCCATGCGCTCGGAAGCGCGCTTGCCGGATCGGATCGCCCGCTCATCGTCACATCAGGCCTGCTGGGCTTTCCGCGGGGTGCCACGGAGGCGGACCTGCCGAACCCCGCATCTCCCCGCAAATCGGAAGCTGCTGCCCGCGCCCTTGCCGGGCAGGGGATCCGCGCCGCCACCATGCGGCTTGCCCCGAGCGTGCACGGCATCGGTGATTACGGTTTTGTCCCGATCCTGGCGCGCATCGCCCGCGAGACCGGCGTATCGGCCTATCCGGATGACGGAATGAACTGCTGGTCGGGCGTGCACCGGCTGGATGCGGCCCGCCTTTACCGGCTGGCGCTCGAAAGCGGCGTGACCGAAGCCGCCTATCACGCCGTCGCCGATGAGGCGGTGCCGTTCCGAGAAGTCGCCGAGGTGATCGGACGCCAGCTCGGCCTGCCGGTGGAATCTCGCCCACGCGAACATTTCGGCTGGTTCGCGACGATGGCGGCAACGAACATGGCGGCTTCCAGCGCCCATACACGCTGGTTGCTCGGCTGGCAGCCGACTCGCCGAAGCCTCATCGACGACCTCGACCAGCCGGGCTATTACGCGCGGTAGTCAAAGCGTTCAATGCCCGCCCATCGGCTGTCCCTCAGGCTGGTTGGGCGGGCGTCTCACGTAAAGCGATGCCACGACGGCCGCCAGCGAAATCAGCGCGCCGATGAAGAAGGCGGACTGCATGCCGCCGACGGTTGCCGTAGCGGCATCTGCTTCCCCTTGAGTCAGGATGCCGGCGCGCCAGGTCATGATGGCGACATAGAGCGTGGTGCCGGCGGCACCGGCGACCTGCTGGGTGGTGCCGATGATGGCGCTGCCATGCGAATAGAGCTTCGGCGGCAGGGAGCCAAGGCTGACGGTGAAGAGCGGCGTGAACATCAGGGCAAGGCCGATGCTCATCACGATGTGCAAGCCGAGCACGACCCAGATTGGGGTCGCGACGGCGAGGAAAGTCAGGCCCCACATCACGCAGCTGAACAGGATCGCTCCGGGAATGACCAGGCGGGCGGGGCCGTAGCGGTCGAACAGCCTGCCGACGAAGGGGGCACAGAGGCCCATGATCAGGCCGCCGGGCAGGAGGAGCAGACCGGCCGTCAAGGTCGTCTGGCCTAGTACGGACAAGAGGTAGATCGGTATGAGGATGAAGACGCCGAACATCGACATCATCAGGATCGCCATCATGCCGGCGGCGATCGTGAAGGTCTTCGTCTGCAGGGTGCGCAGGTCGAGCAGCGCCTTCTCGTGCTTCTGGAGATGGATCTGCCGCCAGATGAAGATGGCGATGACGGCAGCACCCGCGGCAAGCATGACGCGGGGATCGAGCGGCGTCGCGCCTGCTTCGGGCGCGCCGAGCTCGCTGATGCCGAAGACGAAACTGCCGAAGCCGATGGCCGACAGCACGACCGAGATGACATCGAGTGGCGCCTTTGACGGCACGGTGACGTTCTCGATTTTCGAGGCGCCGAGCGCAAGGGCTGCGAGCGCGATCGGCAGCACCAGCAGGAAGAGCCAGCGCCAGTCGAGCGAGGAGAGGATGAGGCCAGAGATCGTCGGGCCGATGGCGGGTGCCACGGATATGACGATCGATATATTGCCCATCGTCTTGCCGCGCGAATGCGGCGGTACGAGGTTCATGATCGTCGTCATCAGAAGCGGCATCATGATCGCCGTGCCGGAGGCCTGGACGATGCGGCCGACGACCAGCATCGGGAAGCCTGGGGCAAGGGCCGAGACCAGCGTGCCGGCGGAAAAGAGCGACATGGCGAGGATGAAGACCGGCCGCGTGTTCAGCCGCTGCAGGAGAAAGCCGGTCACGGGGATGACGACGGCCATGGTCAGCATGAAGGCCGAAGTCAGCCATTGGGCGGAGCTTGCGGGGATGTTCAGATCGGCCATCAGATGCGGGATCGCCACACCCATGATGGTTTCGTTGAGGATGACCACGAAGGCGGAGACGAGCAGCAGGCCGATCACCAGTCTGTTGCGCGCGCTGTGGTCTTCGACCGGCAGTTCGGCCTGTTCTTCGATCTCTGAAAGCAAAGGTTCACTGGTCATGGTGTTCCTGTATCCATATCTGAAAGAAAGGGTGCTGCCTTAAGACGAAAGTGCCGGGCTGATTGCGACACGGGGTATGCTTATTTCCTATGTCTCTATGCAGTCGGTCGGATGCGGGGCGAAATTTTGCGGGGCGTGTGACTGAGTTTCCGTTTCGATAGGACATGCCGTGTGGCACCCCCCTCTGGCCTGCCGGCCATCTCCCCCACAGGTGGGGAGATTGGCTGGGCGCACCGGTTTCCCCAAGCAATTGATGTCACAAACTGCGCCGCGCTGGTGATGTGCGAAGGTCAGGCCACTTGCCGATCTCCACCCTTGTGGGGGAGATGGCCGGCAGGCCAGAGGGGGGTGCCACACGGCATGAAAGATAAGAGTATTCACGACATAGCGCAAACACCAAGAAACCTACCTCACCGCACCGCAGGCAATCCCCATTCGTCCAGCGAAAAGGCTTCGGCTGGCAAGCGCATCTCCGAGAGAGCGACGGCGCGACGGCGCAATGATGTGGCGATGTAGGGGAGGGCCAAATTCATTCCGCTGATATCCAGCTTGAGCGGCAGCCCGTCGTGTGTGAGGCACTGCCTGTTTCCGGCGTCCTGAATTCCCGGCATCAGATCAAACCATTCGCAGCTCTCGCCGAGGACGGTTTCGACCTTGCCGAGCGAAACCTGCCCGGTTGTCTCATCGAATTTGAAAGAGGCAGAGCCATCGTCTGCCGGACGTCCGGCCGTGAGCCTGCGATAGCCGTCTGCCTGCCGGTAGGAGATGCCCTGAGCTTCGAGCCTGTTCCAGATCTTGACGCGAAGGGAGCCGGCTCCGTCCCGCTGTTCCCGATAGTACCAGGGATAATGCCGCAACAAGCGGATCGTCGAGCCGCTGATGGTCTCCAGCGTAATGTCGAAATCGGGTTGGGAAGGATCGGCATTATGGCTGCGGGTCGGTCTGAGCCAGAACTCCGCTGTCAGGATTTCCGACGGCGGGTCAATCTCCGCGGGGGCGATGGCGCGGCGGTCGAGGCTGGCGAGGCGGGTGTGATAGATCGGCACGTCATTGGGAGCGAGCAGCCTTGTTTCGATGACGATGCCGTCGTCGGTGACGCAGGTCTGCTCTCGTGCGATGAATGTCCCAGGCGAGGGCGATTTGCTCACCGTTTCGCGCCATGTGCAGCGTTCCCCGGCAATGGTAGAAACCTCTGCGAGCGTTTGGGGCGCTTCTGTTTTCGCGGCGTCCGGTTTCCGATCGCGAAGGAGAAGTTCCAGGAACGTGATCTGACCATCCGCCTGCCTGCTCCAGCGCAGAACGGGATCGTTGCTGTCCGGTCCGAAGCCGATGCTTTTCGTGCCGTCGCGCAGGGTCTCGCTCAGAAACATGCCGTCGTGATGGATAATGGTGACGGTCGGATCGGTCTGCATGCCGTTCTTGTCGAGCGCCTGCATGACGGCCACGTAGTCCGGCTGGACCGGGAAGGCATCGAGATTCGACTGCGCGACTGCGGCCTCGGTGAAGGCGATGCAGGCGATTATGCCTGTTATTGCTGCTGTCTTCATGGCCTCTCGGATGTCAGAGCCGGCGCGCGTCATCGCGCCGCCGCCAGCAGATGACGGTTTTGCCGAGAAAATCAATGCAGTCTATGCCTTTGTCCTCAATGGACGCCCCCATCAATGAACGATGGTCAGCGCGGCAATGCCGGCCTCATCGGCGGCGCGCAAAAATGCCTCCCGGAATTGCTCAGGAGCGACGTCTCCACAGATGGCGTCGATGCAGGCTTTGACCGCGATCATATATTCCTCGCCGTCATCGAAAGGCCAGTCCCGGATCAAGAGGTATGCGGCATCGCCGAGCGTACGCACGACGGTGTGCGTCTCCCGACCGCGCAAAACCAGACCGATCGGCGCAAATGCCGATGACGTGTTCCAGCTCATTGTCCTCGACCCCTCAAGGCATGGAGATTGAGACCCTCAAACACACTATACGCGTGAATTATGAAATTCGGAATTGCGGAATGCGTGAATGTTGAGCACGTGACTTATTTACCGCGGACAAGGAAAGGGCGCTCTACGACCTCATGTCGGAGCGCCCTGTGGCTGCGTCGGCGTCAGTTGCGGCGGAGGCCGACGGCAGGTGCGATCAGCAGACTGCATTTGGAACGAAATGGCAACAGCCGACGCCAAACTGCGCCTCAACGCGACCTTCGATCCACAATGTTTCCACAGCTTATCCACAGGTGCGGTTCTATCTCCTCCAACGCTTTCAACGACATGTGCCTGAAAGCGATCGGGCTCCTCCAGATGGGTGATGTGACCGGCCGATGACACCGGGAATATCTTCCAGACCAGCTGCCCTAAAGGCCACAATACCGGGCTATGGTGGCCCTCCCTCCTTGAGCGCTGGGCGGCGGACGCTCGGAGGTGGGAGGCGGCAGGCGTGCATGAGGGCCTGCCGCCTTCATCGCCACAATGCTGCGCCTTCGCAAACAAAAAGGACCCGCTCACTTGGGAGCGGGCCTCAGGGGTGCCCGGAGTCGGACGGGCATCTGGAAAAAGCGTTCGATCAGATATTAGCCGCAGCATAAATACTCCAGCTGTCCGGCATCTTCGACGCCGCAAAGGTGCCGTCGCTTGCGGAGCGGGCGTGCCGACGGGCGGCAGCGTCGAGAAGCGCCTCAAATGATGCCAGGCTGATCCTGTCGGCGCGAAGCATCTGGCGGATCATCGGGTCTCTCAGCATTTCCGATGGTGTCATCTCGTGCATGGTTATCCTCCCGTGACTGGTTTCCGATGATTGCGGCATCCTGGATCCGTATTGCTATCAATGCATGTCGCGGCGATGGCGAAAAGACGGTAAATGAGGTTCATTCGGGCTAGCTCCAATGTGGGATTGGTCTGCCATTTTATCGAATGCTACCGTAGCGGCCGAGGTAACCGCAGTGGAGGAGGGCCACATGGAAGCCATGCATTGGGAAGCCACGCATTGGGAAACCAGGCAAGGGGAAGCCATGCAAGGGGGGGCCAGGCAAGGGGGAGCCAGGCATGACGACGCAAGGATGTTCGACGAGATCGTGATGGGTCTTGCCGCGCTCGAGGCCAAGATCGGCGAGATCAATGCCCGGCCCATGGCTCTCCTGGATCTGAGCTATGCCGAGGCCGAACTGAAGGCCAAGCCGGCAAAGGTCCGCAAGCGGTTCGACAGGGTCAGAGCGACGAAACTGAGTGCCTGAGATCAGGCTGGCAACGCAATTTTGACCATGTGCGTAGTTTTCTGACGCTCGCTCACATTTTGTCGATTGCATGTGGATCGGAAAGCCGCTTTTCTTGTCATCGCATTCCTCGTTCCAGAGATATCCAGACCATCATGAACCGCTACGATATCGAGCGCCGCAACGACGACGACTGGACTGTCATCGACCGGCTGACCGGCGCACCCGTGCCGCATCTGCCGGAAAAACTCGGAAGCAGGCTCGAAGCCCAGGCGCTTGCCGATTTTCGCAACCGGCTGGCCATCCCGCAACAGGAGCGCATTCGCTCCCGCCTCGATACGCTGCGGCTCGCCTGGCAGGCGCTGACGGGAAAGCGGACGCGTTAGCAGCCGACGCTGTTACGGTGGCACAAAGAGGCCCGCCGAAGCGGGCCAAATTAGTGGGAAATAACAGGCTGGATCGCACGACGCGCCGTGTGGTGTATGATTCTGTTGAGGCAGGCGCGCCGTACGCTCCGCATGCCAGACTGAGATCGGAGCCGAAAGTTCCCGGCGGCTGACGCGTATTTCCGCCTGATCGGTCGATGTCGAAGTCGATATCGGCTGGCGCATCCTGAAGGAGGCCGCCGCTATCACCAGCGGAGGATTTTTCGGCCCAGGAGGAAACCGGCTGCGGTCGCGACCAATATGCCGATCGAATACCATGTCGCCAGAAACAGCGGGCTGTCGTCGGGGCAATGCCAGGCATAAATGGCGGCTGCGATGCCGCCGGCGGCAAGGCCTGCGACGGCGCCTGCCGTGCCCGGATTTTCCGGGGCGCCCTGGCGGACGGAATAGAGAATAGCGGCGAGCGGGGCGATCGATAGCGTCGGCACGAAGAACATGCAGAAGGCAGAGAAATGCCCCTCCATGCTGCTGGCCCAGTCTGCCTGCGGCACGACGAGGAGTTCGGTGGCGATGCCGGCAATCAAAACCGCCAGCGGCAGGATGAGCGTCAGGGCTGCAGAGCGCAGAGAGACGCCCGGTTTACCGATCCGGAAGGCGAGGCGGGTGGCTGTCACGGCGATCAGCAGGGTGGTGCCGAGCTTGAAAAGGACGCGCGGCGTCTCGATCATGTCGGCCATGTTCCTGCGGATGCCGATGGTCGAGAGAAGCAGCGCGGTTGATATCACCACACCGATGGCCAGCGCGATCAGGAAGACACGGCCGAAGCGGATGCGAACGCGCGCATCCTTTGCCAGCAGGTTGATCAGGTCATTCGTTTTCACGCGCATTGCTCCGATAGAGGGCCGCCAATCCCTTGAGCGCCCTGTGCAGCGCCACTCGCACGGCGCCTTCCGTCATCTGTAGTCTCGCGGCTGTTTCGCGGATGCCGGCGCCGCCGAGCGAGATGGACCGCACGATTTCCCGCTGCGGGTCGCGCAGGCCTTCCAGCATGCGGTCGACATCGACGCGATCGGCGCCATCCTCGTGGTGGTCGGCCTCCAGCGTCTCCATCACATCCTCGATCGGCACGCTGACATGGCGGCCGCGGCGGCGCAGGCTGTCGATCAGCTTGTTGCGCACGATGGTCGAGAGCCACGGGCCGATCGGCCGGGAGTTATCCCAGGTCCCGCGCTTCAGGTGAACCGCCAGCAGAACTTCCTGCACCACGTCCTCGACCTCGCTCGGCGGAGCACCGAACTGGTCGCAGCGCCTGCGCGCAATCGACCGGAGATAGGGTGTCACGGCCTTCAGGAAACGGTCATAGGCCTTGACGTCGCCGGCGATTGCCGCGCGCATCCAGGCCGCCCATTCCTCTTCACGGGCCGAATGTTTCATCCGCTACTCACCTCTACGCACGGGTCCACGTGTTTGTTACCGTCATCCTGAGAATTTTGATGACGCGGCACGTGGGGCAAGGCCGGCGCCTATTGAGCGCATCGGCGGGCAAACGGCAAGAGTAGTGCGGCAACAAAGCGCAAAAGCCGCCCGGCTCGATGAGGGGCCGGGCGGTGAGCTTACGCTGGTATTGTCTTCGGGCGGTCTAGTTCCTGGCAGTGCCTGAGATCCGCGCGATCAGATGGTCGAGCGACAGGCGGCCCGGCCCGTAACGCATGATGGCGAGCGCCATCGCCGCCCAGGTGATGTGGATCGGCCAGCCATCGGGAACGGTAAGCTCCACCACCAGCGTCATGAAGAGCAGACCGAGGCCGGCAAAGCGGGTGGCGAGGCCGAGCACGAGCAGTGTCGGAAAGATGATCTCACCACAGCCTGACAGGAAGGCCATGACGGCGGGCGCGGGGAAGGGATAGGGACCGCCCGGCAGATGCAGCATGAATTCCTGCGTGAAGAGATCGATCGCCGTATCGTTCAGCTGCAGGAAGCCATCCCATTTCAGGATGCCGGAGCGCCAGAAGGGAACGGCGAGCGCCACGCGGATGACAGCCTGGACGATATCGGGCTGGGCGACGGCGCGGACAAGTCCGTCAGCCGTCGCCACAAGCCTTGCCAGCGGGGAGAGAGCGCCGTGGCGAGGCCCATTGTGAGGCATGGAATCAAGCATGTTCGACATTGAAAATCTCCATTTCGACATGGGAGAAGGCCCTGATAGTGGAAAAGGCATGGGCTGCGATCATCTCGCCGATCATGCCGGAGAGATCGAAGGCCGGCTCCGCCTCGAGCCCCGCCGCGACGGCTGCCGCAAGGCATTCGCCTGAGAGCAGCGCGCCGAGGAAGGCGGCTCCGCCCGGCGGCAGGTGGCGAACCGTCACCTCGTCGTCGATGCGCGTGATCAAACCTTCCTCGGGCCGGTTCTCGACACGGCCGACTGGCCCGTCGCCGCGGTTCATGGCGAAGATGGTCACGGCGGGATAGGCCGATGCGATCAGCCGCGTCGATGGATGCGGCTGGAAGGTTACGGCACCCAGGTCTTCCGGCGGTATGGCCGCAAGGGCTTCCGGCTTGAGCGCTGGCGCATCGGCGGCGTGATAGGCATCCAGCCAGGCGCGCTCGATACGTGCCACATCCGACAGCCAGGGCATGTCCTGCGCGTATTCGTAGCGGTCGATGAAATCGGGGAAATCCCGGCCGTATTCGAAGAGCAGCGGCGAGCTGGGCGGTGTTTCGCGCACGTGAAAGCGGGCCATTGCGCGGAAGAAATCCGCCCCGGTGATGCGTTCGACTGCCGGGAAGATCGACGACAATGCGGCAATCAGACTGACGGTCACATTGTTGCGGTAGACATTGTAGCGCTTCTCCGCCCGCTTGCCGCGCGGACCTGTCACCAGGTCAGGGGCCGGCGCATCGGGGGTAAGCAGGGCTGCGGAAAACTGTCCCGCGAAGTCAGGCGCGGATCGGCGCATGGGCAGGATATCAGCCGAGGGCATGGAAGGTCTCCCGGTCGCTGGCGTGCCGATCAAGGATCGCCTGTGCGGCCAGTGCCTCGGCTCGCAGCACCGGCCAGTCGGGGATCTTGCTGTCCCATTCGATCAGGGTCGGGATCGGTCCGCAGCGCGCTACGACGATTTCGTAGAGCTGCCAGACGGCATCGGCGACCGGCCCGTCATGGCTGTCGATCAAGAGCAATTCGCCTTCGTCATCCTCCTGTTCGGCATGGCCGGCGAGGTGGATCTCGCCGACACCGGACAGCGGAAAATCGCGCAGATATTCCAATGCTGAAAAGCCGTGATTGGTGGCGGAGACGAAGACATTGTTGATGTCGAGCAGCAGGCCGCAGCCGGTGCGTCTGGATATCTCGCGGATGAAATCCGTCTCGCTCATGGAGGATTCCGCAAAGAGTACGTAGGTGGACGGGTTTTCGAGCAGGATCGGCCGGCCGATGGCGTTCTGCATCTGATCGACGTGATCGCAGACATGGGCAAGCGTTGTGGCCGTATAGGGCAGCGGCAGCAGGTCGTTCAGATAGGTATCGACATGCGTCGACCAGGCGAGATGCTCGGAAACCAGCGCCGGCTCGTAATGGTCGACGAGGGTCTTGAAACGCTTGAGATGATCCTTGTCGAGCGGCTGCGGGCCGCCGAGCGACATGCAGACGCCATGCAGTGAAATCGGGTGGTCGCGGCGCACCCTTTCGAGTGCGCGATGCGGCGGGCCGCCTGCGCCCATGTAATTCTCGGCATGGACTTCGAAGAAGCCCTGCGGGCCTGATACGGCCGAGATCGCCGCGAGATGCTCCGGCTTGAAGCTGGTACCGGCCTGGCCGGCGAGTGAAAATGTCGGAAAGCGGAGGATGCTTTCCGTCTCCATGGGAAGGTTGTTCGTCATGCTGACGTTTGCCATGTTCGCCTCCGCTTTCCTCGGTACTGTCGGCTCAGATGTCGCGCGTCAGTGGCTTCAGCGAGCCATGGCGGCCGCCCGGAATATCGAGCGAGGCGCAGGTGCCGCCCTGGACGAATTTCCACGAATTGCCCTGGAAATCCTTGACCGAGGTGCCCTGGCATGTGGTGCCCGGACCGGCAGCGCAATCGTTCTGGCCCTTGAGCGCAACGCCATAGCACTTCTCCTTGTGAGCGGCGGTTGCAGCAGCGACCTCGGCCTTGGTCAGTGGGGCAGCACTTGCCATCGTGGCGAGTGCGGAGGTGATTGCGCCAGCAAGAAGGGCGGTGCTGATGGAAGTCTTCAACATGGATAGTCTCCGTTGCTTGAAACGCCCCTGTTTCAGCGGGGCACGTCGGGGTATTCGCAACGGGACGGTAGGTTGTTACAGGCGGGGAGGTAACGAAGGCGTGATGAGGGTATGGCACGGAAACACCTCACTATTCTCGCGCCAACTCGCGGCCTGAGAAGAGCCGGAACTCTTCGCCCAGGAGGTCCGGGCAGCGTTCAGGACATTGCGCTCATGAGGAGGCGGCATTTCGGCAGGCAGGTGCGGAACATCGAGCTTCTTCGCCCGTTTGCGGAGAGGAAGGACACCGAGGAGGAATCCCAATGAGCAATCTCCATAATGACAGAGCGCCCGAATTCTCAGGCGGGGAGGGCCACAGCACGCTGACGGCTTTCTTCGACAGCCGTCATGACGCCGAGAGCGCGATCGACCGGCTGAAGAATTTGGGCATCACCACCGTCAGAATGATGCCGGGATATGAAGCGGATAGTGACAAGGCCGGCGTTGCCGGCGACGACCGTGGCGGTTTCTGGTCGAAGCTGGAGGACTGGCTGTTTCCGGATGAGGACCGCTCGGTTTATGCCGAGGGCCTGCGGCGGGGCGGCTTTCTGATCTCCGTCGAGGTTGACGACGCGACCTATGGTATCGCCCATGACATCCTCGACGATGAAGGCTCCATCGACATGGACGAGCGTGCCGATCTCTGGCGGGCGGAGGGCTGGGATATCAGCAAGTCGAACGAAGCTTTGGCAGCATCGCGATATAAGACACGTGCTCACGAGGAGCCGCTGCTCGATCCGGAACTGCGTGACGATATCCTGCCGACCGGGCACCACCGCACGGTGGACGAATCCAACGAAGACACAGAGCGCAAGCTTCGTCAGGCTCAGGATGTCGGGAGTATGCGGCAAGACCAGACGTTCCCGCGCGGTCGGTAACAGCTTGAGGTCACCACGGTTTGAAACAGGGCGTCGGTTCTCCGGCGCTCGAGGTCTTTATTGAGCATCGGATTATCCGAAAACCGCTTCGCACTTTTCGGTCCGATGCTTTAATGCGCCGTGCCGTCGACGATGACGTGGTCGTGATCCCTGGAGCATTTCTCGATGCGGGCGTGGATCTTGTAAACCTCGCGCAGCATATCGACGGTGACGACATCGCGCGGCTTGCCGCAGGCGCGCATGCGGCCGTTCTGGATGACCAGAACCTTGTCTGCGAAGCGCAGCGCCTGGTTCAGGTCGTGAATGGCGATCAGCACGATCATGCCGCGCTTGCGGGCTTGGCACTGCATGAAATCCAAGACTTCCACCTGTCGGTGAAGATCGAGCGCGCTGGTCGGCTCGTCCATCAGCATGATCTCCGGCTCGCGCACCAGCGCCTGGGCGATGGAGACGAGCTGGCGCTGGCCGCCGGAAAGAGCGCCGAGATCGCGGAAGGCGATCGCTTCGATGTTCAGCGCCTTCATGATGTCGTCGATCAGCCTGAGATCCTGATCGCTGACACCCCAGGACTGGCCCTGCTTTCGGGCCAGCAGGATTGATTCATAGACCGTCAGCACCGCATTGGCCGAGGTATCCTGCGGCATGTAGCTGATGGCGTTCTTATTCTTTGTGCCCTCGAGCAGCACGTTTCCCGGGCCTTTCAAGAGACCGGTGATGCGCTTGAAGAGCGTCGACTTGCCGGCGGCATTCGGGCCGATGACGGCGACGAGCTCGCCTGATTTCAGTTTCGGCGTCGTCACGTCTTCGACGAAGAGCTTGCGGCCGTGATAGGCGCCGACCGACTGCAGCTGAAGCGCTACCATGCGCGGCTCCTGTTCGAGAGGATGAGCGAGAAGAAGAAGGGCACGCCGACCAGCGCCGTGATGATGCCGATCGGGAAGACGACGCCCGGAATGATCGACTTGGAGACGATCGAGGTAACCGACAGCAGCAGCGCGCCCGAGAGGATCGAGCCGGGCAGGAAGAAGCGCTGATCTTCGCCGAGGATCATGCGGGCGATATGCGGGCCGACAAGGCCGACGAAGCCGATCGTGCCGACGAAGCTGACGGGGACGGCTGATAGTAGCGAGATCACCAGCATCGTTTCCAGCCGGATGCGGCGCACATTGACGCCGAAGCTTGCCGCCTTGTCCTCGCCGAGGCGGATGGCCGTCAGCGCCCAGGCGTGGCGGGCAAAGAGCGGGAGCGCAAAGAGCAGCACGGCAAGCGTGATCCAGATCTTCGGCCAGGTGGCCTTGGTGAGGCTGCCCATCGTCCAGAAGACGACGGCCGAGAGCGCCTGTTCGGAGGCGAGGTATTGCAGGAAGGCGAGCGCTGCATTGAAGGTGAAGACGAGCGCGATGCCGAGCAGCACGACTGTTTGCACCGAGACGCCGCGCGCCTGCGAGATGAAATGGATGAAGAGGGTTGCGACCAGCGCCATGATGAAGGCATTGACCGGCACCAAGAGACCCGCCGCAACCGGCAGGATCGGTACGCTGGTAACGATGGCGAGAGCTGCGCCGAAGCTTGCGGCCGCCGAAATGCCTAAGGTGAAGGGGCTTGCCAGCGGATTGGCAAGGATCGTCTGCATCTGGGCACCAGCAACCGAGAGTGACGCGCCGACGACGATCGCCATGATGGCGACCGGCATGCGGATATCCCAGACGACGGCGCGGATCTGCGCCGAGACGGAGTCGGGGTCGAGGAGGGCGGCCACGACCTCATCGAGGTCGTAGCGGGCCGGCCCCCAGGCGAGATCGATGGCGAAGGACAGGCAGAGCGCTGCCGTCATGGCAAAGAGGATCATCAGCTTGCGGCGGGCGAGGGCGCGATAACGCGCCCTGCCTGCTTCGGCTTCGATCGGGACGACGGCGATCTCTGCCATGGCGGCTTACTTCCCGGCCTTGGCGTCGACCCAGTAACCCGGCTGATAGGCGACCGGCAGGAATTTTTCGTGGAATTCCTTGAAGGTCGCATCCGGGTCGAGATCGGCAAAGAGGTCCGGGTGGAACCACTTGGCCAACTGCTGCACGGCGACGAACTGGTAGGGGCTCGTATAGAACTGATGCCAGATCGCGTGAACATTGCCGTCGGCAACGGCCTTGGAGCCGGTGAAGGCCGGGTTCTGCACGAGTGCATCGAGAGATTTGCGGCTGTCGTCGATGGTGGCGGCAGCGGCCGGGCCGACATTGACGTAATCCTTGGCGTCCTTGGTCTGGCTCCAGTTCGAGCCTGTCACGACGACGACATCAGGATTGGACGCGACCACCTGTTCGGCATTGATCGAGCCGGTATAGCCGGGCAGGAAATCGGAGCCGAGATTGTGGCCACCAGCCCAATCCACCATGAGGCCGAAATTGTCGGGGCCGAACGTGCCGCAGCATTCGACGAGACCGGCGGCGCGGTACATGAAGACATCAGGCTTCTTGGGGTTGGCCTGCTTCAGCTTGTCGGTGACGCGCGCTATCTGCTGCTTCCAGTAGGCGGCGATGGCTTCGGCGCGGTCTTCATGGCCGAAAAGCTTGCCGAGGATCTTCAGGCTCGGTTCGGTATTGTCGAGGATGTGTTCGCGGAAATCGATATAGACGATCTTCACGCCGATCTTGCTAAGCATATCCTCGAGCTTCACCTCGTCGGCGGCCTTCTTGTTGCCGATCGGCAGCAGCATGAGATCAGGGTGAAGCGCCACGACCGTCTCGGTCTGCAGCGTGCCGTCCGTCAGGTTGCCGAGGAAGGGCAGGTCCTTACCCCTCGGGAATTTTTCGACATAGGCGTTGAAGCCATCCTTGTCCGTCGTCCACAGGTCGTTGCGCCAGCCGACGATCTTGGCGAAGGGATCCTCCTTTTCGATCGGGGCGACGGCATAGAGCATGCGGCCTTCGCCAAGGATCACGCGCTCGACCGGCTTGTCGAAGGTGACTTCGCGGCCTGCCACATCTTTGATGGTGAAAGGATCGGCAGAGACCGAGAACGGCAGCAGTACCGCAACTGCGGCTGCGATTAGTGCAAGCAATTTCATAAAATTCATCTGGAAACGCTCTCCGTCCTCGGCTATTTCCCGAGGCATAGAAAAACTGAGTTTTGGAATCAAGTTTTATGTTTTAGAGCTTTTCCAAAGTAAGTCTGGTGCCGGGTGCAAATGATGAACACGATGAACACAAACTACTCCATTCGCGATGAAATCCGGGATTTCTGGTCGGAACGCGCAGCGACGTTCGACGAGAGTGTCGGCCACGAAATCTTTTCCGAAGCTGAGCGAAAAGGCTGGCAGCGGCTGATCCGCAAGCATCTCGGCGAGGGGCAGGGGCGGGCAGCACTCGACCTTGCCTGCGGCACGGCGGTTATTTCCCATCTCATGCATGGGGCGGGCTTCCAGGTGACGGGGCTCGACTGGTCGGATGCGATGCTGGCGCAGGCGCGCGCCAAGGCGAAGAAGCGCGGCACCGATATCCGCTTCGTCTCGGGCGATGCGGAAAACACCATGGAGGCGAAGGGCAGCTACGACGTGATCACCAACCGCCACCTCGTCTGGACGCTGGTCGATCCGCCCTCGGCCTTCCGCGAATGGTTCTCCGTGCTGAAACCAGGCGGCAAGGTGCTGATCGTCGACGGCAACATGGGCAAGGAGACCTGGGTGAAGGGTCTGCAGAAATTCTGGACGAAGCTGACCGGCAAGGCGCCGGCGAGCCATATGAAGCCTGACATGATGGCCCGCCATCAGGCCATCCGCTCGCGCGTCCATTTCTCCGATGAGATGCCGGCCGAAGCGATCGTCGCGCTGCTGCGCCAGGCAGGCTTCGACAATATCGTTGTCGATCGCAAGCTCTCCGACATCCACTGGGCGCAGGCGCGCAAGATGCCCTTCCTGCGCGGGCTGGAGCGCATGGTGCAAGACCGCTTCGCGATCTGCGCGACGAAGCCGCTGGCTTAGGTTTTTGCGGAGCTTTCGGCCCGTTGCAATTCTATCTTAAGGGACATAATGCAGCAGGAGATGGCCGACTGCTGGCGGAAGACGCCGGCGATGTCGATATGCCCTGCGTGCAAGGAAAGTTTGCGCTTAAGCCTTCAGGAGCCCTTCTGCCCGAAGCGCCTTTTGAACCGACGGGCGGGATTGTACCCGCTCGTACCAGCTTTGGAGGTTCGACAGGCCGTCGAAGTGGATGTCGGCCCGGTAGTAGGAGGCGAGCCAGGGCGCTTGTCCCCAGCCGGTAAGTGCGAAGAGATAGGCATCGGCAACGGTGAAGTTTTCGCCTGATAGATAGGGGCGGGCGGCGAGTTCGGCGTCGAGATGGGCATAGCGCTTTTCGAGCTTCGGTTTTGCCGTTTCGACATAGGGGCCGGCAAGCCGCGCATAGAGCAGCGGAATGAAACCCTTGTGGATTTCCGAGGACAGGAAGTTCAGCCATTGCTGCAGCCTGTAGCGCTCCATCGTGCCGTTTGCCGGCGCCAGGTCGAGTTCGGGTTTCAGGTCGGCGAGGTACTGGACGATCGCCGACCCCTCGGTGAGAACCGTGCCGTCATCGAGTTCGAGTGCGGGAACATAGCCGAGCGGATTGACCGCCTCGAAATCTTCGTCCGCGCCGAAAGTGTGCGTCCTGTTGTTGACAGGCACCAGTTCGGCGTTGATGCCGAGCTCGTTGAGGACGATGTGCGGCGAGAGCGAGCAGGCGGCCGGCATATAATATAATTTCACGAGTTTTCCTTTTCGATTGCCACCGGGATTCTGGTTCGCGGCCAATCTAGAAAGGGCGGGATATTTTTTAAAGAAGGCACTATATTGTGGTGTAGGTACATATTTTATACTGGGAGAAGAGCAGATGAAGGAAAGCGTCACCAATTGCACAGTCGAGGAGGCAATGCGGCTCTTGGGCGGCCGATGGCGGCTGCTGATCGTCTATTTCCTGCTCGATGGTCCCAGGCGCTTCAACGAACTGCGCCGCTGCGTGCCGGGTATTTCGCAGCGCATGCTGACGCTGGATCTGCGTGCTTTGGAGGAGGCGGGGTTGATCAGGCGCACGGTGTTTGCGACGGTGCCGGTGACGGTCGAGTATCGGCTGACTGAGGACGGTAAGCGGCTCGTTCCCGTCGTCAAGGTGATGCAGGAATTCGGGAAATGGTGGCTGGAGCGGGAGGCGGCGGATTGACATTCGGTAACGCTGACTGATTTGGGGAGGTCGTTGCGTCTTGCTGATGAAAGACCCCGCCCCAAACCCCTCCCCACAAGGGGGAGGGGCTTAATCTGCTGGATCCGCCGTCCATATCTTCAATCTTTCGGGAGGAGTGAGGCGTTGCCTCCGGTTAGTCCCTCCCCTTGCGGGGAGGGGTTGGGGAGAGGTTTTTGTGCTCGAGTTTTCCCTCTCTAACACCCCTGACGACCGCGAGGAGGTGCCCGTTATTCCGCCCCCATCTCCTCGATCTCTTCAGGAATAAACCCACTCGTCTGTCGTCTCCACAGACGCGCGAACAGCCCGTCGCCTTCGATCAGTTCCTCCGGCCGACCTTCCTCGATGATGCGGCCGTGATCGAGCACGACGATTCGGTCCATGCTCGATATGGTGGAGAGGCGATGGGCGATGGCGATGACGGTCTTTCCCTGCATAACGAGATCAAGCCGCTCCTGGATGGCGGCTTCGGATTCGCTGTCGAGGGCCGAGGTTGCCTCGTCGAGCACCAGGATCGGGGCATTCTTCAAGAGCACGCGGGCGATCGCCACGCGCTGGCGCTGGCCGCCCGAGAGCTTGATGCCGCGGTCGCCGACATAGGCTTCGTAGCCCTTGCGGCCCTCGCTGTCGGCGAGATCGGCGATGAAGATATCGGCGCTCGCCATCTTCGCGACGTGCTCGATCTCCTCCTGTGTCGCCTCCGGCCGGCCGTAGCGGATGTTATCGCCGACCGAGCGGTGCAGCAGCGCGACATCCTGGGCGATGACGCCGATGGCGCGGCGAAGGCTGGATTGGGTCACAGCGCGGATATCCTGGCCGTCGATGAGGATCGCGCCGTCCTTGATATCGTAAAAGCGCAGGAGCAGGTTGGCGAGCGTCGTCTTGCCCGCACCCGAGAGGCCGACGAGGCCGACTTTTTCTCCGGGGCGGACAGTCAGCGAGAGATCGTCGATGACGGGTTTGCCGCCCTTGTAGGTGAAGCGGACATTGTCGAAGCGGATTTCGCCCGATGTCACCGCAAGCTCTTTCGCATCCGACCGGTCAATGATGGTAGGCGGCGTCGTCATGACCGGCATGGCATCCTTGATCGTGCCGATCGCCTGGAAGATCTGCGAACCCATTTGCAGGAATGTAAACGTGTGGCCGGACAGCCGGTTGAGAACATACACGGCGCCGGTGAATTCGCCGATCGTAACGAAGCCATCGACGAGCCCTGTAAAGCCGATCGACAGAATAGCCAACCAGTGCATCATGTTGAGGACGACAACGATGAGCTCCGCGGTCCGGTAGATGCGCTGTTCGCTTTGCTGCGCCTTGATGGCCTTGCCGATGATGCCGCGGATAGCGCCCGCCTCGCTGTCTTCGGCGGCGAATTGCTTCACCATCTGCATATTGGCGTAGAGATCGGTGATGGCGCCGGAAATCAGGCTGCGCCGCTTGGCGGAGCGGCGCGAGCGTTCGGTGAAGACCGGTGCCAGCCTGACCGCGAGCAGGACGTTGAGGGTGATCCAGACGATGGCCGGCAGGGCGAGTTGCCAGGATAACGCGCTCAATAGGATGACAGAGCCTACCATCTGCATCACAAAGCGTGGGATAGACTGGAAAGCCGAAATGACCTGCTGCTGGACGGCGGAAGCCACCTGCTGCAGGCGCGAGGCGACCTGTCCGGCATAGAGATCGTGAAAGAAGGCGAGATCCTGGCGCTCTACGGCCCGATGGCCTTGCCACTGAATGGCGGCAGGCATGCCGATGCCCAGGGTATGCGAGGTCAGCGTGTTGACGAGGAAGGAGGCAATCGGGATGGCCGGGAAGAGCAGCAGGCCGAGGAAGGTCAACAGCGGCCATTCGTTGTGCAGGAAAGCACGGGCGCCCTGTTGCGTCACGCCATCGACGATGACCGACAGCCCCCAGACGATCGTCAGATTCATGGCCTCGATCGCCATGGTGGAAAGAGCGAGCACGATCAGCACGCCGCGAAACATAGAGATGAAGTGCAGCAGCACCGCCACCGGCCCCTTCGACGGCAGCGGCCGATAGGGGATATCGAGCGGCTGGATCAGTCTTTCGAAAGGGCGGTAGATCGCATCTGAAATCGACATAATCGACTTGGGCCTCTCGGGTGCAAGATCAGGAAGAGGGCGGCGTGTCAGGCGACGCGTGCGGCATGGAATCATCTTCCGGCTGCAATCTCAATTAGAAATTTTGAAAATCTTGAGATCACAGGGCGAAGCATCAGCTCGACTGCCTGGCAACGCTGCCCTGCTGAAAATGCTCGCCGGCAGCGTCGATCTGCACCCAAGGATGTTTCGACTGCTCGAAGATCGATTTGGCAGGGGCGGGGAATAGGTTCACGTCGACCAAAGCTCCCAGGGCGACGCCAATCATCGAGGGCAGGTTGTCGGCCTTCCAGTAGACCGATGAGCCGCAGTTCGGGCAGAAGTAGGAATGCACCTTTCCGCCGCTTGCCGCATCGCGGGTGTATTGCTTGCCAAAACCAGACACAGTGACGGTTTCGGCCGGGTAGAAGGCTCCGGCGCCGAAGGGTGCGCCTGTTCGTCTCTGGCATTCGATGCAGTGACAGGCGATCACCGCATTCGGTTTATCCGGCAGCGCCAATCTGAGCGCGCCGCAACTGCATCGGGCATCGGCCATCGGGATACTCCTGTTTCCTGAGGGGGGAAATCGGAATTTTAAGGAAGGTGGCGGGCGTGCGCCAAGCTGAATCCGGTTGCCCGGAAAGCCGATGCCTGTGGAACAGGCCCGGCTGTCGTTCGGGGGGGGGCGGGCCAGTCGCCGCCCCGTGATCTCGCTATTGCAGGACCTGCTGCCTCAGCCGCGGCGGGCTGCCTCGATGGCTGCGACATCGATCTTGCGCATGGTCATCATCGCGTCGAAGGCGCGCTTTGCCTCGGCTCCGCCTGCCTGCATCGCTTCCATCAGCACGCGCGGGGTGATCTGCCAGGAGACGCCCCATTTATCCTTGCACCAGCCGCACTCGCTTTCCTGGCCGCCATTGCCGACGATGGCGTTCCAGTAGCGGTCGGTCTCTTCCTGGCTTTCCGTCGAGATCTGAAACGAGAAAGCCTCGCTGTGCTTGATCGACGGGCCGCCGTTCAGCCCGATACAGGGAATGCCGGCAACCGTGAATTCCACGACCAGCACGTCTCCCTGCTGGCCGGCCGGATAGTTGCCGGGCGCGCGGTGGATGGCGCCGACTTTGCTGTCCGGAAAGATCCCGGCATAAAAGCGGGCGGCTTCCTCGGCTTGCTTGTCATACCAGACGCAGATCGTGTTCTTATGCATTGTGCGGTCCTCTGCTGCTCCTGATGGCAGAGACATAAGGGGCAAACCGTTTTTCTCCAGCCCCGCTGCGTTATTTAAAGGCCAGCGGCCGCTACCCCCCAGAACCATGACTTGTTGACCTCGGTCCTCGCCTCGGAAGGGCTGACGCCGATATCGCGGAGCTGATCGTCGGACAGGCCGGAAAGCACCAGCCGCTCGCGGCGTTTGCTGAAATAGAGGTTGAGGCCCATCAGGCAGCGCCTGATAATGCCGCCGCTTGGGGCGCGATCCATTGTCGTCGGTATTTCCACGTCAGTCGTCATCGGGCATCTCCGGCTTTTCGTCTTGGGTGCCTCGAAAATGGACTGGTACATGCGGGCAAGGAAGCTTATGGTTTTTATGCAATCCATAAGGCATTCTTCTGATGCTGAATCTCGACCAACTCGCCGCTTTCGTTAGTGTCGTCGATCTCGGCAGTTTTACTGCAGCGGCCGAAAGGGCGGGGCTGACGCAGCCTGCCGTCAGCCTGCAGGTGAAGCTGCTGGAACAGCGGATGGGTGTAAGGCTGATCGAGCGTGTCGGCCGCCGGGCGCAGCCGTCAGCGGCGGGCGTCGAGTTGCTGGCCCATGCTCGCCGCATTCTCGGCGAATGTCTCGCGGCCGAAGAGGCGATGACGCCCTATAAGGAAGGTGCCGTGGGCCGCGTGCGGATCGGCAGCGGCGGTACCGCCTCGATCCACCTGCTGCCTCGGGCGATCGCGGCTGCCAAAAAGCGCATGCCCGGTCTGGAGATCCTGGTTCGTGTCGGCAATACCGACGAGATGGTGCGCGATCTCGAAACCAACGCCCTCGATGTCGCCGTCGTGACGCTGCCGGCTTCGGGCCGTTCCATCGAGATCGAGCCTTTCTACGAGGACGAGCTTGTCGCCGTGGCGCCGAAGGGCAGCCTCATGCCGGAGGGCGGCCCGACGCCGGAATTCTTCAAGGACAAGGTCATGATGCTTTATGAGGGCGGCAATACGCGCCGCGCCACCGACGAATGGTTCGAAACCGCCGGCATCCGGAGCCAGCCGACCATGGAGTTCGGCAGTGTCGAAGCGATCAAGGAACTGGTTGCCGCGGGGCTCGGATGGTCGGTACTCCCTGGGCTTGCCCTGAAGCGCGATCGAGGCCGGTTCGTGACGTCACCCGTTCAACCACCGCTGGTGCGCCAGCTTGGCATAGTCATCCGGCGCGACAAACATCTGACGAAGGGCCTGCGCGAGGTCATGAAGTGCCTTCGCGCCTTTGAGGCCTAGTAGAATGCCCGGCGCTTGCTGGTGGGGGCCGGGCTTGAAGGAGGGCGGTTAACCGAGGGCGCTCTGTTCGGCGCAGATGCGGTCGATCAGGGCGTCGAAATCGCCCTTCGGCGGACGGCCCTTCGCGAAACGCTGCTTCAGGTGCATGATCGGCTCGGCGAGGATCTCGTCCAGGTTTTCGGCGCAGGCGAAGTCGCCGGCCACACCCTTGACCTTGGAATTATCGAAAATCGCCGTCCAGGCCTTGTCGCCGGTCAGCGGGCCGATCCATTCCGGATTGTACTTGACGAGCGTGTCTGTCGGCACATGGACGATCCTGGCCTCGACGCCGAGCAGCCGGGCGATCGCCTTCTGGATATCGTCCCAGATATGGGCGCGGTCATTGGTGATGTGGAAGATATCCTGCAGCGCCTTCTGCTTGCCGAACAGGCCGACGAAGGGCACGGCGAAATCCACCGAGCGGGTCAGCGTCCAAGGCGTATGGCCGTCGCCCGCCACGATGGTCGGCTCGCCGTCCAGCATGCGCCGCGCCATGATATCGCTGTCGCCCATCATGATCGGCAGGCCGGTGCGGACGGTGTGG
>Ga0102587_1000313_pt1 | contig 56060 bp, 33 predicted proteins | sample AraplaF_Col_mTSA_FD_76853 | JGI IMG/M metagenome (GOLD analysis project Ga0102587, IMG submission 76853) | Arabidopsis root microbial communities from the University of North Carolina, USA - plate scrape MF_Col_mTSA (SPADES assembly) (version 2) | ecosystem: Host-associated > Plants > Roots >... | reverse complement strand
CATTTCCGTCTCAAAGAAGCGCATCGCGTTGCCGCCGTCCGTCTTGGCGCGGTACATGGCGATGTCGGCCTGTTTGAGTACCTCCTCGATTGAGGCAGTCCGGGCATCGAACAGGCAGGCGCCAATGCTGCACGTGGCGTGATGATGCTGGACACCGAGCTGGTACGGCTGGTTCAGCTGCGCGAGGATGGCCGCACCGACGGTCTCGGTCTGCGAGGTGGCCCCACCGAGCTGGTCGCTCAGGTTTTCCAGGATCACCACGAACTCGTCGCCGCCCAGACGCGCCACGATGTCGCCCTCGCGCAGGCAGCGCTTGAGTCGCTGCGCCACCTGCTTGAGCAACTGGTCGCCCACGTCGTGGCCGAGCGCGTCGTTCAGCGTCTTGAAGTTGTCCAGGTCCAGAAAGAGCAGCGCACACAGCCCCGGCTGCCGCGCGGCATTGCCGATGGCATGGTGCAGGCGATCGAGCAACTGCCGGCGGTTGGGCAAGCCGGTGAGCGTGTCGTAGAAAGCCAGGTGCTCGATCTCCCGAGCCGCGCGCTTGCTTTGCGTGATGTCGCGCAGGATCACGATGAAGCGCGCACTGCGTTCCTCGTCGTGGCCGCGAGAGGCTTCGGCCGGTGCGTTGGCTCTTTCATCGGCCATCACCTCGACCGATTTGCGCGATGCAGAGATCTCGAACCAGCTGCGCTCGCCCTTGTCGCGTCGCTCGAATTGGCGCCCGGCCGAATAGCCCTTGACCTGCGCTTCGCGCACCGCCGCCATCACCTGCGAAGCGGCCTCGAACGGCAGCAGCTCCTGCAGCGTGCGGCCCACGGGATCTCCGATGTCGGCGGCGGGAAAGGGCACGCGCGGCGCGTGATAGCCATGGCAGCGGCCATCCAGGCCGACCTCGAGCAGCAGATCGGGCAGGGCATCGAGCGTGGCCTGCAACTGCGCCTTGCTCTCGATGATGGCGGCCGTGTGGCGACGCTTCTCGGTGATGTCCTGGTAGACGCAGACCATGCCACCGTCCGGCGTGCGGCTGCGGGTGGCGCGGATCACCTGACCGTTCTCCAGCAGTGCTTCCTGCTCGGAATGCGGTTGGGCCATCTGCGGCGCATTCAAGGCTGACCAGCCGGCGGGGCCCTGGCTGTGCACCACGTGCCGGGCGGTTTCGTCCATGATGCGGCGAAAGGGCAGCTGTGGCGCGATCATCGATTCGGTCCACGGGAACATCGCGACGAAGCTGCGGTTCCAGGTGAGCACGCGATGCTCGGCGTCCAGCAGGATGAAGCCGTTGACCATCGATCCCAATGCCTGGTCCAGCGTGGCCTTGGAGCGCATCAGCTCCATCCGGGAGCGCCATTGGCGGCGCAGCTGGATGTGCGTGAAGCACGCCACCGCCAGGATCATCAAGCCGATGGCCACGCCGGTCCAGGCGATCAGATCGCGCTCGCGTCGCCAGTCCCTGAGCGCAGCGCTCAGCGGCATGCTCGCCACGATCAGCAGATTGCGGTGCAACGTGGGCCGGGCCACCACGATGGCCGGCTCACCGCTCAGGCGCGCGGCCATCCGCCGCGGCTTGCCATCGCTGGTCTGCTCGTGCAGGGGCGGCTCGATCTGCTGATCGGTCAGGTCGTCGCGTGGCGGCAGGCTCGCCAGGAGGGGGCCGGCGTCGCGCTCCAGCGTGACTTCCAGGTCGCGCAAGCCGCTGCCTTGCGTCATGATCGTCGCGAGCAGCGACAGCTGCACCTCGGCCACCGCCAGCATGCGAGAGCTGTCCGCCAGCGTCACGGCGCGGGCGAAATACAGCACCTTCTGCGAGGTGACTGCGCTGAGGGCCGGCGCGCTGATCGCCAACGTCGACACCGGCTTGGCCAGCACGCTGTCCACGAAGCCCGCGGGCAGAGCGAGCGGCAGGTGTTCGCCGCGCCGGTCCGACGAGGCCACCACGGCCCCACGCGCATCGACGAAGGCCACGTGGCGCACCAGCAGGTTCTGCCGCACCATGTTGCCGAGCAGCTGGTGTGGCCCGGGGCTGCTTGCGTCGTTGCCGGCACTGGCGGCGTTCGAGTCGCGCAGCAGTTCGTTGGCTCCTGCAAGCAGCATGTCGACGCTCAGCAGCGCGCGATTGAGGGCCGCCTCGGAACCGGTCACGAAGCGTGCCGTCTGGCTCTCGTGATCGGTGATGGCCTTCTGCCTGGACTCCCAGACGATGAGGGAGGCCACGGTCCCCACGGTGGCGAGGAAGACCAGCGCCACGCCGAAGACGATGGCGGTGATTCGGCGGGGAAAACGCGCCGTCACGGTGCTGCTGCCCGGGCCTGGATGCCGACCACCGGCGCGACCGTCTGGTTCCAGGTCGTGGCGCACACCGGACCGCAGCGCTGCACCCATCCGGGCAGCACGCGGGTCGCGAGGATCTCGCGGCGGCGGGCCTGGTCCTGCGGCGATGGGCGCACGGCCAGCATGCGCCCCTTGAGGGCCTTGCTGCAGCCCGCGGTGCCCGTATTGCAGGCGATTCCTTCCTCGGTATCGCGCTCCGACTGGGCCCAGACGGCGGCTTCCAGCCGCGGCAGTTCCTTGCGCAGCAGCGCCTGCAGCTCGGGCGGCAGCGCATTCAGGCTTTCGCGGTTGGCCGCGAACACCGCCACGCCCCAGTTCAGCGGCATGGCATAGAGGGCGCTGGTCACTGCATGCAGGCCGAGCGTGTGCCCGGACATGGTGCCGGTGATGACGCAGTCGGTGTTGCCCGATTTCATGTTCGCCATGATCTGCGAGAACTCGGTGTACACCGGCGTGCCGCCCAGTGCCGTGACGAAGTCGGCCTGCGTCGAGCTGGATACGCGTGTGCGCCGGCCCGCGAGGTCGCCGAGTTGTTGCATCGGCTTGTTGCAGAACACCTCCTGCGCCGGGTAGATGTAGACCGCCAGCAGCTCCACGTCATAGCGCTCGCGCAACGCGTGTGTCAGGTAGGGGCGGAACGCGCCGATCACGCGGCGCAGCGTGGCGATGTCGGGGTTCAGTCCGGCCATGTCGGGCGCGCCGAGCTCCGGAAATTGGGTGGAAACCTGGCTCAGCAGCGCCGTGCCGAAGGGCACCACGCCGAGCTGCATCAGGCTCAGCATTTCCTGGCCCGGCACCCCGGCACGGTCGAAGGGCACGATGCTGGCGGTGTAGCGGCCGCCGGACAGCGCCGCGAGGTCACGCGTCCAGAACTGCTCCTCCTGCCCCGTGTACTGGGTGACCCCGGCCAGCCCTCCGACGATGCGCAGGCGTTGCACAGGCGCCGTCTGCGCATGGCACAGCGATGCGACGAACATCAGAAGTGCGACGAGGTAGGCCAAGATGACGCTGTGCGAGCAAGGGCGGGGCAAAGCCCGGGTGTAGGGAGTGGATCGGCGAACTTCATCATGGCACAGGAGCGCCGGACGGCGGCATGTCTGGGGGGGCCGTGTTGCGCGCCGGGCACGCTTGCCAGCCTGGCCAGGCCGGTGTGGCCGCCAAGACGGGCGCGCAGGGGCTTTCGGGGCCATCGGCAGGCGGATCCTTTCCTGCCTGCGCTGCAAGCTTGCCGACGCAGGCCGTCCACTCGTGCAAGGCCCTCAACGGGGGCAATCGCGAACTCCAGCGGCTGCGGTCGCGGTTCGGCTTCGAAGGCGTGATGCGGACTCAGTGCGGCAAGGATGCTCGCATCCAGATATCCGGATCCACCGGGCTCTCCCCAGCCTGTTGCGCGAAAAGTCAAGAGGCGACTGCCTCGAACGCAGGCACTCTGGCGGCGACCCGCATCAATGCTTGCAACACCGATGTTGTCCCCGAGTTATCCACAAAGATTTCAACAAACTCGTGGAACAACTCCTTGCCGGAAACCATTCCGCGCCGCGGCCTCATCCAAGCCTGGCGGGTTCTGGCGGCAGGCCGCGCGAAGTTGATGCGGTCTTGATATGGCTCGGCGATGAGGCCATGTTCGACCTGCCCACCGACCCCACGCTGAGTTGGAGGCTTGCCTTGTGATGATTTCCTTGTGCCGATCGGGACGAGGGGGACGACTTGATGCAAGCGCTGGTCGTGTCGTGTCGGGCGGCCGCTGCCTGCAGTGCGTCTTTTCTGATGCACCACCACGGCCATGCCTCGTATCTCATTGCGAGAACTGGGCGAATGAATCGAAATATCCGCTGTATCGCGAATTCCCGAGCGAGACGGCAACGCACGGCCCGGACGACAACACGCTGTGCAGCGACGCTGCTGCGCGCCATGCATGCCAGGCAACGTTCAACGTGCGCGCCCACCGGTCGGCAACTGAGCCAGTTGGGCGCGATGCCTGTCAGGCTTGCGACTTCTTGCGCCACTCCCAGGGCCCGAAGGTCTGCCGGCGCCGCAGCTCGGCGCGTCCTTCTGCGGTGATGTCCTCGATCACGACCGATAGGGGATCGGCCGTGTCTGCTGGACGAGATTTCGACCCTGCGTTTTGCAGAAGGATCCATTTCTTCGCATTCAGCGCCCCCGTGAAGGAAACCTCCTCGGGTTTGAGGATGGTCAGCGGAAAGACCGCATGCTCGATGCTCCGGAGGAAGGCAACATGCGCAATGGACTCTGCGTTGTCTGCCTCTGTCAAGCCCAGTACGAAAGAGGGGCTGATCGTCATGGTGGCTCAGTTGCGATAGCCACCGCCGAAGCCACCGGTACGCGGCTCCATCGGACGCGCCAGATTGACGGTCAGTGCACGACCGTCGATTTCCTTGCCATGGAGCCCTGCGATGGCGGCCTGCGCTTCCGCAGGCGAGCCCATCTCGACGAAACCAAAACCCTTGGAGCGACCGGTATCGCGCTCCATCATGACCTTGGCCGAGGAGACATGACCGAAGGCCGAAAATTGTTGCTGCAGCGCGTCTTCGCGCACCGCGTACGAGAGATTGCCGACGTAGAGTTTGTTGTCCATGATTTGCTTTCTTGAGTGAACCGAAATTCGGTATGAAATGGATGGGAGTCGGCGCGCAGGCTTACCGAACAGGGCGCCGCACGAGCGAAGAGCCGCTCTGGGTGCGAGGCTCCAGATGACGGAACGTGATCCGCCCCTTGTTGAGATCGTAGGGTGACATCTCCAGCGAGACTTTGTCGCCTGCGAGCACGCGGATGCGGTGCTTGCGCATCTTTCCGCCCGAGTAGCAGATCAGGCTGTGCCCGTTGTCGAGAGTGACGCGAAAGCGCGAATCAGGCAGCACCTCCTGCACCCGGCCTTGCATTTCAATCAGTTCTTCCTTGCCCACGACGCTCCTTCAGTGATTGGCCGGATGCTCAGGCCAGCTGGTTGTTCAGCACGAAATGACGGCCTTGCATCAGTGCATAGCGCGCCGCTCGCGCGGCGCTGTCGAAACGCGGAATGAGCCGGAAGACCCGGTCATGCATGCCACGGCGGATGGAAACCGAGGCTGCGTACTGCCCGGTATCCGTGAGTTTGGTCATGGGGGTGACGAGGTATCTGCCCACCTCGTGGGCCTGTGGAATCTGCATGTGATAAAGCGAGCGCTTGCCCTGAGGGCGCGCCGAGTGGACGCGTGCCGGCGTTGGACCGGTCAGGCGCACGAAGTGAAACCGTGAAGGAAACGGGAGGGAACGGTCCGTGGGATGTTCTCTATTTGAACGGACCGAAGATGAAGCTCGCTGAGAGGGATGGCGCTCCAGCGAGGGTGGCGAAAATGGGCCACCTTGTCGGAGAGTTGAGGCCTTTGCGGGAGGCGACTGCCGCGAGGTGCCAATCAGGGATTGAGGCAACGAGCACGCCGCAATCGATGCACCTAGTGTAGGTGATTTCGGGGCGCGGTGGTTTTTCATGCCCGCAGGCGGTGTTCCAGTGTTACGCTGACTCGCTCCATTCGCGTGAAGGACCCGCATGACTCAGGCGCTTCTCTCCCTCTCTCGGCAGGAAGCGCTTCGCGCGGATCTGCCCCAAGTGGCCGATCTGCTGCACCACCGGCGTGCGGGTGAAATCGATGAGGCGGTGATCGACGATATGGTTTCGTTGTCCTGGCTCGAATGGCTGGGCGGATCGCTTCAGCTGACGACCACAGGTGTGAACATCTGCCGCCAGCAGCAGCCGAAGTAGGAATGTGCCTGAGCCATGAACCAGACGGACGTGATGCTCAAGATCGTGGAGATGGCTCGCATTGGTGGGGCACTTCCCGCAGACGAGGCTGTATCACTGGTCGCGGCGAAAGTCGCGGGCTTGGACATGTCATGCGAGGGCGTTCAGCAGGAAGCGACCGACCTGATGCGTCTGGGCGCGACGATCTGGTCACTGGCCGGCCCGAGATAGCCAACGGCTGCAAGCCCGTCCCGTCCCGCCCGCTCCCAGGCGACAGCAGGTACCACAGCGAAGATTCGCGGTGCCTTTGGGGCTCATTGAACTTCGTCGCACCAGACCTTGAAACCCTCCAATTGATCCGGTCCGAAGGTGCAGGACAACGCCACGTCGCTGGCATCCCGCCCCTGCGCAATCAACACGCGACCGATGCGCGGCACGTTGTTGCGCGCGTCGAACGTGTACCAACGGTCACCCAGGAACGCCTCGAACCAACCTGCGAAGTCCATTGGACCGAAGGGTGGCGCAGTTCCGACATCGCCCAGGTATCCAGTGCAATAGCGGGCTGGAATGTTCAAACAGCGACATAGAGCAATGGCCAGATGCGCATAGTCCCGGCACACGCCTTTCCCCTCCTTGAAAGCCTCCAGGGCCGAACGGGTACGCCGGGCATGCTGATAGCCGAACTCGATATGCTGGTGCACGAAATCGCACACCGCCTGCACGCGCGCCCATCCGCTGGGTCCGCTCCCAAAACGCTGCCAAGCAAAATCGGACAGCAAGTCGGTTTCGCAGTAACGGCTGCCCAACAGATACACCAAGGTGGATTCGGGCAGGCGTTCCACCGCTGTCTGCGAAGCAGAAGGGGCAATACTGTCCGGCAAGCCGCTGTCGCGGATCAAGGCATCCGTGCTCAATACGAAGCGCCCTGCGGGAGCGACCAGGCGCGTGCACCAGTTCCCAAACAGGTCTCGGTAAGCCGCCGTGGACACCGCCGGATGCGTGAGCAGATGATCTGGACGCAGGAGGTCCGATGCTCTTGAATAGTGGATGTTGAGATTCAGAATCATCGGAGTCGGCCGAGGAAACTTGTAGGCGATCTCGAAGCCGAGTTGGATGTTCATGGCACATCATGCACCCTGATTCGATGCTTCCTTGAAGAATAAGTAATTCCTGAACTCCGGCCCTTGCCCGTTGCATCGCAGGTTGTTTGGCTTTCGGGACAGGCGCCACCTCCGAAGCGTGTGGGCCCAGATCCCTAGGGACGGCACGCCGTCCTACACGACATCGCCGCTGAGGCGTTAACGTCTGCTGACTTGCCGCTCGCGCCAACCATCGATCTTGATGTCGTACCCGTGGGAAGCCGTCCGGAGACCACCATGGGGAGCGAGCGTCTTGTCCACGAAGGAAGATTGGGACTCTGGGCGTGCTCTACCGTTCGTCAACCCATCGAAAGCGGCGGACTGTGTGCCAGCGCCGAGGTCACCTTGGACGGCAATCATCGCTGCAGATTGACGTTGGTCCTTCCACGATCCTGGGTTGAAACCGATCTTGAATCCTTCAAGCGACGTTGCCTGAACTGGATCTTGGAAGCAGACGGTCGCACGAACGTCAATGCCCAGGTGAGTTCGCCTTGACGGCCAGTCGGTGCTCAGCTGCTGCCCGCAATGCGACAGGCGCCCTTCGATACGCGATTCGACTGGTGGAATAGGGCGGCTGTTAGCGCCAGTGCAATCGCCATCAGCGGAGGATGCCCGACGCCGCTTCGGCTTCGTGGTCCGCCATGTTGCGGATCACGTCCATGAACGCCAGCACGGCCGTGCTGGGCGGCTCGCCTTGCAGCGTGATCAGGCCGAAGTCGGGCATGCGGGTGGGGAGTTCTGTCGCGATGCGCGTCAGCAGACCGCGCCGTACATATTTGTCCACGAGCGCGGCAGGCTGCAGCGACAGCATGGTCGTGCTCTGCATCAGCTCCAGCGCGAAGAGAAACGACGGCGTCTCGACGATGCCCGAGGTGAGCGACAGGCCTGTGCTGCGCAAGATGTCATCCGACACCTTGCGCAGCGCGGTGGACGCCGGATACAGGATCCATGGCCAGTTGGACAGCTCCCTCAGCCCAGGGGCGTTCGGCCCGCGCAACGGATGGTGCACGCCCGCGGCGATCTGCAGGCTTTCACTGCTCAGGTTCTCGTAGTGGAACTGGTCGCGCTGGGATTCGTCGGTGAAGCGGCCGATCATCACGTCGATCTTGCGCTCGGCCAACCACACGATGAGCTGGTCGCTGCTCTGCTCCAGAACCTTCACCACCAGCAACGGCCGCAGGCGCTGCAACTCGGCCACCGCGGCAATCAGCAGATGCGCCGCACCCGAGATGGCGCCGATCGACAGATGGCCGTGCCCGCCCTGCTTCAGGGTGCTGAACTCGTCCACGAACTTGCGATAGCCGTCCAGTGCCGAGTGCGCATAACGCAAGGTGAAGAGTCCCAGCTCGTTCGGTTGCATGTCGCGCGGCAGGCGATCGAAAAGCCGCGCTTCCAGCATCTCCTCGATGTCCATCAACACCTTGGTGGCCGCCGGCTGCGTGATGTACATCTGCTCGGCAGTCAGGCGCAGGTTGCGTGTCTTTCCGAGGATGTCGAGGAACTGCAGATGCCGGAAACGCAGACGCGAGACTTGGGCCAGCATCAGCGATTTACCAGGGGTCTTGCCTGAACTCATCAGCATTTGGAATGGATGCTAGCGAAAAAGTCAGTGGACCGGCAGGGGGCGCTCACCTAGCCTTCGTGTCGGTCAACCAGGGCTCCGCAGAGAGCCGGCGAGTCGCGGCAAGTTCGCCGCACCCCGCATATTCCATTCCGGAGACATCATGAAATTCAGATCACTGGGTCTGGCGACTGCACTGCGGGTCGCATGGGCCGGCTCGCCTTGGCGCAGATCAAGGAACACGTGCAACGAGAACTCCCCGATCGCCGGAACCACCAGGAGGACCGGGATCATGTTCGGCAGACTGGACATCAAGAGCCTCCTGATTGCGCTGCCAGCCGGACTTGTGATCGTGAACGCCGCCCTGGCGGCCGATCGGCCAACGAACCCCGCCGACTGGCCTGCGCTGAAGGACGTGTACAAAAACCACTTCCTGATCGGCAGCACCAATCTCGACGCGCGCAACTTCGGCGCCGAGGTGGTGCCGGGCGAAAACTCGGTCGCTGCCATGACCGTGAAGCACTTCAACGTAGTGACGCCCGGCAACGCGATGAAGCCGGAGTTCTGGAATGGGGGAGTCAGCAATCCGACCCCCAACTTTCTCACCAACCTGAGCTCGGGCATCAACGCAGACATCGGCGCGGCCAATGCGCGCGGCGTCAAGGTCACCGGGCACGTGCTGGTCTGGCACAACCAGTCGGCCCAATGGCCTGCGCCCAACGTCGCGACTGCGAATGGCGGATGGGAAACCCCGTGGGACTATGCAACGGCGAAGACCAACCTGGAGTACTACATCCGGACCGTGGCCGGGCATTTCGATCAGGAACCGTTCAAGACCTACGCCTGGGACGTCGTCAACGAAGCGTTCAAGGACAACCCCGACAACCCCGCCGACTGGAGGAACGCCCTGCGAACTGGCTACAGCCCCGAAGAGCGCCCCTCCCGATGGGCCCAGGCCTACGCCAAGGGTGGGAAGAGCTGGGACTACATGTATGACGCCTTCCACGCGGCGCGCCAGAACACGACCGCGATCCTGAACTACAACGACTTCAACGACAACGAGCGAGCCTCGAAGGCCACCGCGATCGCCTCGATGGTCAAGGAGTTCAATGAACGGTACGCGGCCGAATCGGCCGCGGGCAAGGGGCGGATCCTCCTGGATGCCAAGGGAAACCCCAGGCCGCTGGTCGACGTCATCGGCACGCAGGGGCACTGGGACATGCGGCTCAACCTGGACGCCTTCGAGAGGACCATCAAGACCTATCTCGAAACCGGGGTGAACGTCGATCTGACCGAGCTGGATCTCGCACCGCTCCTGGGGCTGGACAAGGGCCAGCGGATCCAGAACGGCCCCGAGATGGACGCCCTGTTCAAGGAGCAGGGCATCCAGTACGCGAAGCTTTTCAGCCTGCTCAAGGAATACGCCGCCGGCCCGGGAGGTCGTCACCCCGAGTACAAGGGCGGCGTGCACCGGGTGACCTGGTGGGGGATGACGGACCCGGGCTACCACACCAACGGATATCCGTGGTCCGGCGTCGGCCAGCCGAAGGAGGCGTACTGGGCCACGACGAACCCCGAGCAATACCTCATCGATGCGGGCTTGCCGCCGAACGGGGTCACCGCGACCTTCAGCTATGGCGGAGAAAGCTTCACGGCCAGGACCTGGGGCGGCAGGAACGCTCAGGCGATGCTCGACATCAACGTGCCGGTGGGAACGAAGAACGTCGTCTTCACCGCCGCCAACGTCTCGCTGCCCGCGGGGTTTGCCGTCGAGAGCATGAAGTTCAACCCGCCCGACTGCGCTGTGGTTCCCGGAAAACCGTGCCATGTGACGGTGACCGCGCGAGGGCCCGCACCGGCAACGGCCTCTGCGGAGAACACAGCGACGTTCGTACTGTCCTTTGGAAAGATGACCGTCGGGTGGATGGATGCCGCCAACGCCCTGGAGGCGCCCTTGTCCTATGCGGAGGTTCGCTTCAGCGACGGCGTGACCGCATTCAAGCAGTACAAGACCTCGTATGGAAGCGACGGCATGGCGAGAGCGTCCGGCGTCGTGGAGACGAAGGCTGTGCCGAAACATGGTCGCACCACGCTCGTCCTGCAGCCGCAGGACCCGATCGTCGGCCCGTTCGGGTTGAGGTTGCAAAAGGATGCGTCGACGCAGAAAGCCTGGCGACTCGTCACGAGATTCGAGCCCGGCAGGACGTACATGGTCGTGTCCGCGGAATCGGCTTCCAACGGACAGACGCAGGCCGCCGCGTTGACCAACAGGAGCAAGCCCGCAACCACAGCCTCGCCCGAATCGCTGTCGCGCACGCCTGTCGTCCTGCGTGGCGACATCCTTGTGCCATTGCGCAATTCGAATGCGCCCCAGAGCGAGCCCGCGCTCGCCCAGGACAACCTCAAGTTCGTCTTCGAGGAGGCGAAGAGCCCTGCCGCAGGACCGTACGCGGCGCAGGAAGGGCACACGATGCAGAGCTTCATCCATGGCACCAACGCCTACCCGCATGTGGTCTTCAGAGGCAACGGTGCGACCGGCACCGTCGTGGCAGGTCGGAATTCGCTGATCACGCGACAGACGAATGGCCAGGAGGGTTCGCAGATCGCCGACAGGGCACTGGATCAGGCGGTGTGGTTCAACACGCCCATCGATCCGAAGACCGGCGAGATGAAGATGTTCCTGTACACCGACAAGGATGGTGCCAAACAGCATCACGTCCTGAAGGAAGTGAGCGATGGCGAGACGCCGAACAGGGACGCCGGGAACGCCATCAGCCAGCGGCAGGGGGCCGTGGGCGGGTTCGTCGCCATGCAGGCGGAGAGTCCCAAGGAGGGCACGAGTGTCAGGCTCTACGCCTACGACATCGAGTCCTACGCGCCGGACAACGAACCGCCGCCGACGACGAATCCGCCTACGACGGAGCCTCCCTCCACGCCGCCACCGGCAATGCCGATTGCCTTCCCATTCCGCAGACGCGGCGGATCGCTGGACGCGGGCGACCTCGCCCTGGCGCTGGCCGGACTCGCGGCGGTTGCGGTCGCCCGCCGCCGTCGGCGGTGACGCCGGCGCCGGGGCAGGCCTCGGCCGCGGCTGCATCGCAAGTGCCCCCTCATGCGTCCTCGTGGTCCGCCTTGACGGCCAAGGCGGGTCAGAGATCGATGGTGTGGCGGTTCGCGTGAATGCAAGGGCCGAGTCGCTGCCTCCGTCCTGTGCACTCGGCGCGCCAGCTTGATCCTGAAGGGATGCGGTGCTGGTGGAGCGTCGATCGATCTGGTCATGCAGAGCCGGCGATGGTCGTGATCCCCTTCCCGTCAGAACGGGAGGCAGGGCACCAATGAGGTCGGCTCAGGCCCGCCGCAAGTGCGGCCAAACCTCCTGCCAGAGGCAGAGCGCCAGCGCGCACAGCGCGCCGTACAGGTGCGCCTCGACCATCACGTCGCCGCCGATCAGCGCACGCTGCGCTTCCGAAGGCGGATGGAACATCTGCCAGCCGATGCGTGCGAGGACGGCGACCAGGACGATCAAGGCCACGCGATCGCCACGCCAGGCGCGCGGCGCCAACACCCAGATGAACAGCCCATAGAGCACGCCGGAGAGGCCCGCGTAGTTCGTGGCCTGGGGCGAGGCGGCCACCAGCAGAATCCCCACGCCGAGGGCCAGCACAACGATCGCGGTGGCCCAGGCGCGCCAGCTGCGGGTTCCTGCCGCGAACGCGGCGCACAGTGCCAGCCCGCCAGCGTTCATCAGGCAGTGCCCCCAACCGAGATGCACCGCATGCGCCGAAAGCAGGCGCCAGGGCTGTCCGCCGAGCACGGCCGCGCGTTCGTAGCGCAGCGCTTGGTACACCGGCTCACCACCCGCCTGCAAGACCAGCACCAGACAGGCGAGCGCGATGGGAACGAGCCAATTGGCAAAGGACCGCTGTGAGAGAGGTCGCATGCGGGGCGTGGCCCATTCAGGGATTCGGGTTAATGTCCATGAGGGAAGTGTGTCCGCATGCAAACTGCGGGCGCCCGAGTGTATCGTCGAGGCCGTGCAGCATCTTCAGAAGGGGACTGAAGCGCTCCTTCTCTTCGACCACTCTTGCGGCGATCACGAAGCCGAGCGGACTCCGTTGCCCCCTTGAATGCATTGCGCGCGAAGGAAGTCCGACTCAGGTTCGAAGAGTGGTCGCCCGCCGTGCTCCCCGGCCTTGTCGATCGACTTCTCATGGACAGAAGGGCGATCCGATCGAGCGGAGACCAACCCGGAGCCTGGCGTCGAGTCAGCCTCTGCCCAAAAGCGCCCAGGGTGAAGCGCTCATTTCCTTTGCGCCATTGGCACGGACACCGAAATATTGTCGATCTGCGCACCATCGCTGTAGTACGTTCGCACTTGGCGGCCATCGAACGTCCATTGGTCCCATTCGAAAACGTCATCATCTTCCATGGAGCGTTGAGGCTTGCCATAAACACGCAGCGCATCCTCTCGCGTAGCCACGGCGGATTGGCCGAAAGGCGCGATACCCACGTACGCGTCGACGTCTGCGGCGCCAGCAGGATAGAAGAAGGCGCCCGCGAAGATGTAGGGGCCGTCACCGCGAGGCTCGTGGTCCCGGCCGACGTACGCGAAGCGCTCCGCCTACGACGCATGAGCGACACCCTTCATCAACGCTTGGCACGCGGCGATTCCGTGCTGATGGTCCACCCCAACCACGTGTCCCCCCACGCTGTGCGAGAAGCTCGTGCGCTCGGATGCCGACTCTGTGTTCATCGATTGCGAGCACGGCCTGGGCAGCTTCGAGGACATCCACCACATGCCAAGGCCGCGCGCTATGTCGGCGGCTTCGGGCCACCGCCATTCTCTGCTTGAGCGGCTCGACGAGATGACGCAGCAAAACTCCAGCCTGGTCGAGCAGTCCGCTGTCTGGCAGCCGCTGCGCGGCCCGGGTTCTGGTGGAGCTGGTGAAGGTCTTTCAGATTGCGGGCAGGTCGATGCGTCCTGCGCTCTCGTAGCCAAGGCCGACCAGCCATGCGACAGAATCTCGTCCGAAAACAATTCTCTGGAACATGTCGCAACTCGAACAACAGCTCGCTCGGATGCTGCCACCCCGGATGACGATTCCCGAACCGCTGAGGCAGCTTTTTTCATGGATCGAGGCGCGTGGCCAATACGTCGACCACAAGGATGGCCGCGTGGGCTTCCTGTCCCCGCCGGCCGCCCCGTCGGTAGGCACGAACATCAGCTTCCACGCCGAAGGCAACGGAGACCTCCGGCACTGGTTCGGCCATGACCGCCCCGAGGTGCTGAATCGTCTGTGCGTCTTTGCAAACACTGGTGGCGACGGGTCAATGGCCGCGTTCTGGCTTGACGAGCAGGTGCAGCAGAAGATCGTCCACCTCGGCTCCGGCTCCGGCTCGGGCTCGACCATGGTCTGCGTGCTCGGCGACGATGCCGTCGATTTCCTGCGGCTGCTCGCGATAGGCTACGAGGAGCTCTGTTGGGGCGAGCAGTTCTCCGAGTTGCCGAAGGCCAATCCCGATTCGGATTTCGAGGCTGTGCCGAATCTCGAATTCCAGGAGTGGGTGCGCACGAATTTCGGCGTCGATGTTCCATCGAAGGGATCGGACGTCGTTGCGCATCCAGATGACATGGACAGTGCGGGATCGCTTGATCCGTTCAATCGGTGGGTTGCAGTCAGTATTGCGTAGCGTAGTCGGGCGGATCCGGGCGACTGTACGGCGTGGGTGGCGTCGAATTCGCCCTGCGCCCAGGCAGTCTGCCTCGGCTGGACTACGCGTTTCGCCTCAGCTCCGCCTCGGCAAAAAAACTGCAGCCGATGCCAATCTATTTGTTCGGCGCGTTCTTGATCGTCTCATTGAGGCAGCAGGCGTAGATTTCCGCGCCCATTTGACCAACGGTTCCATCAAGCGCCGACCCAGCGTGTTGCCTTGACCCCTTTGCTCGGACACGCGTGTGTCCAACAAGATGCGGGTCAAGGCTCCGTGAAAAAGCGGGTCGCCCTGGGTGGAGATCAACAGGCGGGCAGACTGGCGTCTTTCTTACCCACCGCGTGCCCGGCCTATCGGCGTGCAGGCGCAAATCATGCGGCGGCATTTGTGCGATCAACGAGGGGCATGCGGTAGCTCTCGGAACGCAACCGAGGCGCATGTAGCCTGAAAGTACTGTCGCGAGATTGAGATTGTCAGTCAGTTCCTACTCGGGTATCTTGATGTTTCAAAAGAACATCCGAGGGGCCCGAAATGGGAATGGTGGAGGTGGGCGTGCAGCAGCACGGGGAGGGAGGTGGGCCGTCGCAAGAGGCTCCTGGAGCGGTAACTGCCGCGAACCCATCGCTCATTGCCCTCTGCACCCTCGCACGCTTCCACCAGATCGCAGCCGATGCGTCGCTGCTATCGCACCAGCTGGGCCTCGTTGCTTCCGAGGCCATCGATACCGCCACGCTGCTGCGCGCAGCCAGGCACCTGGGCCTGAAGGCCAAGTCCTCCCGCACCACACTCGATCGCCTGTCGCTGACGCCTCTGCCCGCATTGGCCGTCTTGCGCGATGAATCCGGCCAGGAGCGTTTCGTCATCCTGGCCCAATGCGACGCCCAGCGCGTCCTGCTGCAGGACCCCTCTTCCTCGAACGGCCGCCCCGTCATCGAACCCCTGGACGTCTTCGCCTCGCACTGGACAGGCGAACTCATCCTCATCACCAGCCGCGCAAGCCTCGCGGGCGAACTTGCCAAGTTCGACTTCTCCTGGTTCATCCCCAGCCTCGTCAAGCACAGGAAGCTGCTCGGTGAAGTCCTCTTCATCTCCTTCATCCTGCAGCTGTTCGCACTCGTCAGCCCGCTGTTCTTCCAGGTCGTCATGGACAAGGTGCTCGTGCACCGCGGCCTCACCACGCTGGATGTGCTCGTCATCGGCCTGGTGGTGGTGGTCATCTTCGAGTCGCTCCTGAACGGCCTGCGCAGCTACGTTTTCAGCCACACAACCAATCGCATCGACGTCGAACTCGGGGCACGGCTGTTTCGCCACCTCGTGCAACTGCCCCTGGCCTACTTCCAGGCCCGGCGCGTCGGAGATTCCGTCGCCCGCGTGCGCGAACTCGAGAACATCCGCAGCTTCCTGACCGGCAACGCCCTGACGGTGCTGCTAGACGTCGTCTTCTCCATCGTCTTCGTGGCCGTCATGCTGTTCTACAGCGTGCCGCTGACGCTCATCGTGCTCGCGAGCATGCCCCTGTACTTCGGCCTGAGCCTTGCGGTGGTGCCCATCCTGCGTCGGCGCCTGGACGAGAAGTTCGCACGCGGCGCGGAGAACCAAGCCATGCTGGTGGAGACCGTCAGCGCCATCCAGACCGTCAAGGCCACCGCGCTCGAACCTGCGTTCGGGCGCCGCTGGGACAACCAGCTCGCCGCCTATATCTCCGCGAGCTTCCGCACCCAGAACCTCGCGAGCTGGGCGCACGAGGGCGTCAACCTCATTGGCAAGCTCGTCAACGCCGCCACCCTCTGGTACGGCGCGCACCTCGTCATGAACAACGAACTCACCGTCGGCCAGTTCGTCGCCTTCAACATGTTCGCCCAGCGCGTGTCGCAGCCCATCATGCGCATGGCCCAGCTGTGGACCGACTTCCAGCAGACCGGCATCTCCATGGCCCGGCTCGGGGACATCCTCAACACCCGCACCGAAGTGCCGCCGAGCACCGCAGCCCAGCTCCCAGCACTCAAGGGCCGCGTGACCCTGGACAACCTCAGCTTCCGCTACCGCCCCGAGGCGGCGCCCGTGCTCAACGGCGTCAGCCTCGACGTGCGCCCCGGCGAAGTCATCGGCATCGTCGGGCGCTCGGGCTCGGGCAAGAGCACGCTGACCAAGCTCATCCAGCGGCTGTACTCGCCCGAGCAAGGGCGCCTGCTCGTCGACGGTATCGATATCAGCCTGATCGATGCCGCACAGCTCAGAAGGCAGGTGGGCGTGGTGCTGCAGGAGAACACCCTTTTCAACCGCAGCGTGCGCGAGAACATCGCGATCGTCGATCCGGCGGCGCCACTGGATGCGGTGATCCAGGCCGCCCAACTGGCAGGCGCTCACGAGTTCATCAGCGAGCTGCCCGAGGGCTACGACACCGTGGTGGGTGAACAGGGGGCAAGCCTGTCGGGCGGGCAGCGCCAGCGCATCGCCATTGCCCGGGCGCTCTTCACCCACCCGCGTATCCTGATCTTCGACGAGGCCACCAGTGCACTGGACTACGAGAGCGAGGCCATCGTGCAGCGCAACATGGCGCACATCTGCAGGGGGCGCACGGTCTTCATCATCGCCCACCGCCTGAGCGCGGTACGCCATGCCAACCGGATCATCGTGATGGACAAGGGCAAGATCGTCGAAGGCGGCACGCACGAGAGCCTGCTGAGCAGGCCCAAGGGCATCTATGCGCACCTGTGGAACATGCAGGGTGGCGGGCATCCGACGGAGACGAATGACAGGGCTGGATCGGGGGCGGTGGTATGACACCGGACGTCTCCACCACCGCGCCTGCGGCCAATGCGCCCAGCGTTCGTCACCCGGTCTTCGAGTTGCTGGGCCGCTACAGCGCGATCTTCAAGGCGGCCTGGAAGCACCGCCACGAACTGGCCGGCCCGAAGCGCCTGGCCGATGAAGCGGCCTTCCTGCCTGCAGCACTCAGCCTGCAGGACACCCCCGTACACCCGGCTCCCAGGCGGCTGGCCTACGCGCTGATTGCACTGTTCCTCATCGCGCTGGCGTGGTCCATCTTCGGACAGGTCGACATCGTGGCGGTGGCGCCGGGCAAGATCATCGTGAGCGAGCGCACCAAGATCATCCAGCCGCTGGAGGTGAGCGTGGTCAAGCGGGTGCTTGTCAGGGATGGGGACCATGTGGAAGCAGGCCAGTCGCTGGTCGAGCTTGACCCCACGATGGCCACGGCCGACAGGACGAACGTCCATGAGCAGCTGAAGGCGGCACAGTCTGAGGTGCTGCGCACCAGAGCGCTCCTGCAGGCCCTGAACTCATCGGAGCCACGTGCTCCGGATCTGGGCAAGACGATTCCCCAAGGCTGGGCCGATGAAGACGTGAGTTCGGCCCGTGCAGAGTTGAACGACGAATGGAGCGACATCACAGCCAAGCTGGCCAAGGCGGCGGCGGAGATCAACCGGCGTCAGGCCGAGATCGCGACTGCGCGCGAGGTGGTCACCAAGCTGGAGACCACGCTTCCCATCGCAAGACAGCGCGAAGCCGACTTCCGACAGCTGGCCGACCAGGGCTTCATGTCCAGCCATGCGAACCAGGACCGCACGCGCGAACGTATCGAGATGGAGCGGGATCTGGCGACGCAGCGAGCCCGACTGGCTGAGGCCAATGCCACGCTAAGGGAGAGCGAGAACACAAGGGTCGCCTACATCGCGGAGACGAAGCACAGCCTGAGGACGCGGGAAGCCGCGGCGGAACTCAAGCGTCAGCAAGGCACGCAGGATCTGGCCAAGGCCGGCCAGCGCGAGCGGCTGACGACGCTGAAGGCGCCGGTGGCTGGCACGGTGCAGCAACTTGCGGCGCACACCGAAGGCGGCGTGGTAACGGAAGCGCAGCCCCTGATGGTGATCGTGCCCGACGGCGCGCAGGTGACGGCCGAGGTGACGCTGGAGAACAAGGACATCGGCTTCGTGAGTCCGACGCAAGAAGCGGCGATCAAGCTGGAGACGTTTCCGTACACGCGCTACGGGACGGTGAACGCGACCGTGAAGACGGTGACGGCGGATGCGGTCAATGACGAGAAGCGCGGGGCGATCTTCCCGGTCACGCTCAACCTGAACTCAACAACCATCGATGTGGATGGCAGGCCGATCAAGCTCAGCCCGGGGATGAATCTCACGGCGGAGATCAAGACGGGCAAGCGGCGAATCATCGAGTTCCTGCTGAGTCCGGTTCAGAGGGCGACGAGCGAGAGCTTAAGGGAGCGATGAGCGATGGAATGCCTTACAGCCATGCCTAAACGGAGCCACTGAATGAAAAAACCATACGTGCAACGCGTCCCCGTCTTGGCCGTGTTGATATCGCTGCTCTTGCCGAACATTGCGCCTGCTTCGTCAGTGCTGCAACCGGGGATGAGCCTTTGCGATCAAGAGTGGCAGCGTATCAAGGACATTCCTCCTATGGCCAAGAATGAGTACGAACAATGGCTGGCCAGAAAGCCATCCAGTGGTGTTCTCGGTCTGGGTCAGGAAGGAGAGGCAGACTATTACTACTTGCTTGCCCGCATTCCGTTCGTTCGCGAGAGTGAGGGTATTCCATCCATTCCTCAACGTGAGGAATGGCTTCAGAGAGCGGTGCAACTGGGCCACAAGTCCGCCAAAGCCGCATTGCTCCGCCTGAGATATCTCGGGCAGCCCGATGCCGAGCGAATGAGGCAAGGCAAGCCCCCGCTGCCTCAGGAAAACCCGAAGGCCACGCGCGAGGAGTACCTGAAAGCCGCTCGTGCCGCAGCCGAGGCCGGAGATCCCGAGTTCGCGACCGTGATGATGGATACGTCGCAGAACATCAATCGGTACATGCATTGTCAAGACACGGATGCGGCCAAGGTCGATGCGGCAGGTCGTGCGCTAGGTCAATGTGATCCGCAGGGCGTTACGACAGCCTCAGAGACGAAGAGATGGGCTGAGATATCGGCACGAGGCGGCAACCCCAACGCCAAAAACCTGCTGTGCAAAGCATCCTTTTTTGGAACATCGCCCGAACTCGGGTTCAGGAAAGATGCCGACGAAGCTTTCGCTTGGTGCTTCTCCAGTCTGCAATCTGCCTGCTTGGCAGGCGGGAATGCCGGGCTACTCGAAGAACTGCTGAGAAGCCGCACAAACACCGGCAGTGCGCCGGGAAGAGGGGGCGTGGTGCCGGAGTCTGGCTTGAATTCTTCAGGTCCGAAGAAGCTCCCGATTTTTCCTTGGACGACTAGATAACCCAGGAGGTAGACGATGGTTCAGACGGCAATTCCCGGAAAGAATGCAATCCGGGGCGAAGTGACTTATGACCCGGCGAATCTGATCGGAAGAAATTTCGTCGGGCAAACCGGACCGATCCTTGTCTACTTCATACCTGCAGAGACGCAGACAAATGGCCAAACAGCGGCTACGAAGCCCTATACCGATGCACAGGTAGCAGAGTTTCCGGACCTGGCGAGGTTGAATTCGAGCTTTGTCGCCATTCGTCCAGAGGATCAACAGAATGTCATGGAGAACGTATTTGGTGTTTGGGCTAAGCAAGCCAACATCAGCTTCCAGATAACAACGGATCCAGCGGCTGCGCAGATTCGGGTGGGCGTCGGAAACTGGATCAACAACGCCTCTGTCAACATTCCAGGCGGTGGCACCAATGGCCGCATCGATAGCGTGTTTCTGCGTGCCGAGTACTACGATACAGCTACTGGAATGCCGCAGTTCGCCGTTGGTACGCGGCAGACCCATGATCTCATCCACGAGGTCGGCCATGCGATCGGGCTCAACCACCCCACGCGGCAGGACGCGACCAGCGGCAACCTGCCGACCCAGTTCAATCGGATGTGGTTCACGACGTTGACTGATTCCGGCACTGTCGCGTCCGGATGGGGCCCGACGACGCCGAGCCTATTCGATCTTGTCGGGCTTGAAGGCCTGTACGGTCTGCGAACCTCGAACGAAACCGACAACTATGTCATTGGCAGCCCAGGGGGTAATAACACCGGGCGAGTCATCGTCGATACCGGTGGTATCGACACGCTCGATGCGAGCGGCACCAGCACCCGCAACGAAATCGACCTGCGGGCCACCGATTTCGCGAATGGCAAAACCTACCTGAGTTCCATCGGCCTGAGCAGGCCAGGCACCTACAACGTCGCGATCTATGAAGGCACGCTGATCGAGAACGCGATGGGCGGTTCTGGTGAAGACCACATCGTGGGCAATGAGGCTGACAATCGGATTGACGGTGGCGGAGGCAACGACCGGCTGGAGGGCGGCGTGGGCGTCGATACCTACGTTTTCAAAGGAAGCTGGGGCCAAGACACCATCGTGGATTCGGACGGCAAAGGCCGCCTCCAAATTGGCGAGCAGACGCTGTCGGGTATCGCGCGGGGCTCGGGTCTCGGCGGCTCGGCCGAGTGGACTCTGAAGCAGGGGAACAACGTTTATCGGCTGAAGCTGCGCACCACCGCAGGTTCGACCGAAGCGCAGCTTGTCATCACCAAGGACGGTGACAAGGCGAGCAGCATCACGATCGAAAATTTCAATCTCGCCACAGCGCTGACCGAAGGCTTCTTCGGTATCACCTTCGGCCCGATGCGAGTGCGGGCACAGGAACGCAGCGGGCTCAATCCCTACAGCGATCCGGATTTCGACGACACGGCGACAGCCAGCAGCGACATCGGCGAAGGCCAGGGCAAAACGTTCAGCTTCTACCTTGACCGGCCCGCCCGGGCCGGAGATACGCTCACGTTGTCGCTGTCTGATCTCTCCGACAAGTTCCAGGTCGTGCTGGGCGACAGTACCGTGCCGGCCAACGGAGCGGTGATTGTGTTGCAGGAAGGGCAGACATCGGTCTCGGTGGCGCTGGTGCAGGTAGGCGACGTAGAGGAGGACGGTAGCGCATCGCTCAGTGCCACCTACAACGGCCAAGCAGGTGCGGTGACTTCGAACAGCTGGGAGATCAACCTGCGAGACGGCGGTGATGCCGTGCAGACCTACAACGGCGACCAGCGCGCACTCATCAACGGCATCGAAACCAATTTCGACGTGCATCCCGGTGATCCCCGGTTCGACACCTACGACTGGAGTGGCACGCAATGGGCCGCCGACGGTACGTTGATCGGGGGTATCGAGGAAGAGGACTTCAACGATGTCATCTTCGGCAGTGGCGGCAAAGACAGGATCAACGGTTTGGGCGGAAACGACGCGCTGGCCGGTGGTGCGGGCGACGACGAAATCGATGGCGGCGTCGGCGACGACTTGATCGCGGGCGGTTATGGCAGCGATACCCTGCGAGGTGGCGAGGGCAAGGACGTCATCCTGAGCGCCACGGGCCTCGACGTCTTCGAGCGTCGGCCGGACGACTCCTGGGCACCACCGGCCGGCACCACCACCTGGATCATGGGCAGTAACTGGGGCGTCTATCAAGGCTCTGGCAGTGGCCGCACCATCCAGGGCGGCGGGTCGACCTTCATGGACACGGCTGGCGACGTGGTGGACGGCGGTGCGGGTGACGATCTTGTAATCGCCGGGCGCGGCAACGACCGCATAGAAGGCGGCACGGGCGACGACGTGCTGTGGGGCCATGGCGGCGATGACATCCTGCTGGGCGGCGATGGCGCCGACGGGCTCGAGGGCGACGGTATACGGGAGCAGGGCTACTACCAGACGCTTGCGCAGACTGAGCACGGCAACGACTTCCTCGACGGCGGCGCAGGCAACGACAACCTCACGGGCGGCGGTGCGAACGACGTTCTGTACGGTGGCGTCGGCGACGACTTGCTCTGGGGCGACGCGGTGGACAAAGACCAGCTCGACGGCCAATACCACGGCGACGACTATCTCGATGGCGAAGACGGGAACGACCAACTCGTGGGCGGCGGCGGCGACGACACGCTCCTTGGGGGTAGCGGCAATGACAATCTCTGGGGTGACCACGATTCCGAGCAGAAGCTGGCCGGCGAATTCCATGGCGACGACTATCTCGATGGCGAGGATGGCGATGACCAGTTGATCGGCGGTGGTGGCGATGACGCCTTGCTTGGGGGCTTGGGAGCCGACGTGATGTTCGGCGACGACGACCAGAGCCAGCTTGGCGGCACTTACCACGGGGCCGACCACCTCGACGGTGGCGAGGGCGACGACCAATTGACCGGCGGCGGTTCGAATGACACCCTGCTCGGTGGTGCCGGCGACGACTCGCTGTTGGGGGATTCCTTCAACGAAACGGACCTGTCGTCGGAGTTCCATGGTGACGATTACCTCGACGGCGGCGCAGGCGACGATCAACTGGTTGGCGGCGGCAAGGACGATGTGCTGTACGGCGGTCTGGGCAAGGACCGTATGTGGGGCGACAACGACAGCAGCGCCAAGCTTGCTGGCGCCGCGCACGGCAACGACTACCTTGACGGCGGGGCTGACGATGATTCGCTCTATGGCGGTGGCAAAGACGACATTCTTGTCGGCGGGGATGGCGCGGACGAACTCATCGGCGACCTGATCGAGACACAGCTCGCAGGCGAGTTCCACGGCAACGACACGCTCGATGGCGGGGACGGCGACGACCGCCTGTTCGGACTAGGCAAGGACGACAACCTGACCGGCGGCGCCGGCAACGACTTGCTGCTCGGCGATGGGCAGGTGTCTGAGATCGCCGCGCAGTTTCACGGCAACGATTACCTTGACGGCGGTGACGGCAACGACACCCTCCTCGGGGGAGGTGGCAACGACGTGCTGATCGGTGGCGCGGGCGACGATTTTCTGTCCGGCGAGGATCAGCAGAGCACGTTCTCAACTACTACGCTCACCGGCGACGACTTCCTCTACGGCGGTGACGGCGACGATACGCTCCTGGCTGGGGCGGGCAGCAACTATCTTTCTGGTGATGACGGCAATGACTACCTGTGGGGCGGCGCGGGAGACGATGTCCTGCTCGGCGGAAGCGGCAACGACTTCATTCGTTCGGGTGCTGGCAACGACACGCTGAATGGCGGAGAAGGCGCGGACTTCTACTATGTCGCCCTGGGCAGTGGCGCGAAGCGCATTTCCGATGTGGATGACGGCTCGAACAACGTGCTGGTGCTCGAAGGCGGGTTCAACTTCGGACTGGTCCGACTCTCGCTCGGCTCGCTCGTGATCGGCGATTCGACGGGCACCACCGAGATCCACCTCGACGGCGTCGACTACGACGACCTGGCCGGAACCTCGCCTGTTCAGGAAATCAGGTTCTCCGACGGGGTGACGATGTCCATCGCGCAATTGCTCGATGCCGTGCCCATCGATATTCCGACGACGGAATTCGCCGACGTGGTCCGCGGCACTTCGGGCCGCGAGGTCATCCATGCCCTGGCTGGCGACGACGTGGTCGACGGCAGGGGAGGCAACGACTCCCTCGATCTTGGCGAGGGCAACGACATCGGTCGCGGCGGCGACGGCGATGACCTCGTTCTTGGCGCCGGAGGTAATGACCAGCTCTACGGTGACGCCGGAAAGGATCGCCTGGACGGCGGTGCTGGTGACGATCTTCTGGACGGTGGCTCGGGTGACGACCACCTGGTCGGCGGAAGCGGTGACGACGCGCTCCTTGGCGCGGCCGGCAACGACGAGTTGCTAGGAGGCGATGGCGTCGATACCTTGAATGGTGGAGACGGCAACGACGACCTCGACGGTGGCACGGGCAACGATGTTCTTGAGGGGGGCGCGGGAGATGACGTGCTGCTCGGGGGCATCGGTGCTGACCAACTGAATGGTGGGGGCGGGGCCGACCGTCTCGACGGCGGCCAGGGCGCAGACGCGATGACTGGAGGCGTAGGCGACGACGAGTACCACGTCGACGATGCCGACGATACCGTCAGCGAATCGCAAGGAGAGGGCCGCGATGTCGTCTTCACTGGGATCGACTACGTGCTGGCCGAGAACATCGAAGACCTGCGCATCCGGCAGGGCTCGCAAGCCACGCATGCCACCGGCAATGCCGCCGACAACACCATCGTGGGCAATAACATCCTCGGCAGCACGCTGCTGGGCATGGCGGGCAACGACATCATCGACGGAGGCGCCGGCAACGACCTGCTTGATGGGGGAGAAGGCGCCGATATCCTGGCGGGTGCTGCCGGCGACGACGAGTACCACGTGGACGATGCCGGGGATCAGGTCAACGAGGCGTTCGCAAGCGGCACCGACTCGGTGTTCGCTACCGTGGACCATGCACTCTGGAGCAATGTCGAGAACCTGACGCTGGTGGGCCCCACCGCCCTGGAAGGCACCGGCAACGGGCTGGCCAACGTCATCACCGGTAACGCGTCGAATAACACACTGCGCGGCGAAGGCGGCGACGACACCCTTGTCGGCGGTACGGGCGACGACATCCTGGATGGCGGAAGCGGTTCCGACGTGCTGGACGGCGGCGACGGCGACGACGTGTACTTGGTCGACAGCGCGCAGGACGTCATCGTGGAGGCCGCCGGTGGCGGAACTGATACGGTCCAGAGCGCAGTCAGCTATGTGCTGGGCGCGGACCTGGAAAACCTCACCCTGGTCGGCCAGGATGCGCGCGATGGCACCGGCAATGCCGGCGACAACGTCATCTTGGGCAATGAGTACGAAAACCGCCTGGATGGAGGTGGGGGCGAGGATCGCCTCGAGGGCGGCGGAGGCGACGACACCTACGTGATCGACAGTGCCGGCGATGTCGTGGTCGAGCTCGAGGGCGAAGGCTACGACACGGTGGAGATCGGGCGGAGCTTCTCGGTCTCGGAGATCGCGAATATCGAGAACGTGACGCTGACCGGCACGCTCAACATAAATGCCACAGGCGACGATGGCACCAACATCCTGATAGGTAATTCAGGCGACAACGTGCTCGATGGAGGCCTGGGCCAGGACATCATGCAGGGCGGCGCGGGGAACGACACCTACATCGTCGACGCGGATGACAACTGGGTGATTGAGAACCCGGACGAGGGCATCGACACGATCGTGCGGAATTTCGACACGACCTACATCCTCGAAACCAACGTCGAGAACCTGACGCTTGCGGGCAGCGTCTATCGAGGAAACGGCAACGAGCTCGACAACGTCATAACGGGCAACGACGCGGACAACAACCTGCTGGGCCTGGGCGGCAACGACACGCTGATCGGCGGCGGCGGAGACGATGCGCTGTTCGGCTCCGAAGGCCAGGACGTACTGATTGGCGGCACCGGCGACGACTACTACGAGATCGACGACGCCGGCGACACCATCGTCGAGAACGCGGGCGAGGGCGACGACTTCGTGCGGTCTTCGATCAGCTGGACCCTGGGGGCCAACGTCGAACGGCTGGCTCTGGACGGCACGGACGATCTTTCTGCAACGGGCAACGGCTTGGCCAACGGCCTCTGGGGCAATGACGGCAGCAACGTCCTCACGGGTGGCCAGGGCAACGACTTCCTCTCGGGCGGGGCAGGCGACGACGTCTATGTGTTCAACGCGGGCGATGGCCAGGACACCATCGACAACACCGACGCGCTGGACTCGGTCGACACGCTGCGCTTCGGCGTGGGCATCGGCGAGAACGATGTGCTGGCCTTCCAGTCGGGCAGCCACATCTTCTTCAAAGTCAAGGGCTCGTCAGACCAGATCGCGATCTCCAACTACTACGGCGCCAACACCCAGAACGGTGGCGTCACGATGGACCACAAGATCGACCGCGTCGAGTTCGCCAACGGCACGGTGTGGAACCAGGCCATGATCCAGACGGTGGTGGATCGGGCCAACAACAACCACGCGCCGACCGTCAACAGCAACTTGCCGACGCTGCGGGCAAGCCAGGGCAACCTGTTCACCTATGTGGTGCCGCTCAACACCATCACCGACCCGGATGCTTGGGATTCGGTGATCTACAGCGCCACCATGCCCAACGGCGATCCGCTGCCGTCCTGGCTGTCCTTCAATGCACAGACACGTACCTTCTCCGGGACACCGACGTCGGCCAATGTCGGCAGCCTGCAGTTCGTGCTCTGGGGCACCGACAACTACGGCTCCGGCACGGGCTTCTATGTCAACCTGAGCGTCACCCCGCCCAACCAGAGCCCGGTCATCGCTACGCCATTGGCCGACCAGAGCGTGGCCGAAGGGACCGCGATCAACTACACAATACCGTCCGGCTCCTTCGCCGATCCGGATGCGGGCGACAGCCTGAGCTATGTGGCCACACTCGCGGATGGCTCGGCACTGCCGTCGTGGCTCAGCTTCAACGCGAGCACGCGAAGATTCACCGGCACGGTGCCCATTGGTGCGCTGGACTCCCTAAGCGTGCGCGTGACCGCGACCGACCAAGGCGGGCTTGCCGTGCAGGATGTGTTCAACATCGCGGTGACGGTGCAGAACCTCACGCTCAACGGCACCACCTCGGCGGAGACGCTGACGGGGCGCTCGGGCAACGACACCATCGACGGCAAGGCAGGCAACGACACGCTGATCGGCAACGCGGGCAACGACCGTCTGATCGGCGGAACCGGCAACGACACGATGAATGGCGGCGCGGGAGACGACACCTACGTGGTGGATTCAACCTCCGACATCGTGAACGAGAACGCCGGCGAGGGGGTGGATACCGTGGAGTCGAGCGTGACGTGGACGCTGGGCGCCAATGTCGAGAGGCTGACCCTGACGGGCACGACGGCGATCAACGGCACGGGCAACGCCCTGGACAACGTACTGACCGGCAACAGCGCGGCTAACACTCTCACGGGCAATGCCGGCAACGACGTGCTAGACGGCCTGGGCGGCGCGGACACGATGAAGGGCGGCACGGGCGACGACACCTACTACGTCGACAATGCCTCCGACGTGGTGACCGAACTGGCCAACGAGGGCACAGACACGGTGGTCTCGACGCTCACACACACGCTGGCCGCCAACGTGGAGAACCTGCGCCTCAACGCGACGGGTGCGATCAACGGCACGGGTAACACGCTCGACAACATCCTGTATGCCGGCGCGGGCAACAACACGCTCAACGGGTTGGGGGGCATGGACACCGCCTCGTACCTCTACGCCGGCTCTGCCGTGACGGTGAGCTTGGCCGTGACCAGTGCACAGGCCACGGGCGGCTCGGGCAGCGACACGCTACAGAACATCGAGAACCTCACGGGCAGCGCCTTCAACGACACCCTCACGGGCAGTGCGGCCGCCAATGTGCTGGATGGCGGCGCGGGCAATGACACGCTGACGGGCGGGGCCGGCAACGACACTTACCGCATGGGCCGCGGCCAGGGAAGCGACACGATCGTGGAGAACGACACCACGGCGGGGAATACCGACGTGGCGCTTTTTGGTGCGGACATCGCAACGGACCAGTTGTGGTTCCGACAGGTGGGCAACAACCTCGAGGTCAGCGTGATCGGGTCCTCCGACCAGTTCACCCTGAACAACTGGTACCTGGGCAACCAGTACCACGTGGAGCAGTTCCGGACCAGCGACGGTCGCGTGCTGAGCGACAGCAACGTGCAGAACCTGGTGCAGGCGATGGCGAGCTTTTCGCCACCGGCAGCGGGGCAGACCACGCTGCCGCCAAACTACCAGAGCAGCCTGAATGCCGTGATTGCAGCGAACTGGCAGTGATGGAGGAGCCTCGGATGCACTTTCGTGCAACCGAGGTGTCCATCAGCGTGCGCCGCAAGGTGTGCGGTTCGATGGCAAGACAAGCCTGAAGAGCGAACGCAGATGACCCTAAGGCGATGAGGATGGCCCCAGGCCAACATGCAGCGGTCACGCCGGTGAGCGCTCGGCCTTCGGCATCTTGGTCCGCAGGTTCGCTGCCACTTTCGGCGGCGCGCCGGCGGTAAGCTGGGCGACTGCAGAGCGATCAACGTGTCAATCAGTCGAGTCTTGTGAAACATCGGAGTGCCATGGAGATGTGACGCTGATCAGAACAAGGACCGATCGAATACCGGCGAGGACGGGTTCGATTTTTTCTGCGCAGCGCCGCTGAAGATTTCCATATCCGAGCCATTTCACTCGTGGAACCGGATGAATCCGTCCCTCAAAGCAACCTGCCTGGCAGGCGAGGAGACAGTCTCAGAAGGGGGACGGCGATGAGAATAGGCAGTTCGCCGATGGACACGAACATCGGTCTGCCCACGACACCGGAAAAAAGGATTGGCTATGAAGGAGGGAGAGCTCTCGACGGAACAAGAGAACATTGTCCGGTACTGGCATGCGGTCGAGACACTTCAACCCCAGTCGGCGCCCAAGCCAAAGCGGCGCAGCGATCCCTATGGGGCGCTGATTCTGGATACGCCCATCCAGCATCCCGCGCTTCCCTGGACCCCTGAAAGTGACCTGCACAGGGAAGAACTACCCAACGGGCGTGTTTGGAGCCACACGCTCTTTGCATATCTGTATGACAGCCGGCTCGTCGCTGGAAAGCTCAAGCAAGCGTATGGGAGCGATCAAGGCTATCGTGAGCCGCAGTATCGCGAGTCGGCACTGTTCGCCGCGAAATTCACCATGGCCGGGCACATGGTCGAAAGAAGCTTCGTGCTCTGCAGCGAGGCGTGGTTTCTGGGGCGCGTGCTGACGGGAAAAGACTGGACAAGAGGGTTCGAGGACGATCAAAGGTTTGCGGGTGAGCGGGCACAAGCGCTGCTCGGCGGCGTGGTATCCGGTGATGCCCTGCGTGAACTGACCCAATGGGTGCTGTCATTCCTCGGCGTGGCGGAATTTCTTGGCCACATGGATGGCCATGTGTTTCGTTTCCGTTCCCAACCCGTCAGGCCCGACAAGCCCGAATCGGAGGACGATCCGCTCAACAGTTTTTTGCTTGACGAACTCGCCGACGTTGCCGCGAGTCTCCATCGAGGTGAAACAAGCGCACCGCTGGATCAATACCTTCGCCGGCACGACGCTCAGACGCGTCTGCACGTCGATGACGACAGCGCATCCCTGCCGCTGATCGATCGGCTGATGCCGGATGTCTACGCCAGCAGCTGTTGGCCTTCCGAGCGGCATCTGGGACTCGTGCACTCCCAGCAACTGGCCGTCAATACGATTCTGTCCACCCTCGGCAGCAGCCAGGGGCTGCTGGGCATCAACGGCCCTCCAGGAACAGGCAAGACGACGCTGTTGCGCGATCTGATCGCCGCCATTGTCGGTGATCGCGCCGATGCGCTCGCAAAGCTGCGTCGGGCTTCCGACGGTTTCGTGAACGACGGGCGGGAAGAGGCGAGCGACGGTGGCCGGCGGCAGACTGGGTTCAAGCTCAACCCGGCGCTGTATGGCTTCGAGATCGTCATCGCCTCGGCCAACAATGGCGCGGTGGAGAACGTCACGCTCGAGTTGCCCCAGCGTGACAAGATCGATGAGAGCTGGTTGCCCGAGGCAGAGTATTTCGCCGAACTGGGTGAGTTGATCACGGGCAAGCCGGCCTGGGGATTGATATCCGGCGCATTGGGTAGCAAGTCTCGACGGACCCAGTTCGTGGATCGCTACTTCCATGGCCAGCGTCCTTTCGAGGGTGGACACAACGCGAACCGTGAAGTTGCAGGCGCTGCCGAATCCGGGCAAAAAAATAAGCAGGCGGCAGACGGCCGGCCCACGCGTCTTCCCGGAAGCCCAAGGAGCAATGTCGGCCGCGATGCTCTCAACGACATGCCAGCCAGCGAGGGCGAACGCCCGCAAGGTTTGCGGGAATGGCTCAATGCGCACGTTGAGCGCAACAGGGCCCTCAACCCGATGCAGCGTCAGGCCTTGTGGCAACAGGCCGTCTCTGACTACGAGACAGCCAAGGCAGAAGCGCGCAAGGCCTGCGCCGAGGCCGTGCGCATACGGGGACTGATTGGGGAGATTTGCCAAGTCAGAAGGACGCTTGCTGACGAGTCTGAAGCAATGCGGACATTCGAGCAGAAACGAGCCGATGTGGTGACGCGGCTTTCGAGACTGGATGCAGAGGAAAGCCCTCCTGCCCAGAATGCATTCAAGCGAAGCCTTGATGAACTCAAGCTGCATCACGCCGACAAGCCGGGTTTCTGGACGAATCTGCTCAGTTTGGGGCGGGCCCGGCGCGAATGGAATGCGAAGCGCAGACTGCTGGAAGGGCAACGAGATCTGGCGTCCGCCGAATTCGCGCGGCTCACGCGCCTTGCCGAGCAACTGGATGCATCAAGGAGGAGCCTGGAAGAACAGATCACCAATGCGCGCCGGGTCGTGCGGCGGCTGCGGGACCAAGCGCAGGTCTTGGTGCGGGAGGCCACGAGCCTGGCAACCCTCTGCCAAGCCAATCATTTGCTCGCCTGGTTGCAAGGCAATTTCGTCGGTCGTGGCGACGCCATCGAGTTGACCGAGCCATGGCATGTTGGCGGCTGGAGGCAGGCCCGTGCGCGCGTCTTCGTTCAGGCGCTCAAGCTGCATCGGACATTCTTCGAGTTGGAAGCGTCCCGGATGCGTTCCAACCTGTTCCTCATCAATGGTCTCTTGACAGGGACACGCTTTCAAGGCTTTTCACCTGATGCCATTCGTTCGGCCTGGGCGTCGCTGTTCATGGTCGTTCCGGTGTTGAGTAGCACCTTCGCGTCATTTGCCCGCTCGTTCGGCTCACTGGGGGTAGGTGAGATCGGCTGGCTGCTGGTGGATGAGGCCGGCCAAGCTCCTCCACAAGCTGCGGTTGGAGCGCTGTGGAGGTCGAAGCGTGCGGTGCTGGTGGGCGATCCGCTGCAACTCAAACCCATCGTCACGGTGTCTGATGCCGTGCTGGAACACATGCGAACGCGATATCGGGTCGAAGCGCATTGGCTCCCCAATCGGCAATCCGCGCAAACTCTGGCTGACGAAGCGACCCCGTGGGGGCGTATGGCGGGGCCGGCCGGCAACAAGACCTGGGTTGGACTGCCACTTGTCGTGCATCGCCGTTGCGACAAGCCCATGCACGAGCTCGCGAACCGCATCGCATATGACGGTGCCATGGTGTACGGAACACTTGCCCCGCGGCCCGACAAAGAGACGCGCGCCAGTCTCCAGACAGGGTGGATACAGGCAAGTGGTCCGTCTCAAGGAAACTGGGTGCCTGCCGAAGGTGAAGCTCTGCAGGAGCTGCTCGCGTTGTTGCTCGAGGATGGCGTGGAACCGAAGGATATCTCGGTCATCACACCGTTCACGGATGTTCGGAACAGTCTCAAGCGGATCGTCGATGACAAGATGGTGTTCGGTACGATCCACACCATGCAGGGCAAGGAGGCGCCTGTAGTCGTCATGGTGCTTGGTGGAAGTGCCGAGGGGCCGGGGGCCCGGAATTGGGTGGTTTCGGAGCCGAATCTGCTGAATGTGGCCGCGACGCGAGCCAAGCGGCGCTTCTATGTGATCGGCGACAGAAATGATTGGAAAAACAGGGTGCTGTTTTGCGATGTCATGGATCTGCTGCCACTGCAAGAACTCCCACTCCGCGAATTGAAGCAGTGATCGCTTCATTTTGGGACAGGTGCGCCCGCAGCCAGCACGAAGGGATCGCAGAGGCTCTGGAACGCGCGGAATATTTAGCGCGACGAGCCTGCGAGTGCAGCGGGACCACACGCACCCCCGCCAGCCGGCCAATTTACGACTTGACCAGACGTTCCCTAGGCGGCTGGTTGCAAGTTGGAGAGCTGTCTGGTCAGCAGTTCAAGCGTATCCAGGGCGTGGGCGACAACATCGGGAGCGGGTGCCTCAAGCACCTTGAGGTTCATTGGTGTAGCTTGCCCGGACCTTGAGGTTTCCTGATCGGTCATCAGCTGCCGATGGAATTTTCTTGCTGCGCCACCGGTATCGGCCAGCGGGAGGACAGGCCGACCGGCGGCACGGGCGCGCTTGCCGATTTCCAGGGTTCCCCCCGAGCCGCCGACAAGAATGACGAACTGCGCCTGACGAATGCTCTCGGTGTATTCCTCTTCGCCATTCGTCACACGCTTGAGTTGTCCCGCTTCGGTCGGCGCCTTCCTGCTGCGGGGCATCACGTGCATCAGCCTCGGAGCGAGCGACACGGTGGGAACGTTGAGTTCCAGTTCGTCGACGAAGCTGCGGATGACCGCTTGATCCACGCCGGGCCAGGCCCCCGTCACCAAGCCGTAGCCGCCGCGTGCCAAGCCGACACCCAGCGCCGCGCAGGTGCGAGCGAGCTTCGCGCTGAGCTTGCTCTTGTCTCCTGTGCCGGCGATCAAAACCCACGCGCGAGGGCCGGTCGCTTCAACGGGCGGAATGCCTTCTGGCGCGATGATCGTGGCTGAGGGGCGCTTCAGCAGGCGCCAGGACGGGTCGCCATAGCACTGGAACAGCCCCCAGGTGGGATCGGAAGGATGCTTGTGCCAGCATTGCTGTCGGGCCTCCCGCATCGCTTCGATCAGCGTCAAGCCGCGCGCGAGCGCCTCGTAGAAGGCGATGGCGAAATCCCTTGCGGGCTCGTCATTGAGTTGGCCGAAGCAGCCGACGATGGCCTGGGCACCCAACCGGATCAGGTCCGGGGCCATCGCTGCCGTGTAGTGCGTCCCCAGGAAAACCAGCTCCGGCATGCGTTCCAGCGACTCGAATTCACGGAGGGTGAGGCGGCTGTCCTGGTCCAGCAAGATCTCCACGCGTTCGGCCATGCTGCTGTTGCTGAGTTCGTTCTCGAAGCCTGTTCCGGTCCGCAGCCTGCTGTGGGAGGCAATGTGAAGAACCCGGGGGGCGGCCGACAGCAGGTTGGCAAGGACATCGATGGCACTGCCTGCGACGAGCTTTCGCACGGACCCGGCGCTTAGCGCACGCTCCAGAAGGGCGGCGATCGAATCCGCCTCGTGGCGTGCCCCCGGCAGAGAAGGCAGGTTCTTCTGATTCGTGGGAGGGTCGGCGACGATGAGAACCTGTGCGGATTCCTCGAACGCGGTCGGGATGTGAGGGCGGGCGCGGAGCGGTCGCCGTGTGAGGCCTCGCTCGATGGCGAGCGATTCGACCCCCACGCGGGGTGTGCCAAGCAGAAATTCCCATGGCAGCAGATCGATGGCCTCGTCGACCACCAGTTCGACAAGCCTGGGGCCCTGGCCGATGGCCGTGGACTCGCACAGGCCCGCAGGAACGGCGACCTGCGCCAACTGCTCGAGGCTCTCGAAGGTGCCTAGCTGCAGTGCCCGGGACAGCAGTCCTGCGATTCCTCGGGGCAGGCCGTGACGCAGCGTCAGTTGCCCTTTGGGACTCCGATAGACGAAATCCAACCGATCACCCTCGCGGGTGATCCGAAGCTCCGCGACAGGCTCTCGGAGGTCGAGGGACGTGCTTCTTGCGGAGCCTGGCGTTGTTCCACCGAATCGGCGAGCAAACTCTCGCGAAGACTGCACGAACGGCAGCGCGGCGGCGGGCAGCTGGGCGGTGCCAGCGGGATCCTCAAGCAGCGCGAAGAAATCGAAGTCCGTGCCGCTCTTCTGCTGAAGATAGTCATACAGCGCCAGGTTGACCTGGACGAACTCCGCTCGCGTGAGCGTCTGCGCAAGCTGCTCGCGCAGGCCGGAATGGAAGTCGTACTCCTTGTCGTCGGCATTCGTCGGCGGCTCGGACAGGGCGACCGGGTACAGAATCCCCGCCAGGAACACTTGGGCTAGCGCCACTGCGCCGCTCTCGGGGGCCATCGCCCAGTGGATGACGCGCATGACCGGCGGGTTCAGCGGCCTGACGACAGAGAAGTAGGCCGCCAGCCTCTGCGCTTCGGGCGTCGCGCTGGCTCGGAAGCGGGCGAGTCTCTCGGCCTCGGTGCGTGGGTCATCAGCCGGAGCCTTGTCCTGGTCGGCGTCCGGCAGCGGCAGCAGGGCCGCCGGACTCCATGCCTCGCCCGCCGCGCTCATCATCCGCGCCCATGCGCCGATGGCCGCCGGCTCGAGCGCCACGACGGGAACGACCAGCCCGGGCTCTCCGTCGGCCCATGGCGGCAGCTTCACCCGCATCTCAGAAGCTGCTGCGCCCGGTCGCGGGGACCGCGTCTGCAATTCCGCGAAGCCGATGGCGGTGTTGGGCCAGAGCGATTGCGGCAGCAGTTGAGCCACGGCAACAGGGGCGTGACGGCCCACGGCCTGCATCCAGGCGCCCATGCGGCCGTCCCGCCATGCGAGCGCGGTGCAGTCGGAAACGACGATGACGATGCGTCGGCTGTCCCGATCCTGCAGCGCCGAGATCGGCACTTCGCGTCCGTCGGGGCCGAAGGTCGCGACGCGCTCTTCTTGGAGTCGAAGAAGCACTGTCCTGACGTCCCGGAAGCCGCCCTGGCGTCGGAGCAGGCGCTCGAACCGCGAGACCGTCGGCCCCCAGGCCGCCAATGACGGCACATCGTCGACCGCAACGACGATGTCGAACCATCTTTCTCGCGCCGGCCGCCATACGGCGCCGCGGTAACCGGTCTCGGCGATGAATTCGGCCGTGGCCCGCTCGTCCAGTTCGAGGCGCTTGCCCGCGCGGCGGCGCGACAGCGGACGAAGCGCTCGCGCGATGGCAAGCGCCTGCGGCAAGGCAGGCGCGCCGCGCAGCTGGATCCTGCGCGCCGAGGCGCCTCCTCCCTTGCCTCCTGATGCGTATGCGGCTGTCCTTTCGGCATCTGTTGCGCCGGCCTCGCGCCCGCGCGACACCGACGAGTGCCCCTTCGACCCGGCATCCGGGGTCGTCTCCGCTGGCGAGGAGTGCGAGGGAGGCTTGACGGTAGAGGTCGCTTCTTGCGGCGTAGGCCGCCTGAGCGGCGTGAGCTTGGGCGCGAGCCACAGCATGTCTCGCAGGTCGGGCCAGTCCACCTCCAGTCCGGCCGCCCGCAGGCGATGGATGAGCGCGCCGATGTCCACGTGAGATCTCAGCCGCCGGCGACCACGAGCTCGCGCATGAGCTCCTCGACGATGGCGTCGCGCTGCGCGCCCGGGTCGATCTGGGAGCTCAGCACGAAGTGGATCGAGTTGAGCAGTTGGTCCGTGGCGACTTCCTTGCCCTGGCCCGCGCGCGCCTGGAACGCGGTGATGATCGACTCGGCTGCCTTTCGGTGTTCCTGCGAGAAATGCAGGTCGACGATGGCGTTCAGCCGGCTCCAGTCCTTGTTGTCGTCTTCGGCGAGGGTTCCTGTCGGATTGGGCATGCGCAGCCTGAGACAGCGACGCAGAAAGGGCGCAGGGAACTCGCGCTCACCGTTGCTCGTGAGGATCATCAGCGGGAACTCATGGGCCGAGACCGTGCCGCCCTTGATGTTGGCCCGGGGCTGAAGCGGATCGGAGGTGAAGACCTCCACCGAGGTTTGCGCGCCGAGGCGGCGCAGCTCGGGAATCTCGAACTCGCCTTCCTCGAAGATGTTCAGCAGGTCGTTCGGCAGGTCGATGTCGCTCTTGTCGATCTCGTCGATGAGCAGGGCGCGCGGGCGCTGGGTCGGCAGCAGCGCCGTGCCCAAGGGGCCCAGTGTGATGAAGTCCCCGAGCTCGGCTTTCGTGCCCGATTCCTGCTGCTGCAGGCGTCCGATCGCGTCGTATTGGTAGAGGGCGTCGCGCAGTGTGCTGCGCGACGTCACGGACCAGCGAAGCGCCGGGCCCATGCGCAGTTCGTAGGCGATCGCGTCGACCAGCGAGGATTTGCCGCTGCCGGGGGGGCCGGTCACCAGCAAGGGGCGGCGAAGGTAGAGCGCCGCGTTCACCATGTCGATGATCTTTTCCGTCGAGTGGAAATCCCGGCCGCGCTTCAACGCCGCGGGGGGCAGCGCGTTGTCTTCATCTGTGGTCGTGGGCCACGGCCGTTCGTGCGCCACCTTGCTGCGCCGGGGGCGCCAGGGCGGTGGGTCGGGCAGCTTCGCGAGGTCATTGTGCGGGTTACGCTCGCCTTTGAAGATCCGCCAGTTCTCTGTCGGGGCCATTGAATTCATCCTCCTGGTTGGGTAAACGGTGCCCAGATCTTCGGGAAGTGCTCAGGATCGTCGAGCAGCAGCGACGCTGTCTTGCTGGCTTCGTCCGCTGCGGCGGAGCGCCAGCCGCGAAGGGCCTCCGGTAGCTGGTGCAGCGGGGACCTCAGGAGCTGCTGGAGCTGGGCCAGAAGCGACTCCATGGCGGCGGGATCACTGCTGGCGCGCAGGAAGATGACGGCGGGCAGGCCCTCCGTCAAGGCAGTGTCCAACAGCGCTTCGCCGGTCTGACATGCCGACTCGAATCCCAGCCAGACCGGCGCTTCCTTCGTCTTGGCGAGGAATGCTGCGGGGACCAGCTTCCGCGTGTCGGGCGTGCCGGCCCAATGCAGGGCGTTGGCGTCGGCCGCATCGAGCCTGGACAGGATCGCAGGGGCTTCCCTGTGCCAGCGCTGGCGCTTCATGCGCCCCTTGTACCGGTCCGTGGATCTCAGGAGAACGGACAGATCCCTGCCGAGCCGGATGTCCTCTCCTTCGTCCGTCTGGATGACGGCCGTATCGAGTGCCGAAGAAGTCAGCAGCCTGCGAGAAAGATACAGCTCGACCACGAGGTCAGCGTTGGGGCCGACGTGCGCATAGGCGTCAGCCACCCATTGCCCGATCACCTGGACCAAGGTGTCGGCGGCGACCGGTTTGGCGGGTGGTCGGGACCAGGTGCGCAAGCCGCCGCCTGCGTCCAGGATTTCGAGATCGCCCTCGATGCAGACATGGCCTGCATCGTCGCGGTACCAAAGCGAAAGCCGAGCCTTGCCGCCATCTGTTGCGAGGCATTCGGTCAGCTCGGCCATCTTCTGCGGCGACAGACGGGCCTTGACCCATGCTTCCAGTTTCGGCGCGTTTGCCGCACGCGCCACGCGCGCGGCAAACTCGAGAATCGGAGGGATGCCTCGCACGGTCATCAGGTTGCGCAAGCGATCCACGGCGAGGTTCAAATCCAGTGGTTCGGTGAAGTCCGACCGGATGTCCACCCGCTTCAGGTAGGGCAGGAATTCCTTGTTCGGCCAGGAGAGCTCCGCCAGATGCTCGAGCAACTGGGCCGCAAGGTCGGGCGCGGGCATGAGCGACGAACCGCTCCAGTCCACACCCATCAGCAGCATGGGATCCTGTGAGGAAGCGGATTCGTCGCGCAGCCGTGTAGCCGCTTCATTGAACGCCTGCACGAAATCGGGCCAATCGCGATTGGGTGGGGGCTTGGATCCCAGTGTGGCGATCAGCTCTCGCGTGAAGCGCGGCCCCTGGTCCGAGGTGATGGAGGCCGTCTGTCCCGTGCCGCAGGAGAACATGCTGCATTGCTTGACCGGATGGACGGTGTCCGGGTTCCACCTTTCGAGCACCGTCGGCATGGCGTTGCTCCACTGGTCCCGGCACGCGTCGACGACCCAGAGTTGGTTTCGGAAGCGCTCCCAGCCGCTGCCATGGAAGAGGTCCTGCCAGTTCGATGTGGCGATGCACCGAAGCTGGCTCGGCGTCGCCTCAGGCAGGACCAGCAGCTGCTCGACATGCGTGCTGCGCTCCCGGGACACGATACCGTGCCCGCAGAAGTAGATCGTCAGGAACTGGCCGTCCGCGAAAATGCCTTCGGGCTGGCTCATCGCACGGCGAAAGTCTTCTGAGACGAACTTGTGGGTTGTCACGCCGGCCAAGCCGGCCGCGCTGCTGGCTTGGCCCGGATCCGAGCCGTCGGCCATCGAGATCCACAACGCGATGCTGGCAGGGGAGACTTTGTGCTCGATCAGCCAGTGCGCGAACGAGAACGCACCCTTGGCCGCCCCATGGGCGGTGAATCTCTCTCCAAGCCCGGCGTAGCGTTCGATGCCGACGACGATGGCGCGCACCTGGTCCGGTGCAGGCAACTGGATGGGCATCGCGTCCTGTTACTTGAGGTGCGGCGCGAGCGTCTGCCAGAGCTCGGGCATGTCCCAGTACGCGCTGTGGGACATCGGGAACGGCAGCCCGCTGCGGACTTCGTGGTCGGTCGCGCGGCCGGCGAAGACCTTGGACGCCATGTAGCTCAGGAGGTCGTTGCAGTCGTAGAAGTTGATCCACTTCGGCGGGAAATGCGACGGGATCTGTTCCCCGTACGCCAGACTGGTCAATGCACCGATCTCGTACATAAACGGGGCCTGCGAGCCGACCGTGACGAGGGCCTTGACCTGCGGAAGCGATCGCTCGATGAGCAGGTCGACGCAGGCGATGCCGCCCAGGCTGTGGGCGAAGATGACGACATCGTCGCCGCATTGATCGACCCGGTCGGCGATGAAGTCGCGGATGCTCGCGCCGCGTGCCTGGTAGAGCAGGACATCGCCGGCGGTGGGCGCGGCGGCGGTGTAGAGGGCATCGCGTTCCCGTTTGGCCTTGGCCGTCGCCCAGCGCAGGCCGAAGCCCTTGAGCTTGCTGGTCACCCAGTCCGTGAAGAGATTCAGTTCGCCGCCGCCGAACTCGTCGACGCCTTTCTTGACGAGCTCATCGCGCAGGGGCGCTGGCAGGACCGCCATGTTGTCCTCCAGCAGGCGCGCCTGCAGGGAGGCCACGACCGCGCGCGAGAGCCCCAGGCGCAGCGTGGCATCGACCCGGCTCGTGGCCTCGACCGCATCCTTGGCAGCCTGCGAGCTCGCCACCGCGCGAACGGCTTGTTGCCACTGGGCCGTCAGCGCCCGTTCCCGGATCCGCGTGAGCAGTGTGGCGTTGGTCTCCAGCGCAGCGAGTTGCGTCAGCAGTTTTGCCTTGTCGATCTTGTCCTGCGGTGCAACCAGGCCTCCCGGTTTTCTGGAAGCCGCCAGTTCCCGCAGTTCGAACAGGGCGTCCTGGGCCAGCAATTCCCAGAGGGCTTCCATCTGCGTTTCCTCTGAAACGGCAGCGACAGGTGCTTTGAATTCGGGGATGGAGGCTCCGTTCATGCCCAGTCGGGCGCCATGGACGTCGCCCCAGAGGCAGGGCTCCAGGCGGATGCCGGGATCGATGCTGTGCAGGCCCTGGGCGATGCGCGCCGCACTGGATTCGTAGGAAAGCTTGCGCACACCCGTGCCATGGACAAACAACACCGTCTTGACCATTTCGGCCTCCACACCCGTAGTAGGTTCTAAGTATCTGTATTAAGCCGCGCCGGCCTTGGGTTCGCAAGCATCCCGCATTCGAAGGGCTCCGGTCAGGCTGCGCGGCCAGGCAAGATCTGTCGCGCTCCTTGCCGTACCACACCCGGGAAGCTGCTTGCGGCTCGCGTGTAGTGCACGCTACGTGCGCTTGGGGATGCCATCGAGATCCCACCTGTGACTCGCCAACTGCATGAGCGATGAACGCCGCACCGCGCCTCGCACCCGCCACCAGATGGTCGAAGCCGGCCGGTGCGAGATCGTAGGGCGGGGCGGGGATTCGTGTGACTCCCTTTTTTGTGGGATGCAGAGCCACTTCGAATACTTGCACATTTGCATGCTGCAGCACAGCTGTGGGCACCGGGGCGGGGCCCACAGGATTCCCGGTCTGACGTCCGAGGACTGCCTTCGGGGCGTCATGGCAAGGGAGCAAGAAGCCGCGTGCATGAACCTGCAGAGGGGGACCGGCGTGTGGCCGATATCTACTTCACCGAATTCAACCGCATGTTCTTTCACTACTACTATCGATCTGTCGTGGAAGTCACCTCTCGGATGCGGGACGAGAAGCCGCGCACGCCCAAGGATGTGCCACAGTTCTTGAAGGAGGATCCCAAGGAATGGCTTGCCAGCTACGCACCGGGAAAGTTCAAGGACAAGCGGGTGGCGATGTATGCGGGGATGACGCTCTAAGGGGCGCGTGGACCGGAGAGGCTGGAAGGGCGGCCTTTTTCCCTTCGAATTGCTCGGACGCTCTTCGGTGGGCGGTCGACTTAGGTGCGTCCTTCGTCGGTCCTGCTCTCGCTGAACGCGATGGGCAGTTCCCGATTGAAAGTAGGACGCGACCAACGAAAGGCTTGGTATGAAAGCAGTCCCTCTTGTGCAGGTCTTGGAGATCCAGTGCCAGATGGCGAAGCGCAAGCGTCCGACGAACAGTGCAGTTGGCGCACCGATTGTGGTTTGAGGCGAGCAGGAAGCGCTCTGACTCGATTCCGGAGAATCAGATATTGGCGCGGAGATTCGAGAGGCACTCGGATTTGAGTGCGGTGATGTGGTGGCGTGGCGCCGAGGGACCCTAAGGGCTCAGCGTTGGTGTCATGAAACAGCGAAGCCGAAAGTAGAGGATGAAAATTCGAGGCGATACAAGTTCATTCGACCAGCTCAGCGAGGTGGCTTGGCGCCGCACGACACCCGCGTTGCCGCTCGCGGGCAAGGCGCAGGCAGATGCGGTCGCTGTCCGCTTCAACTTCTCTGGGCCAGATGCGGTTGAAGGCGAAAGGCTGTTGAAACGGATGGCGGGCCCCACAGAAAGCGTGCTGAATCTCCCGTCTGGTCGAGTCAACGCGAGCTTCGCGGCGTCGGCGTTGCCGGCCCGACTTGACTTCGAATGATGACGGCGAGTCGTTGGGAATGGCTGGACTTCGACGAGGCCGAGGCCAAGCAAGTCCGGGACTTTCTGAGCCAGGCCGTCGATGGAGAGGGCGTCGATCCCTTGAGGCTCGGCGCTTCTGTGCGCGATCGCATGGCTGACCGGCTGTTTCCCGGGACCTCTACGCAGTACACGCGGCTCCGCTATGTCTTTCTGATACCGGCGATTCTGCGCAGGAAGGGCGCAACCGTCGGCAATCTCTCGCAGAGTCAGATGGTGCTCAATGTGGCGCTGGACAGAGCGAATGCCGAGGAGAAAGGCGTCATCGGCAGGCGCACGCCTGGACGCGACTTCGTGCATCTGTACTGGAGTGCCCTGCGCACCTGGCAGTTTCTCACCCCTTTGACGAAAGACGACCGAGACATCACCGTGGCCAACGGGCTCGCTGCCCTGCAGGCGAGAGCCTCGATGGACGAGGAGGACAACCGGCTGGTGGAGCAGCGTGTGCAGTGGGAGCCGAGGGTGGTGATGCTCGCGGATCAATTCTGGGACAGCCAGAAGGCCAGTGGGTGGCCGAGTATTCGCTGCACTCGAGCCGAGGTGGATTTCATCATTGAGCAGTGGTTGGCCCTTCCGGGCAAACCGCCATTGGCCGCCATCGCGGCCCGACTGCAAGAGGGGCGCCGACTGTCGCAAGCCATCTACCCCTGGGAGGCGGCTGTCGGCAGCTTTGCGGATGCGCGAGTCGAACTCGACCGTGCCAAAGCGGTCAGCCTGATCTGCTGGAGCGCTCAGTTGGCATTCAACTTCGCGCTCCTCAAGAAGGCCAGAAGGCTGGAGGATAGGAACCCGGAGACCACCTGGAGGCAGCGGGGGCAGGATCTGGAGTCTACGCAGCGGCGCATCGACAACCTCTTTGCTGCATGGGCGAAGGCTTTCGCGGAAGAGAGATCGACGCTGACCCCGTGGGCTGTCCCTTCTCATTGGGACCCCCTCGGCAGCGACATGTCCCGAAATTTCCTGGCCAGCACGGCAAAAAAACTGATTGATGGCCACACAAACCTGAAGTCTGAAGGGTGGTCCACATGGGTCAGGGAAAGAGAAATGGTCAATCCAGCACCGAAACTGAGCAACGACCACCACTTGGCCACTTGGTCAGGCACGCCCGAGATGGCGCAGCGATGGGATTTCCGCTGGGGAGCAAGCGTGCGACGTTTCGTCGAGGACGCGGAGAACCCGCGTGGCTGAGCGCGCCATTCCCCTTGATCCTGCTGGACGTTCTACTCTTCGTGACGTCCTGTTGCCACCGGACGGTTATCGACTGGAGAGCGCGCTGGGCACGGCTTATAGCCTCGATGCCGAAACGCTCGTAACCATCCCGCTCTTCGCCGCAGGGCTCGGTGCGGAAGATCTCGTGAATTCGGTCGGCATTGCGAAGGTCTATGAGCTCGGCGCTCGTCTCACGCTGCTGGTGCAAGGAGATCGGATCTCGATATCAAGGCGCTGGGCCGCCTCTCGGCCGTTGTTGAAACTTGTCGGTGATGCGGTCGTTCCCTGCTCAGCCGGGGATGGCTCCTTTCATCCCAAGTTGCTTGTGCTGCTGTTCGACGCCATTGATGAACCCGGCAAGCGGCTCTTTCGCATCGTAGTTGCAACCCGCAACCTCACGACAGACAACTCGTGGGACTCCGTGGTCGTTCTCGACGAAGCGCCGAGCGGCGTGCACATCCCGGGGCTTGCCGATGCTATCGGCGGACTTGCGCAATTCGTGAACGATCCGTCGCACCCAGCGGTCGCGCAGTGTGCACAGATGAGCGATGCGCTCAAGGGTGTGCGGTTCCAGCCGTTGCAAGGCGTTGCCGACCTACAGTTGCTGCTGTTCCATGGCGGCAGCAAGCATGCCCAGGAGGTCCTCAAAAAGATCGAAGGCGAGGAGCTGTTGGTCATTTCGCCCTTCGTGCGACAAGGCTTCCTGGATCGGCTCGCGGCGCAGGCGGGCATTGATAAGGCACATCGTTGGCTCGTGACACGACCGGTCGATGTGCCGGACTCTGCATTCCTGAACTACCAGGTGTTCAAGATCGCCGATGCTGCGGTGCCGGTTCGCGATATGGCTCACCCGCAGGAGGCTCAGAGCGGACAGGGGCGGCTGGTCGGACTGCATGCCAAGATTTACCTCGCTTCATCGAGGAAGGCCGGCACGCGCTTCGTCGTCACAAGCGCCAACGCCACGCCGTCCGGATGGACGCGCAACGTTGAGGTGGCCGTTACCGGACTGGCAAAAGCAAAGGCGCTACAGGTGTCCGCGCTCCTCGCGATGGCTGGGTCAGACCAAGAGCGCACTTTTCGCAGCCTGCTCGAGGAGATCACACCGATGGCGGTTGAACGCGAAACGCCCGAGCCCGAGTGGGTCCAGAGGGCGCGCAGCATCCTGGCGGGCGCTATCACGGTCGGCCTGGTGCAAAAAGGGCCTCCGCGGACGCTTGATGTGACCGTCAATTTTCAGTCAGACAGATCCGATTGGCCCGTCGGCGTCGAGGTCTCGGTGCATCCATTCGGTTATGAGGAGCGCGATGTTCGTTTGTCGCCCGGAAAGACCTGCATGTCAGCCCGAATCGAAATCGAGCCCGGTATCGAACTAACGCCGTTCGTGGTTCTGACACTGCGCCACGCCAATGATGAACCGCTGGAAGTTGTCCTCGCGATGCCGTTGCACGGGGACCTCGACTGGTCCGCGGAGGATGCCCGCGCAACGCTGGCCCGGTTGGCCAGGCCAGGCCTGTACCGCGAACTGCTGTGGTATTTCGGCGTGAGAGGGCATGGCGGCGGTCCAAGAGAAGAGCCGAAAGCCGAAAAAACTTCGCCGACAAAGAAGACCGCGAGCGGATCGAGTCTGCCCATTCTCGAAAAGGTGCTGCTGCGCGTGCACGGCCCGAATGCGAAAGCCGAGATCGCGACGATCGACGGCCTGTTGGCGGGACTTACCGATGACGCCGAGGACGTGCGATTGGCTGCCATGTGGCAACTGGTGAAGAGGTCGTTGAAATGAGCATCGAGAGTCTGCTCGCCGAGTTGAATCTGCAGGAGTTTCAGAAGCGGACCGTGATGCATGTTCATGACCGAATGTTCGGGGCTGGTCAGCGTCGCTTCCTCGTCGCCGACGAAGTCGGTCTGGGAAAGACCAAGGTTGCGCAGGGCGTGATGGCCAAAGCGACCGCTGGCCGGCGCCGCCCGAATGTCCTGTATGTGGCTTCCAGCGGGCACATCGTCAGCCAGAACCTGCACAAGCTGAAAACCAAGCGCTTGATGCCGGAATCCTTTGGATCGCTTTGTTTGCTGGCTGAGACGGCCTATGCGAGTGGCATCGAAGGCAAGCTGATCGGGCTGACGCCCATAAAGGACCTGCGAAGCGACCATTTCGGTTCCGTGCGAGAGCGCGCGCTCCTGTACAACCTGCTCATGAGACGCCATCGGTCTCTGATGGCCGAATCTGCCGTGTACGAGTTCTTCAAAGGCAGTCGGGCAAACTCGGAAATTTTTGATCGGTATGCCGAGGGAAGCCTGCCCGGCGCGATGCGCGACGACTTTGAACGGCAACTCGATGCCAACATCATCGAGCAGTTGAGAGATCCTCAACTGCGCAAGAAACACAAGCGCGCAATCGTCGGCAAGCTGAGGGCGTTGCTGGCGAAGTGTACGCTTCAGAAGCTCAATCCGGTCATGATCGTCGTTGACGAGATTCAACGATTCTCGGACAGTCTGCTGACCGATACTCCGACGCCGCAGGTCGGTTTCCTGCTCAAGCGTCCGATTCTTGTTCTCTCCGCAACGCCATACCAGCCGGGCGTTCCTGGCGATCATTCCAGCAAGGAGCCTCACAAGGGTTTTATGGAATTGGTCGAGTTCCTGAATCCTGACCGGCCAGACGATGTTGAGAAGGTCAAACGAGCTCTCTTGGCGATGCGCACGGCGCTGCTGGCGAACCGCATCAGCAAACCACTGTTGCAGCAGGCCGTCGAGGACCTTGGCAATCACCTGCGGAATTTCATGGTTCGCACGGAGCGCCCGTTTGACGCCCACGTCGAGCGAATCGCGGTGGACGCGGATATCGATGGGGCGGACCTCGGGGCGCTGCGGCAGGCGATGAACCTGCTGAAGAAAGCCGCTCCTTCTGCGAAGAACAGGCACCACCGTTTCGCGGAACTCGTCGAGCTCTGGAAGTCCGTGCCATATGTTGCCGGTGCGCTGAGTTCGCGATATGTGACGGGCAAGGGCTTTGCAGAGGTACTGCGCACGCGCACGCGCATGCCGACTCCCGCAACCCTCTCGTTCGCACAACTCTATCGCAGCGTGCCTCTGGGCGAGCCTGCGCATGCTCGTCTGCGCGCCATGATTCGCGAGATGGGGAGCGATGCAATACAACGTCGGCTCTGGGTCCCGCCGGCAAGGCCCTATGTCGAGGCTCCTTTCGGAGTGCAAGACGAGGCATCGTCCAAGACCCTCGTGTTCACCTCATGGGGAGCGGCACCTGCGGCGATTGCCACGGCGTTGAATCTGTTCGTTGAGCCGCGACCCGGTCGCAAGAGAGACCTCGATTTTGTCCGGACGAATAAGCTTGACGGGCAAAATACGCCCGTACGTTCGGTCTATCTTTTGGGTGCTCCTCTTTGGCGATTCGCCGAAGGCAGCGATCCTTTCGAAGCTATGCGCGGCGCCGGAAAGGCGCTGCCGGCATCGAAGCTGATTGCGCAGGTCCGCGCGCAACTTTCCCGAGCGGGCTGTCTGGACGTGTCTCGTGCCGCACGTTCGAAGAACTTCGTGGACCTCGCACTCGGACTCAACGCGCGGCCCTCCTATCCGATGGCGACGGCGCAGACTGCCTCGTACATGACCCCCGCGCGCGAACTCATGGATGATGTTGTGTACGTCGATCGGGTCAAGGTCGCCAGTGCCCACGGTGACGATCTCGCAGAGCTTGCTGCAGCGGCGCCCGGAACCTGTGCCTACCGGGCATTGCGTCGTGCGATTCCAGAGCTGGAGAAGAATCGGCCAGCACTTTTCGGGGCGGCCATCGCGATCGGGGCAAGCATCACGCGCCTGTTTCAACGTCCCGGTGCTGTCGCGATTGTCGAAGGGGCTCGTTCAAGCAAGAAGACACCCTACTGGCGCAAGGTGCTTCGCTTCTGTTTGGAGAACGACCTTCAGAGCGTGCTGGATGAATATGTCTTCCTTCTCGTGCGAGATAGTTCAGAAAAGGATCCCGGGAAACTGGCCGATGAGGTGGCACAAACCATTCAGGTGGCGTTGAGCACCGTAGGCGGACTTCATGTCGCGCATCCCAAAGCGAAACCGAAAGCCCCGTACGGCGCTGCGATGTATGCCAGGGCGCTGGGGGAACACGACACTCCTGAAGATAGCGAACTGAAGGAGCAGAAGAAGAGTGCGACCGGTAACGTAGCGAAGAAGCCCATCCGCAAGAAGGGTGGCCATGCCAATCCGCTGTTGACGGCGTTCAATTCGCCGTTTCCTCCATTCGTGCTGACCACGACCTCGACAGGTCAAGAGGGGCTCGACATGCATCGGTACTGCAGGCGCTTGGTGCATTGGAATCTTCCGAACTCACCTTTGGCACTGGAACAGCGAGAAGGAAGAGTCGATCGCTATCTCAGTCTGGGCGTGAGAACCAACATCGCGAAGCTCGACTTCCCATTGAGCGGGACACAGCCCCTTGCGCACCCCTGGGGGCTGCTGTTGCAGGCAGCCGAGGCTCGAACTAGCCAACACAGCAGCATCCTCGCACCGCTGTGGCACTTCGGCGAGGGACAGCCTATCAAGGCCATCGCCTTCAATGTTCCTTTCTCCAAAGAAGAAACGGCCTGGAAACGCTTGTTGGAGGAGGCAAGTTGGTATCGTCTGGTGTTGGGGCAGCCAGATCCGCATGCGCTGCTGGAGCGGTTGTCGAATGCAAGTGCGCACAACCGGCTGGAGATCGCGGGTGTTCGGATCGATCTGACGCCTCGCGTGCCGGCCATCAAGGAAAGTTCATCGCGGATCAGTCTGTACGGATAGTTGAAGGCTGCGAACGGGGGATGACTGTCTGTCAAAGATTACGCAGGCGCTGCCCTGCTGCTCCGATGCATCAGAGGACGATCCCGGCGTGGCGAGAGAACCTGGGTGCTGCCGGGATGCCTACGAAGCTACGCTCGCTGAGCAGGTGCTGAATTGCCGTATCTGAAGAGAGCCGGCAGCCTCTGACGATCTGTTACTACCCCGCTGGGCGCAGATCGTATCGAGCACTGCGTGGCGACATCAGGCGTCCGGACGTAGCATGAGGAGACGACGCGCCGACGCTGGCGGGGTGCAGACCGTCAGCGCAGCGCCGAATGTGCCACATGCTGTGTTTCCAGCCGGTGGTGCGGTCCCTGTCGCTGAACGGCGTGCTCGGCGAGACGCTATCGCAATGCGGGTGAAGAACGTCGCGCTCTTGCTTCCTTGTGCATGTTGACCGGGGTGGCGCCGAGGACCCGCGTGACCATCGCCGCGAGGAAGCGGGCAGGCGCCAGTTCCTCCGGAATCTGCTCGCTCAGAATCTTCACTTTCGGCAACTGCGCGATGTCCTGGTCGACGATGGCATCGAGGGCCGGAGCTGGCGCGTTTTCGTCGTCGACCTCGCGCCCGGGTTCCGGCAAGGCCGTCACGGGAGGTTCTTCGCCGGTCTCGGGTATCGCTTCGTCGTTGCCGTACTCCATCAGGACGAGGCAGGTTGCATGGTAGGCATCGTCCTCACGCCCGAGCTTTCCGAGCAGGTCGAACAGCCACTCGGCAGTCGCAGATTCCTTCTGGAGGATGTCGGAGCGCAGGCCGAAGACGAAGCCCAGTGCAGCGAGGGGGTGCCTCAGTCGCAGGTTCTTGGCGTCACCGTAGGACTCCTCGATGCGATTCGGCGCATTCTTTCCATAGGAGGAGTCCATGCGCTTGGTCGAGATCAGCAATTCAGGTCCCGTCACCCAGTCAGAGATCACGACGTCAACCTGCTTGAGGTAGTTCTTGCCGAGGATGATCCCGCTGGACGACGTCGCGCCGGTGATCGCGCCGTCCCTCTCGATGCGATCCGCCACGGCTTTGCGGGTCCCGGCAGGCAATGCCTTCAGCAGGTTGGCAATGGGCGCCGGAAGGATGCGCGGGTGGACGGGCCGCGGCCAGACTTGGTCGAGGTTGAAGCCAGCGCGTCGCAGCTCGTAGCTCAGCCACACGTCCAGAGCCAGGGCCGGCACGCCGGATTGGGTTCCCGCCTTCAGGTGAAGAGGAACGCCCAGCAGCCGGGCGAGGGTGTCGAAATCGGGCTCGAAGCGCAATTGTCCGTCTGCGCTTCGGATCCAGGGATTGCTGTGGACGTTGTCGGGGGCAGCTCGTGCAACGATTCGATCAAAGATGACCCAGGCTTTCGCCTTGGTGCTCGGTTCAGTGGCCACTGGCCCCCCTCAATGTTCGACGTCGCATGAATTCTGCCCGTGCTTGCCGGATATGTGCGATTTGTTCGACCGAAAGGTCACCGATGTTCACCAGGAGCGCCCGGTCCACGAGCTCCACTGCGTCGAGCAGCCTGCCATCCGCGAGCAAGTTGGCGACTTGTTGCTTGACGGCGCGCAGGGCGTCTGCGCGAGCCCGGACCAGCGCGGGAGACGGCATGGCCCAGACATCGGCTTCCTTGGGTTCGATCTTCAGGATACCGCCTCCGTAGGCGCGCCCGACCATCTCCGCGTGCAGCATCGTGACCGAGTTCAGGCTCGCGAGCGGCAAGAGCTCGCAGCCGAGTTCTTGGTGTGTGGCATTGAGGTAGACGCCATGAACCGAGTTGAGGTGGCGAGCCTTCGCCTCATTGGCCGTAAGCCTGGGCGTGTCTGCGTTCATGCAGGTCAGCAGCAGGTCCGCAGCAGGGACGAGCGGCACCTGGTACCAGGTCTTGCGCACACGGCACTTGTAGGCCGTATCGACGCCGGTGCGATGGCCATCTGCGATGTACGCAGCAGCCTCGGCAGAAGGCGGGTTGCTCGGGTAGAAGAGGAGCGTGGCCTGCCCCTCCCGACCCAGCTTCGTGAGCATGTCGCTCGAAAGCGAGAGGCCCCGCAGGTGCGAGCTGCCTGGGGGCGACAGGCGCAGCAACTCCTTGCTGCGCAGGCCGAGCTCCTTGGCCCGTTGGGGCGAGAGCGTGAAGTACTTGTTGTTGCCCGTGACGATGCCCAGGGTGGTGTCGCCCCAGGTCTCCAGGCGGGTGAAATGCCCGTCTTTCAGCAGCTTGTGCAGCGGCTCGACGGCATCGGGGGCTGCGAGACTGGAGGTCCACTTTGCCGCTGGATCCGTGGGCGTCCAGGTTTGTCCCACGCCCAGCGATGCAAGCTCGGCCGCGTTCCTGGCTTGCCGGATCGTGGCGTGGTTGGCCGGGCCCTCAAGGTACCCGTCTGCCAGCAGCAGTACGACGTCCGCTTCGGCTTCGGGAAACACCTGCTCGGCGAAGAGCACGAGCTGTACGTCGCGAAAGCGCTCGAAAAGGAAGCGGCGCACGGGCGCCGCGTAGTTCACCGAAAGCAACTCGGCCGGGAGCACAAGCCCGAGCCGCCCGCCTTTCCCCAGGAACAGGGCGGAGTGGATGGTGAACGCGGCCCAGCTGGAGGCGAGGCCGGTGAGCGACACGCCGCCGCGGAGTGCGGCCTCGCGCGAGCGCGCACGGGCTTCGCCCGAGAAGTCTTGGTAGCGGATGTACGGTGGGTTGCCGATGACCGTGTCATAGACCGGCTCGGGCTCAATCGCGAAGAAGTCGCTGTGCCTCACGTTGGCCTTGCCGCCCGCTTTCAGCACGCGCTGGCGGGCGACCTTCGCACTGTGGGCATGGATTTCGACACCATCGACGATGGGTTGCGCATCGGAGCCCGGTGCGAGTTCGCGAAGGCGATCCACTGCAGCCACGAGAAAGGCGGCGTCACCCGCCGCAGGCTCCATCACGAGGTCGTCTGCCTTACGGATGGCCCAATGGGCGATGAACCGGGTGATCTCGTCGGGGGTGAAAAAGGCCCCTCGCTCCTTGCGCAGCGCAGGGGTGTCGTCGGGATGGATGGAGTGCGCGAGAGTCACCGGAGGCATTCTATTTTGCAAAGAGCGCGCACCCGGCTGGCAAGTCTGTCAGGTCGCGGCTTGGAGATGGATCGGCGGTGAACTCGGTCGCGACGCGTGCGCATGCCGTCGCGACCGGGCGTTGCAGATGGCGCGCGAGACTGCGAACGATGGCCTAACGCGTCCTGTTCGACTGGGACACTACGCTTCCCGCAAGCGTCTTGGTCACCTTGGACGAGTGAGGATTGTCCAGCGCACGCGAGGCTCGGTCTTCCGTCTTTGCCCCGGTCTGCGCGGGGCGGCCGCTTTGGCGCAACGCCGATCCGGCGAGTGAGCGTTGAAGGCCACTGGCCGATGCGTTTCCGAGTGTCCTGCCGGCCACCGAAGCTACCGCCGGGGAGGTTTGCTTGACGTTCTTGGGCATGCTCCATCCTTTGCCTTCACACATACCAAAGCTGCGGGGCGCCGGAAGGCAGGCGCCTTGCACATGAGATTATATACAGTGCTGTGAATTTGCACAGTTCAACCTAACGCCCCATCAACGCGGCCCAGGGGACAGTGGCACGCTCCTGCAGAGCCGATTGGGCTCGCACCCGCCGGGCGGAGCGAGGGAGGGGACCCGCCGCCAACGAGAAGGCTCGCGAATTCCTGGCGACGTTGAGTTTCGGTGCGTCGTTGGCGAGCGCGGCCCGCGAGGCGCTGATGAGATCGCCGTTGGCCACGCCGATGCGCGCCGGGATGGGGCAGGGCATTTCAGTGTGGATCGCCTGTCTGTCCAGCCAACCAGCGTGGCGTCCGACCCCGACGCGTCCGGCGGCAGAGGCTTTGTGCGGGTACGCGTTGTTCACTCCGCTGCCCGTGAGGATGGGCCAAAAAACGGTGGGTGTAACGACGAGATGGCGTCACCTGGATCCCCAATCTTGGGGATGTGCTTTTGCGGTCGTGGCGCTCAAATCCGCGAGCGCGCAAGCGTCGTTCGTTCATTTCGCTGCAATTCACTCGTCATCTCACGGGGCTAGCTTGCCCGCTGCTCGGCCCACGAAGGCATTCGCCCGCCACCAAGGAGGACAGCCATGGGACAAGTTGTCAGTGCCGCCGCCTACGCCAACAACGAAGTGGCCTACGTGGCCTGGGATGTGGATGGAAAGATCGAGGGCTGCCTCGGCTTTGAGGTCACGCGCGTCTACCTGAATGCCGATGGCAGCGACGCTCTGCGCGACGACGGCAGCGAAGACCGGGTGCGTTGCGCAAGCTGGGTTGGCTTCGCCGGTCAGCGCAACCCCCACTGGCTGCCACAGCACACCGGGATCTGGCCGGTGCAGAAGCTCTCGTGGAGAGATGTCACGCTGCGCAAGAGGCGCGATGCATTGGACCGCAGGCCTGCGGAGGTCTTCGTCCGGTACGAGATCCGACCCGTCGGTGACCTGGAAGCCGGCATGGAGCCCGCACCCGACCCCGCACCGACGATGGCGCGAGTGACAAAGCGGGACGAGCAGGGGCGCCCCGTCAAAGATTCCCAAGGCAAGCTTGTCAAAACGTCCGTCAAGGCCTACGAGGGCAAGCCTCGCCCTCTCGGCTATCTGGGGCCGGCGGTGTCGACCGCGCAGGTCCGGGTGACGAGCCACCGCGGTGTTTTCCGTTCAACTTTCACCAATGGCATCCTGGCCGCACAGTGGATGCGCAATGTGCTTATGGAGGACGGAGAGATCGTGCCGAACGAGTTGAGCGACAAGATCTCAAATCCGGACGATCCCCACCGGAAGTACCTCGCCGGCGATGTGCTGCCGCTGCTCCACGAACTGTTTGCCAGACCCGGCGAGTTTCATCTCGCGCTCTACGAACTGGACGACCAGGAACTGGTCGACCTCCTGCTGGCAAATGCGCAGCGCATTCATCTCATCCTGGCCAATACTGGCAAGGATCACGGAGAGTGGGACGGCCGGAACGCTGCGGCGCGGGAGCGCCTGATCGCCGCGGGAGTCGACATTCAACACCGGATGTTCAACAACGACACGCACATCGGCCACAACAAGTTCGTTGTGCACGATCCCCAGGACGGCGGGACGCGCTCGGTTTTCACGGGCAGCACCAACTGGACATCCACCGGGGTGGCGGGGCAGACCAACAATGCGCTCTTGATCGAGGACGACGCGGTTGCGAACGTTTTCATGGATTACTGGCGGCGAATGCATGCGGATGTGCTGATGAATCCCAAACCGTTTGGCGCCCCGATGCCGAACAACCAGCAGAGCCTCGAATTCCGACGCTCGAACGAAAGCCCGGAACGGGTCGCGCTGGCCGGTGGCGCGCAGATCGAACTCTGGTTCTCGCCCAACATGCAACGACGCACCAAGGGAACGAAGACGCCACCAGACCTGAAAGAGGTCTATCGACGCATGCGGTTGGCGCGCGAGGCGATCCTGTTCCTAGCCTTCTACCCTGGCCAGCGTGGGAACGACTGCATCATCGGCGAGGCCATCGAGATTGGCCGCAAGGACGGGCAGTTGATCGTCACGGGCGCTGTCTCCAGTGCCCAGGCCATGCCCAACTACGTGCCGGGCAAGAAAAACGATCCCGATGACGAAGACGACGACGAACCCGGCGAGTCGCCACGGACCTTCTTCGAGGACAACGTCTCCATCGTGCGCGCCTCACGCATCGACGACCAAACGATGCTCGCGGACTTCGGCGTGGAGCAATTGACCGCCAAGGGCGGGATCGGCGCCATCATCCACGACAAGATCGTCGTGATCGATCCGCTGTCGCCGGACTGCACCGTCATCCTGGGTAGCCACAACCTGGGCTTCAAGGCCTCGTATTGCAATGACGAGAACATGGTGATCGTCAGCGGCGACCAGGCCTTGGCCGAGGCCTACGCCGTGCACATCCTCGACGTCTACGACCACTACCGTTTCCGGGCCGTGCAGGCCGAACAGAAGGAGCAGCACAAGAAGGGCTGGTCCGGTTTCCTAGACACGGACGACTCGTGGCTCGATGGCTACGCAGAAGGACGCCGAGGCGCGTTGATGCGTTACTTCGCGCGCGGCCGCACTGCCGGGGAGCCAGCCTGATGGGAAACCCGGTCCACGCGCACGGGGCCGATACGCAGGCAGATGCCCCACATCCCCCGTCAGACGATACGCTCGACGATCAGATCAAGAGAGTGCAGTTGGAGAAGCTGCAGGCGGAACTGCGCAACCTGAAGGGCTGGAACTATGAGTTGACGGGAAAGGTCGTCATCAGCGTGCTGGCCGTATTGCTTGCGGTATGGAGCGTCTACATCGGTGTGCCCAAGGCGCAGTACGACGCACTCAAAGCCAACCAGGAAGTGGCGTCGAACCTGACCCGCCTGAACGAGCTGAAGGCCGAAACCGAGCGCCAATCGCGAGAGCTGAGTGAACGCAACGACGCGCTCGAGCTCCGGCGCAGGCAGCTTGCGGAGGCCAATGACGCCTTGGCACAGACCCAGAATGCCCTGCAGGCCGTCAAGCCCTCCGTCACGGGCGAGGCGCTCGCCCAGTTCGATGCGGCTGCGAAGCCTGTGGTCTATGTGCAGTTTGCTGGCGAGCTCTCAAGAGAACTCATTGACGCTTACCGTGGCGTGCTGCGCAGCGCCGGTTTCAACCCTCCGAGGGCCGAGCGAATCAACCGCGGCCAGAAGAACGAGGTCAGGTATTTCTCGAACACCCCGCAGGAGGCAGCGCGTGCCGCGGCGATCGCTCAAGCCACCAAGGAATTCTTCGCTTCAAAAGGCTGCCCGTTGTCTCCGACCATCATCCCTCGCTTTGTCGAACTCCCGGAGGGGCGGCAATCGCCACAGGAGGTCTGGCTCATCGGCTCGTGCAAGTGATGTTTGGGGAGCGGCGGCGACGTTGCGGCATGTCGTCCGCGTGTTGATGCTGGTCGGCGGATGTCAACGCCAGGGCTTGGTGACACGCATACGGAGGAAGCACCTCCTTTCCCTCCCGCAGATGCCGTGCTGCTCGACCAAACAGTCGCTGCCGTCGCGGCGCGTCCATGCTGCGTCGACCTTATCGCCCACAGTCCATGTGATTGACGGTATCCGCCCGTTACGCTACGTTGCGGTTCATCCTCGCTCCGGCCGATCCAGGCGATCGCATCTTTCATGGCTGTCCTGATTCCTGCGTTGAGCACCTGCGTCGCCCGGATGACGTCCGGCGAGCGCCGTCTGGCGGAGCGGCTGCAGCAGAAGCTCGATGAAGACTACCTGCTGTGGTACGACGTGCCCATCGGTCCCAGGCAGTGCCACCCCGACTTCGTCGTGCTGCACCCCAGCCGGGGTCTGTTGATCCTGGAGACCAAGGATTGGCGCCTGGACACCATCCAGCAGGCCAGCCGGGGTGACTGGCTGATCGCGCCCGATGGTGTGGCCAAGAGTGTGTCCAATCCGATCGAGCAGGCCCGGCACCAGGCGCTGCAGGTGGTCGATGCCCTCAAGCGCGACGCGCAACTGATCCAGCACGAGGGCAAGTGGAAGGGCATGCTCACCTTTCCCTGGAGCTACGGGGTTGTGCTCACGCGCATCACGCGCAAGCAGTTCGAGGCCGCTGGGCTCGGGAGCGCGATCGAGCCCAACCGGGTGGTCTGCTCCGACGAGATGCTGGAGGATGCCGAGCCGGAGGACTTCCAGAGCCGGCTCTGGGATATGTTCCCGGTGCTGATGCGCGGCGCGCTGTCGCTGCCGCAGATCGACCGGGTGCGCTGGAACCTGTTTCCCGAGGTGCGGGTGCCGCAGCAGGGGGCGCTTTTCGACGACGCGGACGACACGGCCACGATTCCTGACCTCCTGCGCGTGATGGACCTGCAGCAAGAACAGTTGGCGCGCAGCCTGGGCGACGGCCACCGCGTCATCCACGGTGTCGCGGGATCGGGCAAGACCATGATCCTGGGCTACCGCGCCGAGTACCTGGCCAAGGCCGCGGTGGATTCGCACAAGCCGGTGCTCGTGCTTTGCTACAACGAACCGCTGGCGGTGAAGCTGCAGGCGACGATGCAGGCCAAGGGATTGGCCGAGCGTGTCCAGGTCCGGCATTTCCACAAATGGTGCCGCGACCAGCTCGTGGCGTTCGGCCAGCCGCTGCCGCCCAACGAGCTTCCGGTGGGCGCCAAGATGGAGCAGATGGTGCGCAACGTCATCGAGGGAGTGGACCGCAAGATGATCCCGTCGGGCCAGTACCTCGCGGTGCTGGTCGACGAAGGCCACGACTTCGCACCTGAGTGGCTCAAGCTGGTCACCCAGATGGTCGACCCAGCGACCAACAGCCTGCTGTTGCTGTACGACGATGCCCAGAGCATTTACGACAAGCGCAGCGGCAAGCCCTTCAGCTTCAAGAGCGTGGGCGTGCAGGCGCAGGGCCGTACGACGATCCTGAGGATCAACTACCGCAACACCCGCCAGATCCTGCAGACGGCGAGTGCGATGGCGACCGAGCTCCTGCGGCCCCAGGAGAAGGACGACGATGGCGTCCCACTGGTCCAGCCGGTGAGCTGCGGCAGGGAAGGGCCGGAGCCGATCGTCATCGATCTGCCGAGTACCCAGGCGCAGGCCGACCGGATTGCGGAACTGATGGCCAGTGCGCACAACGAGGGGCATGCCTGGGGCGACATGGCGGTGCTGTGCCGGAGCTGGGCGCTGATGGACGAATGTGCCCGGGCGCTGGCGCGCCGCCGCCTGCCGCACAAGGTGCGCAAGGGCACGCATGATTTCGACCCGGGCGCGGACACCATCAAGGTGATGACGCTGCACGCCAGCAAGGGGCTGGAGTTCCCCGTGGTTGCGGTGATGGGGGCTCGCCAGGCCGCTGCGGGCCAGGAGGAGGGTGTGAAGGAAGGCCACGACGCACTGGAAGAGATGCGCCTGTTCTATGTCGGTGCGACGCGCGCGACGTCGCGGCTCATGATTGCCAATGCCATCTCGCAGTGAGCAAGACCTATCTGTTGATCGATTTGCAGAACCGGCACCCGCCGCCGGAGGACGTCGCGTCGTGGATGGGCTCGAATGGCGAGGCCTGGATTTTCTATGGCGAACACGAGATCGGACTGCTCGCGCCGTACATGGAACTGGGCGATCGGGTGTCTCTTGTCGATATCTCCAGGCCGGGCA